>Ga0209456_10001369_pt1 | contig 11922 bp, 11 predicted proteins | sample COG_11_FD_184755 | JGI IMG/M metagenome (GOLD analysis project Ga0209456, IMG submission 184755) | Pelagic marine sediment microbial communities from the LTER site Helgoland, North Sea, for post-phytoplankton bloom and carbon turnover... | ecosystem: Environmental > Aquatic > Marine > Neritic...
AGCGCGCCCGCAGGAGCGTAGTGAGAGGCACTCATGTGCCTCGCAGCGGAGCGACGAGGACGTAAGCCGACCACAAGGAAAAAGATCCGCACACTAGTCGGCTCGCCCCGACGCGATGCGCGCCTCGGCGTTGACGAGCGCCGTGACAATCTCGCCCGACGCACGGCGAAGCGCCAGCGGCGCACGATCTCCAAAGCGGTCGGGGTGAAGGTCTCGAACGAGCTTGCGCAGAGCCAGGCGCGCATCCCGTCCTCCCGCGCCCTCCGGAAGATCGAGGAGCGCGTGGGCCGAGGCCTGCCTGCGCAACTCTCTGCGCTTTCGGAGCAGCAGCGGATACGAGCCTCCCGCTTTCGGGGAAGCCGCGCCGAGCAACTTGAGCATCCAGAGAAAGCGGTACCCGGCGAGCCCACAGCCGGGCAGTGTCGCAACGTCCTCTGCAGACACGCCCCGCTTCAGCCAGAACAACACAGCCGTCTCCTCGGGCCGAAGCTCTGCACCGGGAGAGAGCGCTTCGCCAGCTTCCGTGAGGTGATAGACCCCGTCTCCGAGCTCTGCTCGCACGCTTGCCGCGTCCACCCCCTTCGCGGCGGCACGCATCGTCTGGAGCGCGAGGGTTCGTGCCGGGATCGGGTCTCGCAACTTCCACCAGGTCGTTGAGGCGGGCAACTGCTCGAGGCGCAGGACGAGCCCTTCCCATTCACACATCTGCAACACGTTCTCGAACACCTGGCGCGGCGAGGTCGCGACGCGTCGATCGACGTTGGCGCCCACGACGTGACCCGACTCGAGTGACAGGGTCGCACGACGTCCTTCGCCGCGAACGTGCAAGGTGCCGCTAGCGCCGGCTCTATCGAGACCGATCAGAACACGACAAACCGTCGTGCCGCTGGGACGCGCGCGCATGACTCTCGGATATGCGATTCGCCGAGTCGGGGCCAGTTTTCAGCGTGACGCCGCGTAGCGAGGATCGCCGGGACGCAGGGCGAGCGCATTCCGAATTTGCGCAAACCGCGCCGACACCGAGGTCGGCGCGACACCATACCGCCGGGCGACCTCGGCTTGTGTGCACCCAGGACGTTGCTCGACGACCGCAATCGCGTACTCGAGGGCGGCAGCCAACACCTCAGGCTTGGTGACGCGTAACTCGCAGTGTGCTTGCATGTCGGACCACAACTGTGTGGCGCGTTCGATCTCGGCGCGGGAGAAGCCCGCTTCGCCCATCTTGAGCTGAACCGTCTCGACGACACGGTCGCCCGGGGGACGGCGGACGGTTGCGGCTGCAGCAGGCATGTCGGTTGCACCACCCTCGATCCATTCGACGAGGGTGCGATGATCTGGATTACACGGGCCCTTCTCTTGCGCGAGCGCGGCGAGCTTCTGCGCTTGGTCGAGGTCGCCGAGACGCGCGACGCAATGGGCCAACGAGCCGATGATCTCGTCGTGCTCCGGCTCGAGGTCATACGCACGTCGAAGGTGGCGCTCGGCGCCGACCGGATCATCGAGCGCGACGTCCATGAGATGGCCAAGGTTGTGATGGTACCAAGGTGTCTGTGGTGCGAGCGTCGATGCCTCTCGATACGAACGAACCGCGACACGGTAGTTGCCGAGCAGCGCGTGGCACAAGCCCATGAGCGCATGAAGGATGTCGTCCTCGCCGCAGTGGCCGAGCACCCGCCGAAGGTGCAACGCGGCCTTCCAAGGATTGCTTTCGAGATGCAGTTCGGCGAGGTGGCGGTGCGCGAATATCGACGCATCGCTGCCCTCCTCTGCGGCCGACACCAACTGCGTCAACAAACCCTCCGCACGCTTGGACGATGCTTCGAGCGCTTCCTCAGCGCGCTCCCAAAGCTCTTCCACCGTGCTTGCCCGTTGACCCATCTGTATTCGTATAGCCGTTCACTTTTTTGAACGCAAGACTCGTCAGCTTTGAACCCTCGTACAGAACTGCAACGACGCGTGGTGTATCCAAACGCGCGATTGTGTGCGTCGATTCCACGAAACTGCACTCGGAGCGGGGTTGAGGTATGCTTCACACGCTTGACCCTCCGAGGGTTGAAGGATAGCGAAACGATGATGCCTGAAGAATTCGACGAAAAGGGCTCCGCTGACCCCGATCAGGGAGAGCGGGAACGGCGCTGGTCCGAAGGTGTCTTGCGCGACACGCTCCGAAAAGCCGTCGAGAAGGGCATCGAAGCTGGCGTCGGAACGCTCCGAAGCGCAGACAGCGCCCTTCGAGGAGTCGCTTGGGACGGCAAGCTCCCCAAGGAGTTCATCGGCTACGTCTTTGCCTCGATCGACGAGACCAAGAACGCGACGGTTCGCGTCGTTGCCAAAGAAGTCCGCGACTTCCTGGAGGCGACCGACATCGCAGGTGAATTCTACAAGGCTCTCACTTCGTTGTCGTTCGAGGTCAAGACAGAGGTTCGCTTCATTCCGAACGACGCGGGCGGCGTTCGGCCCCAAGTCAGAGCCCGCGCAGTGAAAAAGCGCACGCGGCGCGGGGGCGTGGTCGAGACCGAACAGATTATCCCGCCCGACGATACGGGCGAGACCTGAGCAACATGACCGGACCCGGCAAAGTGTACCTGGTGGGTGCCGGCCCGGGCGATCCAGAGCTGATTACCGCCCGCGGGCTCCGGCGCCTGTGCGAGGCTGACGTCGTGCTCTACGACGCGCTCGTGCATCCCGATCAGCTGAGCGTGGCAAGGCCCGACGCGGAGCTCGTGTTCGTGGGCAAGCGTGCAGGGCGGGCTAGCCAGCGCCAGACCGAGATCAACCGCCAGCTCGTCCGGGCTGCGCGCGAAGGCAAGACGGTCGTGCGCCTCAAAGGCGGCGATCCCTACCTGTTCGGCCGCGGCTCCGAAGAAGCAGAGCTGCTGGCCTCGGAGGGGATCCCGTTCGAAGTGGTTCCAGGCGTGCCCTCGCCGCTGGCCGCCACCGCATACGCGGGCCTTTCCTTGACGCACCGCGAGCTCGCATCGAGCGTTGCCTACGTCACGGCGACCGAGTCGGTCGAGAAGGACCGCACGGGTCACGACTGGTCGAAGCTCGCCACGGCCACGCAGACCCTGGTCATCTTCATGGGCATACGCAAGCTCGACTCCCTCATGAAGCTCCTGATCGAGCATGGGCGCCCTGCCGATACGCCCGTGGCGGTGGTTCAATGGGCGTCGCTGCCGAGGCAGCGCACGGTCACCGGGACAGTAGCCAACATCCAGCAGCGCGCCTCGGAGGCGGGGCTCGGTTTACCCGCGCTCACGATCGTCGGAGACGTCGTGCGCTTGCGCGACAACCTTCGCTGGTTCGATACCAAGCCCCTGTTCGGGAAGCGCGTCCTCGTGACGCGCGCCGTTCACCAAGCGGGGTCGCTGGCTGCCTTGCTTCGTGACGAAGGCGCACAACCGGTCTTGACGCCGACCATCCGCATCGCGCCCCCCGCCGACCCCGGGCCGTTGCGGGACGCAGTCACACATCTGGATTGCTACGACTGGATCCTCTTCACCAGCGGCAACACGGTCGACGCGGTCTTCGCATCGATCGGCGAGGCGGCTCTCGACGTGAGGGCTCTGGCGGGCACCAAGGTCTGCGCCATTGGTGTCAAGACGCGAGAGGCCCTGAGGTCGCACGGTATCCACCCGGACCTAGTTCCGGAGGATGCCCGCGCCGAGGGCGTGATCGCCGCGCTGCGGCCGCTCCTCGCCGATCGGACACGCATCCTGCTCCCGCGCGCTGAAGTGGCGCGTGAGGTCCTACCCGAGTCTCTCCGCGACGCGGGTGCTGAGGTCGACGTCGTCCCGGCGTACCGAAACCTCCCCCCCGAGCCGAATGAAGTCGCACGCATCCGAAGCCTCGTCGACCCGGCCGAAGGCGACGCGGTCCTGCTCACCTCCTCTTCGACGGTTCAAAACCTGTTCGACGTGCTGGGCCAAGATGCCGCGGACCGTCTGAACGCCCTCGACCTCTTTTCGATCGGCCCCATCACGACCCAGACTGCTGAACGCCTCGGCCTCCGCGTCGCGGGCACCTCAGCCGAGCAAACCATCGAGTCACTGGTCGCAACCCTGCGTGCGTACTATGCCGCCCCGGGAGATGCCGATGCCTAGGTTTGCATGGTTGGGTGCCGTCACAATTCTTGGCCTGATCGCCACGGCCTGTGGAGATGAGTGCGGTGACTCCGAGGACCGGCTCGTGCCGATGAGCGAGCTTCCCTGCAGCATGACTGCCGCCGACGGCGTGTGGGAGTCGCACCCCCTTCCCCCGATTGCCGACGAGCAGTGCTACTGGCTCGAGTTTCGAGCGTGCAGCAAGTATGACTTCGAGCACCCGCTCGGCCGTGTCCCAAGCTTGGTTGTCGGCTACACCTCGTTCGAGCGGGACGGCCAGTTCTCGACGATCGGCTCCGGCAATAGCTTCGTCGTCCAGGAAGCCAGCGCCTCGACCGTGACCGTCCGCAACGCCCAGAACCAGCTTTTCTACCTCAGGCTCGTGCTCGAGTGACCCCCTAGCGGATCGCGGCAGCCGGCCTTAGATTGGCGAAATGCATGGGTTGCGCCCGGCTGGGCGGGGTCCGAGAAAGCGCTAAAATAGAGTATGGCCGACAGGTTCGAGAACGATGCCGGGACCATCACACAGGTCAAACCGGAGAAAAAGCTCAAACGCCCGCGGCTGTACGCGGTCCTTCTGCACAATGATGATTACACTACCAGGGAGTTTGTCGTTCAGGTTCTCCACACCGTCTTTCACCGCGACGAGCAGGATGCAATTCGCATCATGCTCCACGTGCACCACAATGGCGTGGGGGTCGCAGGGGTGTTTACCCGTGAGGTCGCGGAAACCAAGATGCAACGAGTCGAACGCTTAGCGCGAGAGCAGGAGTTTCCGCTCCGCCTGACAATGGAACCCGAAGAGGAGGAAGACACGTAAACATGGCTGGTCCCGTCATCGATAAAGAGCTTCAGGCGACCCTTCGCAAGGCATTCGACCGCGCAGGGTTGATGCGGCACGAGTTCGTGACCCTCGAGCACCTGCTCCTGGCTCTCACCGAAGATCCGAACGCCGCGAAGGCGCTACGAGCCTGCGGGGCTGACCTTCGTCGCCTGCGAAAGCAGCTCGAAGAGTTCATGCAGGAGCGGCTGTCTCGCGTTCCCGAGAGTGTCACCGTCGAGCCGAGGCAAACGCTGGCGGTGGAGCGGGTCCTGCAGCGCGCCGCGATTCATGCGATCTCATCCGAGATGAAGACCATCGACGGCAGCAACGTGCTCGTCCAAATCCTCAAGGAGGAAGAGGCGTACGCAGCCTTCGTCCTCCAGGAAGCAGGGGTGAGTCCGCTCGACCTCAAACGCTACATCTCGCACGGCGTGGGGACCGACATTGTTCCTGGCGAGAGCGATGCCTACACCGACACCGACTTCGAGGACGACGAGGATGAGTCGTCTGCCGGGCGTGACCCTCTCGAAGCGTTCGCCACCGATTTGATCGCCGAGGCCGCCGAAGGGCGCATCGACCCGTTGATCGGCCGCGATGAAGAGCTCGATCGCACCGTTCAGGTGTTGTGCCGACGGCGCAAGAACAACCCCGTGTTCGTCGGCGAACCGGGTGTTGGCAAGACGGCCATCGCTGAAGGGCTCGCGCGGCGGGTCTACGAAGGACGCGTCCCTGAAGTGCTCGGAGACGCGCAGATCTATTCGCTCGACATGGGCGCCCTCCTGGCCGGCACGAAGTTCCGCGGGCAGTTCGAGGAGCGTCTCAAGGCGATCATGAAACGGCTCCAGGAGCTCGACAACGCAATCCTGTTCATCGATGAGATTCACACCATCGTCGGCGCCGGCGCGACGACTGGAAGCTCGATGGATGCGTCGAACATCCTCAAGCCCGCTCTGGCCTCCGGCAAGCTCCGGTGCCTCGGGTCGACGACCTATACCGACTTCAAGCATCTCGATCGCGACCGGGCCCTTGCCCGCCGGTTCCAGAAGATCGAGGTGCACGAGCCGACCGTCGAAGACACCATCGAGATCCTCAAGGGCCTCCGCCAGTACTACGAAGAGCACCACGACGTGAAATACGACGACGATGCACTCGAGGCGGCGGCGCAGCTCGCACAGAAGCACATCATCGAACGGTTCTTGCCGGACAAGGCGATCGACGTGATCGACGAGGCTGGCTCGCTCGAGCGCATGCGCCCCGAGGGTGAGCGCACCCATCGCATCACCGTCAAAGAGATCGAGAAGGTCGTCAGCAAGATGGCTCGCGTCCCGGTCGAGTCGGTGAGCGCCAAGGAGCGCGACCAGCTGAAGGAGCTCGGCCCCGAGCTGCGCAAGGTCATCTTTGGCCAGGACGCCGCGGTCGAAAAGGTCGTCAGCGCGATCACCTTGGCGCGGGCCGGGCTACGCGCGGACCACAAGCCGATCGGGTCCTTCTTGTTCGCGGGGCCCACGGGCGTCGGCAAGACGGAGCTGGCTCGGCAGCTCGCCCGCGTGATGGGCGTCGAGCTCCTGCGGTTCGACATGAGCGAGTACGGAGAGCGGCACTCGGTATCGCGGCTGATCGGCGCGCCTCCGGGCTACGTCGGCTTCGACCAGGGCGGGCTTCTCACCGACGCGGTTCGCAAACACCCGCACGCCGTGGTGATTCTCGACGAAATCGAAAAAGCCCACGGAGAGCTCTTCAACATCCTGTTGCAGGTGATGGACCACGCGAAGCTCACCGACAACAACGGGCGTGAGGCCGACTTCCGCAACATCGTGCTCGTCATGACCACCAACGCAGGCGCATTCGAAGCCACGGAGAAGGTCGTCGGCTTTGGCGGTGGCGAGGAACCCAAGGACTTCGCAACCGGTCGCGCTCGGCAGGCAATCGAACGCATCTTCACCCCGGAGTTCCGCAACCGGTTGGATGCTGCGGTGTACTTCAGCGGGCTCGGCAAAGACGTCATTCGCATGGTGGTCGACAAAGAGGTCGCCCTGCTCAGCGACATGCTTGCTGAGAAGCAGGTGCATCTGGACCTCAGCGACGCCGCCCGCGATTGGCTTGCGGAGCACGGCTACGACCCGCAGATGGGCGCACGCCCGATGGCACGGCTGGTCGAGCAGAAGCTCAAGAAACCGCTGGCCGAGGCGATGGTCTTTGGGAGCCTGAAGGAAGGCGGAACCGCAATGGCCGAAGTCCAGGACGGCGATATCGTTCTCTCTTTTGCTGAGACCAACGCCCCGCGCGCAGACGCCTAAAGGCCGGGAACCACCATTCCAGCCCTCGTTGCGCTAGCCTACGGCGTCCGCCGATGCCTGTGTACTTACTCGACAAGGAGCTCTCCTTCCCTGCCCCCGAAGATGCCAACGAGGAAGGCATCGTCGCGGTCGGCGGAGACGTCACCCCGGAGCGGCTCCTCGGCGCCTATCGCAATGGCATCTTCCCGTGGCCCGCTCGGGGCTACCCGCTCCTTTGGTTCTCTCCCGATCCGCGCTTCGCGCTGACGCCCTCGCGCGCTCACGTTTCGCGCTCGCTGCGCAAAGTGGTTCGAAGAGGACAGCTTCGCGTGACGGCCGACACGGTGTTTGACGACGTGATCACGGCTTGCGCCGCCATGCCGCGCCCGCATCAGCAAGGCACTTGGATCACGCGCGAGCTTCAGGAAGGCTACCGCGGGCTTCACGACCTAGGATACGCGCACAGCATCGAAGCCTGGCGCGACGACGAGCTCGTGGGCGGCCTCTACGGGGTGGCACTCGGACGGACTTTCGCTGGCGAGTCGATGTTCGCGTCGGAACCGGACGCATCGAAGGTCGCGTTCACGACCTTGCTCGGGCACTTGGCCATGTGGGGCTTCCGAGTCGTCGACTGCCAGGTGCATACCGAACACCTCGCCCGATTTGGCGCCACAATGTGGCCTCGTGAACGCTTCCTCTCCGAATGGCGCGCCGCCGTCGACGAACCCAGCATCCTGGCCCCCTGGAAGCTCACCCTCTCGCCGCAAGAGGCACTGACACGGCTGCGACCTGATGTATGATGTACGGTGAAATGAAGGCGACTCTATCCTGGACTTGGCTCGCTGCGCTGCTGCTTTGCGCACTCGCAACCACCCCCACGCTCGCCCAGGGTGATCCCGACGCGGGGACAGGGACAGGGACAGAGGCAGAGGCAGAGGCAGAGGCAGACGCCGGGGTCGACGCCGGGGTCGACGAGGCGCCGACCGAGGCTGCCTCCGACGCGAAGCGGATGGTGCGGATCCGCAAGGTCATCGAGCTCGACACTCAGCATCTGCGCTGGCTCCGCAGCGAGCTCCGGTCCAGGACCGAATGGTTCGAGGGTCTGGTGGAGGCGATGGCGGAGGTCGCCGCCGAGCGCAACGAGAAGAAGGAGAAACTCGAAGCGCTCGAAGCGGACCCGGAGTCCGACCCGGAGGAGGTCGAGGCACTGCGCGCCGAGCTCAAAGAGGTCGAGGTGGACTACGGCCTCTTCGACACGCAGACCGACCTCGCACTCACCGCTGAGAAGGCGGTCCGAGAGCAACTCACGGCACTAGAGGACAAGCTCGAGAAAGAGAAACGCGCCCTCGGCGAGCTGACCGGTGAAATCGAGATCGAGGTCCCCGACGAAGCGCCCGCTCCCGCGCCCGCGCCGGCCGAAGCAGCAAAGGCGCCCCCTCTTCCCTCGCTCGTGCCAGTGCCGGCGGCGCAGCCCGCAAGTCAGGAGGAGGCCAAGAGCTCGTCCACCATGACGACCGCGCAGATCGAAGCGCACAATGTCCTCGAGCAGGCGGAGCGCGACGGCCAGCTCGCGAAGATCGCGCTCTCTGAATTCGTCCAGCGGAAGCAAGCACTCGAGGAGCAGATCGAGTTCGAGGAGGGCCTCGACGAGACCCACACCAAAGAGGTCGAGAACTTGAAGCTCGCCCAAGAGGCGTTCGAAGCGCGGCTGCAAAAATACCGCGACGCCGACGCCCCAGTCGAGAAGATTCAACGGCTGGATCGCGGGATCCGCGAGATCAGCCGCGCGCTCGAAAAGGCGGACGACGATGACGACGCCCGAGCCACCTACATCAAATCACTGCACGATAGGCGTACCCGCCTCGAGGAAGAGGAGCTGCGTGTCACCGCCGTCGTCGACGAAAAGGAACGCGCGGCAGAAAAGGCACGCGATCACATCGCCTGGCTCGAAAGCCCGATCCACCCGCAGAACGTCGCCCATTGGGCCAAGGAGCGGGGCCCGCGCATGCTCCTGGTCATTGCGGCTGCCCTCTTTCTGCTCTTATTCGTCCGTATCAGCGCTCGAGGAATCGCGCGAGCCCTGGTCGGCAGACGCCGCGGTGCTCGAAGTCTCGGAACGGGGCGCGCCGACACGCTGGCCTTCAGCTTCCAAAGCGCGTCCCGCGTCGTCATCGTGGTGATGGGCGTGATGCTCGTGCTGCAGGAAGGCGGTGTCGACATCACGACAGTGCTCGGAGGCGCTGCGATCATGGGCGTTGCGATTGCATTTGGCGCGCAGGACCTGATGAAAGACTACTTCTCGGGGTTCCTGATTCTGGCCGAAGATCAGTACCAACTCGGCGACCTGATCACGATTCGGGGCATCACGGGGACGGTCGAGTCGGTCAACATGCGCGTCACCGTTCTGCGCGACCTCGAAGGCCGCGTGCACTTCATTCCCAACGGGAGCATCGATCAGGTCACCAACCGAACCTACGGCTGGGGCCGTCCTGTCCTCGAGGTGCCGGTCGGATTCGACGAGGATGTCGACAAAGCGATGGAGACGCTGGTTGAAATCGCCAAGAACCTCCGCGACGACTCGGACTGGAAGGGCTCGATCATAGGCGACCCCGAAATGCTGGGCGTCGACAAGTTCACCGACTACGGGGTGGTCATCAAGTTCATGGTCAAGACCCAGCCGGACAAGCTGTTTGCAGTGCGGCGAGAATTGCTGCGCCGGATCACCAAGCGCTTCAACGAGCTCGGGATTCAGATCACGGTGCCACAGCGGATCTTCCTCCGCGGAGAAGGCGACCCGCCGGTCTGATCGGTGGTTGCGCCGCGGAAGTTCACTCTGGCGTGCGAAAGATGATCGTCCCCAGGTCCGGCCCGAGGAGCGCGAGGGGGAATGCCCCGTAGACCTGGAGCTCGCCCTGAAGTCGTGCCTTTTCGGTGTAGCCCGCTGGCGATGCGGTGAGGGCCTTTTCGCGCGCGACCGGGTCCCGAACCAGGGCATCGACCTCCGGCGGGGTGTCCCAGTGGAAGAGACGATTTCCTTTGTAGAGGTACACCCACACCGGCGCGCCCTCCTTCTGTTCGACTCGGAACTGACGGCTCAGGCGCTGCGCCAGTCGGGATAGCGGGATGCCCGCCAGAACGGCGCCCACCACTTGCCCGTCACGGAGAGACGGCGCCGCGAACAGGATCGACCAGGACGAAGGCGCCTCGGGGTCCTCGGCGTAGAACTCGCCGAGGCCGGTGGCTGCCGTCCCGTCGAGGGCCTGCCCGAGCACGTCGAACCGCGTCTTGAAGTCCTGCCCCTTCATCCGATCTGGCTCTCGATCGCGCGCGATGACGATCCCGTCGACCCCAACGGCGGCCAGGAACGACATGGGAGACGCGACGAATTCATCAATACCTTTCTTGGGTTGCTGAAGAATCCTCAGGGCCGATCGCACTTGTTTCTCCCGCGCACCCGGGTCAGGGACGGCGAACCCCGGAGCGAGCTTCGCCGCCGCTTTCACCACGCCTGCTTGATGCTGCGCGAGGTCCTCCTCGAGCAAGGCCTGAACCCGCGGATAGTCGACGTCGCGGAGTTGGGTCTGGGTGCGCTCAACGGCGGCGGTGTTCTCGCAACCGATGAGCCCGGCCACGGCGAGTAGAAGGATCCCCCAGGGCATGCGGGCAGTCTAGCAGCGTGGGGGGGAAAGTCAGTGGCGGCGGCACCAACACGGTCGCTGGCACTGGCACTGGCACTGGCGCTGACGCTGACGCTGACGCTGACGCTGGCACTGACACTGGCGCTGACGCTGACACTGGCACCGGCACCCGCCCTCGCTCCCCCAGCCGAGGCTCCGGCGACCTCCTCGTCACAGTTGGAGTAGACTCCCTATATGGCGTCAGGCCTTGGCGATCCCAACCTGATCGGCAGCGTTCTTCTCTGCTTGGGCGGCCTGGGCCTCTTTCTGCTTGGGATGGTCGTTCTGACCGAAGGGCTACGCGCCCTGGCAGGTCGTGCCTTGCGCCGATTGCTGAGCCGTTTCACCCGGAGCCCGTTCTCCGGTGCGGTGACCGGCGCTGTCACCACCGCCGTGGTGCAGTCGTCGAGCGCGACCACCGTCGCGACCGTGGGCTTCGTGGGTGCCGGCCTGCTCACGTTTCCTCAAGCGTTGGGCATCGTCCTCGGCGCCAACGTCGGCACGACGGTCACTGGCTGGCTCGTGGCGTTACTCGGTTTCAAACTCGAGATCGGCACCGCCGCATTGCCGATCATCTTGATTGGCGTGCTCATCCGCCTTTTCACCGGGGGCCGCACTTCTTCGGCCGGCTTTGCAGTGGCGGGTTTTGGCCTGATCTTCGTGGGCATCTCGCTCCTGCAACAAGGCATGGGCGGGTTCGTGGGCATCATCACGCCCGACAGCTTTCCCGGCGACACCTGGACGGGCCGCTTGCTTCTCGTCGCGTTCGGCATTGCCTTCACTCTTGTCACGCAATCGTCGAGCGCAGGCGTGGCCATGGCGCTGGCCGCCGTCAATGCCTCCGCCATGACCGTACAGCAAGCCGCCGCCGCGGTGATCGGGATGGACATCGGCACTACGGCGACCGCCATCCTCGCCACCATCGGCGGGTCTGCGTATGCAAAGCGCACTGGCTATGCCCACGCGATGTACAACGTGTTCGCGGGCATGGGGGCCTTCTTGATCCTGGTTCCCTTCATGCATGCGGTCGAACGCTTCGCCCC
>Ga0209456_10001370_pt1 | contig 11921 bp, 13 predicted proteins | sample COG_11_FD_184755 | JGI IMG/M metagenome (GOLD analysis project Ga0209456, IMG submission 184755) | Pelagic marine sediment microbial communities from the LTER site Helgoland, North Sea, for post-phytoplankton bloom and carbon turnover... | ecosystem: Environmental > Aquatic > Marine > Neritic...
CGACCGCGGCTGGGGTAACCATGGCTGGGGTGACGGCTGGGGGGACGGCTGGAGTGACGCCTTGGGCGATTTCTTCGGTGACGTCGACTTCGATATCGGCTTCAGTATCCGTTCCAGGGGCGGTGGTTACGGCCGCGGTTATGGGCGTGGTTATGGCGACTACTATGGTTACGGTTATGGGTATGGCCATCCCTACGGTGGCTGGGGCTATCCCGGCTACGGTTGGGGCTATCCCGGATATGCCTGGGGTGCTCCTGCGGTTGCCCCTCAGCAGATCACCCAGTCCAGCGACAAGTAAAACGGGGCACAAACGCTCACGGGGTCAGGCCTAAGTCACGGGGTCAGGTCTTGCGCTGCAACAGGTGACCCGAAATGTTATTGCAAGACCTGACCCTGAAATCACGTGATCCAACAGTCACGACAGCCATACCACCCCGGTGAATATCGAAACTTTCCTTCCCGCACTGGCCATTATCCTGGGCGCCTACTTTATCCGTGGCATTACCGGTTTCGGTTCCGGATTGATTGCTGTCCCGCTACTGGCATTGATTCTGCCACTGCAAACCGTGGTGCCCATGGTGCTGGTGCTGGACTTGAGCGCCTCGCTGATGATGAGCCACAAGGCGCGTGCAGATGTTCAATGGGCCGAGATAATCCCGCTCCTTCCGGCATCACTGCTGGGTATCATTATGGGCGCCACTCTGTTGGTCAATTTGCCACGAGAGCCACTGCTCACCGCACTCGCACTGTTTGTCATTATTTTTGCCCTGCGCTACCTGTTGAATATTCACGGCAACAAACGGGTTTCGCGGAACTGGTCGGTGCCGGTCGGCCTGAGCGGTGGGCTGATCGGTGCGCTGTTCGGCACCGGCGGACCACCGTACTTGATATACCTGACCCACCGAATAGAAGACAAGTCACGGCTGCGTGGCACCCTGTCCGGCTTGCTGATGTTGGATGGTTCGTTTCGCGTTGTTACCTTTCTTATCGCCGGTCTGCTGGGTACGCATTTGTTGCCCCTTTTGATCGCGTCGGCTCCGGTGATATTCCTGGCCCTTTACCTGGGACATCGTGTTCATAGCGGTATCAGCGACCGGCAGATGTTGAAACTTGTCGGTACACTGTTGCTCATCAGCGGTGGGTCGCTGCTGGTGAAAGTGTGGGGCTGAGTCGTTAAAAGAACGTTTTAGTCATCCGCCCCAGCTCAGAAGCGTGGCGGTGATCGCTTGTGTTACCCGGTGAAAAAAATCAAAGTTCAGCGTGTCAGGGACATCCGATGCCTTATGGTAGTGAGGGTTGCGGAAGTTGGCGGTGTCGGTCAGCATGATGGCACGATAGCCGTTGTCCCAGTAGGGTTTGTGATCACTGCGCAGCGCATCTTTGAAAAATCCACCCAATCGATTAGCGCTGAAATAAGGCAGCGCCGGCACATAGTGTTTTGCGGCGTGTTCAAACCGGTTTCCAAGTCCGCCAGAGCGAATGTTACCGACCACGGCGATAAAGTTACCGGTGGTCGGTGGGGAAAATAACAGCGGGATTCTGGCCGGTGTCGCCTGACTATCGGGCTGGCCGGTGGCGTAACCGATCATTTCGAGGATAATGGCGCCATCCAGTTCTTCGCTGCGGTTACGAAACTGCTCGACATGATAATAGCTACCATCGCGGCCGTGTTCTTCCAGCGCGAAAAAACAGAATCGAAGCGTTCGTTTTGTCTCGACGGCAGATAAGACACGGGCGATTTCCAGGATCGCCGCTACACCACTGGCATTGTCATCGGCACCGGGACTGTCATCGACCGTATCGTAGTGGGCACCCAGCTCCAGTATGCGCGATGATTCCCCCGTCCCCCGGTGCTCAGCGATGATATTGACAAACGAATAGCTGTTGCCTTCCTTGCTTGTGTAACTGCCGAGCGGTTCTTCAATCGGCTGGTAGCCATATCCGGACAGCAGTGATTTTATATAGCGCACGGTGTGATCCGTGGCTTGCCGGTCATTCACCGAGCGAGGGCCGGCTTGTGTCAGCGCTTCGACGTGTGTTTTAAGCTTGCCTTTATCGATACGTTTGACGGCATCCGCGATGGCCTGTTGATGGGCGCCCTCAGTACAGCCGGCGCCAGACAGCGCGCCTATCAATGTCAGCAGCAATAATCTAGACACAGCGAAACACCCGTATCCACCACTTCTTTATTCAATCCGGCTCGACTAACGATTCCGCCCGCAGATTTCGTCGTCTTCGAAAAAAAACGCAATCTCGGTTTTTGCGGTTTCCGGACCGTCGGAACCGTGCACCGCATTCTCATCGATGGTTTCGGCGAAGACTGCGCGGATGGTACCGGGTGCGGCATCTTTCGGATTGGTCGCCCCGATCACCTCGCGGTTTCCGGCAATGGCGTTCTCACCTTCCAGCACCTGGACCATCACCGGCCCAGAGGTCATGAAATCAACCAGTTCGCCGAAAAATGGCCGTTCCTGGTGCACGGCATAGAAACCTTCCGCCTGTTCCCGGGTCAACTGCAGCATTTTCGCGGCGACTATACGCAAACCGGCTTTTTCAAAAATGGTATAGATTTCTCCGATCACGTTTTTGGCAACGGCATCGGGCTTGATTATCGAGAAAGTGCGTTCAATGGCCATGTCCAGGTCTCCACATCTGCCTGAGATAAAAAGATCGCTTAGCATAGGGAAAAAATGCTTCGATGTGAATGTAGGGATAAGAAATTAACATGGTGACATGATATGTTTGGTTTCCCACTTTCTTTCATGGAGGCAAAAACCCGGTCGACAGGGAATTGCTGATCAAGTCCCTGCGACACAGACTGGAATCCGGGGAACTCACCCGGGAAGACATCGCCCGCCAGGCGGCGGTTGAACCCAATCCATGTTGTAGAGGCAAGTCATGTTCAAGACTGCGGTATTTTTGCTGATCACCGTTGCCATACTGGCCGCTTGCGCCACGTCACCCACCGGCCGCTCTCAGCTGACGCTCATGCCGGAAAGTAAAATGACCCAGATGGGCCTGCAGGCATTCGAAAACATCAAGAAGGAAACCCCGGTGGATACCGGTACCGCCACGAATCGTTACGTTAATTGCGTGGCACAGGCCATTATCCGCGTCGTCGGCGGCAACTGGGAAGTTGTCGTATTTCGGAATGAATCCGCGAATGCTTTTGCGCTTCCCGGCAGAAAAATCGGTGTCAACAGCGGCCTGCTCAAGGTCGCAATGAACCAGCACCAGCTGGGCACCGTCATCGGTCATGAGGTCGCACACGTATTGTCGCATCATTCCAACGAGCGGGTATCCCAACAGTTTGCCGTCGAACAGGGCCTGGGACTCATTAACGCGCTGTCGAACCCTCAGACCGGAGCCGGCCGCTCGCTGATGGGTCTGCTCGGAGTCGGTGCCCAATACGGCATTTTGAAGCCCTATAGCCGGGTGCAGGAAAGCGAAGCTGACCGGCTCGGACTGAAGCTGATGGCCAGAGCCGGCTTCTATCCCGCGGAAAGCATCAAGCTGTGGAGAAACATGAGTGCCGCCGGTGGAGCGCAACCCTCGCAGTTCCTGTCTACCCACCCTTCGCACAGCACCCGCATCAGAGACCTGAATGCCCAACTGCCAAACGCGCAGCGATTACAGAGAACAGCGCAGCAAATGGGCAAGCGCCCTGCGTGCAGGCCGTGACGGGATCGGGCCCATCGCAGTACGCTATATTTCGTCGAACTTGTATCCTGAAAAATATACCTCATACAGTAGGGGTAAATCGATGAACTTTCCTGATTATGCAGAGTCTGGATTCTTATCTATCCTTAGCAGCAGGCACCTGATAACGGGAGGCAATCATGGGTGATAATACACGTCTGCACGACGGCATCGCTGGAGCGTTGATATTGCTGGGTACGCTCCTCGGCTATTTTGTCAATCCATATTGGCTGTTAGTACCCGGGGTGATCAGCGCCCTGATGCTGCAGAGCGCCTTCAGCGGCTTCTGTCCGGTCTACTTCACGCTCGGAAAACTGCGAGGGACGCATAGAACGGTGTGAGTTGGAGCAATACTTTTCTTGTTCAGCGGGATGTTACTTCACCAGAAATTAATTCGGGGGTATTCAGATGATACCAGTTACCAAACGTTGTATTTCAGCCGGCCTCGCGGCCGGACTCGGTATGCTTGCCGGGAGCGCCCCTGCTCACGATCCGGCTTCTCTGCCTGGTACACCGGTCTGTCTGGAGTCGAACATCATGGCGGCGGACGCCATGAACGCCCCGTTCTCGAACATACCCGGCCCTGGACGTGTGATCGAGATGAATACCACCACCGGTGAGCGGGGTATTACAGTCAACCGTCCATTTAATACAGAAAATATCGGCACACCTATCTGCGACAACGGCGGCGTCGACTGTCCGGGACCCTGGAAACCGACGGGTGTCTTATCCGGTGGCGAGGACGGTCATGCCATTATTACCAGCGCCGCCCAACATGCGCACACCGAGTTCCATCGTGACGGCACAGCCATCCGGACAGGACCCACCCTGCCCACGTCACCATCCTCGAACGGCGGGAATTACGGCTATGTACCCCGCCTGCTCGGGAGCGGGTATATGCCGAACGGCAACATCGCACAGACGGTCTGCGACGCCAATTTCTTCAATGCGGCGAATTCGGATCCGATTCTGTCCGGTGAACTGGATGTGCAAGGCGACGGCAACTCGTCCTGGCAGTTCTTCCCGCCGGTCTACAGTACGGCGGAAAAAGGCGCCAATGGCCGTGTTATCGTCGTCGACCAGACTACCCTGGAGGCCATCGACGAGTACAGTAAGCCCACGAAAGGGCCCTTTGCCAATGACCCGCGCTGGAATTGCCCGGCGGGCGTCATCTTCACCTCCGAGGGATTGTTCGTGAGCATGTTCCACGGCAACGCGGTGTTTGTCATTGACTGGAAAGCCGGTATCGATAACCAGAAAAGCGAAGGCGTCGGCAGCAACAGCGCCAAAGGTTTCAAGCTGGGCAAGAAACAGAATGAAGCCAAGGTCATCCGCGTGATCGATCTCCACGACACCACCGGTAACGGCGCACCGGATGCGCCCTCCTTCGATTCCGGTCACCGTCGTGACAATTTGCGCGCCATCAGAATGTCCGAGGACGGCACTCTGTACGGCACCCTCCGCGGACGTTCGCGGGAATGCCTGCGCGGAGAGGCCCCCGGGACCGGTGATTCTGATCCCTGTAACCCGGGTGTCTTTCGCCAGCACATCTTCGTCGCAGCGCCCGGTGCCAATCACAAGACCGGCACCCTCGCCCTGGATCCGGGTGTAAACGTCATTGCCGGCGTGACCATCAACCGCATGTCGGGGCCGGGTTGTGAGTTTGTCCAGCAGGAGGTGCTCGACGCCGGTGGGACACTGACCGGCGATGAATGTGACGTAGAAACGCTCTACGTCGGTGTCTCCGCCGGTAACGCCGGCTGTGCCGGTACAGGACCTGGCGCCAATCCAGCCAATGCCTGCTTCCGACCTGGTGGTATGATTTACGAATACCGCATCGATGCCGGCCACCTTGATGGTGGAGCCCTGAATGGCGATGGTAGCGGCAACTGTGACGGTGTGCCGGACGCGTCAGGCAGTGAGGGTGACAGCTTCTTACCGGGCGGTAGTAACGCAGGTTGTGCCGTACCGATTGCGCATTTTGACTTCGTCTCTGACGGTGTGACCAGCGCATTGCCTGCCGGTACTGTCGAGACACTCGACCCGCGTATGGTGATGACGATCCACGAGGCATTCACTCAGTAACGGAAGGATCGAAGTTAAATTGTATTTCTGAAAGACAACCCGGCAGGCGTCATTCGCCCGCCGGGTTTTTTATTTCAACCGGGGGCTGCGGGCGTGTTTTTGAACCGCGAATTACTTGTGTATGCTTATTAAAAGACTCATGCAATGAAGTACCTTATTCCCATAACATTGCTCCTCGCACTGTGCGGCTGCGAAAGAAATACCTCCGGGCCGCAAGACGGCGCCAGGGTAGCAGCGCCGCCTGAGACGGTGCTCACCGAGCAGGTGGGGTCTGGGAAGACCCCGAGCTATCTCGACAAACCCCTCAAGGGCAAGGTAAGCCGACGCGGTCTGTACACGCTGGTGCGCAGCGGCGGGCTGGTGGACGACCCCAACACCAGTACCGGCAAGGCGGTCCTGAAACCGGTGATTCAACAGGTCAAGTCAACGCAGCGGATCCCCCTGATCAAGGGTGCCCAGATGTATCTGCAATACCGGATCTGGCCTCTCCCTGATCAGCCGGCCTATGTCGACCTCAGGCGGGTTCTGAAGCACCCCGAAATGACCTTGCCCGATGGGTCGGTCTCCACGGGTTCCGACTATCTGATTAAGGGGAAAGTCAGCGTCAACCAGGTTATCGCCTATACCGGATATGGCCTCGATGAAGACTACGAATTGCTCGAGGGCGACTGGGTCTTTGAAATCTGGTACCGGGACAGGAAACTGATCGAACAGAAATTCACCACCTATCGGCCCGATAATGAAGAGATTGCCGCCCTGGAACCCTTCCTCTCGCAGCGCAGTAAAGCAGACAGTAACAAATAAATCGTGTCAGAACCGACTTCCGTGGGATAAGCTGAAGCGGCTTAATCCTGCTGGTTAGACAGCTTGGCCAGGTTTTCGGCGGCGGCTTCCCGGATAAATTTTTTCTGATCCGCCAGAGCCCGCTGCAACAGGCGGGTGGCGGTCTTGCCACCGATATCACCCAGTGCGTCCGAGGTCGGGATGTGATGTCGAAACGGGATCCCAGCTGACGGTGTAAGGCTCAGTGACTGCCGGACCGGGGTCTTCGTCACAGTCATCCGGCACTGGCATTCCGGAAACGGAGACGCCTGGCGGGGCCGGCATCAAGTGGGTAACGATCGACGTACACTCCATTTCGACACCTTCAAGCGTCACGCCTTCGACCTCATATTCTCCTTCGGGTATGTTTGCCCAGACCCTGCTAATCCGGGTTGTTGGATTGCGCAGTAAATCAAAACCTTACATCAATCGCGTGGGCGTGAAGCATAAATATTTCCTGCCGAATGCCGCTAGCTGGTCGAGCACGTGGTTTCTTTCTGAGCTTCGACTAAGAGCTTTCCGGCATGACTGCACAAGTGTCACAGCAACGCGGTATCACTCTCATCGAGATGGTGGCAGTGCTTGTTGTGCTGAGTTTACTTGCCGCGATGGCCACCCCTCGATTCTACAATGCGAGCCAAGGTGCACACACCCCCATTGCCCTCACGGGTGCCAATGCCTTCCGTAGCGGAGCCGCCCTCATTAGAACCAAGTGGGTACTCGGCGGCAGTACCGGTGGCGTGATGGTTAGCGCCAACGGCTGGCCGGACGGTTCCGGTGGAGGAAACATGACTGCCGGCACCTGTATGACAGCTTTTAATGATGTCGTCCAGACGCAGGCTCCCGTCACTACGGGGATATCCTGGAATTCCGATGGTTGGGGCACCTGGGGGTTCGGCGCATGGTGTGTATTCGTATACCAGCCAGATACCAGCCCCTATCGTTACATTATATACAACGTCACGACAGGGCTGATTGACTATATTGAAGTCTGATATCTCTTTAAGTTGCCGCAGTTATTCCCCGGGATCGAGATTTAAATAAATGGAATAAATGGTGTCAGAGCAGATTTTCGCAGGATACTCTGAACCGAACTAATGGTTTGACGTCTTAGTGGAGGCTGCTGTCAAAAAATGTGTCATAGTGCAGCAAAGGAAATCATCCTGGATGAGAAGCCATGAACTGGCACATCATTGCGACATTGACGGGAATCTTACTGCTGGCCGGCTGTGGTGGCGGGGGCGGTAGCAACGGCGCTAACACGACCACGGGCGATGTCGGCAGCTTTGGTCTTTCACAGCGGCTACCTCTGTCACCGGTAAACTTCCCATTGAACCCGGGCCAACCCGGGTCTTTCAGCGTTGTAAACGCATTTCCCAATCTGAGCTTTGTGGCACCGGTCTTTTTTGCGGGTCTTCCGGGTACCAATCAGGCAGTGGTGGTAGAGCAGGCAGGCATCATTCATCGCTTCGATGCCGATGCGCAGGTGGCGAGTACTGGCGTCATGCTGGATATCAGCAGCCAGGTCCTGTTTTCGGGTGAGCAGGGGTTGCTGGGTATGACTTTCCATCCCGATTTCGCCAATAACGGTTTTTTCTATGTACATTACTCGGCATCCAATCCTCGCCGTTCTGTGATTTCACGCTTCACATACAACAGCCAGACTGGGATGGCGACATCGGCTTCCGAGTTCATTCTGTTGCAGGTCGACCAACCGTTTGGCAACCATAACGCGGGTTCGCTGGCATTCGGGCCGGATGACAAACTCTACATCGCGTTCGGCGATGGTGGCAGTGGTGGTGACCCCGATGATAATGCCCAGAATCGTGGCACTCTACTTGGCTCTATCCTACGCATCGATGTGGATACCGGGAGCCCTTACGACATCCCGTCAGACAATCCTTTTGTTGGCGAAGCGGGTGTCCGTGGGGAGATCTGGGCCTATGGATTTCGCAACCCGTTCCGATTTTCCTTCGACCGGCAGACGGGTACCCTGTGGGTGGGAGATGTCGGTCAGATCAACCGTGAAGAAATCGACATCGTTCAGGCGGGTGGCAACTATGGCTGGCGCGTTTTCGAGGGCACACAGCCGTTTACCAGCTCGCAGAACACGCCGCCGAACGCCACCTTAATACCGCCTGTTATCGACTACGACCGCAGCCTCGGCAACGCCGTGATTGGCGGTTATGTGTACCGCGGTGCAGCCTTGCCGACATTGCGGGGCGCCTATGTGTACGGTGACTTCGGCTCCGGCCGCATCTGGTCTTTGCTGTACAACGGCACCCAGGTCGTTTCCAACACGGAAATCGCCAACGTGGCGAACCTGACCTCATTTGGGGAAGACAATAACGGCGAGCTCTATGCCGTTTCGGGAAGTGGCAGCATCTTCAGATTTATTGAAACGGGCGGCGGTACGGGCAACACGGCACCTCTGTTGCTGTCGGAAACGGGAATCTTCACGGATACGGGAAACCTGACGGTTGCGGATGGGTTCATCGAGTATGATGTCAATGCGCCATTCTGGTCTGATGGCACACTGAAGCGCCGTTGGATTGGCGTACCGGAACCCTCACAGATCATTTTTGCATCGACCGATGCCTGGTCATTCCCGGTGGGAACGGTCATTGTCAAACACTTTGAAATAGCACTGGTGGAGGGGGATCCAATCAGCAGAAAGCGCCTGGAAACGCGGGTGCTCGTGCGTGAGACGGAGCGTTGGACCGGTTATGTCTATAAATGGGATAACGCAGGTACCGATGCCGATTTACTCAACACCGGTATGTTGGAGAACCTCACGCTGGCAACCTCACAAGGCAGTGTCACGTTCAGCTACGAATACCCCAGTCAGATCGATTGCCTGCGTTGCCACAACGCTGCGCCGGGGACGGTTCTGGGCGTAGACACGCGGCAGATGAATCGGGATTTCAGCTATCCGCCGCAATTGGATAATCAGTTGAGGAGTCTGAACCACATTGCGCTATTTTCAAACAATATTGGCGATGCGTCCCGGTATGACGCCTACCCCGATCCCCTCGATAATCAGCTGGATACAGACAGGCGTGCGCGCAGCTATCTCGCAGTTAACTGCAGCCAGTGCCACAGGCCCGGGGGAACGACGCCCGTTGCTCTGGATCTGCGTTTCGCGACCCCCCTGCCTCAGACCGGTTCGATCAACGTGCCACCCGCCAGTGGCGATCTTGGGCTCGTTGGGGCAAATATCGTTACCCCTGGCAGCAAAGAGAGTAGCGTTCTGTGGGAACGAATGCGGCGGCTGGACGGTAACCGCATGCCGCCGCTGGGAAGTCACCGGGTGGATAGTGCGGGTGTTGATCTGATTGGTCAGTGGATTGACCAGCTATAAAAAATGAGAAACAATGCGTTTTTACCGCGATTAAACCAATATTAACCTAACGAGGAAAGTACGGTATGAGTACAGGTACAGTAAAGTGGTTCAATGCAGACAAGGGTTTCGGTTTTATCACTCCGGATGACGGAGGGAAAGATCTGTTCGTACACCACTCCGAAGTCAAAGTCTCGGGCTACGCGACACTCAGTGACGGCCAGAAAGTGGAATACGAAGCCGGACAAGGCCAGAAGGGCCCGTGTGCAACAAACGTTGTGCCTGTCTGATCGTCATACCTCTGCGTGACAGGCCGCAGAGTGAGTTCTTGTGAGAACACCCGGTGATTAAACTGCTCAATGCCTTGGAAGCCTGGGGAACCCCTGATTTTGAGAACGCTTTAAAGGGGGAAATACAACAAATAGACACCGGGCTACTCCCCTTGCAGGAGGGGTTATCACAAAGCAGCCATGTTAGTGAAGGGGATATTAGCGTGGTGATTCTCAGCGTCACAGAGGCATCAAATGTCATTCGTGCAAAAACCGGGATTATCTATGCCGGGATAATTGCCGGAAGCTGTTGTGCCGACGACCCGACGCCGATGAGTGAGCAGACCGAGTACTGTGAAGTACAGTTTGATATAAATAAAATGACGGCCGAGACAACAGCCACTATTTTGTAAAATCAGTTAAATCAAAGGGGTCGGTGACTTTTGAGAATGATGGTGTTCTGTCACCGACCCATTTGGTCCCCTCACGTCGCCACCGGGTGACAAAGAAAAACGAATAAATACTGGTTGATAGGGTCAGAACAATGTTCCTTGTCGCTTCCAGGGAACAGGCTGTGCCTGCTGTCGTCATACTAATAAATGATAAGTCGCTGTTAATATGATCAATGTCTGCACTGGCACAGCCATTGCTTTTTATCACCTCGACCAGAACAAAGAACAGGAACGGTGGTGATGATGGCAAAACGGCGAAGACACAGACATCTAAACCCTAAAACAATAGTGTATTTCGATGAACTCCTGGACGAGCAACATCGGCAGAATATTGAGTCCATCGTGGCACGGGTGGAGGGCGTGACAGATGCGCACTTTAATGAAACACAACAGCAACTGATGATCGTCGACTACGACCCGAGGCGGACAAACTCGGGGGCGATTCTAAGTCGCGTAAAGCGACAGCATATCCATGCACAGCTCATTTAAACCGCGCTAGCCGCAGACGCCGCAGGACACGTTGCCTTCGCGCCTGCCGGTTTTACCCCTCCGCCCTCTACTTTTTATCCTCTCCCGCCGGGAGAAGCCCCTTTTTTTTGTGGTTTTACTGTTTTTCAGCCCGTGGCGCATCTCAAGTTGTAATGCCTGGCGCCGATAGTCCCCTGGATGCACGTGTGGTTCACGTCTCTGCCACGTCTGCCGCGCATCAACCCGACTATGAGATGGAGATTGCAGATGGAAACCACAATGAACCCGTCGCCGCAGACACTGCCCTTCAAATTTCACGGCAAGTCAGGCGAATATTTCAGGATATGGATCGTTAACGTTGTATTGAGCATCCTTACCCTGGGCATTTACTCGGCGTGGGCCAAGGTCCGCAACAAACGCTACTTCTACAGCAATACGGAACTGGATGGCTCCACTTTTGAGTACCTGGCCAATCCGATCGCGATCCTCAAGGGGCGTCTGCTTGCGCTGGGTGTTTTCGCCGTCTACTTGGTCACGGTCTGGTTTTTCCCCTTGTCAGAGCTGGTCTTCGTCCTGGCATTCATTGCCGGTCTGCCCTGGCTTATCGTACGGGCCATGACTTTCAATGCCCGCAACTCCGCTTTTCGCAATATTCGATTTGATTTCAATTCTAATTACCTCGATGCGGCCAAGGTGTTTATCGGCATCCCGCTGCTGGTCATGTTGACACTCGGGCTCGCTTACCCGTATTTTGCCTACCGTTATCGTGACTTCCTCATCAACAAC
>Ga0209456_10001373_pt1 | contig 11895 bp, 8 predicted proteins | sample COG_11_FD_184755 | JGI IMG/M metagenome (GOLD analysis project Ga0209456, IMG submission 184755) | Pelagic marine sediment microbial communities from the LTER site Helgoland, North Sea, for post-phytoplankton bloom and carbon turnover... | ecosystem: Environmental > Aquatic > Marine > Neritic...
ATTCACGGCTGATGCGGAACTGCAAGCATTAGAACATTTACGACACACCCCGCGAGGCCACTCGGCGAAGGTGGTCAAGGTCCCGCATCATGGAGCGAAGAGTTCTCTGCACCAGGGATGGGTGAATCAGATAGATGCTCAAGCGATGGTGGTCTCGGTCGGATCTCATAACCGTTATGGACATCCGGCTTCCGAGGTGCTGGCAGCCTATGAAGTGCGAGGGATTCCCATGTATCGGACAGATCGTGATGGCGCGATTATCATTGAAGGTGCTCTTGATTCACTAGATCTTCGTATTACGACCGCTAAACAGGAGCAACTGGTTCCGGTTGTCCTCAGCGAAAATTTCTGGAGACACGAATGGGCGAACTGGCAACGACTATGGAATTGAAAACGATTGTGTGTAAAGGCGTTGATTGAGAAGGTGTCGTTTTTTAACTTCCAGCTAAGACCTTTCATGGCTCCCTCGCCTTCATTGGGGGAGGAAGTAGGTTGTCGAGCGGGTACTTCCGTTAACCAATCTAGAATCAGTCGAGATTGTCCACTCAACTACTGTTTTATTTCTTGGAAAATGTGTTCCTTATTTTTGTGAGGTGTTCTGAAGGGCTTCAAATATTGGACGAGGTTGTTTGAGGGGCTCCCATTGCAGGATAGTGAGGGAATCCTCGACATAGACGGGATGGCGCATGCCGTTGAGGACGCTCGTGACGCCTGGTGTGCTAGCCACGGTCCAGAGGGCTTTTCTGGAAAATGACTCTTCGCGTTTATCTTCGGGTAATAACGGATCAAAGATCTGACGTAACTCTGAGAGTGTCTTGGCACTTTTCTGTGCGGCTTCCATTCGCATAACTTTCAACAGCGCGACAAGTTCTGGAACATATTTATCTCTCCAGGATTCCCAAATCTTCTCTTCTTCTTTTCTGCCTGTGAAATGCTGTGTGAGCAGTTGGAACACGCGATTGACATGGGGCCCAATCGTTTGCGATTCGATTTGATCCCAATGTTCTAAGTTTTGAACGGATGGCCGCACCCGCTTGAGTTCCTCGGCCCAGTTGAAATATTCAAGCGGCGATGCGCCTTTTTCTGGTTGAGGAATGTTTGGCCCAAGGACCTGTTTGTAATCATGTTCGAGTGCCGCCACTTTGGGTTGTTGGGCTTCAAAGTTGGTATTGGATATTTCGGCTTGGGGGTCTGCCAGGCGAATCATACCTCCGCCTTTTCCGGGGATGGCGTTCAGAGGACGATTGACTAATACGGCGATCTCTTTTTCGCGAGCGAGTGATAAAACCGTCTGTGAATGGTCCTTTCCCGTGTTGTGTGTCAGGAGGGCGCCGGCTTCAAAGAGGTTCATCGGCAGTTGCACGACTCGAAAGTGATGTTGTGATTGTCCTGCTTGTTGCGCGGCGGCTTGGGCGGCTTCCAGCATACGTGAAAGCGAGGTGGCTTCGGGATTGTCTGGCTTGGCTGTGCAGGTATTAGACGATACGCCGTAATATTGCATGCGCCCGGCGGCGACCTGTGACTCGAAGTAGACAAAGGCCTGTTCCAGCCGACGGTAGAATTCCTGTTGGAGATCGTTTAATTGGATGGCGTTGATCGACAGGTTGCGGTTCTTGGCATCTGACAGAAAATATTCTGGATTGTGGAGGAGGCAGACATCCAATGTCCCCATTCCCAGGCGGTCCAGTGACAGCGTGAGTTGCTCTTCGAGGAACTCAGGATGGAGACAATGCCAAATACCTTCTCCATATTTGACCATTTCAGGGAATGGCTTACCGGCCTGTTCCATGGATTCGGCTCGCGCAAGATTCTTGCCTTGCACGTATCCGATTTTGGACACAATAATGATTGCTTCTCGTGCGATGAACCGTTTCGCGATGAGGTCTTTCAGGACCGTTCCCACCAATCGTTCGCTTTCGCCATCCGCATAATTCGTGGAGGTATCAATGAGGTTGCAGCCTTCTTGGAGAGCTTTTTCTAGTGCGTTGCGGTGATCGTCTACCCCCAGACTGATGCGATATCCGCCAAATCCGATTCGGGAGGTTGTGAGCCCCGTTGATCCTAGAGAGGTATAGCCATGCGAAGAGGGGCGAGTGGTTCGAGCGCTTGCCAGGATGTTCGCCACGTAGGTGCCTGTGCCTTGCGGTGTGGCATGGCCTGACATCCCTGCCGAGGTCAGGGTTTGGCGTGTTTCACCTGTTTGCGGCGTGGTCCCTTCAGGATGTTCTAATGCATGCGGCACCGCTTCTGGATTAGTGATTGGGGCATGGCAGGAAAAGTTTTTACAGATGTACAGGGCGGCTTTTCCATTCACGGGTGTTTTCCCAGCCAAGAGGGGGTGAGCCGTTTCCACGTCTGAGTCCTGATGGTAGGCCATAATACGATACGGAATGAAACAGCTATTCACTGCGGTGCGGAGTTCTGTGTAGGATTTAGTGTCAGTGCCACCGACCAAGGCCAATTCTATGGGCCCTCGAAGTAACAGGTCGACGACCATCAGGCTTTTCGGGAATCCTCGAGGGACTTGGCCAATTTGTTGTCCATAGGCTCGAACAGCGTTTGTGGCCGCGGTGCGAAAATCTTCTCGGTCAAAGTGGAAAGACAAACGTGCCAGAACTGAAGCGGCCACGGCATTTCCACTTGGTGTGGCGCCATCAGCACCTTCTCGCCCTCGAAGAATTAATGTTTCATGATCGACGGCGGTCGTAAAGAACCCACCATGTTCGCGATCTTCAAAATCCTCCACAATTCTTTCACCTAATGAGACGGCTTCATGGAGATACCGTTCGATTCCCGTGGCTTCATACACTTCCAGCATAGCCTCAGCAGCATAGGCATAATCTTCCAAACAAGCATTCAAATGGGCTTTACCGTTGCGGTAGGTTCGCCATAAATGATTCTCCGGCCCGGAAAGTGTGGTAAGGAGAAAATCAGCCGCCCGGATTGCGCCGTCAAGGTAGGGTTGGTGATTCAACACGCGTCCGGCTTCAGCCATGGTTCCGATCATCATGCCATTCCATGCGGTAATAATTTTGTCATCCAGCCCTGGCGGAATACGCTTGAGGCGAGCTTGGTAGACCAAGGGGCGAACGCGATCAAGCGTGTTCTGCAATTCTTCTGTTGAACACCCCAATTCTTTAGCAACTGTCTCAAGCGATTTGGGCGTGCGAGGTATGCTGGTCTGTTCCCAATTCCCTTTCTCCGTAATGTCGTAATAGGCACAAAATCGGGTGGTGTCTTTTTCATTCGTCACGACTTCCCGAATCTGGTCTGGTGTCCAGACAAAAAACTTTCCTTCCACCCCTTCGCTATCAGCATCGGTGGCTGAATAAAATCCGCCTTCGGGTGCCGTCATTTCGCGGAGAATATAATCCAAGGTTTCGGTGGCCACCTGACGGTAGCGTTCCAATCCAGTCGCCTGAAAGGCCTCGACGTAGGTGCGGGCAAGCAGGGCATTGTCGTACAGCATTTTTTCAAAGTGCGGGACTAACCATTCATCATCCGTGGAATAGCGCGCAAAGCCGCCACCAATATGATCGTACATGCCACCTGTGGCCATGCCATCTAGTGTCTTGGTGACCAGAGTAAGTATTTTCTCCTCTCGACTCCAATGATATTGACGAAGCAGGAAGGACAGTCCTGTGGCAGGGGGAAATTTTGGTGCGCGCCCAAAGCCACCGTATCGTGCGTCGAAGTCATGGGCAAATTGTTTAACCGCGCTTTCAATATCGGCTTCACCCACTGCTAATGGGGAGGCGGGTTGCAATGCAGAACGCAGCCGAGAGGTGAAGCGCGAAGCTTGTTGCACAATGTTGGATTGATCTTTGGTCCAGGCCTCTCCAATATTCGTCACAATGGACCCAAACCCGGGTCTGCCCCATTTATCTGTGGGTGGGAAATACGTGCCGGCAAAAATCGGCTCTTGATCAGGTGTAAGAAAGACCGTCATCGGCCATCCTCCATGCCCCTGGTTCATAGCGGTGGTGGCCTGCATGTAGATTTCATCGATATCGGGCCGTTCTTCACGGTCGACTTTGATATTGATGAAATGCCGGTTCATCAATTCTGCAATTGCATCATTTTCAAAAGATTCCCGCTCCATCACGTGGCACCAGTGACAGGCCGAATAGCCCACCGATAAGAGAATGGGTTTATTGTTCTCTTTGGCCAGCTTAAGTGCTTCTTCGCCCCATGGATGCCAATCCACAGGATTGTGCGCATGTTGCAAAAGATACGGGCTGGTTTCGTGAATTAGCCGATTCGGTTGGCGGTCGCTTGTTGATTTAGACATGGTGCGCGCGTGCTATCGAAATTGGAGACAATCTCTCTCTTGACGAAAATTTTTATGAACGGCAGTCAGCTATTTCTTCTCGCCGAGGCTTCGCTCGTATAACAAAACTTTCCAGCCATCTGCCTCTGAAATGAAACCGTTTGGTTGGACAACCGGCAGCATCCCGGTTCCTGGCACCCGACCTGTTTGTCCCATGCTACCATTTTTGAGGACCCACATCATTTCACCAGGTGTGCGGTACTTGTTAAATTTAGGATTGGTGAAATTTCGTGGCTGAATGGGCAAATTTTTGGCCCCGGCCCCATCCCCTTTACCTTCGGCCCCATGACAACTGATACAGCCCCCACGTCCCAGAAAAATTTCTTTGCCTTCTGCCAGGATCTCAGGGGTGGCTTCGAATGGCGATTTGGTGGCTTTGGCTTTGGCGCGTTCATTGGAAGGTACTCGGGAAATTTTAATATTGAATTCCCCTCCTGCACTACCGTATCCCGCTGGGTTCACGGCAAAAGCCGGAAGAGCGGGTGCCAATACCAGGAGCATTCCCATCAGGTAAGGCTTGTGTGTCATCAGATCCTCCTTAATAGTTTAGGTCGTTGAAGATAAATGGATATGAATATGTCTAGACGCGATTGTTTGGAAAGTCTTTGGGTTTCCCTGAACAGGCATAAGGGTAGGCAGGATAGCAAGCCTTCCAAATATTGGGCAATGCCTGGCTTTGCTTCTGTGAGGCGGTTTTGGATGCCGGGAATGGCCTCATAAGCACGACCCGATTATGATAGAATAGCCCGTTTTTATTCCTGAATCTGATTTGAGCAGAGTTGAATGGCCTTAAATAATCACAATCGACGAAAGTTTGTTACGGGGATGACCCGCCGTATCGCCCAACTCCGTGCCCAGACGGAAAGAAGTTTGGATTTTGCCATTGAGACCATGTTCCAAGAGCGAACAGAAGCCTATTTGCATGTGGAGCAGGGCTTGCTGGAAGTCGATCGGATGCTGACCCTGGTGGAAGAGGAAGTGGAGCATATCTGTGAGCTCAACGCAGCCCAGCGGTTGGAATCTCGACTGGAATTTATTGAGGATCGCTTCGAAGAATTTGAAAGTGAAATTCGGCAGCGTCCTCGTCGTCGAAGGAACAAAATCAATCTGTTCAATTTCTTTAAAGCGGCTGCGGGTGGTGGTGGAGACCCGATGGCCCCTTCTGGGGAAGTACGATCAGCTGTTCAGGCCTATGAGGTTTTAGAAATCGAATTTGGATCTTCGCTGCCAGCCGTCACCCGGGCATTTCGAGAGCGTGCGAAAAAGCTCCATCCCGATAGTCGACAGGGCGATCGAAGCTCTGAGCCAGAACTCCGAAAAATCATCGAAGCCTACCAATATCTCAAAACCGAATATTTCGGGACGGGTGGTTCGGAATCTTTCCAGCGTCCATTCTAGGGAATAGGCCGGACAGTTTGGTGATGTCTCGGTTCCTTGTGGGCTGGATGCGAAACAATCCTGTATTGTATCCTAAAGGATTTGCTTGACGGTTTCTGGCGGGCGGGCAAGGATAACCGTATCGTCTTTTTGGACCAACGGACGTTGAATTAAATCAGGATGTTTGACCAAAATGTCTAAGAGTTCGTCATCTGTGAAATGAGATTGTGCGAGGTTGAGCCGTTTATAAATTTCTTCTTTCTTGCGAATGATGTCAGAGGATTTGAGGCCAGCTTTTTTGAGGAGCCCTTTGAGTTTGGATTTGGAAAAGGTCTTTTCATAGTAATTGATAGCTGTAAAGGGTTGCCCACTTTCCTCTACCAACTTGATGACAGTCCTGCAGGTGGAGCAGGTGGGTTTTTGATAAATGGTGATTCCAGTCATGACGTTCCCTCCTTGGTCTGATAATGGGATGTCCCTACTGCCTTGACCTCCTTTTTGAGGCCATGCTACAAGCTGTTCCGCATGGATACGGAAGGATGTGGGTTGAAAATTATTGAATTAGGACGATTGATAGGATGAGCGACGAGATTACACCTCAAGAGTTTTGTTGTGCGACGCAAACCGAGAGAACCTTAAAGGATTTGCGCACGAAACGTAAAGGCCAACCTGTATATGTCATTGGTCATGAGGATCGCTATAAAGGGCAAGAGGCGGTTTTTGAGTTTTTCAACGTTCGACTGGCTGTGGTGAAATTTCCTGACGAAAAGACGTTGGGGTATGATCCCCTGGATTTATTGTTGCCCTGTGAAATCAAAGACGATGGCGTCGCGTTCTTTGAAATCCGTTATTGCGAGATGTGCGATCAACTCTTTCCTTTGACTTCAGAAGAGTTTCATATGGCGGATGAACGGCGTGAATGTCCCGAGTGCTCTCCCTAAGGGTTCCTTAATGAGCGTGCTTTTTTTGTGTCATACCCACCGGTTTTTCTCTTTTGTCTTTCTCGCCTTCCCTTTCTAAAACTCATTGATTCTGTGCGCCCTAGGTGCGGCATCCTATCGCCCTGGTTTGATCGAGATGAATGAGTGCGTGGCAATGTTGGTGAATTTACACCGCTCCATCGCCCCATCTGAGTTTTGTCCGAAGCACTTCGAAATAGCTTCGCCCGGGAAAGCGGATGAGTTGGGTGCGGTGCTTGGAAGCGCGAATCTCGACAATGTCACCGGGGAGGATTTCTTCCCCCTCTTGGCCGTCGACTGTCGCCATCGCGCGTTCCTGACTGGTGAGTGTAATGGAAATGGAGACAGTGTTTGGAGCCAGGAATGGACGGTGAGACAATGTATGCGGACAGATAGGATTAATCAGGAGGGCATCGACGCTCGGATCTAAAATCGGCCCATTCGTTGAGAGTGAATAGGCTGTCGATCCCGTTGGGGTGGCCACAATGAGTCCGTCACTTTGCATGTTGGTCATGAAAGCCCCATTGACGGAAACCGTGGTGCTAATCATTCTCGCCAAGTGCCCTTTACTGACGACGGCATCATTTAGGGCTGAATAAGTACCGATGATATGGTCATCCCGTCGAATTTGAACGGACAACATTAATCGAGCATCTAAATGAAATTCCCCGGAGAAAATTTTCTCTAAGGCTCCTGGAAGATCGTCAAAGTTAATTTCGGTGAGAAATCCCAGCCCTCCCATGTTGACCCCTAAAATGGGAATGCCGCGTTGTTTAACAAGACGCGCCCCACTGAGCATCGTGCCGTCGCCCCCAAGAACGATGAGGAGATCTGCCTGTTTGGCAATGCGTTGTCGTTCCGGACAGGATGGGGATGGTGGCATGTCTAAGGAGTCTAGAAGAACAGTTTTCTGATGAATTCGCAGCCAATCCTGAACTTGCTCGACTCGCTGACGCATGTTTGGCGCAGATGGTTTTCTGAGGATGCCGATTGTTTGGAAGGCCGTCATGACTTTTGAGAGGTGGTCTAGTTGAGAAAGCCGATGGTAGTCTCTTGGTTAAGCTCATAGCAAGGGCCTGATGTCTTAAAAGGGTAGGCAAAAAATTCCCTATTCTTAAGACTTTCATTGAAGCAGTTTTGCTGGTAGAGTTTGTCAGAGCTCACGTTGAATTTCCTGATCTCTGGTTGCGTCTTGCTTGACAGTTTTAGGGGGTCGCGGATAGACTGAAATTATGAATTTTACTAGCATTTTTTTGTGTCCCAACCGTATCGGTGAACATGAAGTTTCGCGCATAAGCGGGTAGAGGAGGTACAATGTTTGAACGATTCACGGATCGTGGAAGAAAGATTATCATCCTTGCCAGAGAAGAGGCGGAACGCCACCAAAACGATTATTTAGGTACCGAGCATTTAGTCCTGGCCATTCTTCGAGAGTCAGATGGGATTGCCCTGATGATTATCAAAAAGATGGGTCTTTCGCCCGAGCAAATACGCTTAGAAATTGAACGCAATCTCCCTGGTGGCGGAACGACGGTCACTTTCGGCGAAATTCCCTTTAGCCCACGTGTAAAAAAAGTCATTGAATATGGTGTCGAGGAAGCTCGACTGTTGGGACATAATCATATTGGCAGTGAACACTTGCTCCTTGGACTCCTTCGTGAAGAGGAAGGTATTGGAGGGAAAGTGTTGCGGAGTTTGGGTGCGAATCTCTTAACTGCGCGTCAATTGACTGTCACATTTCTGCGGAAAACAGGGACGAGAGAGCGGGATAAAAAGAGCAGTACCCCGGCCTTAGATGAATTTGGAAGAGACCTGACGCAACTAGCCCAAGAGGGAACATTGGATCCCGTGATCGGTCGCGCTGATGAGATTGAACGGGTGCTTCAGATTCTGAGTCGGCGAACGAAAAATAATCCAGCACTCATTGGTGAGTCTGGTGTGGGCAAGACCGCGATCGTGGAAGGACTGGCTCAGCGGATCATTGGTTTGGATGTTCCCGACAATCTCTTGAATCGCCGTGTTATTGCCTTGGACCTTGGTTCTTTAGTCGCAGGCACGAAATACCGTGGGCAATTTGAAGAACGCCTGAAGGTTGTCATGAAGGAGATTTCTCAGGCCGGCAATATCATTTTATTTATTGATGAGCTTCATACTTTGGTGGGTGCCGGTGCGGCTGAAGGCTCTATCGATGCTGCCAATATGTTAAAGCCGGCTTTGTCTCGTGGTGAAATTCAATGTATTGGGGCCACGACCCTGGATGAATATCGGAAGCATATTGAAAAAGATGGAGCCTTGAAACGACGGTTCCAATCGATCCATGTCCAACCCCCGTCGGTGGAAGAGACGATTAGTATCTTACAAGGGCTACGGGATCGGTACGAAGAACATCATGGTGTGGATTATACGGATGAAGCGGTTGTCGAAGCGGTCAAGCTTACCGATCGTTACATCACCGACCGATTTTTACCTGACAAAGCGATTGACCTGATTGATGAAGCCGGTTCTCGTGCCAAATTGTTGACTTATGCTCTGCCACCGGAATTGAAATCGTTAGATCAGGAACTCAAGCGTGTCGCACGCGAGAAAGAGGTCGCGATTGGCTTGCAGAATTTTGAAGAAGCGGTGAAATTCCGTGAAGAAGAAGAGCGGTTCCGAAAGTTATTGGATGATGCCAAGCAAGAATGGAAGAAAAAACAAGAGAAAAACCGTCCCGTGATTACGGGTGAAGATATTGCCTACGTCGTATCAAAAATCACCGGCATTCCTCTCTTTAGATTAGAAGAAGAGGAGTCCGAGAAACTCTTGCATATGGAAGACTATCTTCATAAGCGGATTGTCGGACAAGATGAAGCCATTTCGGCTATTTGCCGGTCTATCCGTCGGTCCCGTGCTGGGCTGAAAGATGCCAAAAAACCTATCGGGTCGTTTATTTTCTTAGGACCGACGGGTGTTGGGAAAACGGAATTAGCTCGCGCATTAGCAGAGTTTTTATTCAATACGGATGATGCATTGATTCGAGTTGATATGTCGGAGTATCAAGAAAAATTCACTAGCTCCCGACTGTTTGGTGCCCCTCCTGGCTATGTGGGATATGAAGAAGGGGGACAATTGACGGAGAAGGTGAGACGTCGTCCTTACTCGGTCGTCTTGTTCGATGAAATCGAGAAAGCCCATCCAGATATCTTTAATGTGTTGTTGCAAGTACTGGATGACGGAGTACTCACCGATAGTTTAGGTCGAAAGGTAGATTTCAAAAATACTATTTTAGTTATGACCTCGAATATCGGGACTCGATTCATTCAAAAGGGTGTGTCCCTAGGATTTCAACGAGATGAGGAATCCGAAAACACCTCTCGAATGCGAGACGAAGTTTTGAGTGAATTGAAGCGGCATTTCAGCCCTGAATTTTTGAATCGCCTCGATGAGACAGTTGTCTTCCACCAACTGACGAAAGAACATTTGGTGACGATTGTTGACATTCTCATTGCTGAATTTAATGCCAGATTAGTCGAACGAGGTGTGTATTTAGACGTGAGCGAGGAAGTGAAGCTCTGGCTCATTGATGAAGGCTTTGAATCGCAATATGGCGCTCGCCCACTTCGGCGAACTATTCAACGATGTTTGGGTGATCCACTCTCAGAAGAACTGATTAAAGGCCGATTTAAAGATGCCAAGAAGATTAAGGTTGTCTTAACTGATAAAACACCAAGTTTTATTGAGGAAGAAGTCTTAGCCAGTGTGTGATTGGATCTAAGGGAAAATTGAGGATAGAGAAGGCCCTCAGGACGTCAAGTTCTGAGGGTCTTGTTGTTTTGGGGAAGTGCTAAAAAATAGGCAATAACTTTTTTGTATCGAAAAACGTACATGCAATGATATTAGGGATTGAAACATCTTGCGATGAAACAGCCGTCGCAGTATTGGACGGCGAAGGACATATCCTGTCGAATGTATTGGACTCCCAAGTCGCTGTGCATGCCCCTTTTGGGGGTATCGTGCCTGAGTTGGCCTCTCGTCGTCATATGGAACGATTGGAGGTGCTGACCAGAGAGGCCTTGGATCGTGCGGGTATGTCCCTTTCTGATTTAACAGGCATCGCGGTTACCAATCGTCCTGGTTTAGTCGGGGCGCTGATTGTGGGTGTGAACTTCGCGAAAGCCTTAGCCTATGCTAAGAACATTCCATATGTGACGGTGAATCATTTGGAAGGGCATCTGGCATCCGCCTGGTTAGCCAATCCTGCTATGGTGACGCCAGCGTTGGTGCTTGTGGCCTCAGGCGGGCATACCCATTTGGCTTGGGTTCCTACACTCGGGGAATACCAATTTATTGGGTGGACCTTGGATGACGCTGCTGGTGAAGCGTTCGATAAAGGAGCCAAAATGTTGGGGTTGCCCTATCCTGGCGGTCCAGCGATTGATACATTGGCTAAAAATGGCAACCGGCAAGCGATTTCGTTCCCACGTCCACAATTACATAGCGGTGATTTGACCTTTAGTTTTAGTGGTCTGAAAACCTCACTCCTCTATTATTTAAAAAAAGCGAAAAATGCGGGAAAGGCTCCGTTGCCTGTGGCCGATATTGCGGCGAGTTACCAAGAGGCCATTGTGGAGGTCTTAGTGAAAAAACTCTGCCGTGCCGCACGCCAGTATAAGGTGAAAGCCATCGCGGTCGTGGGAGGGGTGGCGGCCAATTCTCGTTTGCGGGACAAGCTTGAAGAGCAGGCCGTGGCATTTGGCTTGGATTTAACTCTGCCGCCGCGTGCTTTATGTACCGATAATGGGGCGATGATTGCCGCGGCAGGGCTGGGAAAATTGAAACGACAGGAATTCGCATCATGGGATGAAGACGCGATATCGACCTTGCAATGTAAAAGCGAGTTTTTTTCCAAGACCGCAACACCCACGTAAGGGTGATGCCAGCTAACGAAGGAGCCATCACATTCCTACTGTACTTGGAAATCTCCATGGGTTAAAAGCCAATTTTATCAGCCGTATGGAGCACTTATATCGTCGCCGTATTCCGCCGGAAAAAGTGGTGACGTTAGATGTTGCTCGGGAATGTGCCGATCTGACATTTGAAACCCGACGACAAATCGGGCTGCTCGTGAATCGTCAGGGCCAAATTGAATCGGTCATCATTGGTAATGGGCATGAATTGGTGATTCCCAATTTGTCGAGGACTCGTTCGGGTCTTCGGTTGTTGCGTGGCGTGCGATTGGTTCATACCCAT
>Ga0209456_10001374_pt1 | contig 11894 bp, 10 predicted proteins | sample COG_11_FD_184755 | JGI IMG/M metagenome (GOLD analysis project Ga0209456, IMG submission 184755) | Pelagic marine sediment microbial communities from the LTER site Helgoland, North Sea, for post-phytoplankton bloom and carbon turnover... | ecosystem: Environmental > Aquatic > Marine > Neritic...
GATTTTTGGTGACGGCTGAGAAAACCAAAAGGCAGCGATGGTTCGCTGCCTTTTGGTTTAGCCAAGCTTGGGTGGTTTTTTCATCCTGTTTAAAAGATAGTCTCCCTTTTCCGTCGGCCCCTGTTGAGCTGCCTGCCTCAAAATAAGGTCTGCGGTCAGAGGAACTGGGCCGGGGCCGCGGCTATTGTCTCACCCAGACACCCGGCTTATTGTTTAGAGACAATCTTCGTGATAACGTGTATGCAGTCCCCTTAAATGTAACTTCCCCCAGGTTAGATCCACTGTCGGGAACCGTAGTCCAATTGTAATCATCACCTAAATCTATACTATACTGAGGATAGTTCCAGATAGTGGTATCATCCACCCATCCGTTGGTTGTGGCTATTTTAACATCGGCCCAAACCAGGCTTTCTCTACCGTTTAGTTCGGCCACTGCCGCATCGATGGCCCTGGTTTTGGCGCTGGATTCCAAATCGATGTAGCGCGGTACGGCCACGGCGGCCAGGATGCCAAGAATAATCAGAACGGCAATAATTTCGACCAGGGTAAAACCTTCTTGATTACGTAATGGATTTTGCTTTTTCATAATATTGCTCCTCTCCTTGCGATTTTAATGCAAAAAATCTTAGCCGGTTGAAAAGATTCCTCAAAATTGTTGTTGGTATCTCGGAATTAATGCATATATGGTGCCAGTCGATCACTCACACAGAAATAATTTTAATTTTTATAATAATTTAAATATGTTAAATGAAATTAAAAAAGTGCGGATATTGATTGCCCATCCGGCCTTAATCAACAATCTACAATTAATGAAGGTTTTGAGCTTTTAAATTCATCAAAATTCGGTGTTCTTTAGGCCTTTCACATCGATCTGGTGCTTTTTTATGCGATGCCACAGACTGCGCTGATTGATCCCCAACAGCTCAGTGGCCCGTACTTGAACGCCGCCCGTTTTTCTCAGGGCTTCAATGATCATGCTTTTTTCAATTTCACCCAGGCGCTCGTCCAGCGGGATATTGGCCGGCAATTTAAAATCCGCATGATCCGGATTATTAAAGGCACCGGTAATTTTGTTCGGCAGCTGGGCGGGCTCGATGTAGCCGTTTTCAGCGATTACGGATGCGCTTTCTATCGTATTTTGCAATTCACGGATGTTACCCGGCCACGAGAACACCACCAGCATTTGGAGGGCCACCGAAGAGATTTCAACTTTTTTGGTTGCATTCTGCAAAAAATAGTCTACCAGAAGGGGAATATCCTCTTTTCGCTCCCGCAAAGGGGGCAAGTGAAGAGTAAAAACATTCAAGCGGTAAAACAAATCCTCGCGAAAGGTTCCATCTTGGACCATTTTTTCAAGATTTTTATTGGTCGAAGCAATGATGCGCACATTTACTTTGATCGTGCGGCTACCACCGACCCGGTAAAATTCCTGTTCCTGAAGAATCCTCAAAACTTTGGCCTGCAAACTAAAAGGCATGTCACCGATTTCATCCAGAAAAATGGTACCGCCGCTGGCCATATCAAATTTCCCGGGCTTAAACTTCGTGGCGCCGGTAAACGCACCTTTTTCGTGACCGAATAATTCGCTTTCCAGCAGCTCCTCGGGAATGGCGGCGCAATTCAGTTTAATAAACGGCTGATCATTACGCTCGCTGTTGTCGTGAATACTGGAGGCCACCAGTTCTTTGCCGGTTCCGCTCTCACCCAGAACGAGAACCGTGGAATCCGTCGGAGCCACCTTTTTTATCATACTTAACAGACCCCTCATGGTTATGCTTTCCCCGATAATGTCAGGGAAAAAATGGCGGGCGTCGATGCGACTGAGCACGGAGGTTACCTGATCAAACACGTTGGTAAATTGCTGGATTTTGTCGACGGACCACTCTTTTTTCTTTGATTTTTTTGAACCCGCAAATGAAGAAAATTTGCTGGCATCTTCTACAAATTTCTCCACCGGTTTTAAAATCAGCCGCACCAGGGCAAACCCGCAAATGTAGGCCAGAAAGCTGATAATGATTATGAACCAGAAAACCGGAGGGGCCGGATCCAATCCATTCACCATACCATATTTAGTCAACCGGAAAGAAACAATGGCGGCAAGTATGGTAAAGCCGGTGAAAATAAACGGAAAAATGATATAAAGGCTTATGTAAAAGCGGGAATGTTTCACGGGATAATAATTTTAGTACCTAAAATTATGCTTGGAGGCTTGAGGCCAGGAAACTTGAATGCTAATATGTTTTTAGTCTTTAAATCCTGCGGCCTTCAGATCGTTATTTTTCTTTATTGCTTTGCCCTTATGATTTTTTAATTGCTGTTCAGCTTTCAAGCCTCCCGGCCTTCCAGCTTTTTATTTGGCCATCAATGTCAGATCCCACATGGGCAAAAAGATAGCCAGGGCAAAAAATCCAACCACCGCGGCCAGGCCAACGGTTAGTACCGGCCCGATGGCTTCGGACATTTTCTTCATGGCATATTCAACTTCGGTATCATAGTGGGCAGCGACGTCCTGGAGCAGGTCCTCAAGATTGCCGGACTCTTCCCCGATGGCCACCATATTGATAAGCATGGGCGTAAAATATTTGGCCGAGCTCAGGGGCCCCGCAATGCCGTGGCCGGCAGCCAGACGGTCTCTGATACCGCTCAGCTCATGGGATATCGCGGCATTTCCGATGGTGTCGGTGAGAATATCCATGGTTTGGAGAATATCGACTCCGCTGGACTGTAAAATAGAAAAGATGCTGGCAAAGCGAGATATCGCACTTTTTACAAACAGGGGACCGACAACCGGTATTTTCATCATTATGGTATAGAACAGGAGTTTGCCCTGATCGGTTTTAAGATAATAATACAATCCAACGCCGCCAACCACCAGAATACCAAGACCCACATACCAGTAGTGAATGATGAGCTCATACATGAGCATACAGATCTGGGTCGGCAATGGCAGTGTCAGACCCGAGGATTTAAATATGTTGACAAAGCGAGGGATAACGCCTGTCAGCAGCACGAAGAAAGCGATCACCAGGAAGCAGACAACAATGATGGGGTACATCAGCGCCGACTTAATGTCGGATTTTACCTTGTGTTCATGCTCGATAATGTAGGTCAGGCGATCGAGCACATCGTTTAAGGCGCCGCTGGCCTCGCCGGCTTTTAGCATGTTGCAGAATAAGGGCGAGAAAACTTTCGGATGGCGCCTGAAGGCCTCAAACAGGCTGGCGCCTTCTTTAATGTCCCGATGAATGATGCCGAGAATCGTGCGCAGTCGGGGATGCTCGGTTTGTTCTTCCAGCACCTTTAATAAGGATAACATCGGCACCCCGGCACGTATCAGGGTGTTGAATTGTTTGGTAAACAGGATCAATTCGGGTGCTTTCACCGGAGAGAAAGCTTCCAGGATATTTCCCAGTTTGATACCGGGCGCTGCCGGCCGTTCTTCTTTTATCCGGGTGGGGATAAACCCCTGTTCTGCCAGCATTGAGCCGGCTTTTTCAGCGGATTCGGCTTCGATAGCACCCTTCTCAGTCGAACCCCCTTCGTTAATAGCGCGATAACTGAATTTCGGCATATTAGTCTCGGTTTTGAACTTTTTTTACAATTGTGACTTAAACTTGTCTACTTTAGACCATCACCGCCGATGCCGCTTCCTCTAACGACGTTATCCCCTGGATGACTTTCTCAGCCGCATTCTCCTTCAGTGTGCTGTATTTGCCGGTCTTGGCGGCAGCCCGGGCAATTTCATGGGCGGAGGCATTTTTTAGTATTAAATCCTTGATAAAATCATCGATGAGCAACACCTCATAAACCCCGGATCTGCCTTTGTAACCCGTGTGCATGCAATTGAAACAGCCCTGTCCTTGTTGAAAGTTGGCATTTTTGACGCTATCCAGCCCCCAAAATTTTAACGCCTCCACCGGCGGCTTGTAGGGTGTTTTGCAGCTCGGGCAAACAGTTCGAACCAGACGTTGGGCAAAGGCAACGATCATCACCGAGGCCACCAGAAAAGGTTCAATCCCCATATCGACAAAACGTGTGATCGCTCCGGGGGCATCATTGGTGTGAAGGGTGCTTAACACCCTGTGTCCGGTTAGTGCGGCCTGGACAGCGATATTAGCGGTCTCGGAATCACGTATCTCACCGACCATGATCACATCTGGGTCCTGTCGCAAAATGGACCGCAACCCGCTGGCAAAGGTCATGCCGGCCTTACGGTTTAGCTGGACCTGACGTATTTTTTCAATCCGGTATTCCACCGGATCTTCCACCGTAATAATGTTGATGTCCGGTCGGTTGATTTTCTTTAAAATCGAATACAGACTGGTACTCTTACCGCTCCCGGTGGGACCCGTGCTCAATATCATGCCGTAGGGCTTGGCTATCATAAGCTCAAGTTTCTGGCGGTCTTTTTCGTTCATGCCCAGCCGCTCAAGAGAATAGATGCTGTTGCTGGTATCCAGCAGACGCAACACCATGTTTTCTCCATAGATTGAAGGAATGGTAGACGCCCGGATATTTATATCCTTGTTTTTCATTTTTACGGTGAAACGACCATCTTGCGGTATCCTGGAGACGGCGATATCCATATTGGCCAGAATTTTCAGTCGAGAAATAATCGGCAGGAACATCGATTTTGGCGGAGCCGGCACTTCGTGAAGCCTGCCGTCCACCCGAAAGCGCACCTGGACGGATTCTTTTTCGGGACTGACGTGGATATCGCTGGCGCCTTCACGCACGCCCTGGGATAAAATGGAATTGACCAACCGGACTACCGGCGCTTCTTCGGCCATGCCCTGCAGGGAGCTGACTTCCACATCCTCGGTGACTTGGGCTTTTTCGGCCGATTTGTCGATTTCCATCTCTTCCATGTCTTCCAGCACACCGCCGATTCCGGCATAGGAGCCGTACAGACTGTTGAGCAACTGATTTAAATGCGATTCGGTGCAGATGATGGCTTCGACTTCACAATTGGTGTACACTTCGATGGCATCCAGACCGTTGATATCCAGGGGGTCCATCATGGCAATGGTCAGCAGTAGGCCATTTTTTTGAAGCGGTGCCGCCTGGTATTTGTGGGCAATGTCAGCCGGAAGCAGGTTGGCAAGGTCCACATCGACGGTGAATTTATCCGGTCGGTATTTTTCAAGTCGTAGCTGGTTGGATACCAGATCGACAATCTGGCTCTCGTTGACAATCCCTTCACGCACCAAAAATTGTCCGAGTTTCAAATTGCTCTTCTTTTGAAAGGGCAAGGCCTCTTCCAACTGCTTTTGGGTCAGCAGCCCGCCCTCGACCAGTATCTCACCTAATTTCTTTCTTGCTCTCAATTTTATTCTCTTATTGGCCGCGTATTAGTGTTTTTGACCAAAATAAGGGTCAGCAAAATAAACCGATTTTTTATCCCAGGAAGACACCACCTCTGAGTTGGACAATAGGCCTGCAGGCATATATGCCAGCTCATTGCGTGCCGTTTGTTCATCCTTGAAAAGTCTCTTCAGCACCACAGAAAACTGCGTGCCGTTTTCAGGTGTCCAATATGGAATCAAACGCATGGAAGGCGCGTTGTCAGGATAGTTTCTCAATACATTATAGGCGTCTTCAAGCAGATCGGTTTGGTCAACTTTAACCCACCACACGGGCCTGTCTGCAGGTGCAACCTCAGCAGGTATGGCAGGCAAGGATATAATTTGGCCGATCTCCACCCGATCGGGGTCTTCTATATCGGGATTGGCCAGAATAAAGGATTTGAAGTATTTGGAATTAAAGTTGCCGTACACTCTTTGAATGATTCTTGAAAGGGTTTCATCGCGCCTCAAGGTTATCTGACCCAGAATCGATGAGGCGCTGGGCGCGGGAGTGGAGACGGTTTGGATGTCATCGGTCGCCGTTTCCACGACCGCCGCAATCTGGATCTTATCCTCGATTTCAGGGGCTTGCCCGGCTTTGGGCAATTCATCAGTCTTTCCAATTTCGGCGGGGGTTATCAGCTGCGCATCTTTTTTTACCGGTTTCGCCATTGATGGTTTGGCAAACTCTGACGGCGCCAGCTGGGCCCTAACGGTCGGTGGACTGGCTTGGGGCAGCGGGGTGCTGGTTTCCAGTTCGGAATTTTGTGAAAATAAGGCCTTAATATTTTGGACCCCCCGGGAAGGCAGGGTTATAATACCATCAAGGGGCAGTAAACTCAGCGCGAGAACGGCGGCCGCACCAGCCAGAGCGGCACCGGCCACCATTATTTTTCTCCGGCGGGATTCCTCCGGAAATACCCTGCGCGCACAGGCTCGAACCAGAAAATAGCTGCTTTTAGACCGGTTCTGGATAATCATTGATAATATGCTCTGGTGACACAGATTGATAATCTTGCGCGGATACCCTCCGGAGATACGATAAATCGCCCACAACGCCGGCTGTGTGAAAAGATTCAATTTTCTGCGGGAATTGTTGGATTTCTCCAGTCGGAATTTGATCATCAACCGGGTATCGTTGAAACTCAAAGGCTTTAGCTGGTGAAAAAGATTGATTCGATCAGCAAAATTGGGGTATTTGCGGACAGTGTTCTCAAACTCTTTCTGGGCAAAGATGACGATCTGCAGCAGTTTGTATTCATTGGTTTCATAATTTAAAAATTCACGAAGAATCTCCAGGCAAAAGGCTGGAATTTTCTGCCCTTCGTCAATGATAAGAACGACTGTCTTTTTTTGATCAACTCCTTTGCGAAAAAGGTGCTGCTTGATATGCTCCTTAATCTGCCAGTCATGACTTCCCGCCACCGGCTTTTTGCCGACAAGCAATTTGGTTACGGTTGCCAAAAATTCGGAAGCATTGAGAAAGTGCGGGTCGAGGATGAGATGGGTTTCAATTTCTTCCTTCTGAGCAAAGCGGCGAATGAGCTGACGGCACAGTGTCGTTTTACCGGTGCCCACCTCTCCGATAATTACATTCAGACCCCGCCGCAGCAGCAGGGAAAGCTCTAATTTTTGCAAACAATCCAAATGCTGCCGGGAATGAAAAAAAAACTCGGGATCCGGAGAATTTGAGAAAGGCTCTTTTTTTAAATTTAGTATACTGAAGTAATCCATTTTTCTACCAACTTTGGATTGCCTGCATTCCGGGAAATTTCAGCCTGCGAAGAAAGCAAAATAGATGAATGTGAAAAAGAATGCTTAAAGTGAGCCAGATAGCCTTATTTAGGATATCTCGAAATAATTTACCGCCTCCTGCCCGCCCCGTCTATTTTAGCGCACGGGGTTTTAAAATATGCGGTGTAATAAAAATGATCAATTCCTCCATTTGATCGGCACTGCTTTTGCGCTTAAACAGGTAGCCCAGACCGGGAATATCTTCCAGAAAGGGTGTTCCGGTTTTACTGCGGCTTGAAGATTCTTTACTCAAACCGCCGATAACAATAGTCTGGCCGTCATTCTGGATGACATTGGTTTCGGCATTTTTGGTAATGATTGTGGGGTTCCCAAGGACGGTCCTGGAAAAATCAGGTTCGTCCTTGTTGACTTTTATGTACATCTTGAGTGTCTCCCCGTCAATTACATGGGGGATGACTCGCAACGCAAGCACCGCTTTCTTATACTCAACCTTGACCTCCCCGTCTTCCACCGATTGAAAGGGAACATCCTGACCGCTTTCAATCAAGGCGGTCTGATTGTCCAGGGTTGTGATAGAGGGACTCGATAGGATGTGGAGTTTGCCCTGATCCTGCAATGCCGAAAGCTGCGCGCTCAGCAAGTATTCCCCGACCTTGGTGTAAATAAGGCCCAGGGTCATCGGATCAAACCCGCCCAGCCCCATAGCCGGCAGGTTGACCACCGAGCCCGAGGTGACATCCAAAGCATCTAAATCCGGGTTGACCGGCACTCCGCCTGTTGCTCCGCCCTGTTTCCCGGTTACAATCGCCCTTTTACTCCCGCTTTTGCCGGCATAGACGCCTCCCCACTGGATGCCAAGTTCCCGGGCGACGTCCTTGTTGGCTTCGACGATAATCGCTTCGATCAATACCTGGGGTGTGGGGCGGTCCAATTTTTTAATGACCGCCAGGATCCGGTCCATATCGCTTCTAATCGCCTGTATTATCAATGAATTCGTGTGGTCGTCCACCAGAATCGATCCGGTTTTTTTGCCGCCGCGGTCCACCGTCACGAATTTGTCGAGATTGGATTTGAGTTTGTTGGCTTCGGTAAATTTGACGGCCACAATCCGCGTCAGGGGCGGCTGGGTGAGTTTCAAAGCCTGTTCGCGGGTTTTTGTTCTAAGATCGGCATCCATGTCCTCGGCGGTCATGATACGGATGATGTCTCCTTCCCAGGCGTAACTCAGACCATGGGTCCGCAAAATACCGTTAAACACCTGATCCCAGGGGGCCTGGTGAATATTGATGTTGACTTTGCCGGACACTTTCTCGTTGAGGATGATATTCTGATCCGCAGCTCTGGCAAGGGCGCGCAGCAATACGGCGACATCGATATCATTCATTTTAAGGCTGATCTTGCGCGTGGGGAGCGGTTTGGGGATCTCGGGTTTCACCTCTTCTTCCCCTTCCTGAGAAGCGATTTCAAATGGCTTCTCGTCTATCGGAGGCGGCTCAACCGGAGAAGTGCCTTTGGCTTCTTCGGCTTTAACTCGCCATTGCTCATAGAACGGGTCCTGGACATCCTTCAAACCCCTTTTTTGAGAACACCCGCCCATCCATGCAGCCATCAGAAGTAGACACGAAATCCCCACCATAAATATTTTGATTAGACGCTGATATTTAGCCATATACCATTTATCCTATTCAGTTTCGTCCATTGGAAGGATCATAGTTTTCTTTTTTTTGCCCGGTGGCGCCACCACCACTTGTTCGGGTGATATGCGGCGGATAATAAATCCTCCCGGCTCCAGCCGGTCACCCGCTTCATATTCCATCCCGTTTATAATTGCCAGTCGGGTATCACCCATCTGCAGAAAACCGGTGTATCGAACCCTGGCGTCCAGCACGGGCTCCGGACCGGTATCGACTGCGATTTTTTTGGCCTCAAGCTGAACCAACGGGTCCTGCTTCCAGGCAGTTTGGGCTTTATTCAAAACATAGGCCTGCTTTTCGGAAAGACCGGACTTGGTTTTAGCCGCAACCTTGGTAATAAAGGTGTTGAGGGCTTCCAGTTCCCGGTCGCCTTCGGCAATGAAAGTATTTGTCTTTGGGGGCGATTCAAAAAACATGATATAAGCCCCGTAAATCACCGCCAGCACCATTAGAACGACAATTATTTTTTCTCTGTTTGACATAGTTTCGAGTTGCGGGTTACGGGATTACGTGTATCGAGCTTAAAGCTCAGTTCTTTGGTTTCTGTCTTCTGCCTTCTGTCCTCTGTCTTCTGACTATTTTTGAGCCATCCATATTTTAATTTTAAATTCCCTGGAGCCCTCGATGGCCCGGATCTGGATTTCTTCAATGATCTCCAACGAAGGGATGGTCCCCAAATCCACTAAAAAATCACGAAAATCCATGAACGCCCCCGCCAAATTGATACGCATCAGCAAATATCCGCTCTTGCCTATCAGGGCGGAGACATCTGTATTCATGTCTTGAACTTTAAGACCATGCCGAAATGCCATTTCCTGCAAATCCTCTGAAAGTTTACTAATGTCGGCACGGTCCAGTTTGGCTTTTTTAGTTGCCGGCAAATCGGTTGGGGTTTTACCCTTGGCCCGTTTTAAAAGGCTGTCAAAAACCGGCTTAAGTATTCGCTGCTCCTCAATGTAATCGCCAGTCTTTAAAATGTCCTTATCCAATTCGGCGGATGTTTTTTGGGTCGGTATGATGATAAAAAAGACAAATGCAAGTATCCCGACACCACATATTAACAAGTAGATCAGGCTCTGGGTTGGCAGAATTGATAGAATTTTTTTCATTTCTATAGCAGTTTTAATCGAGCGGTGAATCTCAGTACGTCTTTATCTTTATAACGCTCAAAAGATTTCTTACTTATTTTGGGTTGATCGAATATGGGCGAATTCTTAAGCTCCATCAAATATCCGGCCAAGGTGGATTCCAGAATCAGGCGGTCACCCCGTACGATCCCATCCAAAACTAAAGTTTTCTTAGGCGACACTTTCTTCTTGCTTTTTTTCTTGCTTGTTTTCTTGCCTTTTTTCTGGGTCGGTGCTCCACCGAGTTTCGTCGAGATACTGATTAAGCGGACACTGGGCGGTGTCAGATGGGTAATCTCACTGATCACGGCCACGCCAAAATATTTTTGGCCGATTGCTTTGATTTGACGGCTATTGGCCTGGGTTTCACCCACCAGTTTTAAAATTAGATTTTGGTCGACCCGCAGGGTGACATTTTCAAGCTGCCGCTGCAGTTGCTGCAATTTGTATTCTTTGTCTTCAACCTGACGGTCCAGCCAAAATGTTACCCCGACACAAAGCACCATCACCAGTATAAATGTTGCAAATAGCCCACGATTAAGCCACTGCGTCCGGGCGACTTTTTGCTTGTCTTTGTATGTATATAAAAAATTGGGGGTCAGTGAGTTGCTGGAAAGAGCCATGCCCATTGCCGGCACATAGGCGCTTTGTTCGGAGGGGTCTTCGGGACCCGGTGCCAGCGAGAGAAAATTGGGACTGTCGGCGAAGGGGTTCAATGTCTCGGTCGGGATGGCAAGCTCTTCACCGATGTAATCCAAAATACGCTGATGAGGATTCACTCCGCTGGAGATATATATCTTCCCCACCCTGGCGTTACTATAGTTCAGTGAAAAATGCCGCAACGTTCTTTCAACCTGTCGAACCAGCCGTTCAAGCGCCGGTAAAATCATTTTAAATATTTTATCTTCTTTAAGAAGTCGCTGCCGTTCATCCAATTCAGATGAAGGATGGTCATGAATTACACCGAAAAAAAGCTGGTGGGCCTGCTCTAGTTCATTCTTCAGCTTCTTTTTTATGGCCCCGATTCTGGCTGAATCTTTAGAGGGCGACTTGGCAACGGAAAGCTCGAACAAATTGCCTTCGATTTCGGTACGCAGCGCTTCGATCATGGTTTTGACACCGGCTTTGATGCCGCGGGAAAGTGTGAGATTTCCCTCTGAGAATATGTCGATACGGGACCAGTCCCGACCGATGTACAAGCTGGAAACATTGGCTTCATCGGTTTCAATCAGACCCGATCTCAGTATCGTCTGGAAGGCAAACGGAACAATTGAGATACCCCTCAGCGGATAACCGGCCTTGCTAAATTGATCTTTGAGTTCTTTGATGTCCTGCTGGGGGGCAGTGTAGGCCAATACATCGATTTGAGGCCGATCCCCCTCCTCTACTTCACCAAGGATTTCAAAATCAAAGATATTTTTGTTTTCATCGAACGCTGAGATTTTTTTATACGACCAGTAGACAGAATTGGCGATTTGCTTTGGGTTTACTTTCGGAATTCGGATTTGCCGGGTTTCCACCCGGGCCGAAGGAATGGTGCTCCAGAGTATTATATTTTTGGTTTTGCCGCAAAAATCGACCAGAACTGTTCTTAAAAATTGAGGGAATTGTGGGCTTTGTCGATCAAGATTCTCATCAAAAGGGATTCTTTCATACTCGAGCATCTCATATTTTTGATCGGAAATCCGGTTAATTTTAACCATCTTAATGTCATCATGGCCCAGATCCACACCCACCGTGATCGTCTTCTTAAAGGATACCGGCTTATTAAAAATGTTTTTGAGCCGATGACTGAAGGATTTCTGTGAAACCATACCGCTGGCGGTATCCTCTGATTTGCTATCGGTGCGTATCAGATCCAGTAACCGTTCGGTTGATGTTACTTCATCACGTTTTGCCAAGATTACTCTCCGTACAACTCAGAAATTCAAAAAAAGAATCTCATCTGATATTACAAAAATATCGAAAAAATG
>Ga0209456_10001375_pt1 | contig 11893 bp, 11 predicted proteins | sample COG_11_FD_184755 | JGI IMG/M metagenome (GOLD analysis project Ga0209456, IMG submission 184755) | Pelagic marine sediment microbial communities from the LTER site Helgoland, North Sea, for post-phytoplankton bloom and carbon turnover... | ecosystem: Environmental > Aquatic > Marine > Neritic...
CAACGCTTGGTTGCGTCACTTGCATGCTGTCCTGACTGACTAACGGGAAGTGCCGGGCTCCCGCAGGTAGACACTCGGCACCTCCTGAAGAGGAAGACAAGTGCTTATTGCCTGTATTGCGTATGATTTTGACAATCGGCGTATCAGGGAGGGATCGGTTAGCTGTTTGCAGGACAACCGGCTGTCGGGAACAGCCGATTAGCGCACATGGATGTCTCGAGCGTGTCCTGCAAACAGCTAACCGATCTCTCCCCCTGCCACGGCGTTTTTCACGAACAAGTTTCGTTCTTACAAATCCTGACTGGCGCACTCATAGAATATTTGATGCTCAGGGTATACAACGCTCATGGAATTCACAGCTAACTGTTATTCTGATCCTGAGCGTCGATTGTCGATGATGTTGACTGGTCTTACGGGCGACCGTTATCTCTACGTGATTTCCTTACGTAAATCGTCCAGATAACGCTGCATCAGGTCAGCCCGGCGCTGAGCCTCGTCACGCCCGGCCCGGGTCTTCATCGTTGCGGGTAGTTTGAAAAGTTTGGCGTAGAAATGGTCGATGGTGAACTGCCCGTCATCCGGGTCCCGTCCATCACAGAATGGATCTTCGTTATCGCATAAAGGCCGGTTTAACCTGCCGCCTACCAGCAAGCAGCGTGCAATGCCGATGGCGCCGAGGGAGTCCAGGCGGTCAGCATCCTGGACGACAGCCGCTTCCAGTGTCCGGGTCGGGATATTGGCCGTGTAGCTATGTGCTTCGATGGCATGAAACACTTCCGGGAGAAGCTCTTCCGGATAGGTATTAGCCGCCAGGAATTTCGTTGCCGCCTCGGCTGCCATTTTCGAACCCTGTGCGCGTAAAGGGCTGTCTTTGGCCACTGCGACGCAATCGTGCAGCCACGCTGACGGCAAAGTAACCAAGGAATTAGATTCTTCAATATCATTAAGATATATAACATTCTTGACAACTCGCTTTATATGACTGATGTCATGTGCTGCATCGGCTGGCGCTATAGCAGACAGGAAGGCACGGCACTGTTCCTGCAAGCAATCCAGGTTCAACGCTTTTTCCCGCGGTATTTCTTAGACAGTTTACGCTTTGCTCCGCCAGTCCGGTTCCCACGACCCCTGACCGATTCAAGCGAGAGGCCGCTGCCCATGGTTGGCAATCCGACATCTTCGCGCAGAATTCCGTGTTCCCGAGGCGTAATTTCAGCCCAGTGCCCCACGCGCAAGCGCTTGGGCAGAAACACGGCCCCGTAACGCACCCGCTTGAGCCGGCTGACGGTGAGGCCCTGTGATTGCCACAGGCGACGTACCTCGCGGTTGCGGCCCTCCAAAATGGTCACGTGGAACCAGTGGTTTTCACCGCTGCCGCCGGCTTCCCTGATGTCACTGAATTTGGCCGGGCCATCCTCAAGTTCGACTCCCTGGCGCAGGTTCTGGAGGTGCTCAGCACTTACTTCGCCCCGAATTCTGCAGGCGTACTCCCGGTCGACTTTGTTCGACGGGTGCATCATCGCGTGGGCGAGTTCGCCGTCGCTTGTCATTAGCAACAGGCCGGTCGTATTGATGTCCAGCCTGCCGACCGCAACCCAGCGGGCATTTTTTACAAAGGGAAGCCGGTCAAAGACCGTCGGGCGCCCAGCCGGATCCGAGCGCGTGGTCATTTCACCTTCCGGTTTGTTGTAAATCAGGCTGCGATGCGACACGGGCTTGCTGACAACGCGCCAGGGACGATCTTCGAAGGTGATGGTGTCAGCAGTGGAGACCGTCTGTCCCAGGACTGCCTGTGCATTATTGACCATCACTTCACCATTCCCGATACGCTTTTCAAGGGCGCGGCGTGAACCCAGGCCAGCCGAAGCCATAAGCTTTTGAATGCGTTCGGCCGCTGGCGGAGCAGAAGATGATTTCTGTTTCTTTCTCATAATGGTCTTGTAATACCTTCAGCCGCAAGCAGGTCCGTACCTTTCTACTCACATTTCTACCTGTGGCGCCTCGTCTTGAACAGGCCCTGGTTCGTTCACAGGCTCAAGTTCAAGTTCCGGTTCGATGCTGCCCACGTCCATGATTTCCGCCAGAGAGGGCAGGTCGTCCAGGCTCACGAGGTTGAAATAATCAAGAAAGACCTTCGTGGTGCCGAATAATGCGGGCTTGCCGGGCACATCCCGGTGTCCGATAACCCGGATCCATTCACGTTCCTGCAATGTGCGAATGATATTGGTACGGACCGAGACACCGCGAACTTCTTCGATGTCGCCGCGGGTAATCGGCTGGCGGTAGGCAATGAGCGCCAGGGTTTCCAGCAACGCTCGCGAGTAGCGCTGTGGCCGCTCTTCCCGAAGCCGGGAAACCCACGGGTTGACTTCCTGCCTTACCTGCAGCCTGAACCCGTTGGCTACTTCTTTCAACTCCAGTCCGCGCTCCTCGTAATCGGCTCCCAATTCCTGCAGGGCTTTTCCGATTTCTGAGTTGCCGGGCTGCTCCTCATCGGTAAAGACCGAGGCAATCGTCGCCAGGCTCAGCGGCTCACCCGAGGCCAGCAACAGGGCTTCGAGTACATTTTTCAGCGATGTTCGCGCCTGGTCACCAAGGGTGGACATAAGCTTTATCTCCGGCTTTTTACGTAAATGATGCCCAGGGGCTCATTCTGCACGATGTCGACTATTCGTTCACGCGTCAGTTCCATCAGTGCGATGAAAGTCACTACCACGCCCCGGCGGCCTTCTTCTGCCGTGAAGAACTGCGTAAAATCCAGGTAGGGATTGTCGCGCAGGCGCTCGATGATCCGGGTCATTCTTTCCCGCACCGACAAGGGCTCCATCTGAATGTGGTGATGGCTGAACAGTTCAGCCCGGCTTAGCACATCCCGCAAAGCCGTCAGCATGTCGTGCAAATCGACATCGGGTGGGATCTGGATCACCTTGCTGTCTTCCAGGAAAGCTTCGGCTAACATGAAGTCCCGGCCTTCACGCGGTAAATCATCCAGGTCTTCAGCGGCCTTCTTGAAGCGCTCATATTCCTGCAGGCGACGCATCAGTTCCGCACGCGGGTCGTCTTCTTCCTCGTCATCCCCTGCCGGTCGGGGCAGCAACATGCGGGACTTGATCTCGGCCAGTATCGCGGCCATGACCAGGTATTCTGCGGCCAGATCGAACTGGAGTTCGTCCAGCAGGCCAATATAAGCCATGTACTGCATTGTGATTTCCGCGATCGGTATATCCAGGATGTCCAGGTTCTGGCGGCGAATCAGGTACAGCAACAGGTCCAGGGGACCCTCGAATGCCTCGAGGAAAACCTCCAGTGCCTCCGGTGGAATATACAGGTCTTTGGGTAACTGCGTGAAAGGCTGGCCCTGCACGACCGCGAATGGCATTTCTGCCTGCTGTGCCTTTTCCTGGGTCATCTGCTTAGCCCGCTTTATGAGGTTGACAGAGCACTAGAAGTCTACCACGCCTTGACCCATGCGCAGAACCCGGGGTTGACCTTCAGTCAGGTCAAGCAGGGTGGTGGGTTCAAGGGGACAGTAACCAGCATCTACGAACAGATCTACCTGGCCATTTACCGCATCAAACAAGTCTTCCGTATCGTATATTTCGTCATCCATGTCGGGCAGGATCAGGGAGGAACTCAATATGGGTTCGTCGATGGTATCGAGTATCGCCTGAATGATGGCATGGTCCGGTATCCGTATGCCGATGGACTTGTGCTGTTTATTCTGCGCTGTTCTCGGTACCTGGCCGGTGGCTGGAAGAATAAAGGTGTACGGACCAGGCGTCAGTTGGCGGACCAGGCGGTGAGCCCAGTTATCCAAGCGGGCAAACTGGCTGATGTCCGACAGGTTTCTGCAGCAATAGGTGAAGGGATGGTTCCGTTTGAGTTGCCTCAATCGAATGACGCGTTCGCGAGCTTTACGGTTATCCGCACGCCAGCCCAGCGCGTAGCCGGAATCTGTCGGATAGGCAATCAACCCGCCGCGTACGAGTACCCCGACGACGTGTTCAATCACCCTGGGCTTGGGGCCATTCAGCCTGACTTCGATTCTTTCGCTCATTGTCCGGACCTTAAATATCTGAAACGCGACATTTTACCCTCATGCGCTAACGGCTGACTATGATTTTCAAGAGCCGTGACACAAATTATTCCAGGGCCGTGGTCAGAGCACTTTTTTTATTGAGCTGGTGCTAAACTGTAAATTTCTTATAAAGAAAAAGTGCTCTGACCCCGGCTGTGGAATGAAGAATCATGTGGTACGTCATTTATTCGAAAGATCGTGAAGACAGTCTGCAGGCCCGGTTGGATGCCAGGTCTGCCCACCTTGAGCGAATTAATGCCCTGCTTGATGAGGGCCGCTTATTACTGGCCGGTCCCCGGCCGGCCATCGATGCGCTTGATCCCGGTCCCGCAGGCTTCCTTGGTTCCCTGGTGGTCGCAGAGTTCGATTCGCTGGAAGATGCCCGCGCCTGGGCCGATACGGATCCTTATATCGAATCCGGCGCTTACGAATCGGTGGAAGTAACGCCATTTAAACTGGTGATGCCGAAATGAACCCGGAACAGCGCATGGCAGAGATCCGCACACGGCTGGAAACTGAACTTTCCCCCGAATCCCTGCAGGTGGAGGACGAAAGCCATATGCACGTCGGACATGAAGGAGCGAAAGGAGGTCTTGGCCACTTCCGCGTACTGGTGGTCTCAGACATATTCCTGGGTCAGTCTCCGATAAAGCGCCACCGCCTGGTCTACAAGGCCGTGGGTGACCTGATGCAAACCGACATCCACGCCCTTGCCATAGAAGCCTTTACTCCGGATGAGTTTTGAGTATTTCTCATGCGCCGAAAAATTTTCTACGCTTAATCTAACGGCGCCCAGTCGGGGCTCTGGTGTTCGGCGGTGATGGTGGTGTAGATGCCTCCGCGTACATTGAAATCGGCGGTCAGGCGGATGTAGCGGGGATGGAGTGCTTCCACCAGGTCGTCAAGGATTTTATTGGTCAGGTCTTCGTGAAATCCACCTTCATTGCGGTAGCTCCACAGGTAGATTTTCCATGATTTAAGTTCAACACAGAACGCGTCCGGAATATACTCCAGTCTCAGTGTTGCAAAATCCGGTTGGCCTGTTTTCGGGCACAGACATGTAAATTCTGGAGACTCGATGTGAATGGTATAATCCCGCGACGGTTTGGGATTCGGAAAGACTTCCAGTTCCTTGTTTGCTTGCTTGCTCATGGCGGCTCCGGAAATTGCCTGTTACATTAACGAAAAATCAGAACCAATCAGTTAGCCATTAAATGAATAAAACTTCAATGCCGCCGTGCGTGGCACTTAATTCCGGATCAGAATGGCCCGGATCCGAACGGCCCGGACCCGAAGTCGGCAGGCGCGGATGAGATTGTCCTCGATCAAGATGGCGGGATTCAAATCCTTTGTGGATCCCACCACGTTTCATGCGCCCACCAACCTGATCGGCGTGGTCGGTCCAAACGGATGCGGCAAGTCGAACATCATTGACGCCGTGCGCTGGGTGATGGGCGAGGGCTCTGCCAAAGTCCTGCGCGGCGAATCAATGTCTGACGTCATCTTTTCAGGTTCTTCGGGGCGGAAGCCGGTGGGCACAGCCACGGTTGAACTCATGTTCGATAATTCTGAAGGCCGCGTTAACGGTCAATTTGCCGGTTACAACGAAATTTCCCTCAAGCGGCAGGTCTCGCGTGATGGCATCTCGGTGTATTACCTCAACGGCAGCCGCTGCCGACGCAAGGACGTGCGAGACCTCCTGCTGGGTACCGGCCTGGGTTCACGCAGTTACTCCATCATCGAGCAGGGCATGATCTCTGAAGTCGTCGAGGCAAAGCCTGAGGAAATTCGCGGGCATCTTGAAGAAGCCGCCGGCATCTCCAAGTACAAGGAGCGACGGCGGGAAACTGAACGGCGAATTAACCACACCAGGGATAATCTCGCACGGCTGGCTGATTTGCGCGAGGAAGTGGGCAAACATCTGAACCGTCTGAAGCGCCAGGCCAGCGCAGCCAATCGTTATCGCAAGCTCAAGCAGGAAAAAAGAGAGCTGGAATCCCGCCTGATGACGCTGCGCTGGCGAAAATTGATGGAAAGGATCGAACTGGACGGACAGAAACTGGCAAAGCAGGAAACCAGCCTGCAGGAGAGCATATCCAGGCAAAGGGCCAGCGAGGCGGCGTTGGAAAAACTGCATCAGGAACAAGGGCGCAGCAACGAGGCGTTAAGCGAAGTACAGGGCGAGCTCTACAGTGTGGGTAGCGAAATTGCACGCCTGGAACAGGCCATCGAACACGCCAGGGAACTGCAAAAAAGACAGAAACAGGAATTCGAGGAAACTGAGGCGGCTCTGAAAGACCTGGAAAAACACATGGGGCTGGACAAAGTGCAGGTCGAGGAACTGACTCGCGGTCTGGCCGAAGTCGAGCCGGCCCTTCTCGATGCAGTCGATGCCGAAAACAAAGTCGGAAAAAGGATGGAAAAAGCAGACAGCGCCGTCCATGTCTGGCAGAAGCATTTCGAGGCGCATCACCTGCAAAGCACTCAAAGCAACCGTGCGGCAGACCGGTCCCGGGTTGATATCGAAGTCCTGGACCAGGGGTTGCTGCAGGCCGTGCGACGCCTGGAATCGCTTTCTCAGGAAACCGCCTCAATGGACGCTTCCGGATTGCATGAAGACCTGGAAAGTCTGTCTGCGGAGTCGGTGAAACTGGCTGCCGATGAACAGAAAAAACAGGAAGAACTGGATGAATTGCGCTCCGGTCTCGAGCAGGCACAATCCGACCTGCGATCTTCCGAAGAAAAATTTCGCGAGACACAAAGGGAACTGCACACGCGGGAGGGGCGCCTCGCATCCCTGCGGGCGTTGCAGGAGGCAGCGTTGGAAGATCAGTCCGGTGAGGCCTGGCTGGCTTCACAGGGACTTGAGGACGCTCCCAGGCTGGCGAAATCCATCCAGGTCGAGGCGGGCTGGGAAACAGCCGTCGAGACCGTTTTGAACCATTGGCTCCAGTCGGTCGTGACACCACCGGGTGGGAAACATGCAGAAGCTTTGGGCAGTCTCGACAACGCCAGCCTGGATTTGATAGAGGACCAGCGGGGCCAGGCCAAAGCGGTCGCGGGAACTCTTGCCGCCGTCGTAGACGCTCCGGATGCAGTCATTGAGTCGCTTAACCGGGTAAAAATATCGCATTCCCCGGAACAAGCCTGGGCAGCAATAGACAGCCTGGACGCCGTGGAATCATACATCACCCGTTCAGGCGAATGGATCGGCAGGGGTTGGGCGCGTGTGGCCCGTGGTCAGCCCGGGCAGGATAGTATGCTGGCTCGCGAGAAAACAATCAGCCGCCTGGATAAGGACATTGCCCGGCTTGTTTCAGGGACGAAAAAGCTGGGCGCCGCCAGCGAGCGGGCTCGAAGTGAAATCCAGCAGCAGGAAATCCGGATCAGCGAAGCACAGGGAGCGGTCAACGCCCTGCATCGCAAGCGCAGTGAAGTGGACGGTCAGCTGGAAAGTCGGCAGTCCAGTATTACGCTGATGGCGGGGCGGCAACAAAACATCAGCGGGGAAATAACGGAGCTCAGGCAGCAGATCAAGGCTGACGAATCAGCCGTAAGTCTCGCCCGGGGCAAACTGGAAAAAATGCTCGAACAAATGGCCGGGCTGAAAGATGAGCGGGACGCCCTGGACGCCCAACGCGGCCAATTGATGACGGAACGTGATGGCGCTCGCCGTGGACTGGCCGAAGCCAGGGACAAACGGTACGACCTGGCATTACGGGCGGAATCCCGGCGGGCGAGTCTCGATTCCCTGCGACATTCGCTGCAGCGCATGGACACCCAGATCAGCCAGTTACAGCAACGATACCTCGGCCTCAGCGAGCAACTCGCAAAGACCGGGCAACCGGACAGAAAACACAGCGATAAAATGGAAGCACTGCTGCAACGGCGGCTCGAAACCGAGGCACGGCTTGGGCAAGCCCGTCAGCAGGTCCAGGCGCTGGAAGACGATTACCGTGAAAAAGACGCTGACCGCCAGCGCGCCATTCAGAACTCTGATGAAATCCGGCAGAATCTTGAAACAGCTCGTCTGCAGCAGCAGGAAATTCAACTCGATGCACGCAATATTCAGCGGCAGGTGGAAGATCTGGGTGCAGATGTAAACGAACTGGTGGAATCCCTGCCCGAAGGCGCAGATCCTGAAGCATGGGAAACCGAGCTGGAAAATCTGCAGATCCGGATCACGCGGCTGGAGCCGGTCAACCTGGCGGCGATCCAGGAGTTCGAGGAGGAAAGCAAACGCAAAGACTATATGGATGAACAGAATGACGATCTATGTAACGCGCTGCAAACACTTGAAAACGCCATCGCCAAAATAGATCGAAAAACACGTACGCGCTTCAAGGAAACCTTCGAGAGAGTGAATAAGGGCGTACAGGAACTGTTCCCCCGCTTGTTTGGCGGCGGTCATGCTTACCTGGAGCTTACCGGGGAAGATTTGCTGACCACCGGTGTGAGCATTATGGCCCAGCCTCCCGGCAAGCGAATCAGCAGCCTGCACCTGTTGTCCGGCGGAGAAAAAGCGCTCACGGCCGTGTCCTTCGTGTTTGCCATATTCCGTCTGCACCCGGCGCCGTTCTGTATGCTTGACGAAGTCGACGCTCCATTGGATGATGCCAACGTAGCCCGTTATTGCAGCATGGTGAAAGAAATGTCAGATACGGTGCAATTCGTTTTTGTCACGCACAACAAAATCACGATGGAAATGGCGCATCAGATGAGCGGCGTGACCATGAGTGAGCCTGGCGTTTCAAGGCTCGTGCAGGTCGATGTCAATCAAGCAGCAAAATTGGCCGGCAGTTAATTTGTTCCTGACCGGCCCTGAGGGATAAGCATTGGAAACTTCAACACTTCGCTGGATCATTATCGTTATCGGGGCACTGGTGCTGGGCTCGATTTTCCTGTTTGGAAATCCTCAGAAAAAGCGCAAGCCCCGCGCTTCGCGCCGCCAGGAAATCCGGAAAGCCCAGCGGCAGGAGCCCACTCTGGACAGCCCTTATACAGCAGGGGAGGGCGAATTCGATGCCGGATCAGAGCGTTTCGCGGAAACTGGCCAGGGTGAACTTGATATTGGCGGCGTGCAGCCGGATTTGTCAGCAGAGCCGGCCGCACCACGAAAACCGGCTGCCCCTCCACCGGAGAAAATCGTGAGTCTGTTCCTGGTGGCCCGGGATAACCACATTATCAACGGCGCCGAGCTGTTGCAGGCCGCAATCAATACGGGCATGGAATTCGGCGAAATGAATATTTTTCACCGTATTGAGGAAGGTGCGGATAAATCTGTGTTCAGCCTGGCGAATGCCGCCAAGCCAGGAAATTTTAGCCGGGATGAATGGAATACCTTCGAAACCAGCGGTGTGGTGCTGTTCATGACCCTGCCGGGTCCTGCCTATTCGCTCGATGCCTGGGATTCGATGTTGGCAACCGCGAGGCGTATAAGCGAAATCCTGAATGCCGAGTTGACTGACGAGGAGCACAAGCCCTTCACGCGTCAAAAAGAGGCCCGGATCCGCGAGGATTTGAGGGCATATGACAGGAGCAAGACCTGAATAGCCCGCAATGAGTAAACAGACAGCAGATCGGCGCATCGCAGAACAGCGCATTGACGAGCTTCGCGCTGAGATTGAACAGCACGACTACCGCTATTACGTCCTTGACAGACCTTCGGTTCCCGACGCCGAGTACGACCGCCTGATGCGACAATTGCAGTCATTGGAGGCCGGGTTTCCCGAGCTGGTCATTTCTGAATCACCTACACAACGGGTGGGTGGTCAGCCCGCAGAGGGCTTCAAAGAAGTGCGCCACAGCACGCCCATGTTGTCACTGGCAAACGCATTTACAGCGGAGGAAATTCAACTGTTCCACGACCGCGTGGTCAAGGGCTTGGAAACCGGTCACGTCAGCTATGTCGCTGAACCCAAGCTGGACGGCATTGCTATTTCCCTGCGTTATGAAGCAGGCCGTTTCGTGCAGGCCGCCACCCGCGGTGACGGCGCTACCGGCGAGGACGTGACTTTGAATGTGCGCACCATCAACGCCATCCCATTGCATCTTGAGCAGCGGGGACAGTCTGCGGCCTGGCCATCTGCCTTCGAAGTTCGGGGAGAAATCTACATGCCGCTGGCCGGTTTCGATGCCTGGAATGAGCAGGCACAAAGGGAGGGCGGCAAGGAACTGGTAAATCCCCGCAATGCGGCAGCCGGCAGCCTGCGCCAGCTGGATCCGAGAGTGACTGCAAAACGTCCCCTGGCCTTTTATGCATATGGCGTCGCAGCTACCGGGGGCATACCGGACAGCCATTTTGAGGTATTGCAATTCCTCCGGGCCTGGGGTTTCCCGGTCAACCCGGAAGTGCGGCGGGTAGATGACGCCGAAGGCTGCATTGCCTATTACGGTGATTTGGCCAAAAAACGCGACAGCTTGCCCTACGATATCGATGGCGTGGTGTTCAAGGTCGAGTCCAGGGATCAGCAGGAAACGCTGGGTTTTGTCAGCCGCGCACCGCGCTGGGCCATTGCACAGAAGTTCCCGGCGCAAGAAGAGGTCACCCGTCTGCTGGCTATCGACATCCAGGTGGGACGTACCGGAGCTCTGACCCCGGTGGCGCGTCTGGAACCGGTTTTTGTCGGTGGTGTAACGGTAACCAACGCTACCCTGCATAACCTGGATGAAATCCGCCGCAAGGATGTGCGCGCCGGCGACTGGGTCGTGGTCAGGCGTGCCGGGGACGTGATCCCGGAAGTAGCCCGCGTGGTGCTGGAACGCAGGGAAGGCGATCCCCCAGAGTTCCAAATGCCGGTGTCCTGTCCGGTCTGTGCTTCTGCGGTCGAGCGGGTCGAAGGTGAAGCCGTTTTTCGTTGTAGCGGTGGTCTGTTTTGTCCGGCACAAAGAAAACAAAGCATCATGCATTTTGTGTCCCGCCGCGCCATGGATATCGAGGGTCTGGGTGAAAAACTGGCCGACCAGTTGGTCGAGATGGGCCTGGTGCATTCAGTCGCCGACCTGTACAGCCTGACCCGTGAGCAGTTGGTCGGCTTGGAGCGAATGGGCGGAAAATCGGCCGACAATCTCCTGGTGGAACTGGAACGCAGTAAATCACCGGATCTCGACCGGTTGCTGTACGCCCTGGGCATTCGCGAGGTGGGAGAAGTCACCGCCCGTTCGCTGGCGAGGCACTTTGGAACTCTGGAGCGGATAACAGCGGCCAGCGAGGAGGAACTGATCGAAGTGGCTGATGTCGGTCCGGTGGTTGCCGGCCACGTTCATGCTTTTTTCCAGGAAGCACACAACAATGAAATCATCGCTTCGCTGGCGCAGGCGGGACTGCATTGGAAGCCTGTGGAAGTCAAGCGGGGGGAACAGCCACTGGCCGGTCAAATCTGGGTGTTGACCGGTGTACTGGGTATGCCAAGGGCAAAAGCAAAGAACATGCTGGAATCACTTGGCGCAAAAGTATCCGGCAGTGTTTCAGGCAAAACCTCGGTAGTACTCGCGGGGGAGGCCGCCGGTTCCAAGCTGAAGAAAGCACAGTCGCTGGGCGTCGAAGTGATCAGCGAAGCTGAATTCCTCTTGCTGATGGCAGAGTACGGAATAAACGGGTAAAAGGCTGCTGCTTTCCCACTTGATCTGGCAGGGGTGCTGGACCGGTGCTGGACCAGGCAATATCATCGACATTCTGCGCTCATGGCCTGTATTCGCTAGCTGTGGATTAAATGAGCGTTGTACACACCAGGTACTCATGCCTTCATGGACGCGCCTTTCAGGAACATTTCTTGTTAGTGATCGGGGCCGTGCCAAGGGAGAGATCGGCTAGCT
>Ga0209456_10001377_pt1 | contig 11882 bp, 13 predicted proteins | sample COG_11_FD_184755 | JGI IMG/M metagenome (GOLD analysis project Ga0209456, IMG submission 184755) | Pelagic marine sediment microbial communities from the LTER site Helgoland, North Sea, for post-phytoplankton bloom and carbon turnover... | ecosystem: Environmental > Aquatic > Marine > Neritic...
ATAATCCTGAGTGTCAGGTAGAGACTCGCGCTGCTTGAGCAGCAGCGGACCCATGCTCTCGGAGCGCCCGACGGTTTCCAGTGTGGCCCGCGCATCTTTGAAGTCCGCATCGATCCGTTGCACCAGGCGTTCTGTCTGCGATTGCTCCTGGTCCAGGGTGTTGAGGCGGGAGGTCAGGGCCTGCAGTTCGTCGCTGAGCTCGGCATTCTGCTCGGCGAGTTGGACCAGCAGCGGGTCCAGGCCCTCGGTTTCGCGCCGTACCTCCTCGGCCGCGAGTTTTGCCCGTTCGGCCTCGAGTTGGCGCTTGCGGATGACCAGATCGTTCAATTGCTGGACGCGCGCGCCGATCCGCTCGCCGTCGCCGGCCGCCTTGTCCTGTTCCGCCTGGAGCAGTTCCACGCGCAGCGGTTGACTCAGCAGCTCCTGATCAAGCATCCTGATCTCGGCACTGAGCGCCGTGTATCTGGTCTCCAACACCCAACGCCCGGCCTCGCTCAAAGCCGGGCTCGCCTCGGCCTCGGGTGGGACCTGCAGCGCTGCAGCGGTCTCCTGCTGCTGCTGCGTCGCCTCCGCCAGGCGCTGACGTATGAGCGCGGGCCTGGCCTGTTCGTCAGCCAGCCGCCTGGAAAAGTCAGCGCGACGGGCATCGGCCTCCGCCAGTTCAGCCTGCTCCTTTTTAAGCTCCCGCTCGATTTCCTCCAGTGAGGACTCGAGTCCAACGTTTAACGACGCTTTGCGGTCGATGCGCCCGGCCGTCTCGATCTCTTCTCGGATGAGCTCGGTTTGTGCCGGCGCTGTGCGTGTCGCCTGTTCAAACGCGGCGGTGCGCGCTGCGTTGGCGGCGGCGGCCTCCAGGTTGCTCAAGGCCTTGCGGTACAGCCCGACAAGCCTGGCTTTGGTCTCTTCATTTAAAGCAGCTGCGGACTCGACCTCTTTGATCTTGGCGTTGAGGACCTCGGGCGTTACCGCTGAGGTCAGGGAAGCGACCGGCGCGCCTTCGTCGGCGGCAGCGAGTGGCCATGTCGCGGCCAACAGGCAAAAGCTGACTGCGAGGACTAACCAGGGGAAAAGTTGCTTTGGTCGCGACACCATTCCATTCCCCCGTCAAGTGGGCGTGGCTATTTCTTACCCGATCCCAAGCCGCGGGCGACGGCGCCCAGAACGGGACCGATGGCCGCGGGCAGCAAGGCGTCGACCGGGTTGCGGATGAAGCGCTGGACGTTGTCCTTCAGCGCCACCAGTTCGGCTTCGGCCAGGGCGACTTCCTGCTCGATGTCGCTCAGGGCAAGGTCGCGCACTTCCTTGATCATCTCCACCTCCGCTGCCGGCTTCAACGAACGGGCGTAAGCGACCAGCAGCGCGGCCAGGAACAGGTCCGCGCCGGCGATGGCCAGCGCAGACAGCGCGTGGCCCCAGTAAGGCAATAGGGCAAAGAAAAGCGCAACGCTCAGCATGACCAGGCCGAACAGGGCCACCAGCCCGGCCAGTGCGCTGAACTGAACCTTCTGCATCACCAGACGAAATTCGTTTTGTCGCAGCATGCGCTCCGAGCGCCAGAGTACTTTCAGACTGTGTGCAAATCGCTCCATAGCTCCTCCTATCTCTATCTGCGCGCGAAAAGTTGACCGACGACGATGCCGACCATGAACGCGGTCAGCAAAGCCAGCGCGGGGCGTTCCCTGGCGGCATCTTCCAACTCTTTCACGACATTCTCGATTTGCACGGCCAGATCGCGAACGGCAGACTCCGATTCGGACACGGACGGCTGGGTTGCCTCGCCTTCGTCAGGGGCGGACAATTTCTCCGCTTCAGCCACTTGCACCTTGTCCGATGCTGCCTCTGAAGACGCCGCCTTGGAGGCAGCTCGTTCACGTTTGGCGTGCAGTTCTGATGTTTCCTGCTGCAGCGTCTCGAGCTCTTCGATGTCGTCTTGCGAATTCGTCATAACGCCACTCTGCTGGTTAACTGGAAGGGGTCGTTTGACCCGCGGATTCGTCCAACGTCGAGGCTGCGCGCGGTTGTTCTGGATTCAACCAGTCGGCGAAGACCTCGCTGTACACGGCCAAAACCGTCAGAAACAGCGCGGCGAGGATCGGACCGAGAACGAGGCCAGTGGCGCCAAACAGGGCCAGCCCGCCGAGCGTGCTGAGCATGATGAGCAGGTCCGGCATTTTGGTGTCCCGGCCCACGAGTAGGGGTCGCAGAACGTTGTCGATGGTGCCCACCACGCCCGCCGACCAGATCAGCAGGCCAAGTCCGGCAATCGTCTGCCCTGACATCAGCAGGTAGGCCACCGCAGGGGCCCACACCAGAGTGGCGCCGATGCCAGGCAGGATCGACAGCACCGCCATGATCGCGCCCCAGAAGACTGCATCGTCGATGCCGACCACGGCAAAGCCGAGGCCGCCCAGCGCCCCCTGAATGATGCCAATGGTCAGTGTCCCCTTGATCGTCGCCCGGCTGACCGACAAACCTACCTCGAGCATCCGGTCTTTCTCGATCCGCGACAGCGGGGCGTAGCTCATGATCTTCTCTACGAGCGCCGGACCGCTTTTCAGGAAGGAGAACATCGCGTAAAGCATAATGAACAGCTGAAAAAAGAACGCGGCCGTACCTTCCGACAGCCTGGCCAGACTCCCAGCGAGATAAACGCCAACCTGCTGCGCAACCTCGCCCAGCTTGGATACGATGTCGTCGCGATGGGCCTGTAGCTCGTCCGCGAAGGGGAGCCAGCCGGGCAATTCGAGTTGGTCCTGGTCCTGGTCCGACTGGCTGAGCTGCTGTTCGACCCACGGCGTAACCTCCTTGACGACGCTCACGGCCTGTTCTGCAACCAGGCCCAACAGAAGGATGAGCGGGACCAGTATCACCAGCAGCGTGGCCAGCAACGTGGCCAGCGACGCCAGCGTGTCGCGGCCGCCGAACTTCTGCACGCACCAGCGATAGAGCGGATAGGTAATGCCACTCAACACCGCCGCCATCAGCAGCGCCTCGAAAAAGCCGCCGAGCATGGCCAGGAAGGCGACCGCATAGGCGATCGTCATCACCAGCACGAAGCTCCTGCGGAAACGCTCTTTGAAATTTATGGATGTGGTCATGGTCAGGCCTATGCAAATAACTATTTCGGCGCGTTTGTCAGCTGAGCAGGTGGGTGAAGGCTTTCTTGAGTTGCGATAATCCGCCGGACAGTTCGCCTTCGAACTTCTCAAGTTTCTCGCTTGCCTGCTGCCCCTTCTCCTCGAGCTCGTTTTTGAATTGCGCAATCTGGTCTTTCACCGACTGCTTTTGCCGCGCCCACTCGGCCTTGACCTTTTCCTTGTCTTCAACGTACTGCAGCTCCGCCGCGGTCAGCTCGGCCTCGAGGGCATTGACTTCGGTGACGAATGTGCGCTTCAGATTGCGCACGGCCTCCGTCGCTTCCAGATCCGCTCCGGCAGCGGCGCGGTCCACCTCGCTAACGAACCCCGCAATACTCGATTCAATCTGCTTCTTCTGCTTTTCATAGGCATCGCGGCCCTCGGCCCAGGCCAGCGCGAGCTGCACCTGCAGGTGCTCGAGCGCAGCCTTGAGGGGATCGATGACGTCTTTGTCCTGCCCACCTGCTTGCTCGATTTTTTCGAAAATGCGCTGTCCGGCCTGTTCAACCTTGTGCTTGTGCTCATCCACGCGTTGACGCGCCTGCTCCGGTTCGAGTTCGAGCTGCGCGTCGACGGCATTAGCCTGGGCATCCATCTTCTCCACCTGATTGTCGATGCTATGCTGCATTTCGTGTGTGGTTGTTGATTCGGTCTCGTGGGTTGTATTCATTTCGTTGCTCCGGTTAATGTTCGACAATATCCTCGCCAGCGTCGCGCGACGTCGATCAGCCCCCGACGGGTATCACGATCTGGGGCGGCGCGGAGTCGGGTCGTTTCGATCCGACTCGCGATGAGTAGGTGGCGACCATCGCCTCCAGGAACATCTTGGATTCGAGGTCGGCGTCGTCCACGTAGAACCAGTACCCGCGGTGCTGCACCCGATACGGAAACGGGGGTTCCTCTTTCGAGCTTCGTATTCGCACCGGCGGCAGGTCCTGGACACCTCTGTTAATGGCGTCCAGGCTCGGGACGATGTCTGCGTGCGCCGCGGGCACCCCGACGAACCGCGTGGCGAGTCCGATTACATCGGCCATCGAGCGCGGCGAGACCCAGATAGCGTAAGGGTCTTCGTATCCCGGGCTGGCGTGCAGCGGCGGCCGGAAGACGTAGCGCGAACCCCCGGGTTCGACACCCAGATCTTCGAGTGCTGCCCGTACTTCGGGGTGTTTCGGGTCGGGCAGCGTCAGTGCCACGACGATGCGGTACCGGGCCAGCCGCACGTTCTTCCCGCCGTCTTCCTCGATGAAGTACAGTCCGGCGCCGAAGGCATCCACCTGGTCTTCGGCGGTCACCTTTTCCTTGGGCACGGCGGACGTGTTGAAATCCCATTCGGGGACTTGCTCCCAGACCGCCCCCAGATCGATGAGGCGCGCGATCGCGTCAACGCGCCTGGTATAGAGTTCATTGACCCGCCCGCCGACGAAGTCGTTGGCGTCGTTGATCGACGAAAAGGAGAACAGCAGGCTCAAGGTCTGCCAGCGTGGGTCCGTCCGTGCAAAGCGATAGGCCAGACCGAATCCGACAGTCTCGCTGACGGCGAACGGGCTGTAAAGCGCCTGGTAGAACGCCGCGTCGGACAGCGGCACATAGGTAACCGTGGGAGAGTCGCTGTAACCCACCGACGCCCCGACTTGTCCGGTGCTGCCCGGCTCGCCGATGCCGCCGACGCCCGCCGACGCGTCCGCGCTCACCGACCACTGGGCGTTGATTGCACTGACCGCAAAGAACTGCATCGGATCGGAGTATCTGGACCTCACGATGTTGATCAGGACCTCGCGCGTGACCGTGAGCTGGATCGCGTCGTTGTAGGCGGTGTGACTCGAGGTCAGCCTCGACGGCCCGAACGAGGTGCAGGCCGAGCTCAACAGGGTGACAAGTACCACCAAAGGAACGAGCGCGCGTTTTGCAGATAATTGGCGGTAAAACCCTGCAGCGCTCCCGTGGTTCCGCCGCGCTGTCGTGTTAATCATCAGTCACCTTCCTTGCCTTTGAACCCATCAGAATCGAATGTTGAGGCCGGCGAACGGCCCGCTGAAGTTGAGGTCGTCGAACACGGGACGGTCGTCGAAATCCCACTCGATGTGGCGGTACGCGAGCTCGAGGTCGACCTTGCTGAAGCGATAGCCGATGCCCGCATAGGCCTGCCAGGTCGTCTTCGAGTCGCCGGTGCCGACGTCGCCGTACACGGACAGGTACCACTTGTCCGCGAGCTTGATCTGACCGTTGACGCCGATAATCGCGTCCCACACGCTGCCCGAATCGGAAAACGTCTGCCGGCCCGGCGGGGCGGGCGCGCCGACGTCGAGGGTGAGGTCGGATTCGAGCTTCAGGTAACGGCCGCCGACGAGCAGATCGAAGGTGGCCTGTTCCGTATCTACGACATTGCGGGCGCCGGAGAGCGTGACCACCCGCCCCTCGACGTCAATGCCGGCGTCGATCGGCGCCGTGACGCCCGGTTGGACCGGTACGGTCGCAATGCCTTTCTCGTCGTCTGCCAGGGAGAGGTAGATCAGGTCCGCCATGACCGACCATTTACCCTTGCGGGCCCCGATGATGCCCATGAACGCCCCGTCGAGGTTGTCCACGATGTCGCCGGCATCGACATCGATGCCCGTACCCGTCGATGTCCTGCCCCCGATGGAGGCGTACCAGAAGTAGAGGGCGGCATTGAAGCTCCAGTGGTCGCCACTGTCCGGCGACTCCGCGGCGGCGGGCGTCGCAGCCACCGTCAGCACGATCGCTCCGATCAGGCACGCGGCCAGTGTGGATTTCTTGAGCATTGTTGTGTTCATTTTTTCAATTCCTTCTCCGGGTTGCCGATGGTCCAATCGCTATTCCACCAGCTCCAGCTCGCCTGGCCGCCAGGACCCATCGAGCCAGGGCTCGAGCGGTCCATACGCCCGGAAGATGATGAACCAGCTCTTGCCGGGGATGGTCTGAATCCAGTTACGCTCATCGACACCGTTTGGTCGTTTCGGTGCGAAGATCACGTCGTATGACCCATCCGCGTTCTGTTTCAGTCCGTCACCCAGACTGTTGATGCCAGCAAACTTCTGATCGGTCTGCAGCATGGAGCGGGTCTGCGTGTCATAGATGGTCACCGACCAGTTATCCTTCACCGGCACATCGGGGGGGACATGGAGCTTATAGGTCTTGGCACCATCGGGAGCCTGGTGTTTCGAATCCAGACCGGCGATCAGGTAATCCGAACCTGCGCCCGGCTTGGTCAGCGCCATGGCGGGTGTTACCACCACAGCGTTGTAGTGCATCCATAGGCGTGAATCGAATCGACGGGCACCGTCCTTCAGGAAATAGGTATCCTTGTCCGCAAAGGCCATGACCCACTCGCTGTCGGCCCCCTTGTATACCCGGTGACCCGGGTCGCGCGGAAAGATCGTATTGGCGCGGGCGTAGGCGTTGCCAATGGCAACCGCGTCGGTGAGGATCTTCATCATGCGATCGTCGGGATTGAAGGGCTTTCCTTTGACGATGCCGATGGCGGCGATCTGACCACGCGTGACGGGATCTAAGAATTCGATCGGCTCTTCCTGGATCAGATTGTCGAGGCTCTCATAAAAACTGAAATCGTTGGGTGGAATCGTTTTGTAAGCCGCCAGCCCCGACATGTTGGTGAACAGAGTCTGGGGCGGATTGTCTTTCTCCGCCAGTGGGTAGACCTTCAGCTTTCCCTTGATCCGATCGGCCGCCTCTTTCGCGCCCTTCTTGACGTAGCCGCGCATGAAGTTCCACACGCCGTAGGTCTGTGACCGGACCACGAAATAACCGTCAGGCACATCACCCTCGTAACCAGGCGGCAGCACCAGGTACTTGCCCCCCTTGCCCTTGTCAGGACCGGCTGCGCCGATGTCACTGATGTAGCGGAAATACATGTCGTTGAAGACCCCCAGCACCCCAGGCGGCAGTTCGACAACCGTCGGGCCGTCTCGCTTGAGATCCAGAAAACCCCAGGTGTAAAGGGAAGTATTGTTCCAGGTCAGCACCAGGGGCTTTGAATCAGGCATGTCTTCGGCAATCAAGATCTGATTCGCCTGCGTCAGACCCATGTCCCGCATACCCTGGCGCAGGTGATACATGGAGACCGCCGGGATCATGTTAATGAACACATCTACGGCGCGGGCCCGATCCACGTAGTCGTAGACCTTTTCAACTGTGTCCTCACTGGGCACACCGTCGAAGTATTGGAAGGTGCCGATGGTCGTCTTCACCTTGTCCGGCGTGGTGATCGACTTCGGGATGTCGGTGGTGTTCTCGTAGGAGGGTAATTCGGCCTGAGCCGGCGTTGCTGCGCCTGCAGTGAACAGTGCGGCGAGCGCCAGGGTAGATGCAGTTCGTTTACTCATTGCCATTTCTTCCGGCTGAATGGAATTGGTAGTTTGCGGTCCAGCGAGATCGCGCACATCCCTAAGAACGAGGGGGAAACGAGTAGTCGATGAGGAGGGGTTGAGGGGCTAGCTGGGCCGCCCCTGTGTATTACGGGGACCGTTTACCCGTTTGAGGAAGTCGCGATTACGTCTACTGTCGCCAGAATGAGCCTCTTATCCTAAGTCGAGACTTCATTCGGATAACCAGTTCTCTACCTTGAGGCCGGGCACTCGTGAAAACTCCCGCGAATTCGCGGTCACGACGGTAATATCCAGCGCAAGAGCTTGCGCCGCGATGAGCATATCATTGGGGCCAATTGGTACACCCTGGCGTGTCAACTGCTGGCGGATCTCACCATAGTGACGATCCGCAGGCGGCTCTAGCGGTTGGATATCCATCGCCGAGAGGATCAGGTCGACCCTGTCTGCGAGTCTTTGAGAGCCTGAATTCGCGGCGCCTAAGCGGAGCTCCGCTGCAACGATGATGCTAGTACAGACTGTGTCCTCGCCCGCTGAAGATATGCGATTGGCCACCTTTCCCTGTGGATTGCGCATCAGATCCGACAGGATATTGGTGTCCAACAGGTAACGAATCGGCATGTTCAGAGCACCACATCGTCCAGCGGTGCCAGGTCCTTGTCCACGTCTGGAAACGGCTCGTCCAGGGGAGCCAGGTCGCGGAGCAGGGCGAGCAACCGTCCCTTGCGAACGGGCTCCACAATCAGACGGTCGCCTTCCCTACGCAGGATCGCCTCATCCCCTTCAAGCTCGAACTCTCGAGGAATGCGCAGTGCCTGGTTGCGGCCATTTCGAAACAAGCGCACACGGCGTTCGATCTGAGCCATCTCGGATATCCTCACACATTTAGCATATGTCAAAGCATATGCCGCAATTCGGCGGCGGCCAACACGCGACCTCTCGGACAATGGCGGCTGTGCCGAGTTTATGGCCGAGGACGGTTGGGCGAAGTTTTTCCCGAACCAAACACTGGATGGACGCAAGATCACGATGGGGAATATACCGGGGCTTCGGCCCGGGGATGCCTTAACATTTCAAAGCTAAGACAAACCCTGGGCTAACGTATCGAATACCCCGTTTCGTCTTTTCAAGCACTATGTTCACGAGGGCGGTATCTCGACCCCGCTGATAGCCCATTGGCCGAAACGAATTGGCGTCGGTAATGTGGTCCACGAGCCTTGTCACGTCGTTGATGTACTGCCAACGATCCTCGCGGCAACTGGATCATCCTACCTGCCCGAGCTTGGCGGACATAAGATCCAACCTCTGCAGGGCGAGCCGTTTCTGGATCTCCTCGAAGGTAAGGAATGGACCCGTGCGCAGCCTATCTTCTTTGAGCACGAAGGCAACTGCGCTGTCCGCCATGGCCGTTTCAAACTGGTCCGACAGTACGGCCAGGATTGGGAGCTTTATGACGTGGATGCGGATCGAACTGAACTGAACGATCTGGTAGGCGGTAAATTCCTGCGGCTTTGGGCCGATTTAACGGCGCAGTATGAAGATTGGGCGGAGAAGACCGGCGTACTAACTTCATCGGGAAACAATCCTCAAACCGCCCTTTGCGGCCCGGCTGAAATTCGACCTAATTTGGCTTTCTCCAAGGCGGAATTGTACTCAGCGCCGAAGATCAGAATAACCGCCTCGAAATACAGAAATATCAATGCGGTCATGATGCCCGCAAGACCGGCATAGGTCGCGCTGTAATTGGCGAAGGATTCAAGATACATCGAAAAGACAGCAGCGGCAACGATCCAAAGCACCATTGTCAGGACTATCCCGGGCCATATTTGGCCAACAGACCTGCGACGGCCCGGAAGCCAGTGGTGACAGGCAAACACAACGAATATCAACGAGACAAACGCGATAATCCCCCGCGCGGTTTCGCTGCGAAAAAACCAGTGGTAAAAGGTAGGAGAAGCCTCCTCTATGAATGAAAAATAGATGGGAGCAAAGACAAGAAGTACAGCGACGACCAATAGCAACAGGGCATTGCCTGCAACAAAAACCAAGCTTTGCAGTCGTTGTTTCCAAATCGACCGCTCATCCTTATCACCATAAGCTCGATTCAATGCAATACGAACCGCTTCAAACCCGTTAGAAGCAAAGAAAATTGTCAGAACGATGCCGAGAGTCAGGTACCCGGCACTGGCCTGCTCCGCCACAGCTTTGATTTCGTTGACAATAGGTTCAGCAATGGCATCGGGCCAGTACTCGAACTGCAGCTCGATAATCCTGCCGGACACTCCTGCTGAGCCCAGCGAGCCTGCCAGGGACACGGCGAAGATAAGAAATGGAAATATGGCCATTATTGTCGACAGTGCTACATGGCTCGCCATGGCCCAGCCGTCGCTTTCGTTGAAATGAAGCAGCGCCGGCTTGACAGGTCGCAGCCATCCCAACAGCGCATCCCTATTCCCGATTGACATACCTTGACCTACGTTAATTAGACTTCCGGGGACACTTTACTTAATTAGTATCTAGATTGGGGTCAGAGCAAAAACAGCTAAGGAACCTCTGACTGCGCGTCTTTGCGAGAAGCGTGCCGAAGCGGCGAGCGAATCGCGGCGGGAGCGCCGCTCCTACAAACATTCTATGGCCGTGTTGCCTCATTGCAGGAGGTGCGCCCTCGCGCCGATTCCTTAGCTCATTGCCCTCTCCATACGAGCCTTGTAGATTTTATCCATACGAGCTTTGTAGTTGGCCTTGACTTCAACCACGCGCTTCTCCATCTTTTCCTTGACTTCCGCTTCGGCGTCCGCAACCTGTTCTTCCAGTTTCGCTACCTTCGCATGCAACTCATTCTCCAACTGGATGATCCTCTGACCACCTTTCTCCATCGCGTCCGCAATTTTCTTGCCCAACGCTTCTTTCTTGGCCTTGATTTTTGCCTTCATTTCATCGGAGGCCTCCTGCATCTCCGCATCCAACTCGTCCATCTCGTCGTTCCACGCCTGCACTTCCTGGGCAAATTGTTCGTCCTCGAAATCGATCCGAGGGCGCCGGTGCACCTCTCCACCGAGCGCCTCCATGCGGGTGTCCAGGGGGGCGGTCCAGTACTCGTCGACTTCGGTAACGACGGCGGCCGTTCCGGGTTCCATCTTGTTGCCGACCACTTCCAGGAAATCCAGGCCGACCCCGACATGGTCGAGATCGCCCAGGGAGCCCAACAGGCCGCCGCCGGCCGTACCCAGCATCAGCCCCGCGGGACCCGCCAGTGCGCCGATCAGACCACCGGTCAACATGCCCAGCGCCATACCCACCGGACCTTCGTCAACTGACTCCTTGATCGACGCCTTGCCCTCGGCGTTCTTGGCAATGACGGCGATGCCGTACAGCGTCAGACTGCCTTCAGCGTGGAGCGCGTTGAAGGCGTTACGGCCCTCGTAGGCCTTGGATTCATCGGGAAATACAACTACCACGTACTTACTCATTTCGTTTCTCCTTTGAGATTGATTTGTCTCGGTTGTGAACAGGACCTACTGCCAAATCTCCAGATGAACTCTGTTTTTGGTAACAAATTGCGGAAAGGCCCACGTAGCCATAGTTATTTTCTACAGCCCCGCTGATTTACAGGCGCTGGTTGCCGCGGACTGGGCGAGCCCGGTGAACTTGTTCGCGTTTTCACGGCAGATGCCAGTTGCCTGCTCGACCAGCTTTACACAACCGGCCCCAGCGCCCGTGCTGACACGATTCGTCAACTCATCTTTTGCTTTAAGCAGGTTCTTTGCCTCGTCCCTACAGATGCCGACCTGGTCCATCAAGCCGAAAATCAGCGACGCCTGGCATGCCGCAAATGACGCATCCACAAACGTCTGGGTCGCCGCATCCGCACGACAGGCTTCCGCCGCGGCTTTGAGGCTGTCGAAATATCCTTGCATGCAAACATCGGCTGCGCCCGCCAGTGCGGAGGGATTCTGAAAGATCTTCGCCTTGACCATGCACTCCTGCACCAGGTCTGCGTTTGCGTTGATGCAAAATACGCCCAAGAAAACCAAACTTGCCACTGTCTTTTTCATGTGTTGACCCTTTTCATGTGTTGACCTTTGTAAGGAAACTCTGATTATTTCAGTATTTCGTCATTGCGAAGGAAGTGAAGCAATCCAGCCCTGTTGTCATACAAGACCTTCTGGGTTGCCGCGTCGCTCCGCTCTTCGCAATGACACAATTAATCATAATCAGAGTTGAAACTTTCACGGTATCTATCTCCTCACGGCAGTCGCGGCGGCAGCACCGGCAATGATTTGCCGAACAGCCAGCGGCCGGCAATCAGCAGCAGATACACAACATAGGCAGCGGACGAAGCGGCGCCCGCGACGTAAGTCATGGCCGCCGCGCGCAGCATTGA
>Ga0209456_10001378_pt1 | contig 11880 bp, 7 predicted proteins | sample COG_11_FD_184755 | JGI IMG/M metagenome (GOLD analysis project Ga0209456, IMG submission 184755) | Pelagic marine sediment microbial communities from the LTER site Helgoland, North Sea, for post-phytoplankton bloom and carbon turnover... | ecosystem: Environmental > Aquatic > Marine > Neritic...
GGTATCCACCAGGTAGTTGGTTGAGTAGGCGTAGTACGCCGGGCCACCCGGTGCACAGGTCCACTGTGCCGCCGGGTCAGTCAGGGAGATCTTCTTGTCCACCGGGATCGATGAACCGTCTTCCTTCAAGGCATCCAGATACTCAGTGATGGCGCGGCTACCGCCGCCCCAGTCATCATCGTCATCCTCATGATGCTTCTGTTTACTGGCATCGGCTTTCACCACGCTGGCATCGACGGCGAAGCCCTCACCACCGATCAGGCCTTCGTCCATGCAGCGCTGCAGGACTTGTTCAAAAACGAAGCGGAACGCTTCCGCTTCGCGGAACCGGCCGTGCCGGTTCTTTGAGAAGGTCGAGTGATGTGGTACTTGGTCGGTGATCTTCAGCTTGCAGAACCAGCGGTAAGCCAGGTTCATGGACACCTCATAGCACAGCTGTCGTTCTGAACGGATACCGCAGCAGTAACCGATCAGCAGCATGCGGATCATCAGCTCGGGGTCTACTGACGGCCGGCCAGTGTGGCTGTAATACGGCGCGAGATGCTCACGCAGGTTGGAAAGATCGAGGACGCGGTCGATGTCGCGAAGCAGGTGATCCTGTGGCACCATCTCGTCGAGATTAAACGCGTAGAACAGCTCGTCCTGCGGCTTGTCATTGCTGCCCATCATCGGAGATCGCTCCGGCAATCAACACACAGCAATTATCTCATCTATGCTTTACAGCAACGAGTTTTTCAACAGAATAGGCCAATACTTCTCACTCGCGATATCCACATTTCGCCCGAAACACGCCGCTTGTGAAGGGCTGGTTCGCCGAGTGCTGCAGTCGCCTGAACGACTGTTTTCGAGCTACAATCGAAGACTGCATTTGACCCGGAGCGGACGTTCAGACTTACGGGCAAATTCATCCTACTCCTCTCCGCGGGCCACGTCGGCGCTAAGACGACTTTTGGGTTCGATGCCGGCGAGTTCCCACCAGTCTCCGTTTTCCTCCGCCGCATAGGCTCGTTCCAGCATCGCGGTGTTTTTGCGCTCCGCTGTCAGAATGAGACGAATGTATTGCTCGTCCATTGCAAGCCATTCGAAAAGCACATCGTTTTTCAGCCACCGTATGCCGAAAAAACCCATCTCCAATGCCTCGTCCATTCGCTCGAGCGCCTTCCCACGGTCCCGAAGTACGGCCGCGATCGAGGACTGAAGGAGCAGACCTATCCGACTCCTATATCCAAATGCTTCATAATTTCTGAGGTGGCGCCGAAGTCTCTCTTCGTACGGGCCAGCTTCGCCGGTCGCGAGCTGCAGGTGACACGCGGCTACATAGAGGTCGGACACAGGCTGCGCCTCACGGAAAGGCGAGTCCGTAATCTGTCGTCCAACCGCAAGTATGCGTTCACATTGATTGGCTTCGGCCAGGAGCATGATCACATCGCTGAGTGCGAACTCCGCTGAGACAATCGACGGCGGATCGTTCAGCAACTCATCGATGATCGCCTCAAACTGGGCAATGTCGCCGGCCTCCCGGGCGAGGCGAGCTTGATAGCCCAGATACTCCTCGTCGCGGTCCTCTAGCTCCGCCGCGAACCATTCGGAAGCCCGGTCCAGATCACCCAAATAATAATAGCTCTCGGCAATGCGATGCACTCCTGTTGGCGAGAACGCGCCACGAAGTGTCGCTTCAACGTGTGTCAACGCGATCGCACGATCGGGCTCTCCAAGCTCGTACGCCATGTATGCGAGCAAATCGAGCGCTAGCAGCATATCGTCATCGGTGTTGGCCAGCTCATACACCTTGTGCGCTTCAGCCATCGCTTCGGCCCGCCAGCCGATTCTGCGGTAGTTCAGCGCCAATGACCGAGCGACGAGTGGGTTCAGTGGATCGAGAGCCCGCGCCCGTAGAAAGTACTCTAGCGCACGATCGGCGCGCGGCCGGTCGAAACTCTCGAGGGCCGAAGCGAATAACGCATCTGCGTAGTAGTAATAGGTCAACGCATAACCTGGCCCGCGCTCGAGGGCTTCGGCGAAGGCCTCATCGACGGCGGTCCAGTTTCGATCGAGCTGCGCGAGAAGGATTCTGGACGCAAGGGCCCCGATCTCGTTCGGGTCGAGCTCGAGCGCCTTATCGATCGACTGACGGGCGCGCTCGACGGCATCCGCGTCCGGCGTCAGGCCGAGGAATTGCCGTCCTGCCTCGTAGAGTGACGCTTCAGCCAGCCCCGTGTGCGCAAGCGCAAAGTCGGGGTCGAGTTCGAGTGCTCGCATGAAGAGCCGGGTCGCTTCCTCAGTCGCGCGACTGCGAAGTCTCGCCCGACCTAGCAGATAGAAGTCGTAGGCATCGAAAACGGCGGTCAAGTCAGCCGATCGCGGCGAATCAGCGGGTTCGAGGCCCCCACCGGCTATCTCTTCGTACACCGCAAGTGCGATCTCGTCCTGAACGGCAAAAATGTCGGCCTCGCTTCGATCGAACCGCCGCGACCAGATGTGCATTCCGGTCCGCGCGTCAACCAGTTGCGCGGTGACGCGAAGCTCCTGCCGCTCACGCTGCACGCTACCCTCCAGCACGGTCTCCACGTTCAGCAACCGCCCGACTTCCCGGACATCGGTGTTCGTTCCCTTGAACGTAAACGATGAATTGCGCGCGATCACGCGCATGTTAGGTGCTTGCACCAGCTGGTGAATCAACGCTTCGGTGATGCCGTCGCCGATATGCTCGCCGTCCCTGGCCGCAGATATATCGACGAACGGCAGCACGGCGACCGATAGTAGCGTCAGGTCGTCGTCGGCCGTCGGGGTCTCGTCTGTCTCCGGCGTTGCGAGCCAACCGACGGTAGCGGCTATCGCGAGCCCGGCCAGCAGCGCTGCGGGAAGGGCAAAACGCCGAGTTGAGAGGCTACGTTCGACTGATGCGTCGTGCTGCCTAGCTGCCGGGACAGAAATCTCTGTCGCTGCGTCTGCGGCGCGCATGGGCGGGCCCGGGATCCGCTCGACAGGAGCAATGAGCCGATAACCGCGCTTTCTGATAGTTTCTATGTACCTTGGGCGTTGCGCATTGTCACCGAGGGCGTGGCGAAGGTCGCCAATGATTCTGTAGACAGGGCTGTCGCCGACGAATTTTCTGGGCCAAAACGTTTCAACAAGCTCGTCTGTAGTGACGACTTCACCGGGCCGGACTGCCAAATACTCTAGCAACGAAGAGGCAAGGGGTTCCAGTGTGACCGTGTGGCCATCTCGGATTAGTCGGTTGCTGCTGGCATCAAACTGCCAGCCCCCGATTCGAATTTCGGCTGCTGCTTTCATGGGTGCAGGCAAATTCTAACCCCCAATCGGCTAAATTACCGCCGATTGGGGCTATCTGGATGAGTCAATCAGCTAGTCGAGCCTCTTATCGGATCTAAGCGATCGCGAGAAGTAAATCCATCTTTTGCACTTGCTTCATCATTTGCAGCTGTACGAAAGCGGACATCGGTTTCAGCCAAGCAAAATGACGACCGGTACTCACTTGTCGATATCGAGCCAGTAACCAATCTCCCCTAGTTGCCAAACCCAGCTCCTGAGCCGTCCCAAAGACAAAAACCAGCTTTTCTCCAGACAATCCGTAGGCATCGGTGCGTCCGTACCGCCAGAGTAGACCGTGGTCTACAAGCGAAGATCGACTTTGTAAGGGAGTAAGCACGATGCAAACAACAATGAGATTGTACGTCGGAGGAATTTTGTGCCTCCTGTTGATAATGGCCTGCGGTGGCGGCGGTAGTGTTGGTGACGATGGCGATGAACCACCCGTACCCGTCACAACGACCGACTACCAGGTTAATTTTTCGCCAGCGCAAGTTGTCAGCGGACAAACAGCTCCGGACTCGATCACCACATCGGCAAGCCTATCAAGCGCCCGTGGCGCTGACATAATTGCCAGCGGCAGCGTGTCTGTAAGTGGAGCGTCGGCGACGGCAGTCACTATCAACTCAGGCTATGCCGGAGAAGTCGGTCCAGTCGCGGTCACCCTTAGTAACGTGGGCGGTGGCAACTGGAATATCCCAACCGGTACCGAGCTTGACGACGCCGACTTATTTCGCCTACAAGCGGCGGGCTTCTACGTGTCGATTCAAACACCAAACGGTGAGCTGCGCGGTCAGGTTCTGCCGCCTGGCTGGACTCTCACAATGATCGATCTTACCGCCGATGAGGTTGTACCAGCTTCGACGTCGACCGGGAATGCCAAGGGCGGATTCGCGATTAACCCGATGACAGGAAATTACCGGACTCGAATTACGATCAACGGAATCGGCGATGTCGTTAGCGCCAGTATTCGCGAGGCAATCGCAGGCGGTAGGGGTGATGTTGTGATCAGTCTGGAGCAATCTGCAACAGACCCGAACGTCTGGGGTACGCCCGATATCAACAACGTCAATGCAGAAGGTCAACTCACGTCGAGTGGTCTCGACAAGTACGGCCAGGGAAAATTTCACTTGAGTGTCGAGACGATGACGTACCTCAACGGCGAGATCCGTGGCCAGGTGATACCCGAGGGCGTCAGGGTGTTTGCGATGGACCTCAGTGATGCTGAAGTTGTGGTTACGTCCGGCCCACCCGTTGTGTCAACAGGTTCCGCGACCGGCCGTATCACTTATGTGCCAGACAGGAACGAATTTGCGGTAGCGATCAACACCGACTTGCTTGCTACACTGAGTGTCTTCATTCACCAGGCGCCGTTTGGTCAGAATGGCCCGGGAATATTCTCGTTGATGCAAGACGCAATAGTACCCGGTAACTGGGTATTGCCCGCGACCACACTGTCTACAGAACAAGAAGACGCACTGAACAATCAAAGGCTTTATGTCAGCGTCGTGACATCGGATTTTATCGACGGGGAGCTGCGCGGACAGATAACGCTTGGCAACTCTGTGTCGGTGGTCGCGGCGAGTGTCGATGAAAATGGCGGCACCCTGTCGTTGACAGACCCCGCGGGCGCCAGCTATTCACTGGTGCTCGAGTCGGGTGCAGTAGTGGACGAAACGGTGTCGCTCACGATGCAACGTGCGGCGCTGCCGCAGAATCTTCCCGGTGGAATGCGTGCGCTATCAGCAGTGAGACTTGGCCCGGATGGAACATCGTTCGCGAATACACCGGTCATTACGATTAATGACGGCGATACCGGAAGTGGCACCGCACGAGTGGGGTACATGATCAGTGACGATGGCGCGAGAATCGAATTTACGCCGCTCCTTGGCGATGACTTCGTGGTTGCTGCATTTCCGATGGCGCAGCACTCATTCGAAGTTCCTCATTTCACCTTGGTCGGTGTTGCCGAGATAGACGTCACGATGGCATTTCCAGTGCCGCCGGACGCGTCACCGGCCGAGGCAAGAGCAAAACAGCTACTGGCTGACCACTTTACATTCATTGCACAGAGGCAATTGGAAGGTGCAGAAATTCAGATCGATCCTGACCTGGTTGCGACGATAATGAGAGCGTGGTTCAACAATATCGGAACTCGGTCGAGCGGTCTCAACAACGCAGGGTTGCCTCAATTCCGCAAACTGATCGAGGAGACCGTTAGGGCAACGGAAGTTTCGCAGAAAGTTGGGCTTGAAAGTGGCGAATCGCAAGTTGGCGGGGCCTTCGATAACAACGTATTCGGCCGGGTCCAAGCCGTTTTGCAAGCACTCGATACGGCTTGCCTCAGCGGCGATACTGGATCATTCGATCGCATGCTCAAATGGTTCGCGGCCCTCGACCGCTTATATGTTGGGGGGCTGCCGAACGGCATTGATCCGGAACCCATTGACTGTCTTGTCACGGTGGCGGTTGAACCTCAAGGTCCGTTGGCTGCAATCGAGGGTGGCGAAGACATCGATGTAACGGCTACGGTCATGAACCCGTCGGGTGCCGACGTGACCTTTTTTACGCCACTCGGTTTTAGATGGCTGAGCGAAAAGGGTATCAACACGTCGGACGGTTCAACCGTCTCACTCGATGCCTCGGAAGTCGGATTGCGCGAAGCGGTTGTTAAGTTCAACTATTTTCGAGCTGATACATCTACAGCCGCAGTCATCGTGCCAAACCATCTCGGCACGAGGGGCGTATTTGTCACCGGCTCGGCCACGTGCCCTGATACTGAAGATGACGGAGCGCGAAGCTTCGACGGTATCGTTGCTATATCGTCGCATTCGGTCCAATCGGTTTCCGATACTGTGGCAGAAATCTCCCTGCAAGGATCGGGCTCAGTTGCCGAAGTGACAATTAGCAATATTTCTGTTAACGCCCGCTACGACACAAACACAGAGTCTCAGGTCAATGGCTCTGCATCGGGTTCCCTGACCTTCAATCTCACAGAGATTGACCCGGAAACAGGCGAACCGATCCCGGTCAACGGTAGCCTACAAATGCAGGGCACGGCACCCAGGGGAGTCTTCAGCTTTCCGAACACGACCGGCTCGGATAGTTTTGGCTGTAGCCTGCAAGGTCTTGTGCAAATCGGGGAAGTAATTTAACAACCTGAGTGCCATTATCGAAGTTTACTTTGGGTCACCCCTCAATCGTTGCAGGATTCGGTCGCCGCAGAATGATGTAATCTGCAATAGTCTTCGGCATCGGCCTCGTTTGTACGTATCTAACGCATGAAGAAGATATCGTAAGACGGGTGACAGTGTTGTTAGTTGGGGTCATTCAGTCTCGAGCAAAGTATGAACCTATTCAGACGGCTATCTATGTTTTTTTTGGTTAAGGGCTACGTCGTGTCTTTTTTTCTTGCACAAGCTGGAGTATGGAGTAGCGCCATCCTACAAATGTCGAGTAACTGCAAGCTTTACGCCGTCTGGGCGCTTTTTGCCTTAGGTTGTGCAGATACGTCTTACGCAGAAGGCGATTCGATTACATTTGAGTATCGAAATGGCGTTTGGTGGGACGGCAATTCCGAAGTGCCCGGTACAAAATATGTCCGCGACGGGATTTTCGTGTCGTCCAAAAACTCGGCGGACTCCAAGATTTTCGACCTGCAGGGAGCAATCGTGACGGCGCCTTTTGGGGAGGGTCATAATCACAACATTGTCGAGTCGATATTCCAACGTTCGAACGCAGAGTACCTTCGCAGCGGAGTCTTTTACGCCAAGGTGCCGACGACCTATCCTCCGGCAATTGAAAGCATTCGCGACCAGTTGAATCGTCCCGATACCGTCGATGTAGCTTTTTCCATGGGCGGTGTGACATCTCCTGGCGGACATCCGGTCGCATTATTTGTCAACACGCTTTCTCGCACGATCTACAAAGGTGCCACATACGAGGATTTCAAGAGGCAGGCTTTTCATGAGGTGTCCAATGTGGCGGAAGTGATCGATGCTATCAACCTTATATACGATCACGGCGCTGATTTCGTCAAAGTCACGTTGATTTACAGCGAAGACTACCGAGCTGTCGACTACGATGGGCGGTCACTTAGGGGATTGAACCCGAATCTGTTGCCTGCAGTTGTACAGGAGTCTCACCTACGAGGTCTTCCAGTGACGCTCCACGTCAATAGTGCGGCCGATTTTCGAGTCGGTGTGGCCGCGGGTGTCGATGAGATCGCACACTTGCCCGGAATCGCTTGGCCGGATGACAGGTTGGATGAAGATCATCGTTTGACTGCCGAAGATGCGGCTCGTGCAAGAGACGGCGGAGTTGCCGTTGTCACCACCACTTACGTTATCGAAGTCGTTTATAAGGACCAGCCCAAGAAACTTCAAGCGTTCAGATCGATGCAGAGATCTAATCTCGCCGTGCTCCAAGCCGCAGGCGTCGAATTACGAATCGGCTCCGATACGTACGATCGGGAGGGAACTGGCGTAGGAGCTAATCCAACGCTGGGCGAAGTCCAGAACCTCGTTTCCCTTGGAGCCTTTGACGCACGCAGCATTTTGTCTCGCTGGATCGATACTGGCCGGAGCATTTTTCCGGATAGGCGAATCGCCTGCTTCGATCCCGGTTGCGAGGCTAGTTTCCTCGTTTTTACTGAGGATCCACGAGTTGATATGGACAAGCTCGCAACTCTCAAGGCGGGAGTTAAAGAAAACTATGTGGTCACAGGATCATTCGAGAACTAGTGTCGGCCAATGGCCGACTGCCGGCCTTTCTATTTTGCAAAGAATCGACAACCGAACGGCACGTATTGGTGAAACTCCCACTCAACATAAGTGAGAAGAAAGGGTCAGGAGTTGCCGCTCGCGTGACTGTCGTCGAGTACTTCGACAAGCCGCGGTTCGACCAAGCGGGGCATGGTTTTGCCGGATGCCGTTGAGGCTGATTGCAACCTTTGTTATCGGCTGATTGACACTCTATGCTTTGACTCCGCTTCTTCGAAAATTCCGCAGAAACGGGGGCAGAAACTCTGCCCCACTTTCCGCTGGCCTATCCGCTGGACACGCGATAAAGTCCTCGCATCAACACCGTCGTCGTTGCGGTATACCAACGACAAGCCCGCTCCTATTTATCGGAGCACCCCGCGCCAAAAGAGATCTTCAAGCAGGCGCAACGGCAACAGCCGTCGATCTCACCTTTAGTCAGCGCAACTCGATTGCAATTCAAACAACCGGTTCGTTGACCCAGTAGGCAGCGCGTCTGCGTGAGCCTGTCCATTGCACCAGTTCCTGGTGCAACCCTTCAGTACGCCGCAACAACGCGATGCTGTCTTTGCTGCCGTCATGCCGGATGCGTGACCCAGTGATGTCCTGCGTCGATCCCCTGTTGCAACCCAGCCCGTCTTTGTGAGCGCCCCGGCGCCGCACAGAGACGGGCCTCTTGAAACTGGCGCAAGTCTGCGTCCCTACAGGCTTTGCATGTGTTTCGCACGATTGCAATAGCTTGCACCCGCTGCCCGGCGGCCGGTCGATGGATTGACTGGCGCAGCCCGCACCCGATTCCGCGGCCCTTTGGGGTCGTTCTGGGGTGTGACGACCAGCTGGGATTGAAGTAACAGCGCGTCGCGCTGCTTAGGCCCTGCAATGGGGCACTCACGCTGTGACCGCCAGCCAATTCGCGGTTTATCACTCACCAGAGACCAGGAATCGCTGTGAGAAACCGAACGGAAACACTGCGACAGGAACCCCGAATTGGATGAGGAAGACATCATGGGCAAAACAGGCGGTCGTCGTAACTTTGGTTACGGCAAACAGATGACATGGGCTGGCAAACAGGCTCTGCGAGAGCAGTACGGCAATGGGCACTATGGGACCGTCACCGGCCATGCCGAGCGCTGGCGACGGTTCGCTACCTGGTGTCGCGACGAGCGCGAAATACGCGATGCACGATTGATCGATAAGGAGGTCGTGCAGGACTACGGAAAATCTCTCAGAGCGAAGGTCGATGCTGGCATGTCTCCGGCCTACGCACAGAACCTGCTGTCATCGGTTAACGTTGTGATGCAGGCGATGCGGAGCGATCGGCAGATTCGCGTTGCGCCAGTCGAGCTTGTCGGCCAACGATCACGAATACGAACCACAACGCCGGCGGGTCTCGATCAAAAGGTCGTGCGCCAGTGTGCCGATCAACTGCGCCAGAACGGGCACGAGCACATCGCGGCATTGGTCGAAGTTGCCCGGGCACTCGGGCTGCGCCTAAAAGAAGCCTGCTTGCTCAATGCACGAGTCGCCTTGGGTCAGGTGAAGAAACACGGTGCGGTCAATATCACGGCCGGCACCAAAGGCGGCCGGGGTCATCGTGTGGATCGCTGGGTCCCGGTCTCAGGCAGCGCGATCGGTTGTCTGATGCGAGCCGCCAAAGCCCAAGGTCGGGGCAGGAATTTGATTCCAGCAAACCTCACCTGGAAACAGTGGAACTCGCACGTTCATCATGTCTGGGCCGCTGTCAGAGACGACTACGGTCTAAAGAAGATCCATGACCTGCGTGCTGCTTACGCCTGCGAACGTTACCGGCGACTGACTGGGTCAGCCGCACCGGTCATTGCCGGTCGACTGTGTGTTGATCGAAGCACTGATCGTGCGGCACGACAAGCCATTGCGCAGGAACTAGGTCACGCCCGCATTGAGGTGATCGCCACCTACATCGGTGGTGCCCGATGAGCCGGCCGGCGAATCATCGGGCAGCAGCACGCATCGCCCGATCGCTGCTGGCGAAACGGTTGCCAGGATCGAGGCGCGGCAGCGTGTGCCAGCATCTCGCCCGAAGCGGGCACATCGCCGAAACCGTCTGGCGGCGTTGGCAGGTCGGTCCCTACCAGTGGCAGTTGAAGCACCTGCGCTGGTATCTGGTGGAACAAACCCGCGAGTACACCAGTAGCACGCGTTATCGACACTGGCTGACGGTGCGGCTGCTGATCCTCGCTCTCGATCGCGACGGCTGGATCGAGCGGCTCAATGGGCCGTGGGTCCGGCCGACTGACGTCCGTGGTGCGCTCAAGGTTGGACGGCCGGTACTTGCACCAAGTCCTCCGACGAATCGAGGCTCGGGACAATGACTGGCAAAACCACAGACCGAAGAACACTAGCCTTACTCCCGCGCATGATCCGCCTGCGGGACACGCCCTTTTATCTCGGCATGGATCGCAACCGCTTCAACGCCGAGGTGCGCCCGTACCTAACTACCATCCCTATCGGTCGGCAGGGCGTCGCCTTCGACCGACTTGAACTCGACGCCTGGGTGGCAGACTATGTCTCTCGCAACGGGCGTCCCGCGGCAGAAAGGAGAAGGCCATGGGACGAATAAGAACTGCCGGACTCGTTAAGCGAGGCGAAATCTGGCACATCGATAAGACGATAGGAGGTAAACGCCTGTGCGAAAGCACAGGAGAAACAGAGCTAGAACAGGCGGAGTTTTATCTGGCCATGCGGATAGAGAGAGCACGCCGAGCGTCGATTTACGGCGAACGACCAAAGCGACTGTTTCGGGAAGCCGGCGAACGATACGTACGAGAAAACCAGCACAAGCGAAGCATCTATCTCGACGAGCTGCACCTAAAGCAACTTGATTCGTACATAGGTGACCTTGACCTTCGAAGGGTTCACATCGGTACGTTGCAGGACTTCATCGACGACAGACGCGCTCAGGGCAGGAAGACGAAGACCATCAACCTGGCCCTGGCATCGGTGAGACGCATATTGAATCTGGCCGCCTCCGAGTGGCTCGACGAATATGGCCTCACCTGGTTGGACCGACCGCCGAAGATCACGTTGCTCAAGGTGACCGATGCGCGCAAGCCCTACCCGCTTTCCTGGGAAGAGCAAACGCGACTGTTCAAAGAGCTTCCAGACCATCTGGCCCGGATGGCGCTTTACAAGGTCAACACCGGTTGCCGTGAGCAGGAAGTGTGTTCGCTTCAATGGGATTGGGAGGTAGAGGTACCCGAGCTGGAAACCTCGGTCTTCATAGTCCCCGAGACGCTCGTCAAGAACGGTGAAGAGCGTTTGGTTGTCTTGAATCGCACGGCGATGTCGATCGTCAATGATGTGCGCGGCGAGCACCGAAAGTACGTCTTCACCTACAACGGCAAGCGAATCCGGAAGATGAACACTGCAGCTTGGCGGAAGGGACGGTTAAGAGCGGGGTTGCCGCAAGTCCGGGTGCATGATCTGAAACACACGTTTGGCCGCCGATTAAGAGCTGCCGGCGTGTCTTTCGAGGACAGGCAGGATTTGTTGGGACACCGCTCGGGAAGGATCACAACCCACTACTCAGCCGCCGAATTTGGCAATTTACTTTCGGCAGCTAACCGAGTGGTTGGTCAGGGGTCACGCAAAACTCCCGCACTGTTCATTTTGAAGAAAAAAGCAGCTAGCGCCTGAGGCACTAACTGCTTGATCTAACTCCGAAAAGTTGGCGCGCCCGGAGAGATTCGAACTCCCGACCGCTCGGTTCGTAGCCGAGTACTCTATCCAGCTGAGCTACGGGCGCTTTGTC
>Ga0209456_10001380_pt1 | contig 11866 bp, 10 predicted proteins | sample COG_11_FD_184755 | JGI IMG/M metagenome (GOLD analysis project Ga0209456, IMG submission 184755) | Pelagic marine sediment microbial communities from the LTER site Helgoland, North Sea, for post-phytoplankton bloom and carbon turnover... | ecosystem: Environmental > Aquatic > Marine > Neritic...
CTGGTGACTTTTTTCTTGGCCACCTTCTTCTTGGCAACCTTCTTCTTGGCAACCTTCTTCTTGGCCACCTTCTTCTTGGCAACCTTCTTTTTGGCGACCTTCTTCTTGGCCACTTTCTTTTTAGCTACTTTCTTCTTGGCTACTTTTTTCTTAGCAACCTTTTTCTTTGTTACCACCTTCTTCCTTGTTGCCACCTTCTTCCTTGTTGCCACCTTCTTCTTGGCGGTAGTTTTACGTTTCACTGCTGTTTTCTTCCGTACTGCCATGAGGATAACCTCCTTCAGATAGATAGTTCGCGTAACGTTACGGCGTCTACAATTAAAACTTTAATGAAAAAAGAATAAATTACAACACCCGCTTAACATTTCGCTCTATCATTGTCGGGTAAGTTCGAGGTTGGTTTATGACTTGAAGACTTGTTTATATGGCTTTGCAGTATCGTTTACTATTGTGTTCATACGCATTTCATAAGTAAATAATAGGGTATTCTGTAAGTGCCTGATAATACAGGAAGCCTGGACTGTGTGCTTGTCGCTCGCTTTGCGGAGCATTAGCTCATACGTTTTGATTGCAAAATATTTTTTTAAAAAAATGAAAATTAATACGATTAAAAACAAAATTGAATTACAGTCGTTGTATAAGTGCAACATTTTAACAAGGGTAAACTCGTTATGAGTAATCAAATTATGCAATGGTATGAGCACTACGCGTCACAGTTATGGTGTGATGACTTGCGTGAAGTGAGTAATGCGCGACGCTGGATCATTGTTCCTGTTCGGCTGTTAGTTGTATTGGCCAGGCAGCTGATAAAAGGTCAGCTCAATCTAAGAGCGATGAGTCTGGTTTACACCACCCTGTTGTCAATCGTCCCATTGCTGGCGGTCAGCTTTTCGGTGCTGAAAGGTTTTGGTGTGCACAACCAGATCGAGCCGTTGTTGATGAATTTTCTTCAACCCCTCGGGCCGAAAGGCAAAGAATTATCGGATAGTATTATCGGTTTTGTTGAAAACGTCAGGGTCGGTGTGCTGGGTTCTCTGGGATTGGTGTTTCTCCTCTATACCGTTGTTTCTCTTATACAAAAAGTCGAATCCTCGTTTAATTATGTGTGGCAGGTAGATCAATTGCGTGACTTTGCCCAGCGGTTTTCCAGTTACATGAGTGTTGTTCTGATCGGGCCGGTGCTGGTATTTACAGCCCTCGGCGTAACAGCGACCGCGATGAACAATACGATGGTACAAGGGCTCATGAGCGTAGAGCCTTTTGGTGACCTCATCGTGTTGTTCAGCAAGCTGGTACCTTACCTGTTAGTGATTGCCGCGTTCATTTTTATCTACATGTTTATGCCCAATACGCGGGTCAAGTTTCTTCCAGCGTTTGTGGGAGGAGTGGTCGCAGGCATTCTATGGCAATCCAGTGGTTGGGCGTTTGCCGCTTTCATCGCTACGTCATCGAACTATGCGGCGATCTATTCCAGCTTTGCCATTCTGATTTTGCTGTTGATCTGGCTGTATATGAGCTGGTTGATCCTGTTGCTGGGCGCCCAGGTCGCCTTTTATGTCCAGTATCCACAATATATGAGCCGCCGACCGGTTCAGTTACGTCTCAGTAATCGATTGCGTGAACGACTGGCGCTTCAAATCATGTTTATGGTGGCGGACCGCTACCTCAATCAACGCGACCCCTGGACTTCAGAAGATCTGGTACATTATCTAGCGTTACCCATGGAGCCAATACACCATGTATTGAAGTTGATGGTAGACGCAGGATTTCTATCCAAAACCAGTGATTCACCACCCGCCTACCTGCCAAGACGCGATATTGAGACCATTACGCTTTCTGAATTGTATGAAGTTGTGCGCAGTGCAGGTGAAAATCGCTTGCTAAGCTTGAAAACATTGCCGCATCAGTTGGAAGTTGAACAGGCAATGGAGGCAGTACAGCGTGCGGTGGAGCTTCAGTTGAAAAGTCGAACCCTGAAAAATCTTGTGCAGAACGGGGCTAGTGATCTGTCCATGTGATAATTACGGGTTCAGCGTCCCTGTGGTGTTTCGCAGCAAGGCGCAGTGTGAAGAGAATGGTTTACCCCCTTGTCGAGCACTGGAACGCAGCTGCGGGACACCACAGGGACGCCCTTCGGGTTAGCTTGTCAACGCCCACGGACTGCGTTCCGCCTCTTGACAAGGGAATCGCCATTGCCTGCGAGACGCGCCTTGCCGTGAACGTTGGCAAGCTAACTGAACCCGTAATTATCACATGGACAGAGCACTAGTGTCAGCTACCCGGAGCCGGATTGAGCACCGCTACCGGTAAATCTTCCAGCCGGTTTGGTGTGCGGGGAGTGCCTGCCTGTATGATAATAGGCGCCAGTGGGGGAATTGGATTTGCCGAGGTGGCTTATACGACTGAAATCGGGCTGCGTTTAAGACTGTGGTGGGCTGGTGTATGAAAAATCTGTCTGTAGAGGTGGAGAAGACCATTGATGCGATATGTGCACTTGGTTGTGATGCGGTCAGTGCCTATATAAAGGCGCTGCAAAAAGGCGAGTCGCGTCCTGAGTATCAATCACTCGATGAGATACAACGCGCCGTCCTGCTGCAGGAGTTGCAGTCGATCATGTCGGTTTACCAGGGTAAATATGGCTAGCTCGCACGAGCCGCACGTTTACGTTCATGTTCCAGCAGGAGTTTTTTGCGCAAGCGGATACTTTCCGGGGTGACTTCAACCAGTTCGTCGTCGTCGATGAATTCCAGTGCCTGCTCCAGCGACATGCGGATGGGTGGCGTCAGCAGGATGTTTTCGTCGGTGCCCGCGGCCCTGACATTCGTGAGCTGCTTGGCCTTGAGCGGATTGACCACCAGGTCATTGTTACGTGAGTGAATGCCGATAACCATACCTTCGTAGACAGCCTCACCCGGATCGATAAACAGGCGGCCACGACCCTGCAGATTGAAGAGCGCATAGCCGAGTGCTTTACCCGAACCATTGGCAATCAGGACACCGTTGATACGTTTCCCGAAATCACCTTTTTTCACTGCCGCATAGTGGTCAAATACATTGTAAAGCAGACCGCTTCCCTGGGTGGCGGTCAGAAACTCGGTACGAAAACCGATCAGGCCACGTGAGGGCATGCTGTAGTCGAGGCGGACGCGGCCGTTGCCATCCGGCACCATATTCTGCAGATCGCCACCACGTTCCCCCAGTTTTTCCATCACGGAACCCTGATGTTGTTCCTCGACGTCGACGGTGAGCTGTTCGTAGGGCTCCTGCCATTCACCGTCAATTTCTCGATTGATGACTTCGGGCCGGGACACGCCCAGTTCGTATCCTTCACGGCGCATATTTTCGATCAGTATTGACAGGTGCAATTCGCCACGGCCGGAGACTTTGAATTTATCCGGGTCACTGGTGTTCTCAACGCGTAATGCGACGTTGTGTACCAGTTCCCGTTCCAGTCGTTCACTAATCTGCCGGGAAGTGACAAACTTTCCTTCACGCCCGGCAAAAGGAGACTTGTTGACCTGGAAGGTCATGCTGACAGTAGGTTCGTCGACGATTAATGCAGCCAGCGGCTCCACTTCGTTCGGATCGCAAAGTGTATCGGAAATTCCCAGCCCATCGATGCCGGTAAACGCGATAATCTCACCCGCCTGTGCTTGCGGTACTGCAACACGCTCCAGTCCCAGGAATCCGAATAATTGCAGAATGCGTGCGTTGCGTTGTTTACCGTTACGATCCACAACAGTGAGCGGAGTGTTGGTGTTTATGCGGCCACGCTTGATACGGCCAATGCCGATCACCCCGACGTAACTGTTGTAGTCCAGGGCGCTGACCTGCATCTGGAAGGGGCCGTCGGCATCAACAGCGGGTGCCGGCACCTGGTCAACGATGATCTGGAACAGTGGCGTCATATCACCCGCGCGGGTTTCCGCATCGGTACCGGCAAAACCCTGCAGCCCGGAGGCGTACACAACCGGGAAATCCAGTTGCTCATCGGTTGCGCCCAGACGATCAAACAAATCAAAAGTCTGGTCCAGCACCCAGTCAGGACGTGCACCGGGCCGGTCGACCTTGTTGATGACGACAATAGGATGGAGTCCCTGCTGCAAGGCTTTCTGGGTGACAAAACGTGTTTGTGGCATCGGTCCTTCGACAGCGTCCACCAGTAGCAGCACTGAATCCACCATGGACAACACGCGCTCCACTTCGCCGCCAAAGTCGGCGTGACCGGGGGTATCCACAATATTGATGCGATAGTCCCGCCATTGGATGGCGGTGTTTTTCGACAGGATGGTGATACCGCGTTCGCGCTCCAGGTCATTGGAATCCATGACGCGCTCAGGGGTGGCGGCACGCGCGTCAAGGGTGCCGGATTGGGACAGTAACTGGTCAACCAGGGTTGTTTTCCCGTGGTCAACGTGAGCAATTATGGCAATATTACGCAGACGTTCGATCACAACACATTCTCGTGGGTGAAAAAACGGAAATTATACCTGAAAGCTGTGGACAAAGGGCGGGACGAATGGTTTATCAGTCATCATTCCAGGTCGTGACAGGAGGCCGGGGTATTTACCCGATCAAGCGGGATGTTGAGGAGCGGCTGAAGGCATCCGGGCTTCATACCGGTATCTGCTTGATATTCCTGCACCATACCAGTGCTTCATTGGTGCTGTGTGAAAACGCCGATCCGGAGGTACAGGCTGATCTGGAGCGTTTTATGGCCAGGCTGGTGCCGGATGGTGATCCCATATTCCGGCATATCGACGAGGGTCCCGATGACATGCCGGCTCACGTGCGCAGTATTTTGACGTCAAATTCTCTCAGCGTTCCGGTTTCGTCTGGACGATGTGATCTGGGAATATGGCAAGGCATCTATCTGTGGGAACATCGCCGCATCCCCCATCAAAGGCGGATTACAGTGACAGTGCACGGGGAGTAGCCTTGTTAAATTGTCGGGCTGCTGGCGCGGCTTCTCTCGTTTTCGCTATTAAGCGTCGGTACGCGTGGTGTATCACCGAGAAAAGCGTCTGATTCCTGGTCATCCAGCTCGTCAGTCTGAGTGTCTGGAAATGCCCCCGTGGTTTCCTCGTCGGCAGCCCGGGTCTGTGTTTCGGACTCCAGCATCGGATGTTCGGGAATGTCCAGACGGGGTGTGTTTACCGGCGTCTGACACAGGGCCTGGGAACCCGTTGCCAGGTGCTCATAAACATCGCGGTAACTTTCCGTCATCTTCTGAACCAGTTCCGAGGTTTGCTGAAAATGCTGGCCGACCTGGCCGTGGTAGCTGTCAAATTCCTGTTGCAGGCTTTGCAGTTTTTCCTGCAACTCCTGAGCGCGCCGACGGTTTCCCGGCATCAGGTACGCAATGCCGATTCCGCATGCGATACCACAGGCAAAGGTAATCAAACCGATAGCCCAGGCCCAACTCAAGTCTATTCCGCTCGCCATGTACATCTCTCCATTTTTGTTGAATTCGCAGTATAGCGGGGATTGTGTTGGGCTGAACAGCCTTACCGGCCTGCCACTGGTTTTCATAGGCTATACTTTCATCTGTCAGAAACGCGGCCTGATTCCGGTGGCAGCAGGAATTCTTGCCAGGGTCAGCGTCGGAGAGCCAAAAAGGAGGTTGGGAATAAAAATGAAATCGATTTATGTGGGAAACATATCATTCGATATGACATCCGACCAGTTACGAGAGTTGTTTTCGGCACATGGCGATGTCAAATCAGTCAAGCTGGTAAACGATCGCTACACGGGCAAACCCAGAGGCTTTGCTTTTGTCGAAATGGACGATGACAGTGCCGAGACCGCGATCAGCGCCACGGATGGTGTTGAGCTTGAAGGACGCAGTCTGAAGGTGAATCTGGCCAAGCCCAGGGGTGTCTGGCGGATGCGAAGACCGCGACACTAGTGTCGCGGTGAGCAGGGCCTGTTAACAGACCTAGCAGACGGTATTGCGCGGGCTGCCGTGCAGGTAAGCCTGAATATTATCCACGATTTCGGTAACCAGTCGTTGCCGGGCGGCTCTGCTGGCCCAGGCGACATGTGGTGTTACGACGAGTCGTGGTGATGAATATTGCAGCAGCGGGTTGGATGCTTCGGGCGGCTCCTGCGTTACGACGTCGACACCTGCAGCTGCGATCCAGCCCTGTTGCAGCGCACGGACCAGAGCCTGCTCATCGACAATACCCCCGCGCGCCGTGTTGATCAGGATGGCGGTGTTTTTCATCCGCCGTAATTGTGGTTCGCCGATCAGGCCCTGCGTTTGTGCCGATAGCGGACAGTGTAGGCTGACGATGTCCGATGTCTCCATCAGTTCGTCAAAGGGAATGCGCCCAGGCAGGGGCGGCCCGTGTAAACGCTGGGCGATTTGTACGCGCATTGAAACAGCCTGTGCAAGTTGTGCGACAGCCCGGCCCAGCACACCAAACCCGACAATGCCCAGTGTTTTTCCCGACAGTTCTTCTATGCTCTCGTCGAACAGGCAGAAGTTCGGACTCCGTGACCAGTCGCCTGCCTTGACCCTTTGCCGGTAGCTGTCCAGGTGCCGAACCAGGGTGAGCAGCAGTGAAAAGACGTGCTCGACCACTGAGGCGGTGGCGTAGTTGCGTGCATTGCTGACAAGCACGCCGGCATCACTGGCGGCGTCCAGATCGATATTGTTGGTGCCGGTCGCAGCCACACAGACCAGGCGAAGTTCGGGCGCTGCCCGGATATGCTCCCGAGTAATACGAACTTTATTGGTGACAACGATCCGGGCATGAGCAATACGCTCGTCGACCTGATCGGGTTCGGTGTGATGATGGAATTGCCAGTCTTGTACACATTCCTGCAGTGGTTGCAGGTCCAGATCCTGCGGATTCAGGCTTTCCAGGTCAAGAAAAACGGCGCGCAAGGTCAAGGTACCATTATTGATGCGTACGTAAGTTCACCTTTAAGGACCACTAGTCGCCCAACAAGCCTTTCTTGAGATTCTTGTCCGCCGGGTGTTCACCAATCCAGACTTTCAGTAATGCATCAAAAAAATCCGCTCCCTCGATACGGCCCAGCTGTTTGTCGTTGATGCTGAGACGGGTACCAGTGTCAGGCGAATAATCCATATGTACGATATCACCCTTGCGTAATGTGGGGAACAGTGCATTGAACTTTTTCAGTCGGTCTTCGAGTGCCTTAAGTTCGGCATCGGTCAGATTGGCCTCGAAGCCATCGTCCCAGCCTTGGGTAATCTTCCCTGCCTCAACCTCTTTATAGAGCATGGTCATCTGCATACTCTTTGCGCCGGGTGCGGCGAGTATAGCCGCCGGGCTGTTGCTGGTATTGCCGACATAGAGTGCACCAACATAAATCTTGACAAATAACTTGCTGCGAACGCCGGCGCCATTCAGCAGCAGGGATTGCCGGTCAATCTGGTAACTGTCTGTTACTTCGATACCCGCGATCTTTGTCCCGGCCTGGGCAGGCAAAGCTGTGAGGAGCAGACTAATATATAGGACACAACGATAAAGAACGGTCATGAAGCTGGTTCCTCCTGGTAAGTAGGCGCCAGCGAAGTTTAGCACGTCGTGCTGTATCGGAGGTGACAGGGCCTTATGTCGGAAACGCGAACAGAAGCGAAAACTGATCCACTGCGCGTGGCGATCCGTAACGCGCACCGGGCCGATGAAACATTGTGCTTGCGGGAAAGGCTCCAGCAGGCACGACTGGATCCTTCCCGCGAACAGACTATCGAGGATCGGGCGCGCAAGCTCGCGGCGCAGGCGCGCGACCGGGCGCTGGAACAGGCCGGCCTTGGGGCTTTTCTGCAAGAGTACGATCTTTCCTCACAGGAAGGCGTATTGCTGATGTGTATAGCCGAGGCACTGCTGCGCATTCCTGATGCAGAGACGGCGGACCGTTTGATTCGCGATCGCCTGTGCAAAGGCCACTGGGATGAGCATCTGGGCACCAGTCCGTCACTGTTGGTGAATGCTTCAAGCTGGGGGCTGTTGTTAACCGGCCGCCTGTTCGCCGGACAGGGAAGCCTCCAAACCGGGCCCGAACCGCTGCTGCAACGGCTGGTCGCGCGGCTTGGCGAGCCCATTATGCGTTTGGCCATGCAGCAGTCAATGCAGATTATGGCGCAGCAGTTTGTGATGGGGCGGGATATTCCTGAAGCCTTGAAACGTGTGGCAGGCAAGGGAAAAGATCTGCGCTATTCGTATGACTGTCTGGGTGAGGCGGCACAAACAGCCGAAGATGTTGAACGTTACCTGGAAGCGTACCAGAACGCCATTCGTCTTCTTGGTGATACGGTTAGATCAGGATGTCCGGTTTCTGAGCAAGCGGAGATCTCAATCAAATTATCCGCATTACATCCACGCTATGAATTTTCCCAGCGGCAGCGAGTGTTAAGAGAGCTGTTGCCAAGGTTACAGTCGTTGGCCGAGGCTGCGGCCTCGGCCGGCATCGGGTTTACTCTGGATGCAGAGGAAGTTGACCGGCTGGAGTTGTCACTGGATCTGTTTGAAACGGTTTTCCGGGGATTGCAGGGCAGTTCATGGCAAGGGTTTGGTTTCGCGGTTCAGACATATCAGAAGCGCGCCTGGCCGGTTCTGCAGTGGTTGCGTCAACTTGCACACCAGCAGCATAGGCGCATTTCGGTACGACTGGTGAAGGGCGCGTACTGGGACAGCGAGATAAAACACGCACAGGAGCGCGGTCTGAGCAGCTACCCGGTCTTCACGCGCAAGTCAGCGACGGATGTCTCTTACCTGGCGTGTGCACGCTTTCTGATGAGCAATGTGGATTCATTGTATCCGCAGCTGGCCAGTCACAATGCCCTCACGCTGGCCTGGGTCAACGAAATAGGCCAGGGCTGCAAATACGAGCTGCAACGTTTGCACGGCATGGGGAGCAGTCTGTATCAGGCGCTCGCAGATTGTTTTGAAGAAGTGCCTCCGGTCCGTATCTATGCGCCTGTGGGCAACTACGAAGACCTCTTACCCTATCTGGTACGCCGTCTGCTCGAGAACGGTTCCAACAGTTCCTTTATCAATCAGTTAACTGACGAGCAGACTGAGCTGGACGAGCTGGTTGAAAATCCATGCCGGAGCGTTAAAGCGGTGGATTGTCGGCCGCATCGGCATATTCCTTTGCCGGTCGACCTGTACGGTGACGGACGCCGAAATGCTGTCGGTTGGGATCTAACTGATCCCGACGTGGTGAATGAACTCGACGAACAGTTGCAGCAGATTTGTACGCAAAGCTGGCAGGCCGCCGCTCGTATTGGCGGTGAAGACCGGCAGGGCGAGAGACGGCAGTTATTGAATCCGGCCAACTCAGGCCAAACGCTTGGTCAGGTGTGTGAAGCAGATGTGCAGGCTGTCGACCAAGCGCTGGCGCTGGCCGCTGATGCCGCGTTGCCATGGGATATTGCGGGTGGTTACCAACGCGCAGACGTTCTGTTAGCGGCAGCGGACCTGTTTGAAGAAAGAGCTCCGGAGCTGATTGCACGCGTGACCCGGGAGGGTGGGCGTACGTTGCCGGATGCCGTTGCCGAGGTGCGCGAAGCGGTCGATTTCTGTCGTTATTACGCCCTGCAGGCAAAGCGGGAATTTGCGCGCCCCAGGCCTCTGCCTGGACCCACCGGCGAGCAAAATGAACTTCAATTGCACGGTCGGGGGGTATTTGCCTGTATCAGTCCCTGGAATTTTCCGCTGGCCATTTTTGTCGGTCAGATCGCAGCGGCGCTGGCAGCGGGTAATAGCGTCCTGGCGAAACCGGCCCGGCAGACACCGTTAACCGGCTTTCACGCCATACGCCTGATGCACGAAGCCGGTGTGCCGGCCGATGTGCTGCATTTTCTGCCGGGAAGCGGGGCGGAGATTGGCGCGCAGATTCTGTCAGATCCACGTTTAAGTGGGGTGGCCTTTACCGGTTCGACCGATACTGCCTGGGCGATTCAACGCGCGCTTGCCGATCGTAAAGGCCCTATCGTGCCACTGATCGCCGAGACCGGGGGGCAGAATGTCATGATTGCAGACAGTTCGGCATTGCCGGAGCAGCTTGTTGTGGACGTTCTGCAATCGGCTTTTAACAGTGCCGGCCAGCGTTGTTCGGCGTTGCGCGTTCTTTTTCTGCAGCGTGAAATTGCCGGGTCGGTTATCAAACTACTGGTTGCCGCCATGGAAGAAATACAGATGGGTGATCCCATATTGCTGGCCACCGATGTGGGCCCGCTTATTGATCAGCAGGCCGTACGCAGCCTGCAGCCACATGTCGAGCATCTGCAGAGGGAAGCCAGACTTTTGCAGCGACTGGACCCGCCGCAGAATCTGCAGGCCGGCAGTTTTTTTCCGCTACAGGCTTTTGAACTCGAGTCGCTGGCGTTGCTGGAAAAAGAGGTGTTTGGACCGATTCTACATGTTGTCCGCTATCGCGCAGACAAACTGGACCGGGTAATCGATGCCGTGAACAGCACCGGATACGGGTTGACGCTGGGGGTACACAGCCGTATTGAAGAGACTTGGCAACGCGTTCAGGCGCGGGCCAGGGTGGGTAATCTTTATATTAACCGCAATATGATCGGTGCAGTCGTGGGTGCCCAGCCTTTCGGTGGCGAGGGCTTGTCGGGAACCGGACCAAAAGCGGGTGGTCCATATTATCTGCACCGTTTTGCAACGGAACGAACACGCAGCGTAAATACTGCAGCAGTGGGCGGCAATACCAGTCTGCTATCACTGCCTGAGGACTAGCTTGAGATGACACGAGCTGTCGCCTGTCGACGACAGCTCGTGTCAGGCATGGTCGCCAGGCAGGGCGGACAGTCCGACAAGCTGAAGTCGGGCAGATGCCGGCAGAGTTTGATCCGGCCCACGTGTTGTGCGGTGTAAACATCTAAAGTACCTGTCAGGGATGACGATAAGGCCACGATAGATCAGCCATCAATCACAGGAGGATAATATGGAGCACCGATGCAGTGTTCGCAAACCAATCGAGTGTCAGCTGCTGTTGTACAAACATGGTCTGCCGGTCCAGACAGGGTTTTGCCGAAATCTGGGGCTTGGCGGACTGTTTATCGAGATCGGCAGCTGCGAGTGGCGGAAAAACGAATATCTTGAAGTGGAGATCATTGGGTATAACGGCAAGCCGGCCATGAGGTTGCCGGCGGTGGTCGTACATCATTCCGAACGTGGTGCAGGGCTGATGTTCGATGCTGTTTCCAGTGAGCAGCACCGAATCCTGCATGGCTGGCTGTTCAGCGGGCCTAACGGACGATCAACGGGTACCGATGCCATTGAGCAGGGTCCACGCGCAGTCGCCTGAACCCACCCTAAGACTTGCGGGCCGGGTGTTTGATGATGTCCCCGCGTTGCAGGGGGAATTCATTATTCTGACCCTTATCCAGGTAATAGCGTTGCAGGGTTTCGCTGACTACCGGGAAGGCAAGCTTTTCCCAGGGGATTTCACTTTCCTCAAACAGCCTGCACTGCAGGCTTTCCTGCCCCGGTTGGTAGCGCCCATCGCGCAATTCGCCACGAAACAGCATATAAACCTGGCTGATATGGGGGATGCTGAATATGCTGTAAAGACTGGTGATTTTTACGTGTGCGCCGGCTTCTTCCCAGGTTTCACGAATAGCCGCCTGTTCCGTGGATTCGCCGTTTTCCATAAATCCGGCAGGCACCGTCCATAGACCGTAGCGTGGTTCGATGGCGCGTTTGCAGAGCAGGATACGGCCTTCCCATTCCGGGATGCAGCCCGCCACTATTTTCGGGTTTTGGTAATGAACAGTCAGACAGTCGTCGCAAACAAATCGTTCGCGGTTATCACCATCCGGTATTCGCAGCGTCACGGTTGCGCCACAGGTACTGCAGAACTTCACACAGGA
>Ga0209456_10001381_pt1 | contig 11862 bp, 5 predicted proteins | sample COG_11_FD_184755 | JGI IMG/M metagenome (GOLD analysis project Ga0209456, IMG submission 184755) | Pelagic marine sediment microbial communities from the LTER site Helgoland, North Sea, for post-phytoplankton bloom and carbon turnover... | ecosystem: Environmental > Aquatic > Marine > Neritic...
ATTGTTTGTTAAAGCAAAGGGTAAATGGAAAATAGTTCACGAACATCATTCTCCTGCGGAATCGTAAAGTTTAAACGAGTTCTATTTAAAAAAGGCGGTCTTTCTTGAAGTATTGATAATTCTTTTTACATAGGAATATGAAAATGGAGGTGGTTGTGATATCCCATTCTTATATGCCCCATTCGTGGCATATCCCAACAAAATTGGGGAGTATGCGGATATCGCAGTAGCAGTATTTCCTCCAGCAAATTGAAAGTACCCTATGCCTTTGAAAGCAGACTGATAAAAACCAAAGCCAAACGCCTCGGTTTTTTGTCTTGCAGATAAGTCTGCAATGAGTTTTTACAGGAATAATATTCTTCGACCTAAGGGCAAGATGAAAATTTTAACCTCTTTTTTTTGTAATTGGCAGTGTTAAAATTTTTGCTAATAGTCTGACATTTTGTAAATTAGAAGGTATTTCCCCCTATTACATCTTCCTAGACATCGTTGCCACAAGCTCATATTTGAGCCCTTCACATAGCAATGTATTAGATGTCAATTTCTAGCGTACAGTTAAACAATTATCAAAAAATTATGGAAGTAAATGAAGTTAAGTCGTCACAAGTGAATGAAGAAAAGTTACATGAACTTTTGGGAAAAATGGTTAACGAAATGGGTGCAGCCGCAATAGGGCCGCTAATCATATTGGGAGACCGATTGGGGTTGTACAAAGCCCTTGAAGAATATGGACCGGTAGGCTCCAGACAATTAGCAGACGCCACTGGTACCTCTGAAAGATATTTAAGGGAATGGTTGGCCGCTCATGCCGCATCTGGTTATATTGAATATCATCCGGAACGAGATCAATTTTCAATGACCAGGGAACAGGCCATGGTTTTTAGCAATGGGGAGAGCCCGTTTCTTATGACCGGGGCGTTCTATGCCATTTCCTCAATGTACCATGATGAGGAGACAATGGAGAAGGCATTTAAATCTGGAGATGGCGTTTCCTGGGGAGATCATCATAGCTGCCTCTTCTGCGGTACAGAGAAGTTCTTCCGGCCATCATACCGCACCAATATAGTTCCAAATTGGCTCCCGCTCTTAGATGGGGTAGTGGATAAATTAAAGAAAGGAGCTAAAGTAGCTGATGTAGGATGTGGTCATGGGGCATCAACTACGATCATGGCCGAAGCCTTCCCCAATTCAGAATTTATAGGCTTCGATTTTCATGAAAACTCCGTGAAACATGCCGTTGAAGGTGCGAAGAAAACCGGACTTAAAAATGTGTCCTTTAAGGTGGCCAATGCCAAAAATTTCCCCGGGTCCGATTATGATCTAATTGCTTTTTTTGATTGCCTGCATGATATGGGTGATCCGGTTGGGGCTTGTCAACATGTGGTTAAAGCCTTAAAAGCAGACGGTACTTGTTTAATAGTTGAGCCCTATGCTCATGATACTTTGGAAGAAAATTTAAATCCGGTAGGCAGGGCTTTTTATTCATTTTCTACAATGTTATGTACCCCAAGTTCGTTGAGTCAGGAAGTAGGTCTTGCCCTTGGTGCACAGGCGGGTGAAAAACGATTAAAAGAAGTGGCCATGCGGGGAGGCTTTACTAAGTTTAGAAGAGTAACGGAAACACCATTTAATCTAATTCTCGAAGCGCGGCCCTAGTCAAGGAACTGGGCTTTCAATTTGTGAGATAAATATTGAAAAAGTCATTTAAGGAACCGAGGTTCAATACCTCGGTTTTTTGTTAGGTCTAAGCTTCTAAGGAAATTTGACTTACATGTAGGACTACATAGCATTCCCGAATAGATTTAAACTCGGTTATTCTTTACAGAATTATCTTTTTTGACAACATCGTTCTATTTTACAGCGCTTGCAAAAAGAGATTTGTATTTTAGCGTCTTACCACTACTTATTGTATTCGGTTTTAAGGGTAAAGCGTAAATGAATATCAAGCAAAAACATACACAACTTATTAAAACCGAAGCCAAGCGCCTCGGTTTTTTGTCTTGTGGGTTTTCCAAGGCAGAATTTTTAGAAGAAGAAGCTCCCAGACTGGAACAATGGTTAAAAAATAATAGGCATGGCGAGATGCGGTATATGGAAAACCATTTCGACAAACGTCTTGATCCTCGCTTGTTGGTTGATGGCGCCAAATCGGTTGTTTCACTCTTGCTAAATTATTATCCACAGGAAATTCAAAACAAAGACACCTATAAAGTTTCCAAATACGCCTACGGACAAGATTACCATCATGTCATCAAATCCAAATTAAGACAACTTCAGGAATTTATTTCAGAAGAAATAGGAGAGGTGAACGGCCGTGCCTTTGTAGATTCCGCACCTGTTTTAGACAAGGCCTGGGCAGCAAAAAGCGGCCTGGGTTGGATGGGAAAGCACAGCAACCTGCTTACCCAACAAGTGGGTTCTTTTTACTTTATAGCCGAACTTATTGTGGACCTCGAATTGGAGTATGACACCCCGGTCATGGACCATTGTGGTTCCTGTACTGCCTGTATAGATGCCTGCCCAACAGAAGCTATTGTGGAACCTTATGTAGTAGATGGCAGCAAGTGTATTTCCTATTTTACTATTGAACTTAAGAATGAAATTCCAACTTCTGTAAAAGATAAGTTTGACGACTGGGTCTTTGGTTGTGACATCTGCCAGGACGTATGCCCTTGGAACAAGTTTTCCAAAGCCCACCGGGAACCGCTATTTAATCCGCACCCGGAACTGTTGTCTATGACCAAAAAAGACTGGGAAGAAATCACTGAAGATGTTTTTAAAAAAGTATTTCAAAAATCAGCGGTTAAGCGTACCAAATTTTCAGGTTTACGGCGAAACATTGAATTTCTGAAATAAATTGCCTAAGAACGATATCGGTTTCGTTGTTAAATTGCCTATTTTTTTATTAAGATTTCATTAAGACCCTTTATAAAATGCTATATTGATGACTTATTTGGTAGAACAAACATTATTGCCAGTTATTTAAAGATGTGCAAATACCTATGCAACAGTGTTTAAAACTAATTTTACTACTTCAAGTTTATGATGAAAATTAGGAAACCCGAGCTTAGTTTTTGGCAGATCTGGAATATGAATGTTGGGTTTTTTGGTATTCAATTCAGTTTTGGATTGCAACAAACGGCCATAAATCCAATATTTTCATTCCTTGGGGCACATCACGAAGAACTACCCTTATTAAATCTTGCTGGTCCTATTACTGGCTTGTTGATTCAGCCATTGATTGGAGCAATTTCAGATAAGACATGGTCCCCGCGTTGGGGAAGAAGAAAACCTTTTTTTCTCATTGGAGCTATTGTGGCAAGTTTATGCCTGTTTGCTTTTCCTTTCAGTCCTCATTTGTGGTTTGCTGTGGGCTTACTATGGATTTTAGATGCGGCAAACAATACCGCAATGGAACCTTATAGAGCGTTTATTGGAGATAAGCTTCCAGATAACCAGCTCACCTATGGTTTTCAAATGCAGAGCCTTTTTGTCGGGGCAGGAATTACCCTGGCTAATTTTTCATTATTTCTGTTTCAGGATTGGTTTAGTGTTCCTGCTGTGGCCGGAGATCTATGCAGTAACGGTGCGGAAACGGTCACGGCAATTCCAAAATGGGTGTATTATTCATTCTTTTTGGGTGCAATTGCATCAGTTACAACTATTTTATGGTCGGTTTGGAAAACTCCGGAAATTCCACCATCTGAAGAGGAGTTAGCCTTTATTAGAGATCGGAAAAAAGAAAAGTCCAGCCTAAAAAAGACTTTCGAGCCCATTGTCGAAATAGTGCACGCTATTGGCGATATGCCCAAACTTATGTGGAATCTGTCTGCGGTGTATTTGTTTCAATGGTACGCCTTATTTGTATATTGGCAATTCATAACACCCATGCTTCGAACAAGTCTTTTTGGGATTAGTAATGAAGACACGGAAAAGTTCGATTCCATAATGGCTGCCTGTAAGTCAGGTGCTGAAATAAATGCCGCGGATATGTCCTTTGCTGAAAATATTCAACTATTGTCGGAACAGGCTTTAGCTCAAACAGGACTGATGAATGGAACGTACAATATGGTTACCATGTTCGTTGCTCTGATTTTGGTACCTCTAGCGAGAAAGTACAGTTCAAAATTTGTTTATATTCTTAGTCTATTATTAACCGGCCTGGCTTTGTTGAGCATGCCTTTTATTAAGGATCAATACCTGTTGCTATTGCCTATGATTCTGTTTGGTATAGGTTGGGCAGCGATGATGGGGATACCTTATGCCATGGTTTCAAAAGTAATTCCTGAGGAACGTAGAGGGGTTTATATGGGCATTGTCAATATGATGATTGTGATTCCTATGCTAATTCAGACTATTTCTTTTGGATCTATAATAAAGTACTGGCTTAATAATAATGCAATAAATGCTATTCTTTTTGCCGGCGTGTTCTTTATGATCGCTGCTGTTTTTGCTACACGATTAAAAGTAACATCTGAGAAAGCAGTGGTATAATGATAAAAAAACCATTAATCAACAATATATGTGTTCCATTGGCCTTGATATTTCCTATGCGGAATAGTAATATCTTCGTTGTTAGGTTTTAACTGCGATTAGCTGTCTTTGCTAACAAGGTTTCACTTAAATTTGTGATACAAATCCATTTTATGGCCGAAGAAAAAAAAAGAAGGGAGGCATTAATATATCATGCCAAACCTACACCGGGCAAAATTAAAATTGTTCCAACTAAACCCTATGCCACTCAGCGTGATCTGGCTCTAGCCTATTCTCCCGGTGTGGCTGCACCTTGCCTTGAGATAAAAAAGAACAAGGAGAATGTATATAAATACACTGCCAAGGGTAATCTTGTTGCCATTATTACAAATGGAACGGCTGTTCTTGGGCTTGGAGATATTGGCCCGGAGGCTTCCAAACCCGTAATGGAGGGAAAGAGTTTGCTTTTTAAAATTTTTGCGGATATAGATGGTATTGATATAGAACTTGACACAAAAGACGTAGACAAGTTTGTAGAAACCGTAAAGATCATTGCGCCTACTTTTGGAGGGATAAATCTGGAAGATATTAAGGCTCCTGAAGCCTTTGAAATTGAACGAAGATTAAAGGAAGAGCTTGATATTCCTGTGATGCATGATGATCAGCATGGAACAGCAATAATTTCGGCTGCAGCCTTGTTAAATGCATTGGAGATAACGAAAAAGAAAATTAAAAAAGTAAAAATCGTTGTAAGTGGAGCAGGAGCCGCAGCGGTTTCATGTACAAGACTTTATAAAGCCTTTGGTGCGAAAGCAGAGAATATCGTAATGTTGGATAGCAAAGGTGTAATTCGCCAGGATGCAGAAAATCTCTCCAAAGAAAAACTCGAGTTTGCTACAAAGAGAAAAATAAATAACTTGGCCGAAGCCGCTAAGGATGCCGATGTTTTTATAGGACTCTCAATTGCCGATATCCTGACTCCGGAGATGCTTAAATCGATGGCAAAAGATCCAATTGTCTTTGCCATGGCCAATCCGGATCCTGAGATAAAGTATAAACTGGCTTGTAATACAAGAGACGATGTTATTATGGCTACCGGAAGATCTGATCATCCAAATCAGGTGAATAATGTTTTGGGGTTTCCATTTATATTTCGAGGGGCACTAGATGTTAGAGCAACTAAAATTAACGAAGCCATGAAAATGGCAGCTGTAAAAGCATTATCTGAATTGACTAAGCAGCCCGTTCCTGAACAGGTAAATATTGCGTACGGGGAAACCAGATTAACTTTTGGCAAGGACTATATAATTCCAAAGCCCTTTGATCCAAGGCTTATAGCGGAAATACCCCCGGCAGTGGCAAAAGCAGCCATGGAAAGTGGCGTTGCCAAGGCACCCATTGAGGACTGGAACAGGTATAGGGAAGAACTCCTTAAGAGATCCGGAGATGATAATAAGGTGATGCGCCTATTGATGAATAGAGCTAAAAGTAATCCAAAAAGGATTGTTTTTGCCGAAGCGAATCATCTGGATGTTTTGAAAACTGCCCAAATTGCTTATGAAGAAGGGATTGCCATCCCTATCTTATTAGGAAATAAAGAGGTAATCCTGGAGTTGAAAAATGAATTGGAATTTGATGCAGATGTACAAATAATTGACCCTAAGGATGAAGATTCTATAGCGAAAAGAAAAAGTTATGCCGCTAAATTCTTCGAAGCAAGAAAAAGAAGTGGAGTTACATTATACAGTGCGAATACTAAAATGAGAGAGCGTAATTATTATGGGGCAATGATGGTCCTGGAAGGCGATGCAGATGGCATGATTTCAGGGCATTCTAGGGCATATTCAAATGTGGTGAAGCCAATTTTTGAAGTCATAGGAAAAGCAAATAAGGTTTCAAGGGCTGCTACTGCTCATATTATGATTACCCAAAGAGGTCCATTAATCCTTTCAGATACCTCAATAAATATTGATCCCAGTTCAGAAGAATTGGCTGAGATAACACAGATGACAGCTAACCTGGGTATGGCCTTTGGTTTTGATCCTGTTTTGGCACTTTTATCGTATTCTAATTTTGGTTCTTCCAACCATCCACATGCCGTTAAGGTAAGAGAAGCTATAAAGATACTACACTCAAGAAATCCTCAATTAATAGTTGATGGAGAAATTCAAACTGATTTTGCACTAAACAAAAAACTAAGAAAAAGTCAGTTTCCCTTTTCCTCTCTGGCAGGTAAAAAAGTGAATACCTTAATTTTTCCTAATCTTGAATCTGCAAATATTACCTATAAATTGCTTAAAGAGCTTCATGCTGCAGAATCAATTGGGCCAATTATGCTGGGCCTTAGAAAAGCGGTTCATGTTTTGCAATTGGGAGCCAGTGTTGAAGAGATGGTGAATATGACCGCCGTAGCCGTTATAGATGCTCAGGAGCGTGAGAAAAGACGAAAGGTAAAAATGGGATTGAACGAGGAGAAGAATTAATAAACCATTTCAATAACGAATAATTACGAATGATTACCCATTTAAAAGGCAGGCTTGTTGAAAGGAATCCCACTTACGTGGTAATAGAATGTGCAGGTGTTGGCTATTTTGTAAACATTTCCCTTCATACTTTTTCAAGCATTTCAGATTCTGAAAGTATTCAACTTTACACTCATTTACAGGTAAAGGAAGACTCGCATACCCTCTATGGATTTGCAGAGAAATCTGAAAGAGAAATTTTCAGGTTATTGTTGTCTGTTTCAGGAATAGGTTCAAGTATTGCGAGAACTATGCTTTCTTCGCTTACACCCTTGCAGATTAGAGATGCAATTGCCTGTGGGGATGTTCCTACAATACAGGCGGTTAAGGGCATAGGCGCCAAAACCGCTCAACGTGTTATTTTGGACCTAAAAGACAAGGTTTTAAAAATCTATGATATTGACGAAGTTTCACCAAATTCAAACAATACAAATAAAGAAGAAGCGTTATCTGCTTTAGAGGTTCTCGGGTTTGCCCGAAGGCAGTCAGAAAAGGCTGTTGACAAGGTTTTATCTCAGGACCCTACTCTAAGCGTAGAGGACATTATAAAACACGCGCTTAAAAATTTGTAAATAAGTTTGAAAAAAGGGGCAAAATCAATACTTAAATCATATTCATTTAAGCTTTTTTTACTTTCCTTCATTTTCCTGGGAGTTTTGAATACAATACATGCTCAGGAAACTAATGAACAGGAGACAGATACTGTGCAGGTTGATTCGGTTAAGACTGGATTTGCCTTAGGCAGAATAGTACTGGAAAATCCCAATAGTATTGTTTCCAAATATACCTATGATCCAAAGCTCGACAGATATATCTATTCTGAAATGGTGGGGGATTTTGATATTAGCTACCCTATTATACTTACACCTGAGCAGTATTTGGATCTGGTTCAACAAGAAAACATGAAGTCCTATTTTAAAGAGAAAATAGATGCCTTCTCAGGAAAAAAAGCAGGCTCCGAGGAAGCCCGAAAAAACCTGCTTCCAAATTTTTATGTAAACAGCGGGTTTTTTGAAACCATATTTGGTGGGAATACTATTGAAGTAATCCCTCAGGGATCTGTTGCGATGGACCTTGGAGTTATTTGGCAAAAAAATGATAACCCGGCTCTTTCTCCAAGAAACCGTACCAATCTCTCATTTGATTTTGATCAGCGGATTAGTTTAAGCTTGCTGGGTAAAATTGGTGAGCGTTTACAGGTAACTGCTAATTATGATACTGAAGCTACTTTCGATTTTCAGAATTTAATAAAATTAGATTATACACCCACAGAAGATGATATAATAAGAAAAATTGAGGTTGGTAATGTAAGCTTTCCTCTAAATAGCTCTTTGATTAGAGGGGCACAAAGCCTTTTTGGTGTAAAAACTCAATTGCAATTTGGCAGGACTACCATAACTGCAGTTTTCTCTGAGCAGCAATCTCAAAACAGTTCAGTAGTGGCTCAGGGTGGTGGCACCTTGAATGATTTCGAATTATCTGCCCTGGACTACGATGAGGACAAACACTTTTTTTTAGCCCAATATTTTAGGGATCAGTATGATGAAGCTTTAACCAATTATCCTTTTATCCAAAGTCAGGTTCAAATTACACGTCTCGAAGTTTGGGTAACAAACAGAGGTCAGCAAACACTTAATGTCAGGAACATAGTTGCCATTCAGGATTTAGGCGAGGCTATCAAGGAAAATACCAGGATTGGGATTGCTAACGGTGAACCGGCAGGGTTTTTTAATACCTCAGCTACCAATCAGGAATTACCAAGAAATAGTGCGAATGACTACGATCCTCAATTAATTGATAATGGAGGGGTACTGAACTCGAACATAAGGGATATTGCTACAGTTGATGATGGTTTTGACATAAATACCGGGTATCAGGTAAATCAGGGTTTTGACTATGCTATTTTGGAAAACGCGAGAAAACTTGAAACTGGAAGAGATTTCCAGTTTGATTCACAATTGGGGTATATTTCTCTGAACCAGCGTTTAAACAATGATGAAGTGCTGGCTGTTGCCTTTCAGTATACCTTCAATGGTGAAGTATTTCAGGTTGGTGAATTTGCCAATGGGGGCATAGATGCGACAACGGTCTCACCTGGCGTAGAGGTTCCTCAAATTGATAACAATACACTGGTCCTGAAATTATTAAAAAGTAATATTACCAATGTGGTGGACCCTATCTGGGATCTAATGATGAAAAACATATATGCTACAGGTGCTTTTCAACTTAGTCAGGAAGATTTCAAGTTCAATATTCTATATTCAGATCCAACCCCCAGAAATTATATTACACCGGTAGTTGAAGGTCCGGGTTCGGGATGGCCCGATGAAAATTCTCCTGATGGAGCTTTGCAGGATAGAATTCTTCTGGATGTTTTTAATCTGGATCGGCTGAATACTTTTAATGATGTTCAGAAAGGCGGAGATGGTTTCTTCGATTTTGTTCCCGGGATTACTGTAAACACTCAAAACGGCCTAATACTTTTCACTAAAGTTGAACCTTTTGGTGAGTTTTTATTTGATGAATTGGGTGGTGGCACCTATGATGTGGAAAATGATCAGGGATATAACGAAAACCAGCAAAAATATGTTTTTAGAAATATGTATGCCCTTACTAAAGCAGCCTCTTTACAGGATGCGGAGAAAAACAGATTTAAGTTAAAGGGGCGATATAAATCTGAAGGATCAAGCGGTATCCCAATTGGCGCCTTTAATGTACCCAGAGGATCTGTAAGAGTAACGGCAGGCGGCCGTCAATTGCAGGAAGGAATAGATTATACTGTAAATTATCAGGCTGGAACAGTTCAGATATTAGACCCCAGTTTGCAGGCTTCAAATACACCTATAGATATCTCTGTAGAGAACAATGCAATTTTTGGCCAGCAGACAAGAAGATTTACCGGTTTCAATGTTGAACATGAATTCAATAAGAATTTTATTTTAGGGGGAACTTTTGAAAACCTAAATGAAAGGCCTCTTACTCAAAAGTCCAATTATGGTGTTGAGCCGGTGAATAACAGCATTTTTGGTCTTAATGCAAATTTTTCGACAGAGGTTCCTTTTTTAACTAGGCTTGTAAATAAATTACCTAATATAGATACAGATGTGGCCTCTAATGTATCTGTTCGTGCTGAAGCGGCTTACCTCAACCCCAACTCTCCTAAAAATGCAGATTTTCAGGGAGAAACCACCACTTATTTGGATGATTTCGAAGGTGCCCAGGCCTTAATAGATATCCGTTCTTCATTGGGCTGGTCATTGGCCAGTACGCCCGAGGAGTTTCTAACGGATGGAGAGCAGGATTTAGAAACAGGTTTTGAAAGAGCTAAAATGGCCTGGTATACTATAGACCCCATTTTTTATACGAACCAGCGTCCTTCAGGTATTAATGATGATGATATATCTACAAATGAGACCCGAAGGGTTTTTATTGATGAAATATTTCCTCAGACAGATATTGCCCAGGGGCAAACTACGGTCCAGAATACTATTGATATGGCCTATTATCCCAATCAGAAAGGACCTTATAATGCCAGCACAACTTTTGATGGCCTCCAACCCAATCAAAAATGGGCCGGAATGATGCGTTCTTTAAGTAGTACAGATTTTGAGCAATCGAATGTTGAATTTGTTCAATTCTGGGTTATGGATCCATATGTAGATGGCATAGCCACCGGACCAGGTGAACTGGTTATTAATCTAGGTAATATCTCTGAGGACGTTCTAGATGATGGGCGAAAACAATATGAAAACGGTTTGCCGGGTCAGGACAGTAATGATCTAACCACGGCTACCGATTGGGGTGTAGTACCGGCTACCCAGTCTTTGGTTTATGCTTTTGATGCCAGCGAAACTAACCGTTCTCTGCAGGATATAGGTTTTGATGGCCTGGATGACAGTTTGGAAGCTGCACAAGGTTACAATGGACCAGCCGAGGATCCCGCTCTTGATAACTTCCAATACTATCTGAACAGGGAAGGGGGTATTTTAGAACGCTACCTTGACTTTAATAACGCCGAGGGAAATTCACCAGTTACTGTTACAGATACCGATAGGGGATCTACAACGTTGCCCGATGTGGAAGACATTGACCGAGACCTTACCATGAATACTATCAATAGCTATTTTGAATATCGTATCCCTATAAGACCAAACATAACTATTAATGATCCCTATGTTACAGATATTAGTGAAGAAACAACACCTGATTTGCCCAATGGAACTCAATTAAACAGCAGATGGATTCAGTTCAAAATTCCACTTAGTGATTTTAATGATGCCGTGGGGGGAATAACAGACTTTAGATCAATCAGTTTTATGCGGATGTACCTTACCGGTTTTACAGATGAAGTAGTTCTTCGTTTTGCAACACTGGATCTGGTACGTATCGACTGGAGAAATTATACGAAAACCCTTTCACCGGATAACGATGACCCCGCAGATGATGCAACGTTTGTTGATGTTAATACTGTAAACATTGAAGAGAATACTTCGAGAACACCAATTCCTTATGTATTGCCTCCCGGTGTGCAAAGAGAACAATTAAATAACAATAATACCATAATTCGTCAGAATGAGCAGTCTTTGTCTTTTAAAGTAGACAATCTTGAACCACAGGACTCACGAGGGGTATTCAAAAATATAAATATTGATATCAGACAATACAAAAGGTTAAAAATGTTCTTACATGCTGAAAAGATTATGGATTCTGATTACCTGGATGATGATGTCCCGCTGGTGGCTTTTCTAAGGATTGGTACAGATTTCTCGGAGAATTTTTATCAAATAGAAGTTCCTTTAGAATTTACGCCATTCGGATCTACAACTGCGGAAGAAATTTGGCCCGCAATAAATGAAATGGATATTGC
>Ga0209456_10001382_pt1 | contig 11845 bp, 11 predicted proteins | sample COG_11_FD_184755 | JGI IMG/M metagenome (GOLD analysis project Ga0209456, IMG submission 184755) | Pelagic marine sediment microbial communities from the LTER site Helgoland, North Sea, for post-phytoplankton bloom and carbon turnover... | ecosystem: Environmental > Aquatic > Marine > Neritic...
AACCGGATATTCACCCGCTGCAGTTTCGCCGGACAGCATGATAGCCGAGCTTCCATCGAGAATTGCATTGGCAACATCACTGGCCTCGGCCCTTGTCGGGCGGGGATTGTTTTGCATGGAAGCCAACATCTGCGTGGCTGTAATGACAGGTTTACCTGCCATGACCGTATTCCGGATCATTTTTTTCTGAGTGCCGGGAACTTCACCAAAGGGCAGCTCAACCCCGAGATCACCACGCGCCACCATCATGCCATCGGCAGCCTGGATGATCTCCTCCATGTTGTCTACACCGGTGCGGTTCTCAACCTTGGCAATAATTGGCGTATCCATTTCCAGGTCTGCAAGGATTTCACGCATTCGGCAGATGTCCTCACCTGACTGTACAAATGAGGCAGCGATATAATCCACATCATTGGCTGCAGCAAACTCAATTTCACGAATAAGATCCGAGCGGTTCTCGGGCCCCACTGCAGTCATGGAAAGCTCTGTATCCGGTAAGTTAACACCCTTGCTTGCACCAAGAATGCCCCCATGGATGACGCGGCAGGAAATCTCTTTCTCCGATGTTGCAACAACACTTAGTTCAATCGCGCCATCATCGAGCAGTATCACATCATCGACAGAGACTTCTTTGGGTAATTTTGCATAGGAAATTGAAACACCGGTCTCATTACCTTCCCTTTCATCTGTCCACAGGCTGAAATTCATACCCCGGTTCAGATCAACATAGCTGTTGTTCAGTAGACCTGTTCGAATTTCAATGCCACGTGTATCGATCATAATGGCTACCCGCCTCTCGGCGAGCCTGGATGCTTCGCGAATTCGTTCTATGCGCTGTTCGTGTTCGTCATAGCTGCCATGGGAAAGATTGAGGCGAGCCACGTTCATGCCGTTTTTTATCATCCGGGTCAGGATCGAAACATCATCACTTGCCGGGCCAATGGTGGCAATTATTTTTGTTTGACGGAAAAGGACGCTCTTATTCATGTTATTCCTGATGTTCCCCATTTCACCTTTGAGGAAGTCGCGGCCTGATAACCAAGTGCCCAAAAAAGATATCGAAGACTTATACATCCGGTCTTCGTCAGAATTCCGTCTCGCCCACCAGAGCTCTGGTCTTCACGCAAAAGCTCTGGGTCGCCGACACGCTACATGTTGATTTTTTCCTCAAAGGCACTGGCCACAACCTTGACTTGCTTCCCGCTTTTCAGGTCCTTGACACCCTGGCTGACCGGCTTTGCCATCTGTGAATAAGCGCCGCCTTTCCCAAGCCATTTGGCAACTTTACTCTCCTGGCTCTTATCCATTTTATTTCCTTCAACCTTCCACAACTTGGTAGCGCTGGTGCCTTCTTTTAGGATCGGGCCTGCTTGTTTCTGAAGGGCTTTAAAGAGTGCGTTGCTCAGTTGTTTTTCTGCACGAAAATATTCATCCTCGGATACTGACGAGACAAATTTATTAATCTTGTCTGCCGCAATTTTGGCCGAGGCATAGGCTGATTTTACCCTTGTCATGTGGCCTACAATCGCCGCGAAGGTCTTGTCCCCGGCCGATCCCGCCTGGGAAACGATTTTAGCGTGCCGCGCTTTAACCGCCTTCTCATAGGCGTTGATTGTCTTGTTCCATTCCTTGATCAGATCCGCACAACCGACATCTTTTGTCTTGATTTTCTTGAGATCGGATTCCGCTTTTTTGAGTGCTGCTTTAAACTTGGTAATTACCTCGTAGACAGACGCTACCTGTTTAATGTCTTTGATTTTTGCAGGTTCGACACAGGTCTTTTTAACCTTCTCGATATCTTTCTTCATGGCATTGCGCATCTTCGAAGGTGCAGCGACACCCCAGCGTTTATTGTCGAACATTTAATTTCTCCTTTTGAAAATTTTTCCAAGTATAGACAACTTTCAGGTTATCTTGCGACTATTTTGAGTCAATTGAACGTCGCTTTTCTTCAGTTTCACCTGGAAGGTGCTTACTCTTGGTGGGTTATCTAATGGAGCTTGGATCTGACATATCCACTTCACGAATCGAACCGAACGGATTATTCAGCTCGAGTGTAAACTTCCCATTAAACCACCATGTACAACATCAGTAAGTTCAACCATGTTTTTCCTGGAAGTGGCGGGGTAGGGTCCTGGCAAGGACGGGAATCGCTAGCAGAAAGTACCAGAGCAGTTTAGTCAGAGGTCTGCGCGATCCCAAAGAGGCGGCTGCCTATCTGGATGCCGCGCTAGAAGCGGGAGATCGAGGCGCATTCCTGCTCGCAATCCGCAACGTGATCGACGCCCTGGGTGGGATGACTCAAATAGCTCGTCATACCGGGCTGAATAGGGAAAACCTGTACCGGGTTTTATCTGCACAAGGTAATCCGGAACTCAACAGTCTGGAAAAGCTACTTAAGGGTATGGGCCTGAGGCTGGCAGTGGAAGTTGATCCGGAGTTGAATCACGCGCCCTGACTTGACAAGTCTTATCGATCAACATACTGTAATACGGAAGTTCGAACGATAAGGATATGTTATGACGGTTGTAACAGTTTCGCCTAAATATCAGGTAGTTATACCCAAGATTGTAAGAGAGTCAATGGGCATTGTTTCTGGTCAAAAAGTACAAATGCTAACTTTTGGTAATCGCATTGAGTTGATACCCATCAAGCCGATGAAAGAGCTGAGAGGTTTTTTGCAAGGGATAGATACAAACGTTAAAAGAGAAATGGACAGGTTGTGAATGTTGTTGATTCTTCTGCATGGCTGTCCTATTTTGCGGGCGACAACAACGCCGGCAAATTTGCCGCTCCCATCGAGGACATCGAGAACCTGCTGATTCCGAGTATCACGCTTACGGAGGTCTTCAAATGCATTATGCGTCAAAGGGGTGAAGATGCTGCGTTGCAGGTCGTTGCACATATGCAACAAGGAAAAGTAGTGGCGCTTGATGCTGCGCTGGCTATAGATTCAGCCGTGGTTGGTTTGAAATACAAGCTACCCCTGGCTGATAGCATCATTTACGCAACGGCCAGCAAGTTCAGTGCGGTAATGTGGACCCAGGATGCAGATTTTGAAGCAATATCTGATGTTCAGTATTTTCCAGCGGAAGCAAAACCCCTTCCCTAGAAGCTCAATATGTAGACTGTCTAGGCAATGATCTGATACTACTCAGCGGCTTAACCCTTTATGCTTGAGCCAAATGCGCACCCAACAAACTCCAGGAGCAAGCCTTGACCAGATCTCTGAGTATTAACGTTTTTTCATCCATGATCATCGCTGGCCTTCTGATCAGCGTCATCACGGGGCAATCACGCGCTGCAGACACCGCATCGACACTGCTGCTAAACACCAACCAACAGGCCTTCTTCGACAAGGTAAAGTCGATGTGCGGCACCAGGTTTGAAGGCAAATCCGTCTTCCCGGAAGACCCAAGTGATTCATTCAGTGGAAAATTGCTGGTCGCGGTGATTGAGACCTGCGGGGATGATGAGATACGTATTCCTTTCATGGTGGGGCCGGATACATCAAGGACATGGGTGCTCAAGAGAACCGTCAATGGCCTGCAACTCAAACATGATCACCGTCACGCAGATGGCACGCCTGATGAGGTTACGCTCTATGGTGGTGTTGCGGTTGATACCGGCAGTGCTATTTCGCAGTCGTTTCCTGCTGATAGCTATACCGCCGATCTCATTCCCGAGGCATCGACCAATGAGTGGTTTCTGAGCTTCTCGGCCGATGGGCAGGAGTTGACGTATTACCTGGAGCGTCATGGCAAACCGCGTTTTAAGGCGGTGCTGAATAAGCGGGTTGGTGAGGAAAGGTGATTGAATGAGAATGCGGACACCCATGTTTCCAGCTTGGGTTTGCGGGTGTCCGCTATCTTTGTTGTCCCTCTAAAATACCTAAAACAATTAAGTCCCAGGAATAACCGTCGCCTGCCAGGCAACCGCCTTCCACTCACCGCCACGCAGCAAGAAAGTTCCGGTGTTGAAATAGTTCTTTACCTCTGAACCATCATCCGGTGTTCCCACCAGTTGAAAGGTAACAACGGCGGTCGTTCCAAAAAGCTGCACCTTCACATCCTCACCCGTGTAAGCCATGGCTGGGCCATCTTCCTCTGTTTCATCCGGCTCATCAAAGCTCGACAATATATCGGCTTTTCCAAAACGTAAACCCGCGGAAGAGGTATACACCAGGTCATCCGCCCAAAAACTGACATGGGCTTCGCGCTTGTCAGAAGTGCTCAAAAATTGGTTCAGCATGGCGGTCAGCTTGCCCACATCATCGCTGGCCATGGCCGCGTCGAGCTTTTCAATCAGTTGCTCGCGGCTATAGGTGTAGGCCTGCCAGTCATTGAGTTGCACCAGTTTTTCAATCTGTTTGCCGATGGTCCAGCCCGCTTCCTGCTCCCGGGGCACTACCATGTAGCGGCGTAGTGGCTCATCCGCGAACATGGCATGCAGGGCGGCTTCTGCCACCTCGTCCGGGCTTTTGTACTTGGTGCGGTCCCAGTCGCGGCTCAGCCACTGTTCGAAATCTTCTGCAAATGCAGAGCCTTTGCGGGCATAGTCTTCATTCTTTTTCAGCATGCGGGCCTTGGCCGTATCACCGATGGCCGAGTCATAGTTACCGGGTTCAATCACGCTCACTTTTACACCCAGGGGCTCAATCTCTGCTGCCAATGAATCGGTGTAGGCTTCGATCGCGTGTTTGCTCATGGAGTACTGACCGGAATAACGTCCCGCGAGTGTCCCCGAGATCGAGCCGATGGTAGAGATGCGGCCTTGTGATTCGATGATCATTGGCGCAAACGCCTGGTTCATGCGGTATACACCGTAGACATTCACATCCATCAGCCATTTGAATTCTTCAAGGTCGACATCCGCCAATGGCCCACCGATAAATACACCGGCGTTATTGATCAGGCCATGCAGCCCGCGGCCGCCGTTCTTAACCGTGATAACCGCAGTGTCAATCTGCTCTTGAATGGTTACATCCAACTGGATGGCCTGCACGTTTTCGATAGCGTTTAATGCATCTAGGTCTTTTTGCTTGCGGGCGCCCGCGTAGACAAAGTAGCCCTTTTCGGCAAAGACTTCAGTGATCTTGCGGCCGATGCCGGTGCTGGCGCCGGTGATTAGCACGGCTTTCTGCCCAGAATCATCACCTGGTGACTGGGCACTGGCGTTGAGGGGGATAAATGTGAGGATAACGACCAGCAGGCCGCATAAGCGAAAGATTGATTTCATGGTGGTCTCTATGTGTTGGATTTGTAGGTTTTGTGTGCTGACAATATCAGAGGAGGTGGTTAAACGCCATCAAATCAAGACGCAGTTGGCGCTTCCCGATGCCGGGCTGAAAAGGCCCCGACGTAAGGGTAAGGGGGCCGTATTGGACCGTCGCCCGTTTTCTCAATCGCCCTTTATTGGATATGTTGCATACTCGGTTCGATGATAGGCAGGAACGATTTGATAATGGCTTTCCAAATAAGTGACCAGGTCAACCAATTGCTGCACGGTCATCACGTCGTTATAGGCAACCATTTTTGATTCGCCTTCCTCGGTGAAAACCTTCTGCTTGGAGCGGCGCTGGACTATCTTGTGAGAGGGGTTGATCACCGACGTCACCAGATCGCCGTAGGTCTTGATGACCGTGGTCTGGCCGCCCAGCTTGATGTGGATGTCAGGTGCTTCGCTCACGGCAATACGCTCGATATCACCAACCGAATGACAGGAGTTGCATTCAAGCTCGACAAAGGTTGTGCGACCCATGTCGGCATTCCCCTCTGGAAGTGAGAATCCACGCCCGGAATTTGGGCCCCTGTCGCAGGCAGCAACTAATAAGAACAATATAAACAACGGGGTCAGGAAAATTTGTTTCATGGCGCCATTCTCCTTTTGCTGCGTTTTAATAAATTATTACTTTTTGGTTTTACCTCTACTGACTCAGATAAAGTGGGTCTGTCATTATAAAAATGGGGTCAAAACCAGGCGCCATCAAGAGACGTGGTGGACTGAGCATATAGCCCCCCACGCACCTCGGTCACCAAACCCGGAATATCCGCCAGGCCATTTTGCAAAGTCATTCACAACCGAAACGGGCAGGGTTCAATGTTATGAGCTTGCTTTACGTCTCAGAATTTTCACAATACGACCATATACAATCTCCCCGATACTCCAGTTGTATCCGCTGAAATTCGTGGTATTCACAAACTGAATGACAACCGTGTCGATGTCTTCGTGGTATTTGGCAATACTCTGGTAGCCTGGGATCAGGCCCGTATGGTCGTATACGTAAACTGAAGAATAGATTTCCTGTTCGCCTTCATTAAACACCGAGCCATCGTTTAATGCCTGCAAGAAGATGCCCACATCCTCTGCCGTAGCTATCATTGAGCCATAATCAGCCGTTTTTATATCGTCCTCTATGCCAACGTAATAGCCACTCATAACATCGTCTATATCCACTTCACTCAGCGCACCGAAGGTATTATCAAGATCGAGAGGTATCAAAATTTCCTCCCTGATATATTGGTGATGGCTATAACCCACCGTTTTATCGATGAGTTGGGATATCAACAAATAGTTCGTGTTTGAATAACCATAATCTTCACCCGGCGCAAAGTTAGCCGGTAAGTCGAGTGCGTATTCAAGCGCCTCTTTCCTGCTTTCCTCGGGGTCCGACCAAAAGCTTGGGCTGTCGGTTAAATTGGGGATGCCACTACGATGTTGCACCATCATTCTCAAGGTGATTTCTTCTGCATTTTCAATCCTTCCCACGAGTTCCGGAAAGTAATCGGCGAGCGTCTTATCCAAATCCAGACGATTGTCTTTGACCAACTTGGTGGTAGCAACAGCGACATATAACTTGTTGATACTGGCAATCTTGAACAAGGCTTGAGGGTCGGCAGGTATCTTATTATCGCGGTCATGCCAGCCAGCTGTATAAAATGCCGGTGGTTTGCCTGCTTCGTCCACGTAAACAATCATTCCATCAAAGCCATGTCCAATGGCGCCATCTACTTGTTCTTGAACCGAATCCGGTAGTGGCAATATCCAGACCCATATCAAAATCCATGGTACGTAGAACAGGGAGATTACGGTTGCTATTAGCAAAGGTATTCTGATTATTCGTTTTATTTGTTTTTTTGTCATACCGTCATTCTATTTCAGGTCGAGCCATGTTTTGAAGTAAACCCGGGATACATGGGGGATGTCAGATTGCACGGAGTGCGTCGCAGATCATATCGACTGCTTACCAGGGTTTAATCCACGCGGCCACTGGCCGGGTTGCTGAAATCACCTACAAGTAAAGAAGCTAATGCCGATATTCATCGGTAATCAATTAGCACATATTCAGACAATGAAAACGCCGTCTTTGACTTGAGCCTGGTTAACCGTGTTATCATCCGGTCTGACAACTAACCATAATGGTTATACGTTGTGAGCGTGCCAGACTATGATCTGGGCGAAGTCAAGGCTAGCGCCAAAAGACATGACATTGAATATAGAGGGAGGAATGTTCAGCGCGATATCAGCAATTTGGGTTATGAGCTTTCGGATGTCGCCCAGTGTTTGATGCAATTGTCAGAGAACGAATTTAGCAAGTCTATTCGTTATGAAAATCATCCAACAGATGATGAATATATGTGTAAATTTACCAAAGCAGGAAATGAAGAATCAGAACCGGATGATCTGTACATAAAGTTTCGACTGATCGACAGTTGCCAGGTTATTGATCCAGCCCGAACATTGCACCATTATCCCGGCCCTGGCTGGTCCAGGTACGCCTCAGCTTGGGCTTCCTTCAAGACGTAGCTACGGCTACGTCTTTCGGTCCAGCCCGGCGCCGAGACGCACCTGTCCTGTGCCATCACCCGGGATACTGGTGCAATGTTCGGGCTAGCTTCCTTCCGCTTGCGCAGATACTAAGTAAGGGAAACACCAATGAACAACTGCAAGCTTTGCCAATCAGACAATATTTCAGACTTTGTTGAAGTTGAACGTATCGCGTACAAGGGAAGCGAGTTACAGGTTTCAATTGCCTATTATGTGTGCGATGACTGTAAAAGAGAATTTATTTCAAAGTCGCAAATTCTTCAGAATGAGGCGGCCTTAAGAACAGCAAAAAAAGAATTTGATGGGCTTCTATCAGCTGAAGAAATTGTTCGTGCCCGGCAAGAGCTTTCGCTAACCCAGGAGCAGGCATCGAGGGTTTTTGGTGGTGGAAGAAACGCCTTTTCGAAGTACGAAAGAGGCGAAGTATCACAGAGTGTCGCGATGGATAAGTTGATAAGAGTTTGTTTGAACCATCGCGATGTCTTTAAGGAATTGGCTCAAGAGGTTATTGAAGTTTAGAGTTTGAAATCCCGCACGAGAATTTCAACGCAAACATTTCTCGATTGCTTATTGTGGCAGCAAGAAATTTATCTGACGCCGGTGTGACTGCGATTCAAAACATTACGCTACACCGGACGTATATCGCTTCGGGCAAATTCACTTATCGTGTCTTGTATTGCAGCAACCAGTTATAAACATCTTCACCGGCATAAACCCTGTTCCATACATCGTGGAACATATCCTGTTCCGTGGTAAAACGCATGATCGCACCCAACTCATTCATTTTGTTCAGGCCGGCAAAGAAATATTCGGTTTGCACGGCAGGGTCCCTGCCCCCGGAGAAAACCCACGCCGGGATTCCCGCCCTGGCCACTGCTTCTGCTTGTTCTACCGATGGATAAGCCACTACCGGCAAAATGGCGGCGAATGTTTCAGGATACTTGCTGGCGAAGTACCAGGTGCCAAAACCGCCCATGCTTGCGCCCGTCAGGTATACCCTGTTCTTGTCGGCGCGGTAGTTCAGCAACACGGATTCCAGGATGCCTACCAGGTCCGGATCGGTCCTTCTCCAGCCGGTGGCCGTCAGGAATTCGCCGGAAGGCAGGCTTTCAGCGGCCACCGCCCCGCGCATCGGTCCATACATTTGCAGCGCTGGCATATCGATATTGTGTGCCGGCACACCCTTGTCCAGGCGCTTGGGGATGGCCTCCCTGGTTCGGTTGCGAATGTAATCCGGCCCGTCTTCACCATCCCGGCCAAACATGTGATTCTGAGGAGCGATGATGATGAACGGCAGATCCCTCTTTTGAATCCAGGCCTCGTAAAGTGGACCATAACCCAATACATAGTCCAGGTCCTCTTTGCCGTTTCCGCGCTCACCGTCCCCGTGCAAGTAAATAAGCACGGGCCATTGGGCGGATGACTTTTCTTCGTATCCAGCGGGGAGATACAGGAAATAATCGCGCTCGAGACCATCGACCACGCTCTTGTATGGCAAACGCAGGAGCTGTTGTTTGTCTGCCTGCGCAATTGCCGATGAAGCACTTAGCGTCAATGCGCAACCCAATAGAGCCGGGGCGAGGAGTGAGCGGTATTTCATAATCTGTTCTCCATATCGATCGAACCCTCAATTTTCACCCGGGTCCCAAATATAAGTCTCCAATACGAGTTCTACTCCACTTCCCCCAAAGACCGGTAAGCAACCCGGTCCCCCGCAAACGTCCCTATCCATATTTCATTACCCACCTGCAATCCCATGGTGATATTGCTAAATTTCTGGATAGCAGCGCTCGTTGCAAGATCCTTGTATTCCATCGTTTGCGGGTCAATGGTCACGACCACGAATGGCCTCGGACAGGTCATGAATTGCTCGAAGTCAACTGCTTCCGGACCACCCCAATTGCCGCACTCGGGGTCTTCGATCAACATGCCGGCGGTGACCAGGCGGCCGTCGCTGCCCATGTGAAGATTATCCGGTATGAACGTCAACAGCTCCGTGGCCCGCAACTGGCGGGCAGGGTTGCTGCGTGAGTAAGCGATGACTTTAAATCCGCCGGAGGTTGCAATATAAAATTCCTGCTCGTCAGCGGATACCTCGATGCCGTTGGCATAGGGCAGTTCGGTGCCCTGGATCATTTCAAAGCCTTCATCACCCGGCGACCACTGGTAGGCGCCGCCGGTTATCGTGCCTCCCAGGGCCTCGTCGATCGTTCGGCCGGTTTGCAGTGGAATCGTCGCAAGCAGCGAACCGTCGCTGAGCGATGTGACGCTGTTGGCGGCCATTCCATCGGGTGTCATGACACAGCCCGTCCAGGTCAATACCGGTTTTGCGCCGCTGGCATCCACGTCAAATACCTCGATGGCTTCGCGCTCGCCGTGGCCCACGATGTAGAGGGTCGAGTGGCCGTTTTTACCGGCGCGGAGATGCAATCCGTGGGAGATGAAATTATTCGGGTCCGGTGAGCCGGGACAGGCCCCGTAGGTCTCCATGTCCTGCACGGCGCGGGGTGCGTTGGCTGGGTAGAGTTTCATCCAGCTTTTTTGTTGTGAATCGATCAGCGTGATTGAGGCGCCCTGTGTCATGCCGCTCGCGATGATCCATTTCGTACCCGGGACAAGCACCAGGTCTTCGGCACTGATTGGGCCGCAAATAAATTCATAGTCTCCAACTGCCCCGCATTCATCTTCCGCGGCTTCTGCAGCGGCCATGACAAATATCAGGAGAAACAGGAGCAGTAAGGCCATGGTGGTTGAGAAACTGAAATCGGATCGGTTCATATTGAGCTGCCTTTGTTGGGTTAGACTTACCCAAGTGTAGTCCAGCCAAACCAAAATCTCTAAGAGTGTGATGATGAGTACCATTTAGTGCATAGACATCTCCCTTTTTTCTCACGATCAATCACAACTGAAAACACCTGCCAGATAAGAGTCATATTTCCCCGTACATTTGTCCCGGTGTCAGGATGTCCGGGAAACTTCCACGCAGTTTACGCCGCGATAGATAACAGAGATGACAGGCGTCGGCGTAGTCCTGTTCATGATCCAGTGCGAACTGCTTGACCAATGCAGCCGGCCCACCCCTGAGCAGCGGGCCGATAACCGGGTGGGTGTCCGGATCGTAGCTACCCATGATCTGCGTCAGGGGGTTCTCGAGGAGGTTACCCATCGATAACCCCTGGCAGATATGCAGGTTACCCATTGAATCGACATGGACACGTGATGGCTGGCGCAGGTCTTCCCATGGGCAGGCGGTGAAGTGGTCCCATGGTTGATGCTTTACCAGCGGCGCGAGCTTTTCGGCAGCGCGGCCACGGTAGCAAACCGTAGTGTCATCTGCACTCAGTTGTGGGGGCGTGGTATGTGAATCCGAACTATCCGGCCCGCTGATGCTGATGAAATCAACCGGGATACCGAGTTCCCTGGCCGTCCGGCGGGCAATGGCCGTATTCCCCGGTGCTTCACTGCTGCCGTGGTAGTCATCGTCGCTGATCGACAGGTCTTCGACGAGTCCGGCAAACGGACGTAGTTTCTCCATGGCCTTCTCGTTGTCCTCGGCCCAGTAGGCATTGCTGACAATGCCGACCCGAAAACCGCGCTGGTGTGCCTGTTGAACACCCCATAACAGTAATTCGTAAAACAGAAACGGTTCACCACCCTCGAAGTAGATCCACTCAATCGTGCCGAGATCCTCGGCCTGGCCCAGGATATGCCCGATGATTTCCCGGTCCATGGTGTTGCCCTGTTCGGGCCCGCTCCAGACAAAGCAGTGATCGCACTCGTACTTGCACTCACCGGTCAGTAGCAGGTGAAGCTGTGAGAGTGACCACGGGCGCTTGCCGGGTGTTGTCATTTCAGTTCTCCGGTTCAATCAGGTCTGTCGGTGTCCCTGGTTTCGCCCTTACTGGTGTTGTTCCAGCCATGGGCTTGATACTACTCATACCGTTATCTCATTATACTTGAGCAAAGGAATACCAGCGCGTTTGGTGCGAAACTTGTAGTCTGGGGTTTGAGTGAAAAT
>Ga0209456_10001384_pt1 | contig 11825 bp, 10 predicted proteins | sample COG_11_FD_184755 | JGI IMG/M metagenome (GOLD analysis project Ga0209456, IMG submission 184755) | Pelagic marine sediment microbial communities from the LTER site Helgoland, North Sea, for post-phytoplankton bloom and carbon turnover... | ecosystem: Environmental > Aquatic > Marine > Neritic...
AGCTATTTTTTAGGATTTACATCTATCATTTAGAAATGGAATGACAGTTTTAACTCAGGTCCGGAAGTAGTAACATCATACAAGAAACGATCAGTTCCACTACCTGTCTCGTAATTCATTCCTAACCAGCGATAAGAAAATCCTAATTGAAACAGTTTTGTAAACTGGTAACCTGCAAATGGATGAATTTGCCATGCAAAATCCGATCCAATACCGAAGCCTCCAATATCTGCAGATAAGCCAAGACGCCATTTACTATCATTGAATTTGGTCATAGCTCTGGCTACTATTATTGGGTCAAACCATGTCTCGTTCATAGAAAAGTCAGTACCTGGAAGTATATATTCCCCTGCGGCAATTTTTACGGATGATCCAATGGAATTAAGCCTTCCTCCAATACCAACATCTAGCCATTCCGTAATCCTGTATCGTCCTGATATGGATGTCATAAGTTGATCTGCACCAACGGAAGCATTGCGACTAGCCAGGGGAGTTTGCCCTTCTTTACTAAGATCCATATATAGCAAGTCGAAAACCAAAGCCCATTTTGGACTTGAAGCCTCAAAATACAGCATAGCGCCAAAATTTAGATTACTAAATATATCATCAGTACTTGCATTTACATCAACCGGAATTCCTCTTATAACAACATTGCCGTTCATGGTTGGGAATAATAGATACGGGGTTATATTAAATTCCCAATTTTTAGCATCTGTTGGTTCATCCTGTGCACTTACCGGCAGGAGAAATAAACATAAAATGATTACTAGAAATATTCGAACCTTATTTTGTGTAATTAAGTTAAATCTAAAATTGTTCAATTGTCAATCTTTTTTTGTTGATATTAATATGAAATAAATCTTACTATTTATATGGCTTATTTTTCAAGAAATACTACTTCTCCTGAAGACATGTCGTAAACGGCACCAATAATCTTTATCTCCCCATTTTCTTCAATTTCTTTTAAAATAGGACTTTGAATTCTGATTTCGTTTATTGTATTTTGCACATTGCTCTCACATACTTCATGAACAAATTTATAATTTTTTTGGGTCTTTTCATCTACAAAGTCAGACACAAAGTCTACAGCTGGTTTTATTTTGGAAAGTATAGCAGTAATATTTCCTAATTCTAATGTTTAAAAGGAAATGGCTGGAATATTGATTTTGTCTCTATTAGTTTTCTTAATAAAATTCTACAGGGATTTGCCAGTTTTGGTCAAGTCTCATTTGTACTCAAATCCGGCAGGTCTTTGTTTGGTTCAAGAAAAAAAATATGGATATTTTCCCTGTAGCCATTAAATAGATGAATTTTAATTTCATTATACTAAAATTAAGTTTTAATGACAGCCAACAACTAGATAGAGCTATTTACAACATCTTAATAATAGTAATTATAGTTTGTTGTAAAGTTAGAGGGGAACTGTATGAAGCTATAAAAAAAAATAAATAATAATAAATAAATTATTTAACAAAAGTGTTAAATCATTGCTTATATAATTTTTTCGTGGATCAATGGTTTATTATGGGTATAAATAGCTTTGTACTAATGTTCTCCATTAAGGATATTCATTCACAACGAATCTAACTTGCCTATGTGTTGCTTCTGGTTTTAATTCAAATTCCCTACTGAGGCATTTTTGCCAAGCGATTGATTCTCTCAAACTTCGCCAAGGCTTCAGTTGATACATTTGGTCAACGGACCCGGACCGAGGGAATCAGTAAAAGTCCGGTGAACTATAACCCAAAGGGGCTAGCTGGCGTGGGTACCAAGCCACATTGATATTCAAAAAGTTAAAAACTATCTTTTCGAAGTATGCACCGGATAACGTATCGCAAGTGTACTGGGATCCCTAATGAACTTTATATTTATCGTGAAGTTTGATTTACAATTTTTGTACTTTTAATAAATGAGCTATTTTTATGTATTGAACTTTACTTATTACTTATGAATATTGACCAGAAAATTGCCGCTTCACATACAGTATCTTCGGAAACCCATCTGAAAACGATACTAGAAAAAATGATGTTGCTTGTGATTTCAACCTCAGGTGCTGAGAAGGTGTTATTCCTTTTGAAGGAGGATGGTGCTTGGTATATTGAGGCAGTTGGTAGCACCGGAAGTAAAGAATATGATTTACTGCTCCATAAGCCAATTGATTTTGCCAATGACCATGCAGTGCCGATCCCTGAATCAATCTTTAATTACTACTGCAGAACTAAGGAATCACTTGTTGTGGGTAATGCTATGCTAGACAAACGCTTTGCAAAGGACAAGTTACTACAAGCAAAAGGAATAAAATCCCTGGTTTGTATTCCTGTTGTTACGCAAGGTAATATTAAGGCCATGATTTATCTGGAAAACAATACGATGTATGATGTTTTCACACCCGATCGTATGAATGTGCTAAAACACGTATCTACCCAGTTTGGGATTCTGTTGGAAAACACGCTGTTATATGAGAAACTCGATAAGAAAATAAAGGCACTAAAGGAGAGCGAGGAGCGGTTCCGATCTATCGTTGAAAATGCAAACGAGGCCATTATTGTTTTACAGGATTACAAGATGGTATATTTCAACCAAAAGGTCCTGGAAATGAGTGGGTATTCTTCTGAAGAAATGCCATTCCTAAAATTCGGGGAGTTTATTTATCCTGAAGATTTGGAACTAGTGATGTATGAATACAATGCAAGAATATCCGGTAAAAAACCTTCAAATAATTACGCAATAAGGATTTTCACAAAGGAGAAACAAATAAAAAATATCCTTGTCAACTCCAAATTAGTATACTGGGATAGCAAACCGGCTAGCTTGGTTATGTTTTCTGATATCACCGCTTTAAAGCAAGCAGAATCTGAATTAAGAAGAAGCGAACAGCGTTATGAGTTGGCTGTTTCGGGTTCTGAAGTCGGCATTTGGGGTTACAACTTTATTTCTGATAAATCTTACTACTCTGATCGTTTTAAAGAACTTATGGGCTACGATCCCCAAGAGTTGGTAAATTTGACATTAGAAGAGGCGTTGAGCCATTTACATCCTGATTTTCCCGAAAAATTGCATATAGCCCTGCAAGATCATCTTGAAGGCAAGACACCATATTACTCCATCGACTACAAAGTTCGAATGAAATCAGGTGAGTATCGGTGGTTTCATGCCCGTGGAATGGCCATCTGGGATGAAAATGGCCAAGCCACCGAGATAGCGGGTTCTTTTATCGATATCCATGAACGGAAAATAGGAGAAGAGAAGCTAAAAAAAAGCGAAATGCATTTCCGGCATCTAATGGAGTCCTCACCCTTGGCCATAGCGATTAATACGCCTGACGGAAAAATTAGCAAGGTCAATGCTGCCTGGAAAAAGCTTTGGGGATTTAACGAAGAAGAGACCGTCCAGGTGGTGGCGAATTACAACTTACGTACCGACAAACAGCTTGAGAATTTAGGACTTACACCATTGGTGGAAAGAGCTTTCAAAGGAGAATCTGTAATCTTACCGCCGATAAAATACGAAGGGAACACCACGACGGACGATATAGGACTGGAAGATTTAGAAGGGCCAACACGCTGGATACAAGTTCACATTTATCCGGTTAAAGATGCCGAGGGGGAAATAGAGCATGTAGTCGCCATTAATATGGATTTAACGGATCTCGTAATGGCCCAGCAAGTGGCAGAAGTACAAAGAGAATCATTAGCCCGTATAGATCGTACATCGATTATGGGGCAGCTGACCGGCTCAATTGCCCACGAACTCAATCAACCGCTAACCGGCATTTTAGCTAATGCCCAGGCGGCAGAAATGATGCTACAAAGTGAGACGCTCAACTCTAAACAACTCTCGGAGATATTGGGAGACATTGTGGCAGATACAAAGCGGGCAGGAGCTGTCATCCGCAATCTGCGGGAATTATATAAAGGCGAGAAAAGTGTTTTTAATGACATCAATATCAATAGCATGGTTGAAGAAACATTGCTCCTGCTTCACAGTGAACTTTTAAAATACGATGTGAAGTTGAAAAAGATATATGCGGCAAATATGCCAGAAATTAAAGGCAATAAAATTCAGATTCAGCAGGTCCTTGTCAATCTGATAATAAATGCGATCGAAGCGATGAATAGCTATGACGTAAAACAGCATGAAATATCAATCACAACCGCCTATAACACAAGGGAAGTCAAACTTTACATTGATGATAGAGGATCTGGAATTGATAAGGAAAAGATTAAAAGTATTTTTCTACCACTGGCTACATGGAAGTCAGGAGGTACAGGAATGGGATTGGCAATCAGCAATTCCATCATTGAATCACATAAGGGAAGGATGTATGCAGAAAATTTATCTGGTGGAGGAGCAAGAGTTGGATTTGAAATTCCAAGATTTAACAAAAATTAATTCATATGAGTGAGCCTACAGTTTTTATTATTGATGATGATATCTCAGCAAGGAAGGGAATAACACGCCTGCTTCTGGCAGCCGGATTTAAAGCAGAACCATTTGCCTCCGCTAAAGCCTTTTTAGAATCAGGAAAGTACCACGATCCGGGATGCATAATTCTGGATGTGCGTATGCCAGAAATGACAGGTCCTGAGCTTCAGAAAAAACTTTTGTCCGAAGAAATGGAGTTTCATTTGCCCATCATATTTTTATCAGCCCATGGTGATGTGGCTACTACCGCAAAGGCCATGAAGATGGGCGCTATAGATTTTTTGACAAAACCTGTTGATGTAGACTATTTAAAAAAGGCCATTCAATTATCGCTGGAAAAAGATGCAGCAAACCGAATTCGCCAGGCAGAATCTTCAACTGTGCAAGAACACCTCGCTAAACTCACTAAGAGGGAAATGGAAGTAATGAAATATCTCATTACTGGAATATTGAACAAACAGGTAGCAGCAGAATTAAAAATTTCTGAAGAAACGGTAAAAATCCATCGTGCACGTGTAATGAGGAAATTAGGTATTGTCTCAATTGTAGAATTAGTTCGCTTATGCGTAGTAGCTGGTATTTCACCAGCAGAATTAACAGAAGGTAATAAGTACTTTAAGCGAGGTTCAGTTAAAAGCTTGTAATTCAAACGTTCCATATCTCCTAAATACCCCGGCAGTCAGGGACATTTTCAACTTCTGGCGATCTTTTACCTTCACTCTAATATTCACAACCAATCAAAAGAGTGGCATATAAGCTCGAGAGTCCTGCTTTTCAACATTTTCCAACTATTCGATGGGGTTAGGGGAAGGAGCTTGATGAAATTCATGAAATTTGAATGGATATTAGTCCATGTTATTCTCCCCTTTGGTGATGAACCTGTCCCGCTCTAGCTGGAGGACAAGAGGGATTACAAGCTCTACATAAAGAAATCATTTGAATTGTTTATCAAGAAGTGCTAGCTGGAGTCAATCTAGCGGTTCAGTATAATTCCATGCACAATTTTAAATCATGAAGATGGTCATTTTTTCACTTATATACTACTAAGATGTTATTGTGGTATCTAATATCTATTTGTAATTTTATTCTAAAGAAAAGGTATTGTTTCGCAAAGCCAAATTCAATTAATAAGGTAATACTAATGAATATCAACCATTCCATACTGACATTATACCACCTTAGTGTTATTGAAATTCATTAATTACTTTCCTATTTTTATTCATATGAAAAATGAGCAACATGTATTTGTTGTTGATGATGATTTCTCAACTAGATTAAGCCTCACCCGTTTACTAAATGCTGCAGGTTTTATTGTACACTCTTTTGTCTCTTTTATGGCGTTCATGGAGTTCATAAGGCCCATGGAGTTCATAAATCAAGAAAAAAATGGTTGCATATTACTGGATGCGCGCATACCTGGTTTTGAGACTACCGAGTTAAAAGAGAAACTTTCAAAGTCAGATCAAAAACTTGTAGTCATTTTCATCACTTCCGATGATGATGAAAAAACTAGAATGCTAGCCAGGGAGCTAAATGCAGTTGGCTTTTTTAGAAAACCAGTTGATGGCATAGCTCTACTCGATGCTATTAAATGGGCATTGAAAAGTAATAAAACTATCAGTGACTGAAACGTCTGGAAAAGTACTAAATGTCTATAAATAAAACTTTATGGATCCAGGTCAATCAATTACTCATTGGAATACTAATGGTCTTTATTGTCTCAAACGCTTTAGTTCAAAAAGCTGTTCGGGGAAATAAGTAAGGATTACTAATTGAACCCCTACCAACCAGAGGCCAGGGACTAAGATGAAACACCCATTTTCACCGGCTGGATGAAAAAGCTGAATTTTATGGTAGAGTGCGAACCCCATGTTTCCTATGTGCACGGCGGGCTGAAATGCCTTCTATAACACCCATTTATACCACGATGGTGTTATTGTTTTGTATTCTTTTTTCTTGTTATTTTATAAGATGGCCCTTACATACAATGATATTACTGTAAAATACAATGATACTTCTGTAAAACTGATCCTTTCTATTTTTTTTCTAACGAGTCTTACCCATGTCTATAATGGATATGGCCAGGAGGCGAAATCTGAAATTCCAAAGGAGAAACAAACCGTTCTGGGACTTTATTTAACGGCGAAGGAAGCCTATGAGAAATGGCAGGCCGATCCCGGAAAGGTGAAAATTCTAGATGTTCGAACACCTGAGGAATATATCTTTATCGGTCATGCTGAAATGGCCTGGAATATTCCTCTGGCATTTCAGACCTACGAATGGGATGCAACGAAGGAACATTATTCGATAAAACCCAATCCAGATTTCGTTGACCTCGTGAAAGATCAGTTTGGACCAGAAGATACCATATTGGTAATATGTCGTTCCGGGGGCCGCAGCGCCAGGGCTATAAATCTACTTGCCGAGAGTGGGTTTAATAATATCTACAATATTATTGATGGTATGGAAGGAGACATGATTAACCATCCGGAAAGTCTTTATAAGGGAAAGAGAATGAAAAACGGCTGGAAAAATTCCGAGTTGCCATGGACGTATCAAATCAATCCGGATAAAATGAAATTTCCGGAAGAATTAAAAAATATTCCCTAATTACATAAACTAATTTAAGGATTCTATTATATGAAAGTCATTATTGTTGGTGGAGTAGCAGGAGGGGCATCCTGCGCAGCACGCTTACGCAGGTTGGATGAAAAAGCAGAAATCATTATGGTAGAACGTGGACCCTATGTTTCATATGCAAACTGCGGGTTGCCTTATTATGTCGGAGACGTAATAGAAGACGAAGCGAGTCTCCTGGTTGCAAACGAAGAATTCTTCCGCACGGTATTTGGCGTTAAGGTCCGGACGCGCTGCGAGGCGGTTGGGATCTCCCCAAAGGATAAGACCATAAAATTGCGTGATTTAGAAAGCGGGAAGGAAAGCACCGAATCCTATGACAAACTGGTGCTATCCCCCGGGGCAGCATCTGTGCGCCCACCCCTGCCGGGAATAGACCTTCCGGGCATATTTCATGTGAGGACTGTGCCAGACGCCCGACAAATCCGGGAGTGGCTAGAGCGCGGCACCGCATATCTTGCCGGCATGTACCAGTATTCGGGATTCCAAACCGTGAGGCCTAAAACCCGTGCAGTGGTCGTTGGCGGCGGTTTTATTGGTCTGGAAACGGCAGAAAACCTTATTCATCGCGGGTTCGAAGTAACTATTGTCCAAAAGGGCGACCAGGTTCTGCCCCATATTGATCAGGAGCATGCCCGTGTGGTGGAGACCTTTATGCAGAAACATGGTGTTCGCGTCGTGCTTGATGATGGTGTAACCGCATTTAAGCAGGCTGCCAACGGCGGTATTGATGTGGAAACTCAATCCGGTAAATCTTATCAAGGGGATATTGTGATCCTCGCACTTGGTGTGCGTCCAGATACAACACTGGCGAAAACAGCCGGGCTCGAGATTGGCGAATGCGGCGGGATTCGGGTAGACGATCAAATGCACACCAGCGATCCGGATATCTTCGCCGTTGGCGATGTTATTGAAGTTAAGGATTTTATTACTGGTAAGTGGAGCCGTATTGCGCTCGCCGGACCGGCTAACCGCCAGGGACGGATCGCCGCTGATGTAATTGCCGGGCGCGATTCACGCTTCCGCGGAACCCAGGGCACTGCGATCATTGGGCTTTTCGGGGCTGCGATTGCCTGGACTGGCACCAGTGAAAAGACACTAAATCACCTCGGAGATACAGATTACGAAAAGTACTATCTCTACCCGAATTCTAACGCCGGGTATTACCCGGGCGCCACTCCAATCGCCATAAAAGTCCTCTTCCGGAAATCAGACGGGCGACTCCTGGGAGCACAGGCACTTGGCCAGAATGGCGTGGATAAACGAATAAGCACCATTGCTGCTTTGATCCAGATGGGAGCCACCGTATACGATCTTGAAGAAACTGAGCTTTGTTACGCACCTCAATTTGGTAGCGCAAAAGACCCGGTGAATTTTGCCGGAATGATCGCTGCAGATATTTTACGCGGTGATATGCCGATCAGCCATTGGAGTACCGCAAAAGACGGATTCCTGCTCGATGTACGCCATCCAGTAGAACTCGTTGTGGAGAATGTGCCGGGAGCCGTCAACATTCCCCTGGGAGAGCTGAGAAGCCGTTTGGATGAGTTGCCACGCGATAAAGAGATAAATGTCTTTTGTCGCTCCGGCCAGCGTTCATACTACGCAACACGAATCCTTTTGCAAAATGGTTTCAAGGTCAAAAATGTATCCGGTGGAATGCTTTCACGTACGCATAATTACCTACTTAATATTAAAAAAGAGGAATAAAACATGAGCGACTTAATGCAACTTCTTGAATCTACATTCCAGCTAATGGTCGTGATCTTCACTGCGGTGAACTTGGGATCCCTGGGTCTCCAGGTAAAAATACCCGAGTTGATTGCGGTGTTTAAGAACAAAAAAGCCATGGCACTGATTTTTTTATGGGGCTGGGTGCTGGGTCCGGCACTAGCTTTCCTGATCACCAAAGTTATTCCTCTCGAGGAACCCTATGTAATCGTTATGTTTTTCTCAAGTGTTGCACCGGTCGCGCCATTCTTCCCTATAATGGCGAAACAGGCTCGCGGAGACATGAGCTTTGCGGGCGCCTTTTTTCCACTGGCGATTATTGGCACAGTGATTTTCTTACCGTTGATCGCACCATTGGTGATCAAGGGGATGACGATCAATCCGATGGATCTCGGTAAGCCACTCTTAATGACCTTGCTTCTGCCGATGGTAATCGGAGTTACAGCCCGGCATTTCGCGGAGACCACGGTAACTAAGTTAATTCCCGCTGTTAATGTGATCGCCAGGATCATTACATTACTGATGATCGCGCAGTGCTTCGTGATATATGCCAGGCCGATGGCTGAAACGGCAGGCAGTTTTGCCCTTCTATCGGGTACAATTTTTATGGTATTGATGGGGGTGATTACGTATCGATTCGGTTTCGGCCTTAAACAGAATCAGCGAAGAGTAATGTCGCTGGGTATGCTCCAACGTAATCTTGGAGCTATTTTGATTGCCGCTTTTGCTATTCCAAACGTGGACCCGCTTGTCATAACCTTTACCATCATGTGGGGCATATGGTCGGCCGTACTTTCAATCATTGCGGTCAAAATTTTCGGCAAGCAAGCCGCAAAAATCAATAAAGGAGGTATAACATGAAGATTTCCCAACTGGCCCGCCGTTATTTACCGATCCTTGAATGGGGAGCTGAATACTCCGGCCAAACATTTATCAACGACCTGATTACCGGTGTGATAGTGACTATGATGCTGATTCCACAGTCTCTGGCCTATGCGCAGCTTGCTGGTTTACCAGCGGAAGTGGGACTGTATGCCTCTATAGCACCACTTATTCTATATGCAATTTTTGGAACTTCACGTACACTCGCAGTTGGCCCTGTAGCGGTGGGCAGTCTTATGACCGCAGCCGCGGTGGCTCCATTGGCAGCTCAGGGAACTCCGGAATATTTAGCAGCAGCCATTGCCCTGGCGTTAATCTCCGGATTGATGCTGATTGTTATGGGTCTGTTGCGATTAGGATTTTTCGCAAACTTTCTTAGTCATCCGGTTATTGCCGGTTTCATAACTGCTTCAGGTGTACATATTGCAGCAAGCCAACTGGGCCCATTGCTGGGCATCAACATTCATGGGGAGACTCTGTTTGAACTGGTTGGTTCGATTATCGGCAGTATTGGCAATATCCATCTCTACACTGCTCTCATTGGTGTGATCTCGCTTATCTTTCTATTCTGGGTACGCAGTAAACTTAAGCCGCTCCTGATAAGATTAGGGTTGGGGGAAAGAGCCGCAAGTATGCTTGCCAAGGCGGGTCCCGTTGCTTCTTTGGTAGCAGCAATTCTAGTAGTTGGGATCTTCAGGCTGGACGATAGCGGCGTTACTGTTGTTGGTTTCGTACCCGAAGGTTTGCCAGAAATTGCTATCCCTCCATATGATTCGGCACTCTGGAAAAGTCTTACTGTTCCGGCTCTACTAATTGCCATAGTGGGATATGTGGAATCCATTTCCGTAGCGATGACACTGGCTGCCAAACGCCGCCAACGGGTTGATCCCGATCAGGAACTGATCGGACTGGGTACTGCCAATGTTGGTTCAGCCCTCTCGGGAGGATTTCCGGTTACTGGCGGACTTTCTCGTTCGGTCGTCAACTTTGATGCAGGAGCGGAAACACCTGCGGCAGGTGCATTTACGGCCATTGGTATTGCTATCACTACCTTGTTTCTCACTTCACTGCTGTTCTTCCTGCCAAAAGCCGTTCTTGGTGCTATTATTATTACTGCGGTTTTATCACTGGTGGATGTTGGGGCACTCAAACGCACCTTTGTTTTTTCTAAAGCAGATTTTGCTGCCATGACAGCCACTATACTGCTTACATGGATATTAGGAATTGAGGCAGGTCTTATTGTTGGTGTTGCACTCTCTATTTGTCTTCACCTCTATAAAACATCGAGACCACATGTGGCCATAGTTGGGCAGATCCCGGGAACAGCCCATTTCCGTAATGTGAAACGACATGTCGTGGTAACCGATCCGGCAATACTTTCACTGCGGGTAGACGAGAGCCTCTATTTTCCGAATGCCCGATTCCTGGAAGATTACATCAACGGAGGAGTTGCGGCCCATCCGGATGTCCGTCATGTTATATTGAAATGTGATGCTGTAAATGATATTGACAGTTCTGCATTGGAAAGTCTTGAGATGATTAATCTGCGTTTGAAGGACAGCGGGATCGACTTCCATCTTTCTGAAGTGAAAGGCCCGGTGATGGACCGCCTGCAACGCTCGCATTTCCTGGAAGAGCTGACCGGCAAAGTTCACCTGACCCAATACGATGCAGTGTCCAGCATCAATCCCGATCTGGCACACAGCACATTGGAGACAAAAAGAACGGAATAATAAAAATGAGTATCAAAACATGGTATATATGAAACAAGTTATGAATCATTCTATCAAAAAAACCACCCTGACCATGCATTGTTAAAGGGTTATATTATTTTAATTAAATTTTTAAAAATCATAAATAATGGAAAAGACTGAAGGAACAACAAGAAAGAAAAAAAGAAAAAAGAAAGTAGAATTAACTAGAAATGAAAAAATGGAAAAAACAATGGAAAAAACAAAAAAAACAAGTCCTGCGAATACCGCCCGCGTCAATACCGACACCAAGCGCATCGACAAACTGAAAGAGCTCTACCGGAGCGTCCCCATGCAGCTCGATTTCGAGCGCGTGAAGATCATGAAGGACACCTACGCGGATACCGCCGGCAAACAGCAGATCATCCGGCGGGCCCAGTTCCTGGCGGACTTGCTGGA
>Ga0209456_10001387_pt1 | contig 11817 bp, 14 predicted proteins | sample COG_11_FD_184755 | JGI IMG/M metagenome (GOLD analysis project Ga0209456, IMG submission 184755) | Pelagic marine sediment microbial communities from the LTER site Helgoland, North Sea, for post-phytoplankton bloom and carbon turnover... | ecosystem: Environmental > Aquatic > Marine > Neritic...
TCTGCCTTTTGAGATCTATAATTTATTGCAGTATCAATTACATTTACCCCAGATAAGACAGACTGTTTTACAGCATTAGTTACTAATTCATCTGTTTTGTTATCAGCATCGCCAAGGTAAGTTCCAATACCAATATTTGAAAGATATAGACTTTGAAATTCTTTAAAATTGTCTTTATTTACACCTGAATTTTCAGCAAATTTTTTAGTTCCTTCAAAAGTTGCAAATCCAGATATCATGATGAATATCAGTAATTACTAAATTTATGTCTAAAGAACTAGAGTCCTACCAACAAGCTGATTACAAATAATACGCCAGTAATCCTACCAAACATCAAAGTCGAAGACATGTGAGGTACAAGGTCTTCTACAGAGTTAAAATTTTTCTGCAATCCCATTCCAGATTTTATCATTAATGGAATACTCAAAAAAACAATTAAAGACATCGTAGGAAATAGATTTAACCACACACCAATCACTATTGCAAAATAAGACACCAAAGGAAAAATCCAGAACAACTTTACAGCATTTTCTTTTCCTGCTACAATAACCAAAGTTTTTCTGCCCTTAGACTTGTCAGCATCATAGTCTGGAAAAGATGCAATGAAAAGCACCAATGACGACAAAGAACCAACAACTATGCCAGCAAGGATTGATTCAATAGATATTTCTCCAGATTGAATAAAAAAAGTTCCAATGACAATCATACAACCTTTTACTGCAACAAAAAACTCCCCTAAACCAGAATCGACAATTTTTGTAGAGTAAAAATAAATTGATAGAATTGCAAAGCCCAAGATGACAGCAATGGTTATGCCATCAGTAATTACAAAATATCCTCCAATTATAGAACCAATAATTAAAAATGCGACTCCTGCACGATATACAGAAGATGGTCTGAGTAATCCCTCAGGCAATACACCAGTGCCACCACTCATCTTTGTTCTAGTCGTTTTAGTATCAATACCTCTTTTAAAATCCCAAAAATCATTTAGCAAATCCACACTTGCATGAAGTGCCATCACTCCAGCAAATGTCAAAATTGCATCAAATGGTTCGATAGAAGAATTTTGCCACCAATTTAATGCCAAGCCAACTGAAACTGCAATAACAGATGCAAGAAGAAATCTCACCCTGATTACTCTAAACCATACAGATAACATCAAGTAAAGTATCAGTTTTTCAGTATAATATTCATGAGTTTTTGTTTCAGGATATTGTTTATATGAAAAATCAGATAAAATATGCCCATGATAATAGGTAAAATTTCAGAAAATGAGAAAAAAGTGGAATTTAGCATCAATATTCATTGTACTAATTGTGGTAAACATGTTCCAGGAGGATTAAAAGCTGGAGAAAAATATTATCAGACTAAAGAATTTGAAATAGAACTTGAAGAATTTCTGAAAAATTATCTTTGCGGCATTTGTAGAGATAAAAAAAGACGAAAAACATAGAGAATCACTTATTTTAAAACAATTTCATTATCAAAAAGAATCTAGCATATCGATGATGAATTACAAATTCATATAATGTGATTTCAAATCAGAAATCAGTAAAATTGTTCAAAAACATCACCGTTGCCATAATCACTCCCACCCACTCAAAAAAATCGTTTGATCTGGGACTTGCTTTAGCAAAGAAATTTGATACGGATTTGTCTGTAATTGAATGTGTTTACAAGGTTCAACCCAAGTTTTATTTTTTTGAAACACAGTCAGATAAGAAAATCATGCAAGAACAAATTTCTAAACTCAAAAAGGAATTGAAAAAATGGAAAGAGTTAGCGCAAAAAGAGGGTGTTAAAATCAACACCAAATTTGCTTTAACGGATTCAATTGCTCATTGGGTGATTGATTATGTCAAAGAACATAAAGTAGGCTTGTTGGTAGTGGATTATCCTAAACTTTCTATGATCGAGGCAAATCATTTTGATGACATCATTAACACTATTCATCATAAGGCACATTGTCATGTTCTTACTACAAAAAATTAACTGATGTAAATTTACGTTTCTAAAATATTGTAAGTTTAAACTAAAAATTTTTTTTTGATGTATTCTTTTTTTAATTCATGAAATTCCACGTGAGTATTGGAATTTACTTACTAACTATATCCTCTATGCAGAGGGTACATGGTGTACCTGATTCAGCCAAGGATTGACAAATCATGCAAACATTACATAATTAATTTTATTGTAAAACAGTCATAGTTTTGTCAAAAACTATCCAATACCAGTAATTATAGCGGTCTGAATTTTACAAAAAACAAAATCATAAATTTGGATCTTAAGACCAGCAACGGTTAGTTATCTGGTGAGAGATCCGACGTGTCTATGTTCAATTTTTGGAACAATTGTATTTAGATCATACTGATGAATCATACGTTTTTCTTTTATGCAAACTTTACAAATTATGATTTAGGATTCTGCTGATAGGAGTCATCATCTAACCGTTTAACCAACCGACCATATACCGTCCAAGGATGGGCATACTTTGGCCCATCCTTTCAAATTATTTTTTGCCAATCATTGGTTAATACAAATCCACTGAGAAATGAGATGAACGAATCATTCGTTTTCCTTTTATTCAAATTTTGCAAACATTATACATGAGCAATCAAGATAATCAAATCAAATCAATTTCATGGGAAGAAGTACAAGGACTGTCCTGGATTTTCTACGAGGACTAGTTACGCGGGTGTTTTTGTAACTCACAATTTTTTACCTTACAAAACATCAGAAGAACTTATCAAGTTCCCGTTATTCCTTTGATCAAACAATGAAGTATTTTGTAATAATTTTGGTCATTATCGGATTTTTAGTTAGTCCATTTGCGGTATCTGAATCATTTGCACAATGTGTTGTGAATGAAGACTGGCCACAGGCACCCTGTCTTGATGTAATAATGAATGGATGCTACAATTCTGATGATTCCAAGATGTGGATGGATTACTATGATTACAAGGGAGAATCACTCATGGAATCTAAAAGAATTGAGATGTTAAATGCAATTGATGAAAAAATGCTACAAGAATGGGAATTGCAATCACATGAAAACTTTAATGTCTGGCAGTACTATTACCTCAAAGGAGAAGTTCCAGATATTTCAGGTGCATATTATCTGTGCGCTGATCAGATGGGTGCAAACAAATCATTTACGGTACAGATGAACCAAAGTATTTTCTTTGATGGCTATGAAATAACATTTTCAGAAATTCTGGAAGATTCCAGATGTCCTGCAGATGCCCTATGTGTTTGGGAAGGCCGAATCTCTATTGGCATGGATGTGAAAAACAAAGAGGAAGTTCAGAGCATAGTACTCACATCTGCAGATAAGATAACGGCATATTTTGATTCGTATAAAATTAATCTGGTGCATGTCTTGCCGTATCCTTTTAGCTCAAAAACAATTACTCCTGAGGAATATTCTGCAACAGTCATCATTTCAAAGGCTGATGAAAAAATTATTCCGCCGCTAAAGCAGAGCACAAACAACACTCCTTTTCATGAGATAAAATGCAACATAGACCTTCAATTGACGCAAAAATATGATGGAACCCCTGCTTGTGTAAAACCAGAAACCGTTTTTGAGTTGATTAAAAGAGGCTGGACTAGCGATGTGATTAAACTTGTTCAATCAAGAGACATTTCCTTGGATCTTGAACATGCAACATCATCCTACATGAACAAAATAGTTCCAACACTTGATGATTTTAAAAATACCCTGGATGAATCATAAGATATCAATACAATATTTTTCAAATTTGGCAAGCCACATGATGACATTGGAAGTGGGATTCACATCTATGTGTATGAACTAAATGATTTCACTCAAATCTGGATTGGATATGCCGACAAAATTCTGTATGTGCACCATGTAGATGTTGAGGGAAATGTTTTGGAGAAACTAGTTGAACCATAACATGAAAATTAGGATTCAAAATTCTAAATAATTTCCTAAAAAAAATTCCAGACTTTAAAAGATTAAATCTAAATTTGTAATGCTGATGGTAACGTAAAATTTTCTTTAATTAATCACTTCAGAACGTCTTAACTTAATTCCACATGATCCAATCAAGTATTACTATCTTGTAACCCTTGATCTCAATAATAGTTCAGGCCTCTCAAGATTCAATTCTTAATTCTTAGTTTACGCTAGAAAAATCATGGTTACTATACACACTCTCCATTTACTGTTTATTGGAATCTTTTTTCTTGTTGTAAGTCAAGTTGCACCTTTTCAAGAGCAATTATTATCATTCATGTTGATAATTGGCATAATTCTAGTAATTTTGGCCATTATTTTTAGAATAGTGAGATCCATTGGACTAAAAGTCAAAAAAGCAATTGGTAAAACAGAAAATCCAAAACAAATTCTAGTATCTAAGAATTATTATCTAACGTATTTCCTTATAGCTATAGCGTTTATTTCCACTCTTGGTGGATTAATGACCATGTCAAGTATTCCATAAACTATTCAGCCCTGCCATGGAATCCTATCCAAGACAATGTAGAACATCTGATGGAAAACATTTTGTGGAATCCATTCCAGAACATAAAAAATGTGAAATGACAGGTGGACTTTGGGGAACATGGAGTAATTCGGTGCCTGTAAAAGAGTCATGTAATCCGTCTACATCTGATGAAGGAATATCATGTACTGACTCATCTCAATGCCAAAGTTTTTGCCAAGCAAAAGAAGGATCTGAGATAGATAGTGAAAGTTCAGGAACATGTTATGGGTATGAATTGGCCATTTGTATGCAGGAAGTTAGAAGTGGAACAATTCAACCTGAATGGTGCCAATAGTCCTTTCTGCATTCAAATTATCTCCAAATAAGTTAGAAATCCCTGTGAGTTAATTTTGGTACCCAATTTGACGTGTTCAAAGTCTTTATGAACTTCTTATCGTTCGTTTAATCAAAGAATGAAGTATTTTGTAATTTTCTTGGTTCTGATTGGATTTACTGTGCATGTATTTGCAGAATCATCAGAGTTTACAGTAGGGCAAGTTCACTGGCTTAAAGACAGTCATTCTGCTGATGGCTTTGCTGTTATCCAAGTAACAGATCCTGACATGAATTTATCTTCAAAGGACATTGAAAAGTTCAAGATTCACATTTCATCTGATTCTGACTCTGATGGAATAATTCCTAGTGTGTTTGAGACTGGGGCAGATACTGGAATATTTGAAAGCAACATCTATTTTTCTGAAAAACCATCCACGGGACAAAGATTACATACACTTGAAGAAGATCTTGCAATTGCTTCGTATGATGACCATACATTACCTCCACCACATTCTTCAGAGGGGAAATTAAAAATTCTTGATTCCATAATAATTCGAAAAACTCTTGCCAATCCAGATGAAAGCCAGAATCAGTTCATGAGAATAAATGATGAGTCATTTAACAGGCAGTCCCTGCAGACAGGCGAAACAATATCTGAATCAAGTACACTTACGGCCATAATTATGGGCAGTCTTGGCCCAATTCTAATCGTATTGTTTATTGTAATTTATGCAGTCAAAAAAAGAACGGTAAAGAAAAGTATTGAAGAGAAAAAATGACAATTCGAACCAAATCAATAGCAAAATCTTTGCCTCAAACTATATCATTTTTTATTCCCAAAATAATAGACGAATCTTAGGATTTGTACATAAATAGAGTAAATGTATAATCATAACATGAAACATTTCATCCTTTTTGGAATTCTAATTCTATCGATAATTCTAGTTGTAAACTATGATCCTATCTTTGCATCCCATGGAGGAACTCATTATGATGAACAAATGGGACAACATGGAATGAAAAATAACATGATGGAAAATCATCATACACCGCATAATGGAATGTGTGCGCCAGGATTTGCATCACTTGGTCAGATATGTGTCTTAGATGATAGATGTGGTCCAGGGGCTTATGCAGGCAAAGTTTGCATTATGGATGGCATCATGAAACCATACCTAAAACCGCTCCATCAAAAATATGCAGGAATTTCAGTTGATAACATAATTTGTGCCGAAGGAAAAGAATTGATGTTCAAACATCATGATGCAACTCCTGCTTGTATAAAATTCGATTCTGTTGAAAAATTAAAGCAAAGAGGATGGCAAACAGAAAAACCTGCAATAGCTTGTACGCTGGAATACAATCCCGTATGTGGAGTGGATGGTATGACATATGGCAACATGTGTAGTCTTAATTCACAACACATGGCAATGAAGCACCACGGAGAATGTCCCATGTCATCTTCAATTAACAATTTTGATGAATGTGTTGCTGCAGGAAATCCTGCCATGGAATCACATCCACGACAATGTAGAACCGCTGATGGAAAATATTTCGTAGAAAAAATTACGATGCAAGAAGCAAACAAAGTTTTTCCTGAAACTATGATGTACATCAAAAATGCTCCAACCATTGATGAGCAAAAAGGATATTTTGTAGGTGAGATTGCAGACGGGATTTACTGGCTAGTCAGCAATGGCTATCAGGTAATGTTTCTGACAACAGGTCAAGGAGTAATTGTTGTTGATGCACCTCAGCCAATTGGAGAAAAATACATTCAAGCAATTCAAGAAGTAACAGAGGAGCCAATCACCCACATGATTTATTCTCATCCTCATGCTGATCATACAGGTGCAGCAGGTCAAATTTTCCCATCAGACATCGAATACATTGCACATTCTGATACTGCAGATATTTTGATTTCTGAAAATGATCCAAACAGACCCATTCCAACCATAACGTTTGATGATAGATACACATTATCAGTTGGAAATCAAGTCTTGGAATTATCATACATTGGAGAGTTTCATTCCCAAGGTGATATTGTGATTTTGGCACCAAGACAAAAAGTTGCAATGGCAGTTGACTTGTTTCATCCAGATGCTGCACCATACAGAGGATTTGGAGTTACAGTAAACATGGATGAGCATATCAAGGCACACGACACCCTGGTAAATGACTTTGATTTTGATGTGCTAATTTCAGGCCATGAAAAAATACTTGGAACAAAACAACACATCAAGACTGACAAAGAATTTGTGTTTAGTGTGATGGATAACGTAAAGCAGGCAATGAATGAGACTGAATCTGCCAATGAAATAACTGCAAAATGTGTGGATCTTACCATTGATCAGTGGAGTGGAAAATTGGGAAACCTTGAGCAGTTCATGACAGAGAATTGTCAGGCAATGAATGATTACGTTTTATCAAAGTAAAAATTAGTGTAAAATCTTTACTGCCAACTATTCCTCATGCAGGTTATGTTGTGAATATGATTAAGTATACATCATCCAAGATGAGCATCACAACACCAATGTGTTGAAAAGATTTTCCAAACTTAGACCGTTCAACAAAATATTGCGTGGTGCAGGATGCAAATTAGATGACAGTGGCAATGTGATAATTCCCATTTTGCCATACCTTGATGCAAAGAAAAGAGAGTGTATTCAGTACATGAGATTTACAAATTATACCACTGGCAAAGAATACTCTGATTCAGATGCATCGCTCTACTGGAAACCCTTGAGCCAAATGTTGAATGATTATGCCGACCACAAGGAGGTAAAGTCGGGTGGAGATGTTGGCTTGTTACCCAGATTACGCATGAAAATAGACCGAAATTTGATAAAATATGTCGGAAAGGAGGTTTCAAATCTTGATGTTACCAACATTCTAGGAGTTGCTCAAGACTCTGATGGTTGTACAGTCTATGATAATCTAGAAGAGAAAATTCTCAAGATTAGGCCAAGAGACTCCTACAAGTTTGGAATATCCAGAAGCAATTTGATGGCAATCCAAAAAGGGATTAGAAACAAAGACTTGCAAGTAAAACTTCGGAAAGGAACCATTAGTAGACTACAAAAGGCATTTTCCGACATTGTTTCGGGAAATTTCCGGATTGATAACCGGATTGATAGTGACATTATGATTGCAAAGGAGGCGATAATGAAATAATGACCGGAAAGATAGAAGATACTCCCGGATTGATAGAGAACAATGCCGGATTGATAAACCAAGATACCGGAACGATAAATGACAACACCGGATTGATAGAAAATTCTACCGGATTGACAATAGACCGTACCGGATTGATAAACGATACCAATGATGCAAAATACACTGTAAACGGAAGAAGAAAACGCAGCAGGGAAAGAGGCAAGGACAGCAAGCCGAGAAACTATCCGTTACACACAATGAAAAACTTGCCACAGTTCAGAAACAAGTCTCATGAGGAAGTTAGACAATACATACTAGAAAAGAAAGGAGTTGACATTGGAAGCAATTTTAACTTTGGAAATTTGATGTTGTGGGTTTTTGTAATACTTGCAATTATTGCAGGAGGAATAGGAATCACAAAGTGGTTGCAACAAAGACAAAAGGAAAATGGAATGAGGGATGCATCAACTCAGTCGAAACATGACATGTTAAAGATCTTGAAAAATAATAGATGATCAAACGGGCTTTCCTCTGAATTGATAATCAATTATTTTATGAAATGTATTGTGTGATGCAATTACAGCCAGTGTGGATAATGCAGCCCAGATAAAATTTCTAATTGTTATCAGTTCATTGGGCTTGTCAATTATCAGAGAAGTATCAAATACGACATAAAAGTTGTCAAAGAGCCAGAACGCCAAGGTTATCCATGACAGTACACCTCCAATAAGAAAACCCAATCTGGTTTTGCTTTTCACAAAAACTATTGCTGCTATTATTGCGATATACCAAAATATACCAGCTAAAAGCCAAATGGGCTGAAAAAGATCAGGCCTGTCATCTAACCAATAGTAAGTGGTTCCAACTATTGCCATTGCAATTAGTGATGCAAGCAAAAGTTTTTGATTAATCTTGAATCCTGTACGCTCTTCTCGCAGAGGGGACGTAGGAGGATTTTCTCTAATTTCCTTTGTTGCAATATCAATTGCATCCATTACTGACTTGAGTTGTATTGGGATGATCTTGGTAATGGAATCCTCAGTAACGACTGTATCATGAACCAGGCTGTCTATGAGGGGTCTTGCCAATGATGCCTTGACTGGCGTAATTAGATCAACCCAGTATGAGGATAGGCGTGTGGTGAGAAACGGAATCTCGATAACAAACAGGCTCTTGTTCAAATATTTGGCATAAACCCGCATTAGTTGCTCATAAGTCATCTTGTCTTTGCCTCCAATTTCATAGATTTTTCCTGCAGTTTCCGAATTTTCCATACATCCTACAAGGTAATCTATTACATCGTCAACGGCGATAGGTTGCGCAAGTGACTTGACCCAGGAAGGGCAAACCATAACCGGTAATCTTTCAACTAGATATCTCAACATGGCATAAGATCCACCCTGAGCTCCAATGATTAAGGATGCACGCAGTTCGGTTACTGGAATATTGCCCGATGCCAATATCTCTCCAACCTCTTTTCGACTTTTCATATGCGGAGATAATTCAAGACTGTCATTTACCAGTCCTCCGAGATAGATTATTCTTTTCACTCCTGCCTTTGTTGCTGCTGCAAGAAAATTCTGGGCTTGAATTTTTTCACGTGATGCAAATTCCTTCCAGTGATCTTTACTTCCTTCCATTGAATGAAGCAAATAATATGCAACATCAATTCCGGTTAACGCATTCTCTAATTGGGTTACGTCAAAGACATTAGCCTGAACATATTTTACATTTGAATTATCTGAAATCTGTCTCCTGGACATTCCCTTGACAGAATATCCAAGTTTGGAAAGATACAATATCAAACGGGTTCCAATAAACCCTGTTGCACCAGTAACCATGATGCTGTAGGGTTTATTCTTTAGCGTGGTACTAGTTGATTGTCGAGACATTCCTGATTGATCTTTTTCCTTTTCTAATTATTATTAATATTGGAATAGTGGATATTGCAACTGATACAAAAAATAGAATACCTATAGAAAGATAATCATTTACAAATAATTTTGTGTCAAGCCAGGCTTTTGGTAAAATTGTAAAGAGATCACCACCTGAAAAATCCTCAATAGTTCCAATGGCCAGACTATATTTCCCTTCTTGATTTTTTTCATCCATAACAACAATGAAATATTTTCCATCGGCAGGGATTTGAGTTCTAACTTCTTGTCTTTCCCAGTATGTTACCTGACCAAATGGCTCATAGAATTCATTTCCTGGAAATTTTCCCTCATACAGAAATTTTTCTGTGTTTAATTGATTTTCAAAAATATCGTTTTCGTTTTCAAATACAGTAGCATCCATTAAAATTAGTGATGGGGAATATTCATCCAGTCCGTTGATTTTGGGAATTACAATGCTTGCATAAAACGAATCTCCTTGTTTTGCATCAAACGAATAAAATTTAGCCTCATTTGTACCTAAATTCTCATAAATTGCCCATGAAATCTTATGATCAGGAATTTGTAATGCGGATTCAAAGTCCCTGTGCGTGTCATCATGGTTGATTAATTTGTGTCCATATGCCGGGCTGGTTGAAACAATTGCAAAAACAAAAAACATAATGATAATTTTTTTCATAATTTCTTTCCTTAAAATTAGTATTTTAACTCCAGCGGGAATTTTCCTAGTTAGCACTAGTCTCAATTATAAGCACTATTGATATATGAAAAATTTAGAATTATCGTATGAATATGATTTCAGTACAAAAATGCAATGAATGTGGAAAAGAATTTCAAGAATGGTCTTGTGATTATTGTTACACCAAGTATATGATTAAAAAAATGGAAGGATGAACATGCAGAAATTAGATGCTGAAGAAATAGACAAATTCATCCCCGATCTTAAGATTCCAATCAGGATAGGTTTTATCAAATCTAATGGTGTACCTGGAGTTATTTCTCTTTGGTATGTTTGTAAATACGATAAAATCTACTGTGCCGTACAAAAAACAGCAAAAATTGCTTCATATCTTAAAAAGAATCCTGTATGCGGATTTGAGATAGCAGCAGACAAACCACCATACAAAGGAATACGTGGTGAAGGAACTGTTCAGCTTTTAAATGAAACTGGAGCATATGTTCTAGATTTTTTGATGGAAAAGTACCTTGGAGAAAAAGAGTCAACACTATCTAAATTTTTAAGAAATAATTCTAAAACAGAGGTAGCAATTGAAATCACGCCGCAAAAAATCTCCAATTATGATTATTCTGAAAGAATGAAGAATGTGTGATGACATGGTAAAGGATCAAGGGTGTTCTACTTGCATTTCTAAAAACTTTGGAAGCACAGAGATAAAGAAAAATCCTGATGGAAAGAAATATGGAAAAAGCAGTACTACAACTGTAAAAAATTCTGACACTCAAAATCTTGAAATTAATTATTCACAGATTACTTACTCTCTGTGATTCTAGACTGCTGCTTTTGCGTATAAAGTAGATATTATTGGAGATTTCAATTTTTTCCTAAAGGAAATCTTGTAAAATATCAGAATGCCAAATAATTCCAGATATTCTACAAACCCCACAGTGTAAAAATGCAATAGCCACCCGTCCAGACTTTGATCAACTGATGCAATAACTGCACTCATCTGAGGAAATGCTGTAAGAAAGGCCACGGGAACCATCAAAAACGCAATAAACCAATCAGAGGCATCCCATTGCTTTGCAGATTCTAGAATTTGTTCAGAGCTTGTAGATGGGGAATCCACCATTGTTTGGAGTTTTAGATGAGAATAAACTGAATTTCCTTGATCTATTGCAAAAATCATACTGCCCAATATCAAAAGAAGAAACAAGGATTCACCAAAAACTAGCAAACCACGTTTGCCTCTTTGGAATTTGTACATTTGTCGCTCAAACATGGGGCCAAAGAAACC
>Ga0209456_10001388_pt1 | contig 11803 bp, 9 predicted proteins | sample COG_11_FD_184755 | JGI IMG/M metagenome (GOLD analysis project Ga0209456, IMG submission 184755) | Pelagic marine sediment microbial communities from the LTER site Helgoland, North Sea, for post-phytoplankton bloom and carbon turnover... | ecosystem: Environmental > Aquatic > Marine > Neritic...
AGGAGGCGCCAGCCGCACAAGATAGCGAGATGACAAAGGAAGCGTCTCGGTTGCTAACCAGCCGAGGCGAGGTCTGCGTCCTCACTCACCAAAAGATGCGATTCGATTGACGGATCAGTCCAAAACCGCTTACCTTTTTGGTTGAAACGGACATTTGCGGTGACATTAGAACTAATCCGTTGGATGGCTAACCAACTTCGCCTGACCCTCCTCGAAGAAGGGGAGAACGGCACCGTGCACGGCAACGCGAGTGCTCTCGTCGCCCTCCGAGGAGAGATGCCCGCCGATCTGGTGGCCGGCGCGCTGCAGGTGCTCGGCAGCGTCGACGAAGCCGGTTTGCAAGAGGCCGTCGAGAGCGCACGCGCCGGGCAGCAGGCCGCATTCGCTCCACGTCCCGGCGTGCAGCTGCTCGCGATTCCGATCGACGCCGGACGCGCCGCGGTGTTGATCACCACGCAAGAGAGCCCGCTCGCCGAAAGCATTCAAGCGAAGGCGGCCGCCGCGGACCTCGCCGCCGGCGTTTCTCATGAAGTTGCCAACGCGCTGAGCGCAATCGTCGGCTGGGCGCAGGTCGCACGGGAGCGCCCCGACAAAGCGCCTCCTGAAGAAGCGCTGACCTTGATCGAGAAAAGCGCGCAGGTCGCCCGTGACGCCACCCAAGATTTGCTACGCATGGTACGGCACACCAATCACGAACGTACGCGTACCGACCTCTCTGTCGTCATTCGGGACGTCGTTCGCCTCATTCGACCCGAGGCGCAGAGCAAGCGCGTGAACGTGCACGCCGAGGTCGAGGACTCTTGCTGGGTCGAAGGAAAGCGATCGCAACTCTTCTCGATCGTCTGGAACCTCGCCCACAACGCCGTGCAGATGGTTCCCGCAGCGGGCAGCGTGTCCATTCGCGCCTACCCACGAGGCTCTCTGGTCGAGCTCGACGTTCTCGACAACGGCCCGGGGATGTCCGAAGCCGAGCAAGCCCGCGCGTTTGAGCCCTACTACACGACCCGAGCGGAAGGGACCGGCCTTGGCTTAGCCATCGTTCGCGGCACCGTCGAGTCTCTGGGCGGAAGGATTCGCCTCGATACATCACCGGGGCGAGGGGCGAAGTTTCGAATCGAGCTGCCCGAAGCCGGCGTGAAGCGCGAGTCCGACTTGGTGCCGAAGCGACCTCGGATCAGCCGAGTCATGAAGCCCGAAGAAGCCGAGCGCAGCCACATCCTGGTTGTGGAAGACGACGAAGGCGTGCGTGGGCTGATCGCAACGACCCTGATGCTGTCCGGTGTGGTTTCGACCTGCGTCGGCACTGCCGAAGAGGCGCTTGCGAGCAAGGGGCCCTTCTCTGCGGCGATGATCGATCTCACTCTTCCCGACGAGCGGGGAGACATCCTGCTCGGGCGGCTGCGCAAAAAGGGACTGGTAACCCGCGCCGCGATCATGAGCGGCGCTCCGCCTCCCGACGACGCCGATCCGGACGGCAAACCCGAGCGCTGGCTCCGCAAGCCGTTCGATCCTTCCGACCTGCTGCAGACGGTGGGCGAGCTCATCGATTCGAGCTCGAATACGCGAACCGCAGCCAACCACTAAGCAAAGCGAACAGCCAACGCCCGGATGTGCAGCGGCCCCGTTCCGCAGCAGCCCCCAATGACCGAAGCGCCGGCGTCCTTCCATCGTTCGGCAAGGGTCGCATACGCTTCCGCGGCCGCAGCGCTGGTCGCAGCCCAGCCGAGCGCTTCGTCCTCCCGGCCGGCGTTCGCGTACACACCCGATGGAACGCCAAGCGAGGCGATCGCGTCGACGTAGGCTCCGATCTGTGTCGCTGCGATGCAGTTCACCAGGAGCCGGTCGATGCCGATTGACGCGGCATCCGTCCCGATCCGCGCCAGCTCTTGCGGCGTGAGCAGCTGGCCGAACGGCCCGGCGGTCAAAGAGAGCCAGACGGGCAAGCCGGTCGCCATCGCTTCTTCCGCAGCGACGAGCGCTTCTTCTCCATTGGCAAAGGTCTCGCAGAGCAAGACATCGCACCCCGCGGCCGCGAGTGCGGAGGCGACCTGCCGATGCTCCGACCGAGCCTCCTGACCCGGGCTCAGGTCCGGTCGATAGCAGTCCTCGACCGGCGCCATGCTCCCGAGCACGGCCTGCCCCGCCCCCGCGGCGTCGCGCGCGATCCGCACTGCGTCCACCAGCGCGGCGCGCCAACCGACCCCGAACGCGCGAGGCTGAGTCCGAAATGTATTGGCCGTATGGAGCGTCGCGCCCGCCTCCCCGTAGGCCGCGTGCACCTCCGCCAACATCTTGGGCGCCTCATGGATCGCGCGAGCACTCCATTTCGGCGCTTCGAGCGTCAGGCCGCGTGAAGCCAGCTCGGTCCCAATCGCCCCATCGAGGATCTGCAACGCCATTGCGAGGCGTAGTCTAGCAACTGACCAGGCCCGGGGGAGCTGTTACGCTTCGGCCGTGGACGCACGCACCCAAACCTCGTTCATCGCCGCGCTTTTGTGCTTTGCGCTTGCGGCGAGCGTCCTTTTGCGCACCCACCGCCAACGCGATCGCTGGCTCTTTGGCATCGTCGCCACGAACACCGGTCTTTGGTACGTGAGCACCTTCATGCTCGGCGTCGTCGGCCGAGTGCCGTTCTGGGAGCGCTTCAATTTGATCTGCGGCGTCTTGCTCCCGCTGGCGGCGGTGCGCTTCTTCAGCGTGTTCGCGCCTGGGGAGACCGGCCGCACGCGCTTCCTCAAGCGCGCCTCCGTCGTCGCCGCAGTGGTCCTTCTCGGCGCGATGTTGACACCGTTCTACGATCACGCGGTCGTCGTAGGGGGCCTGCTTCTCTACGCGACGGTCTTCCTCTCCCTGGCCCTGGGCTACCTCTACAAGCTCGGGTTCGAGACCGACTCGCGCGTCGAGGGCGCGCGTCTTCGCTACATCGCCTTGGTCGGCGGCTTCGGCGGTCTCTTCACCTTGGTCGAGTATCTCCCGTACGTCGGTCTCGACATCCCGCCGGTCGGCACGATCCTCATCCTCGTCTTCCTGTACGCGCTCTCGCAGTCGATCACCCATTACCGCCTCTTCGACCTCTACGAGCTGGCCGGGCGCCTGGGTGTCTTGACCGCGCTCGCCTTCGTGCTGGCTTTGATTTTGTGGCTGATGCGGCTGGTTTCGGGAGAGCAGCTTTTCCTTCACGTCGTCGTGTCGGCATTCGTCGTGCTCATTCTCTTCGACCCTCTTCGAACTAAGGTGCAGGAATGGATCTCACAGGTGTTCTTCCACGAACGCTTCGAGCTCGAGCAAACCATCCTGGCGCTTCGAAGGTCGAGCGCGCACATCCTCGACGTCGACGAGCTCGGCCAAGTCCTGATCGATGGGCTCGACGCGTCGCCTCGATTCACCCAGGGCGCTCTCTACCTGCTTGGGCCCGATGCGCGCGTGTTCAAGCTGAAGAACCACTTTGGCCCCAAGCCCACCGAGCGGGTCGAAATGGCGCCAGCGCGACCGCTCCTCGATCGACTCTCGAAGATCGGCACCGCGGTCCTCGAAAACGCGGAACGCGAGCTCGAGGAGCGAAGGCTGGTCGGCGACGACCGGGAAGCCGAAACCGCGCACGACATCGCGGTCACGATGCGCGCGCTTCAGGCCTCCGTCTGCCTCGGGCTCCGCGGCGAGTCCGAGAATGATCTCTATGGCTTCATCGCCCTCAGGGACGACCGGCTGAGAGACGCCTTCTCGCGGGAGGAGGTGCAGCTGCTCGCCGGCTTGGCCAACCAGGTCGCCGTCACCATCGAGAACTCTCAGGTCTATCAGCAGATGAAGGAAAAGGACCGGCTCGCCGCACTCGGTGAAATGGCGGCCGGACTGGCCCATGAAATTCGAAATCCGCTGGGGTCGATCAAGGCCAGCGCCCAGTACCTGAACGAAACCTTCGCGCCGCCCGAAGATGGCGCGGAGTTCCTCGACATCATCGTTGATGAGGTCGATCGGCTGAATCGCGTCGTCAGCTCGTTCCTAGACTACGCCCGACCCGCTCATACCGACCCCGAGCCGATTCTCGTCAACGCCGCCGTCGAGCTGACGCTGCAGTTGCTCCGCCCCGAATGCGACTCGGTCGACGTGACGCTGCACGTCGAGATGGCGCAGGACTTGCCCCGGGTGCGCATCGACATCGAGCACCTTCGACAGGTCCTCATCAACCTCGTCCAGAACGCCGTGCAGGCCATGACGGGCGGCGGCGACATCTTCGTCGAAACGCGCAATCAGGACAGCTTCCGCCTCGGAGGCGGAGCCCGGCGCTGGGTGCAGATCAGCGTGCGTGACACCGGCCCCGGAATCGCACCCGGCCTGCTCGCCAACCTGTTCGTGCCTTTCGTCACCACGAAGCAGCAGGGAACCGGCCTCGGTCTGGCCATCTCCCAACGAATCATCTCCGAGGCGGGCGGCCGTATCGACGTGCGCAGCCGTGAAGGGTTCGGCACGACCTTCGTGATCTTGCTCCCTGCAGACGGCGAGGCGGCGCTCGACACCTTCGAGGCGGAAGACGTCGTCGACCCCGCACCGGAGCAGGCCAGCACGCCCGCTCACCTCGAACCCGTTGAGCCTTGATCGATCGACACCGTCTGCATCCGGACGCGGTAGAGGCGCAGGTCCCGGCGGCCGAAGCTGTCCTCGGGAAGGCCGTTGTCTCGGAAAAGCTGCTTGTAGGCATCGGTTGGGCTGTCCGCCCTGTGGGTCGCGCGAGGCAGCAGATAACGCCAGCGTGCCGGCTGCTCGTAAGCCACGCCGTGCTGCGGCTTGACGAGCGCGTCGATGAGAGAGGTGGCCCCCGCGTCAAAGGTGCCGTCGTCGAACAGGAACGCGACCTCGACGTCGAACTGATCGAGGCGCTCGTCGAGCGGTCCCCCCATCGTCTCCGCCCTCTCCTCCCAGCGTTCCCGCGCCGCGAGCGATGCGGTGACCAGCCCCTCGGCAATCGAGTGCGCACGCGCCGAACGCCACAGCCGTGGACCAGATCCGCCGCTCAACACGATCAGCACCTCGACCGCTTGCTCCTCGGTCAGCTCTTCGGGAAACGCGTCCATCGGCGGCGGCGCACTCCCTTCGAGAATGCGACGCGCGACGCGAGCGAGAACCCGATCCGAAATGACCACCGGCCACTTGGTCTCGTCGACGACGTAGAGAAGCCCCTGGGTCGTGAGCACGGCTCCTCGAAACCCGCGCACCACGGCGCCGGCCGTAAAACGGTCTGCCAAAGGGAGCTCCCCCCCCGCCCTGGGCTCAACCGACACGCCGACCCAGAGCCCCTGAAGCCCGGCTGCTTTGAGCGCCTCGCGCAGTTGAACCGGATCGCTGCCCCCGACCGCTTCCTCTACCTCGGGGTACGCGTCGACCCGATCCCAGTCCAGACCGGCCGGTGGCGCCACCAGGGCGGCGACGTGGGTCCATTGGACCAGAGCAGCAGACGCCTCAGGCCGGCTCTGACGCCATAGCAGCAGCGCCCCAACGACTCCCAGGATCACCAACAACCAGCCCCGCTTTGCCATCCCGCTACCCTCTATCGTAAGAACCTGTATGCCCCAAGGCCTCAAGCTCCGCGCCTCGCCGACGACCAGCCCATTCCACGTCGTCCTGGTCGAGCCCGAGATCCCGCCCAACACCGGCGCGGTCGCCCGGACCTGCGGAGCGACCCAGTCGCCGCTCCACTTGGTGGGCCGGCTCGGCTTCCAAATCGATGAGCACGCGGTGCGCCGCGCGGGCCTCGACTACTGGGATCTGGTCCAGATCCACCGCCACGAATCATTCGACGCATTCGAGGAATCCAACCCACAGCGCCGAATTCATTTATTTTCTGCCACTGCCTCGCGTTCGTACCTGGAAGCGGCCTTCGAGCCCGGTGATGCCCTGGTCTTCGGCCGGGAGTCGGTGGGACTGCCCCGCGAGCTGCTCGAGGACCGGCAAAATGTCTGGGCCATCCCCACGATCGGAGCCGTCCGGAGCCTGAACCTGAGCAACGCCGTGGCCATCGTTTTGTACGAGGCATTGCGCCAAAATCGGGCCTTTGAGGACACCTTTCTGGGCTAGCCGCCAGGGGCTTGAATACCGCCGTCCGGGGCGCGTCGGAGTTTCATGGCCCATTCACGCGCAGTCTCTCTCCTTCCGTTTCTGCTGCTCCTCGCCGGCTGCCCCATTTATGGCTCCGGGCCGGTGGAGCGCGAAGTTCAGGTCTCCTGCCAAAGCGACTTCGATTGTCCCTCGGACACGTTCTGTGACCCGGAGGCAAACAGTTGTATCGGCTACGATTTCGGAATCTGTCTGACCGACGGTGACTGTCCGGTCGGCAGCTACTGCGACCGCGCCGACGGCGGCTGCTACATCCCGGCCGTCGCCGAATGCCGCGCCGACCCCGATTGCATGTCGGGCTTCGAGTGTGACTTCCGAGACAGCTGCCGCCCCGCCACCCCGGGGAACTGCTTGGCCGACGACAACTGCCCGGGCGGAGAGCTCTGTCTCGAGAACCTCTGCACCGCGGTCGCGGAGACCTGCCAGTTCGATTTCCAGTGCTCGGCCGGCTTCACCTGCGCCAACAACCGTTGTCGCCTGCTCTGTAGCCCTGACACGATTTGCCCGAGCGGTACTGCCTGTGAGGCGAGCCTCTGCCAGCCGATCGTCGGTGAGTGCATCGACAGCAGCGAATGCCCGGACCTCTCGACCAACTGTGTCGAAGGAACCTGCCTCCGCCGCTGCGATGAAGGCTGCAACGATGCGATCGAGGTTTGCGACCCCGAGGGCTTCTGCCGACCGCGCACGAGCCCCGACCCCGCGGCGCCCACGCCTTACTGCCGCACCGATGCCGACTGCGATGGCAGCATCTGTGTGGAAGGACTCTGCCGCACCGAGTGCGACATCACGGCCCCGGAGCCCGATTTGATCTGCGCCTCGCGCGACGGTCAGGTCCCGCTCTGTGGACCCGACAACCTCTGCTACGTCGAAAGCGAGCTCCAGAGCGACTGCCGCGTTCAATCGGATTGCCCCGATGGGGAAAACTGCATCGACGGCAAGTGCCTCTAGGCCAGCTGGTAGCGTAACCGCCGGACGTCCCGAAGGACGCGGCTGATCGAGTGCACGGGCTCGTACCCCAATTCGGTGCGGGCCCGTGAGTCGTCGACCATGCAGACGTAGCGCAGGTGATCGAGCTCCTCGGACGGAAACGAGCTGAGCCGGAGCTTCCAGAGCTGGTCGAGGGCGACCCTGACGAGCGGTGAGGGCACGATGCGGGGACGACCACCGGCCTTACGTACGAGATGCGAAAGCGGCATCTCGCCAGGCCCACGGATGTTGAAGATGCCGCGGACGCCGGGCCGCAGGGCGAGCTGGATCGCGCGGGCGACGTCCCGTTCGTGCACGACCTGCATCATCGGGTCGAAGCCCATCACCATCACCGGGCGCTCGAGCCGGAGGTAGTTGCTGGCCGCGTTGTGGACGCGCCCGACGATGTGGCAGGGCCGAAGAACGACGGTCTCGGTGTCGGCCTGCCTCCAAAAGAAGCTTTGGGCGAGCATGTCGAGCTCGACCAGGTCGCGCATGCCGCCGAACTGCTGGGCACCCAGCAAGGGCGCGTCCTCGGTCAGAAACTGCGGGTTATTGGGCTGCGGGCCGTAGACGTTGGCGCCCGAGAGCACGACGAGCTTCGGAACTTTGTACTGCGTCATGTAATCGAGCAGCTTCTGGAAGGCGACGACGTTCCAGGAGTGCCGCTCGCGATCGCTTCGCCGCGGGTCGTGAAGGATGCCGAGGTGAACGACTGCGCGAATGTCGCGGCCGCGGAAGATGTCTTTCATCTTTTTGCGCCGCATGTCGATTTGATGATGGAGGATGTCCTTGGGACGGTCGTCGAAGGAGCGTCGATCGACGCCGACGACGCGATCGGTACGATGGAGCTCCCGCACCAGCAGCCTGCCGAGACGACCACAAACGCCGGTCACCAAGACCGCGCCTTCGGTAGCGGGCTTGGGGCGCTTGCCCGTCGCGGGCTCGGCCTGGCGTTGGGGCTCTTGTGGCTGCGCAACCGGGACCGAGGGATTGGCCGAATGACCAAAAACACCGCGCGCGACCGGCGCCCTCGCAGACGGACGCACCCGAACGGGCTCACGCCCCCGGCGCGCGCTCGGCTTGGTTCGGCTGCTGGTGTGAGGGTTCGGCATTGCTAGGGTCTCGGTCAGATGAACACGCCTTTACGCTCGCGCAAGCCGCGGTTCACCATGCTCTGAATCGTGCTCTTCACGAGCCAGACTTTCTCTTCGATTTTGGAGTCGTCGTCGTCGGGGTCGCCTTCGAAATGGAAGGGTTCGCCGAAGTAGAGACGGTACTTGGTGGGCAGGGGCGCGAGCATGCCGAAGAAGACCTGCGGCATGACGGGAAACGCGGGCATCCTCAGGAGCCGCGCCAAGGGCTTGAAGTCGGCAATCGAAGGATACTGCTCTTCGCCGCCAATCACCGCGACGGGGACGATCGGCGTATTGGTTTCGAGCGCGAGCCGAACGAAACCCAATCCGAAATCGGTGAGCTGATAGCGCTGATCGAAGGTCTTGCTGATTCCCCGGGCGCCTTCGGGGAAGACGATGAGGCTCTCGTCCTGTCGAAGCAGGCGCCTTGCGTTTTGGGGCGAACCCACGACCTGGCCGAGCCGAGGATAGAGCGTGGAAATGAAGGGCAACTCGGCCGTCCAGGTCTCGACCATGCTCCGGGGGAACCGCGGCGGATCCGCGTCGAGCATCATGGCGCTGCCGATCATCACCGCGTCGACGGGCAGCTGGCCGGAGTGATTGGCCACGATGAGCACCCTGCCCCGAGGGACCCGGTCGATGCCAAAGACCTCGGTTCGGAAGTAGCGGCGGTGCAGGAGGGCCGCGACGGCCAGGGCGTAGCGGCTGGTTTCCGGGTCGAAGCCGAACGGATCGTGACCGACTTCGTTCGGATGGGTCTTGATGCCGGCGATGCGGGCATCGAGGTCTTGGCCGACGACCTCTTCGGCGAATCTCACGGCCCGATCGCCGATGGACCTCACCGCTTGGCGGAGAGGGGACTCCCCCAACAACCGAGTCCGCCGCCAGCCGGCGAATGGCACGATCAACCCCCGTTGCGCCATAGGGGCTATCGTGGAGACAGAAGCCGGAGCCGTCAATTGGAAACGATGGAAGCAGAGGTCATGCTCCCCGCATGAGCGAAGCGTTCGACATCAGGCGTATTGGCGGACCGGACGGATTGCGCGCGTTAGAGGAGGTTGCGCGCCGTGCAGGCGACGCCGCGTTGCAGCATTTTCAACGAGGCGTCGTGCCGGAGAAAAAGCCGGACCGCAGCCCGGTGACGATCGCCGATCGCGAAGCGGAGCAAATCATTCGTGATCACATCGTCTCGGCCTTCCCCGACGCGGGCTTCCTCGGCGAAGAAACCGGCGTTCTCAAAGGCAGCTCCGGGCTCCGATTCATCGTCGATCCGATCGATGGTACCCGCGCCTTCGTCCGCGGCTGGTCGACCTGGTCGGTGCTCTTGGGCGTCGAGGCGGACGGCGTTCCGGTCGTCGGCATCGCGTACATGCCGGCGGCAGGCGACTTCTTCGTCGGCGTGCAGGGCAAGGGCGCTACCCACAACGGCAAGCCCGTTCGGGTTTCCAAAATCGGTCCGCTTGCCGACGCGACGGTGACCCATGGCGGGCTTCAGCAGTTCACGATGGCGGGAGTTGGAGAGGCGCTCCTTCGCCTTTCCGACGCCTGCGACATCGCGCGCGGCTGCCCCGATTTCGACGGCTATCGGCAGATCCTGCTCGGCCGCTCCGACGCCATGGTCGACCCGGGCGTTCAACCCTATGATATCTGCGCCCCGGCGGTGCTGATCCGCGAGGCGGGCGGAAGGTTCACCTCCTTCCGGGGCGAAGAAACGATCTATGGCGGTGGAGCCATCGCGAGCAACGGACTCATTCATGACGAGTTGGTCGCGGCTCTAACGTCTGCTCCTTACAAATAGCAGTACAAACCGGGCAATCGACGTAACGGCTTGCTTTCGGGCACGTCTTGCGGAAAGTTCCTCCGCCCGAACCTCAGGAGAGAAGAATGACGAAACCAGTACGGCGAGCAGGTGTGATCGGAGCGGGCGTTATGGGCAGCGGCATCATGGCGCACTTTGCCAACGCCGGGGTCGACGTGGTGATGCTCGACATCGTGCCACCGGGGCTGAGCGATGAAGAGAAGAAGAACCCTGCCAAGCGGAACCAGTTCGCGGCCGGTGGGCTCAAGGGCGCGCTCAAGGCGAGGCCCGCGGCGTTCTTCCATCCGGTTTACGCGAATCGTGTCACGATCGGTAACCTCGAAGACAACATCGATCTGTTGAAGGGATGCGACCTCGTGATCGAGGCGATCATCGAGAATGTCGACATCAAGCGCAGCCTCTTCGAGAAGCTCGAAGCGACGCTCGACGAAGGAACCGTCGTGGCCTCCAACACCTCTGGGCTTCGCATCGCCGACATGCTCCAGGGTCGCGGGGATGCGTTCCGCAAGAACTTCTTGGTCATGCACTTCTTCAATCCGGTTCGTTACATGAAGCTGCTCGAGCTGGTCTCCGGAGAGGAAACCGACCCGGCCACGATGGAGCGGATGAGGGTCTTCGGGACAGACCAGCTCGGCAAGGGCATCGTCGTCGGCAAGGACACGCCGAACTTCGTCGGCAATCGCATCGGTTGCTACTCGATGTCGCTCACGATGAACGAGATGACGGCCGCCGGCCTCACGCCCGAGGACGTCGACGCGATCACGGGGCCGCCGATGGGTCACCCAAAGAGCGCGAGCTTTCGCACCGCGGACATGGTCGGCCTCGACACCTTCAAGCACGTGTCGGACAACTGCTATGAGGCGTTGATCGACGACCCGGAGCGCGACGTGTTCAAGCCGCCGCACTTCCTGGTCGCAATGGTCGAGCAGAAGATCCTCGGCAACAAGACCCGGGGTGGCTTCTACAAGAAGACCAAGGAAGGCATTCAGACCTTCGACCCGATCAAGCTCGAGTATCGCGCCAAGGGCGGCGACGCGGACATCAAGAAGTTCTGTAAGAGCCTCAAGGGCTCGCCGGCAGACCGCGTCAAGGCGCTCGTCGAGAACGACGGACCGGCTGGCAAGTTCGCGTGGAACGTGCTCTCGCGCACGCTCGTCTACTCGGCCAACAAGATCCCCGAGATCACCGACAGCGTCGAAGCCGTCGATGACGCGATGAAGTGGGGCTACAACTGGGACCTCGGCCCGTTCGAGACCTGGGACGCCATCGGCTTCAAGGCTGCCTACGATCGCATGAAAGCGGACGGCCTTCCGCTGCCCGCCTCGATCGACAAGATGGCCGAGTCGGGCGCCGAGAGCTTCTACACCGATGACGGCCGCGTCTTCAATCTGATCACGGGCAAGTACGACGCGCGGGACATCGACCCACGCAACGCCACCCTCACGATCATGCGTCAGGGCGATGCGCCGGTCTTCAGCAACCGTGGAACCGAGGCCTGGGACCTCGGCGACGGCATTCTGGGTCTGACCTTCACCACCAAGGCCAACAGCATCGACGATACCGTCGTCGAGGGCATCACGGAGTCTGTGGATATCGCCGAGCGCGATTTCCGCGGCATGATCATCTACAACGAAGGCGATCACTTCTGTGTCGGCGCCAACCTCTTTGCGGTCGTGATGGCGGCGCAACAGAAGGCCTGGGATCAGCTCCGCGCCACGATCAGCGGTCTGCAGGGCGGCCTCCAGCGCATGAAGTACTCGACCATTCCCGTGGT
>Ga0209456_10001390_pt1 | contig 11795 bp, 10 predicted proteins | sample COG_11_FD_184755 | JGI IMG/M metagenome (GOLD analysis project Ga0209456, IMG submission 184755) | Pelagic marine sediment microbial communities from the LTER site Helgoland, North Sea, for post-phytoplankton bloom and carbon turnover... | ecosystem: Environmental > Aquatic > Marine > Neritic...
TGCAGTGAAACCGGAAAAAACGCAATCTGCAAAGCAGGTGCCGGCCGCCACGCAAAAAAAAGTGCAATCCTCGGGTAAGGCGCAGGCCACCTTAGCCTGGGATAGCGTGCCTGGCGCGATTTCCTATAATATTTACTGGCGTAACCAGACCGGGGTGACGAAGGACAACGGCGAAAAAATTGCGAATGTAAAAAATCCTCATACTTTAAAAGATCTCATCCCCGGAGAAACTTATTATCTGGTTGTCACGGCCGTCAGCAAAAGCGGCGAGAGCAGCATATCGGAGGAAATTTTGCACACGGTTACCCCAATTGAGTGATACTCAATTAGGTGGCAGCGGGTGTTCAATAAACCCCAACGTTGCAAAAGCCGGAGGGCTTCAGAGTCAAGGCGTCAAGGGTGAAGCCGTAGTTGCCTACTGCGATCCCTTGACAACGCAGGATCTGAAGTCCTCCGGCTTTCCCGCAGGGTAAACAACAAGGCAAAATCGACCCCATCCTTGGCGTACACCGATGGGGATATCTAAAAACCACAGCATTAGCTACAATATTGGAAATAATTACAAACCCTTAACTTACCTTTGCCTTGTTGTTTATGCAACTAAGGGGTAAACCCTGGGCGAATCTAGCAGGGGGTCATTGCTCACACCCGGTATTGGTAGTTGTGTCCGGCTTAAGGCGGTACAAAAAGACCGGCCCCAACAGACACCCGGCGGCCATGGTAACAAAGGCCATGGCCCATCCTGTTTGGCCTCCTCCGAAGAAATCCAGAACCATACCGACAGCCAGCGGTCCCAGAAAGGCTGCCCCGAAACCAAAGGTCGAGTGCACGGCCAGGGTGGTGCCCCGGAAACCCGCCGGCGCAGCAGCCACGACCCCGGCGGTCAGCGATGCGGAGTCACCGACGACGGTTATGCCGTGCACAATCGCCATCATGGCCACTACAACATACGGCAAACCGGCGCTGAAGCCGAGCACCGAGGCGAGCACGGCGGATCCGATCATTACCGCCGTGATAACCTTCGGGCGATCAAAAACCCTGGACAACTCGTTGCCGCCAATGCTGGCCGGAAGCCCGATCAAATTAATGATAAAGGCAATCCGGGTGGGACTCCAGGTAGCGGCGCCTGTCGGCTGCAGTTGGATACTGAAAGCCAGAAAAGCAACGATCCACGAACGCATGGAAAAAAGTTCCCACATGTGGGCGGCATATCCCAAGACATAGGCCATGGCGGATCGGGATCTGAAGACGACTCTAAAATCTGCCAGCAATGCCTCTTTTTTCCCACCGCATACTTTGCCTGGCGGGATGAACAGAACAATGATGACCAGAGCGGCAACGGTGCTGATAGCCGATGCCGCAAAGGCCCAGCGCCACCCGGCCATGTTATTGACCTCCCCGGCCAGGAGATAAGACAGACTGGCGCCGATGCTGAAACTTGCAGTGTAAAACGATACAAACCTTGATTGGAGAGCGCCTTCGGTATAATCGCTGACAACTTTGAGTCCGGGCATGTAAATGCCGGCCAGGCTGACACCGGCCAGAAACCTCAAAGCAAGTGCCGACCAGAATCCCCGTGCCCCCAAAGCATAGCCCAGGGCCGACAAAATGCCTAAAAGCGCACCAAGTCCCATGATTTTGCGTGCATCGAGGCGGTCGGTGACGCCTGCCAGCACCGGAACCAGAACCATATAGCCGGCATAGTAAGCCGCACTGATCCACCCGGCCGCGGTGTTGTTCAAGCCCCATTCGACCTGAAACGTTGGCAGCAGAGCGGGAAAGACGGCAATCGATGCCAGACCTAATATTTCCGCCAGACAGACGAGCAGGGTCAGGCGATAAGGTGAATGCTCCATCAACTTATCCTACATGAAGCCGGCCTTTAGGGCAACTCACGGGTTTTTCTGCGACTCACGCCATACCGGACCAAACCCATGAAACCGAAGACATGGTGGTTTAATTGTTGACCTGGCAGCGGTATCATCTATTGACTGAAAAATGTATGTCAATATATATCGACAACTTTATGAACTTATCTTCCTAATTCTATAATAAAACTTTCTCAATTGGCTTCCCCATCATTGCGGATGCCCTCCCTAACAGCCTAAATTTATGTTGAATTATTAATCGAATGCCGATGGCATACAAATTGCTGAAAATATTGGTAGACGGGAGCGGGTTCAAGGCAGTCGAAGTTTAGCGGAAGGGCAGGCCTTGAACCCCCATCCCCTTTTGGGGTTTTTTAAAAGCCTAAATAGGGGGTATTTACCACTTCTTTTTGACATCCTGTGACCTTAACAGTTGGATTAACGCAAATGAAAGGCATCTGGCAAAAATACAAAGTGTGGCTCTTGATCTGGATATTTTATACGGCTTACTGGCTTTTAAAAAGTATTAAGAAGTTCAAGTCAATCGAAGTCCAGGCAGACGGGTCAGATACTTGTGACTCAACTCAATCATGTGGCTGACATTTTCAGATAGATTAAGAATTGCGCTGCGGGTGATTCAAAAAAGAGTTTCCCAATATATTCTGAAGTGGTCCCGGGAGTTACGGATTTCCTCTTAGTGGATTGCTTGCCTGTTTGAAAATAATCATGGTCTTCCGGGTTCAAATTGAAACCGGGCCTATCTTTTCAGCATATTGGCCGTTGCCAACAATAATTTTTGGACATCGCTGTAAGTTTGCCTTTCTTTTATTATCGCAACCAGTCTGGCCGGATAATCGGTGATGATATTGTCAATACCGAGGTCGATAAAGTAAGACATGCCTGCGGGCGAATTGATGGTCCAGACATGCACTTCTTTTTTATTTTTACCTGCCGCAGCAACCACATCGGCGGTTACAATATCTGAAGCCAGACTTAAAAAATCAATGTCGGCACTGAACATATTTCCAATGGATCTGGCAACAATATAGCCGGTTTGCAAGTCGGGATTTAGACTTCTTACCTTTTGCAGCCCCGCATAGTTCAGGGAACTGATAACGCATTGGGACTCAAAATTGTGGTCCTGAATCATTTTAATGACTCTTTCGACCAATTGCTTTTCGTGACCGTTAAATTTGAGTTCGATGTTTAATCTAATATTGTCCCGGGACAGCTCCAGAGTTTCCGCCAAGGTAGGGATGTGTTCACCTTTAAACTTCGTTGAAAACCAGCTGCCGGCATCCAGCGATTTGATTTCCGCGTAAGTCACTTCCCATATTTTTTTGTTAACCCCGGCAAGCCGCATCAGATCGGTATCATGTAGAAGAACGACGACCCCATCGGCCGTCTCCTGGACATCGATTTCGGCAAAGTCCGCGCCGTCCTCTATTGCACGGCGGACGGCACTGAGGGTATTTTCCGGAGCATGTTTTGAACTTCCGCGATGAGCGGTGACAGCCACCGGGTGATCAAAATCAATATTTTCGATGACAAAATAGGAGCTGATCATGGTAAAAACAAGGGCTATGATCGCAATGCCCCACACGAGTTTGCGTTGCGACGGTTGAACCAAATTTTGGGCAGGTTCTGCGGCCGAGGGGGGCTTCAACCTGAATCCTTTGTGGTGGGAAATATCAAAGTACAGTCGGGTAATCAGCAGACAGTTAACGGCAAAGCCGATAAACGTCAATACTGCGACGGCCAACGCATACAGAGCCAACACAGCGCACACCACAGCGATGACAATAGCTGGATTTTCACCGATGCTCCTCAAGATGAGCGCGCTGAAGACATCCAGCAAAAAGGTGATGGTTCCAGCCACTGCAATTGATAACAGGGCCCATCCCCAGATAAGAACAGCCACCTGACGAAAATTTCCGGATACCAGGGTGCGACTTTTACTCATGGCCGCTGCCGGTTTATTCCCTTCCAACACACAAATCGGTACGGCAAAAATCCAGCGGATATATAACATTCCTATAATCAGCAAGCCGCCCAGGGCAAGCAAAGCCAGGATTACAGCACCGATCCAATAGGCGGGCGTTTTGGACGCCAGCAGATAATTGACATCATGCTGTGATGTCAAAACCATCAAGGATACACTGCCGATTGCACCCAGGGGCGCCAGATACAGGGCCGCTGTCATGACCTGACGAACTGCCAATGCTATCAGCCGGCCCAGGGATTTGGTCACCTGCCAGATTGTCTGAATAAAATTTATCCCCCGGCCCCCTTCTAATTGCGAGGCAATTAAAATTAAGCCGGCCTGTTCGGCAAAGACGATAGCCATGGCCAGCCCCCCTGACAAAACGAAGGCCACCAGTCCAATCGGTGAGAGAAAAAAGGAAACGATTTGTTGATTGCCGATGACCAGATTGCCGGAGGTCGATACCAGACGGTTGAAAATCCAGGCGGCCAGCGGACCCATGATTGCAGCAGCCACAATTTTAAAAAATATGTCGTAGATTAAAAGATCTGATAGACAGTTACTTAAGCTGCGCTGGACGCGGGAAAATGTTTCAGGATAGTGAGTTCTGATTTTATCAGCAGACATGGCAGAATATATTCCCTTTTCTTTTGATTTTGAAAGCAGAATAGTGAACAGCCAATTATCGAAGACCGGATGGTTTGTCAACGTCGTTGGAACCCGCAGGCGGTTTAATGGGTCGAAAATTTTGCAATTTTTCCATCTATCTGGTAAACTGAATTTCAACTTGGGAATGGATTAAAAATAGGATTTCCACGAAGATAAGAAAGGCGCGATCTAAATGACCAATGAGACGGAGACTGTTTTACTCGTCGATGACGAAGAGATTGTAGTCGGAGTTGGCAAGCAAATGCTGGAAAAACTCGGATTCTCAGTGCTAACAGCTACCAGCGGCAAGGAGGCTCTAGACATTTTCAGAATTAATAAGGACAGAATTGGACTTGTTGTTTTAGATATGATCATGCCGGGTATGGGGGCTGGTGATACTTACGATGAGTTGCAGGCAATTGATCCGGCGATAAAGGTCCTTCTTTCAAGCGGCTACGGTGTCGACCAGCAGACCAGCGAAATCCTGAAACGCGGCTGTAAAGGCTTTATCCAAAAACCCTTTAATATGCAGATGCTGTCTGAAAAAATCGGAGAAATTCTAGAAAAGCCTGACTGAAGCTCGCCTATGATCCAATGATCCCGGATTATAGCGGATGAATTCAATCAATGGCACAGGCGCAACGCACCCCTACGCAGCTATCCGGTGTCCCGTGTCTGCTGCTGAATCAAATCAACTAAAATCCTTCTTGCTGAAAGTTCCTTTTTAATTCAACCAATGTTGCCCCCCACCCGCCGGCCTCCGGCGGCGCATCCTTAAATGAGAAAACCAGCGGGTTATTCTGAAGCAATTCTTGAACACGTCGTTTCTGGACACCTTTGCCTTTGCCGTGAATAATTCGCACGGAATATAGGCCGGCTTTCAGGCACTCGGCCAAATAATCTTCCAGAAGATCGGGAATATCCCGGGGCAGAAAGGAGTGTAGATCCAGGGTATCTTCAATGGGGATTTTGACCGGCTCCATGTAGTTCTCCTCAAGGATAATACCGTTTTCAGAAATAAGTTTCAAAATACGGAAGGGTGGTATAAGTGGTTGTAGAAAAAACGATAGAATAACGGAACGGTTTTTTTAATCCGCTTACGGCGGACGAGGGTTTAATTCCCCGCCCCTTGGGGCGTTTAAAATTTTCCGTTTGATACCCCGTTGCTTGCGACGGGGTTGTTCATCAACCGCTATAAAATTGCATATGAACATAAATAACATCATTTTGTGGGGTTTGCCCCTTTTTGCCTTTTTGCTGGGATCCATCCCCTGGGGCGTTGTATTAACCCGGCTGTTTACCTCAGCGGATATCAGGCATCAGGGAAGCGGAAACATCGGCGCAACCAATGTCAGTCGGGTGGCCGGGCCCACGATGGGCTTGCTGACCTTTGCCGGTGATATACTCAAAGGGGCCGTTCCGGTTTATCTGGCATTGAAATTTGCCGGGCAAAATCAGGGAGTCAATGATTTTTTTCTAGCAATCGTCGGCTTATCAGCTTTTTTCGGGCACCTTTATCCGCTTTTTATGAAGTTTAAAAGCGGGGGCAAAGGGGTGGCCACCACTGCAGGCTGCTTTGTGGTGCTGGCTCCCCTGGCCTGTCTTGCCGCCCTGTCGGCCTTTATATTTTTTTTGCTTTCGTCCCGCCGCGTATCCGCCGGCTCCCTGGCGGCGGCGGTGGTGCTGCCGATCGCCGGTTGGTATTCAACCCATTCCTGGGAAATAACGACCGGTGCAGCCATTATGTCGGTTTTTATTTTTATCCGTCACCGGGACAATATCAAGCGGCTTCTATCCGGAACCGAACCCACATACAAGGATAAGCAAAAATCTTAGAAGCGATCCATTCAATATGGCATGCTTTTTTGCAACTCATACCGGCCCTATCCCCCAATAAAATCCCGATTACGAAATTCCTGGCCAGACCTGTTCTATAAAGATTATCCGGGAATGCTATAACTCATCAGGCGTTCCCTTTTGGTGTCATATTATCGAAGCCATCGCGCCAGGGCAGGCCCGACCTTCAAATCCAAAATCCGAAATCTAAAATCCGAAATTCCACTACAATCCCAGTAGCGACCATAAGAAGGCAATCGCCCCGGCCAGAACAAAGTTGGTTTCAACCAGAAATTCGAGTTTGACGCTTGGCAGGAGGACTCCCTGCTCGTAGGCTGAAAGGAGAAACCACAGGGTGATCGGACTGGCGACTAGCACAAAGCCAAGGTAAGAGACGAGATGAAATGAGCTCAACAGTAGCAGGGCCGCGATAAGAGTCAGCAGCATGATCTTTAAAAGGCGCAGGGACCGCTTTTCTCCCAGCAAGATGGCGATGGTTTCTTTACCGACGATGCGGTCGCCCTGCATGTCGAGGATATCGAAAAAGGCAGTCCGTACAAATACAATGCCGGCTGCCCACAAAAAGATCAGCAGCGTGACCCAATCGGCTTTATCGGCCAACGAAAGCGGCGGAAGAAGGGCGGTTACAATCCCCCAGGCCACGGCAATCATAAAAGTTTTTGATCCCGGAAGATCTCTAAGTCTTCTGTATTTTCCGGAGAAAATGCGATTGGGAACGAGCTTTCGATTATACGATAACCCCAGCAGGCTCAGTACTAAAAGCAACAAAAACGGAAAAAGCCCCAGGGTAAAGGCAATCACAAGGCCCGTGCTGCCGGCGGCCAGAGCCAGGATAGTCAGCAGGATTTTGTATTTAACATAAAAATTGGCTCTCTCCGGATCATTGTATTGATCGGCCTTGTTGCCGGTCAGATGGGCTAGAATGTGCATGGATTGAACATAAAGCATTGAGATGAGCACATACGGAAACAGCTGGCTGAATCCTTGCAGCTTTAAGCTCGCATAGCTCAAACACCCGGCTCCCAATGAAACATAAATATTGGTCAGCAAAAGCGCTCGCTGCAACCCGAATAATATTCTGCGCCAGCTCTGTTCGCGCTTGACCTGCAAGGCTTCCAGTGCCCGGTATACTTTTTTGATAATCCAGTTGGGTGTGGAAGCGCCGGCCGTTATCCCGATATGTTTGGCCGAGACAAGGGCATCGGTATCGATGTCGTCCAGATCTGTCTCGGATTCGATGTGATAAGCCGGCTTGCCGGATTCGCGTGCGATCTCGGCCAGCCGACGGGTATTGCCGCTGTTACGACCGCCGACAACAATCACGGCATCGACCGATTCGGCCAGGCGCTTAATCTCGGTCTGACGCCGTGCGGTGGAATCGCAAATCGTATTAAATACTTTATAATGCGGATGTTTAGTGGCGGCCCAGTTTTTTACGGATTCAAAAAGCTGGGTATTTTGGGTTGTTTGGGCGACAATGATGGCCTTTTCCAAGTCCGGCAGGGCTTCAAGTTCCTGCAGGCTGCCGGCCACAAAGCCTTCATCCCGGGCATAGCCCAACAGACCGATGACTTCGGGATGATCTTTATCACCGATGATGATTGCGGCGAAACCCTTTTTGGCATGTTTGTGAATGATAGTCTGGACTTTTATAACTCGCGGGCAGGTTGCGTCGATAACATTAAAATTGACCTCTTTGAGTTTCTCTTGGGTGGACGGCGGCACCCCGTGAGCTCTGATCAAAACCGTACCGTCTCCCCGGGAGGGAATCTCGTCGAGCACCTTTATATCTTTAGACTTTAAAAGATGAAGAACCTGGGGATTGTGAATCAGCGGTCCATAAGTGTAAATTGGGTTTGTGTTCTGATCGGGTGCGTCCAGAACCATTTCGACAGCGCGACGTACCCCCATGCAAAAACCGGAGGTTTTGGCGATGAGTATTTTCATTTGGTATACTCGCAAAACCCTGGCGATTTTGAGCCGAATCAGACTTTTTCGACGATGTTACTCGCGGCCCGGCCCTGCTGGGTAATGTCAGGGCGACCAGGCCCCGGTTATTCCAACTTGTGTCCTCCGGCAGGGCTTGTCCTACTCGGTTTGTCTTAAATACACTTTATTGTCTGCCAGAGACAGCGAGTGAATACTGGCCTTTAGAAATTTTTGCTCTCCAAAAATGCTGATAAGCTGAATGCCTTCTTCTTGCGGTTGGATCGTATCTACAGCTTCCATAATCAGGGTGGTATCGTTGCCTTCGATCAGATAGGCGTTTGCCTCACACATGATTTCATCCTTTTGGTAAGTGCTTTTCGATCAGTTCCTGTACCAGTTTGGGAAGCGGACGCTGGGATAATCCGACCTTATAGCTTGCAAATTTTGGCGTTGTTCTTCCGCTGTCGTCTGGTTAGGCGCCGGCTGGGACCTTTTTTCTTCGTCGTCGGCTTCCAGCCGTCATGATCATCCCTGCCGGGTCCCATGCCATCCATTTGAGCCGACAGGATCAGTTTGTTCTCAAAATCAAACGAACTGATGGTTGCTGCACCGCTGGAATTCGCTGATTGAACGATATCCTGATCGGAGCTTACCACCAGGGCTTTTTGTTTTTCGCCGGAGGCCATTTTTTTTATGACCGCATCGGCCGACTCTCCGTGGCGAGAAAATATGATGGATATGCCCTTTTGCCGGTCCCTTTGCTGGGCCAAATGTGGGGCCCGGGTCCCATCAAATACGACGGTAATGCGGTGGGCTTTTATTTTTTTATACGCCACCAGCATATCGATCAGAGCCTCGCGGCCGAATTGAATATCCTGCAGGTCCAGGGTGCTCAAATATTTTGATTGGCGAATAAGGTTATAGCCGTCAATGATAATATGAAGGGACATGGTTTTAGTCAATATTTCTTTATTTCAGATAGTTATCTATTTTACTGGGGTGGCTCTGATTCGGCCTTTATCTGGTTTGTTTCAGGCGGCGAATCAACCGATCAAGATCGTCATTGCTGTAGAATTCAATTTCAACCTTCCCTTTTGGACCATCCTTTTTAATCAAGATTTTAGTGCCGAAGTAGCGAGAAAGGTCCTCGGCGAGGCCGGATAAATATATCTCTTCGGTACGATTGCGGGATACTTTCGGCTTTTTTTTCTCAGACTTTAAGCGCCGTATAAGGGCTTCTGTTTGTCTGACCGACAGCCCTTTGGCGACGACCGCCCGCCAGGCTGCAAGCTGTTGGGGCGATGCTTCGGCACCCAGGATCGCCCTGGCATGTCCCATACTCAGCGAGCCGTCTGTAATGCTGTCTTTGATCTGCTCCGGCAGCTGCCGCAGTCGCAGGAAATTAGCAACCGCCGATCGGCTTTTGCCCACCCGGGCCGATGCCTGATCCTGGGTCAGATTCAGCTGGGTAATCAATCGGTGATAGGCTTCAGCCTCTTCGATGGGATTTAAGTTTTCACGCTGGATATTTTCGACAATGGCCATTTCCAGCATTTTGTCATCGTTGACGCGCTTTATGACCACCGGCACCTGGGTTAATCGGACACGTTTGGCGGCCCTTAATCGCCTTTCACCGGCGATCAGTTCATAGCCGTCTTCATCTTTGCGCACCAATAGCGGCTGCAGGATTCCATGGGTCTTGATTGAGTCTGAAAGTTCCTGCAGATCTTCCTCCGAAAAATTAAGCCGGGGCTGGAAACGGTTGGGCCGGATGAGATCGATTTCGCAGAAAAAATAGTCTTTCTGTTCCGCTTTGTCTGATACCATTTCCGGAATAAGGGCACCCAACCCTTTGCCCAGAGCCATTTTTTTGCTTTTGCCGGCTTTAGCACCGACGGTTTTTGTCAACTTGCTTCTTTGCATACGTCACCTTCAGTCAACATAATTTCTCTGGCAAGCTCTATGTAGCTGCGGGCACCGGTCGAAGTCGCATCATAGAGCAATATGGGCTTGCCGAAACTCGGTGCCTCGCTCAAACGGATATTGCGGGGAACCAGGGTTTTGAACACCAGATCTTTGAAGTATTTTTCAGCTTCCTCCGCGACCTGATATGACAGATTGGTGCGTTTGTCGAACATGGTCAGCAGAATTCCGGCGATCTTGAGTTCGGGATTCAGAGCCTGCTTGATACGCTCCACGGTTCGCAGGAGCTGGCCCAAACCTTCGAGGGCGTAAAATTCACACTGCAGCGGAATCAGCAGGAAATCAGCGGCGGTCAGCGCATTGACCGTTAAAAGGCTCAGTGAGGGCGGGCAGTCCAGGATAATATACTCAAAGGAGCCGTCTAATTCGACAAGGAGATTTTTCAATGCAATGTCACGCTCGGGACTTGACATCATCTCGACTTCAAACCCGATTAATTCCACATTGGAAGGGATCACTTTTAAAGCTGAAATTTCACTGTCCATGATCAGGTTTTGCGGACCGACCTGGCCGAGCATGCCATGATAAAGGGTTCTATCTATGGCGTTTTTGTCGATTCCCACACCCGAGGTCGCATTTCCCTGGGGGTCACAATCGACCAGCAACGTGCGTTTTTCCGACACTGCCAGCGATGCAGACAGATTGACAGCCGTTGTCGTTTTGCCGACGCCGCCCTTTTGATTTGCGATGCATATAACACGTGCCATTAATTTAATTTCCCAGAACCCAATGTCCCTTTTCCCCCGTATTCCAGCATTCCCGATAGGACAAAACCCAGAATTTCGCAGTCCTGATCTAACACAAAATTTGTTATTTGAAAAGAAGATAAAAATGTGACATTATCTATGTGCTATGAAACCGATCAAAAAAATAATGGCTATCGGAGTGATGGTCCTTTTCACCTTAGGCAGTCTAATCTCACCGGCGGTTTTCAGTATCACTGTCAAAGAGGAAGAAGACATGTCGCGCCAGATGATGGCGATGATATACAAGTACTATGATGTAATTGATGACCCCGTGATCGTCCCCTATGTGAACAAGATCGGTCAACGGATCCTGGCAACGTTGCCGCAGCAGCCGTTTAAATACCATTTTCATGTGATTAATGATGATGTTTACAACGCCTTTGCCACACCGGCCGGTCATATATTTGTTTACACCGGGTTGCTGAATGCCATGAATGAAGAAGAAGAGCTTGCCGGTATCATCGGGCATGAAATCGCCCATGTGTACTGCCGGCATATTTCCCAGAAGATCGAGCGTTCCAAGAAAATCAGCATGGCAACCCTGGCCGGGGTGGCCGCCGGCGTTTTAATGGGGCTCGGTGGTGCCGGTGAAGCGGCCAGTGCGGTTACCATGGGGTCAGTGGCAGCGGGGCAATCCGCCGAGCTGGCTTACAGCCGCGAAAACGAAATGCAGGCGGATCAGTTCGGAGTTGAATTTCTCACCAAAGCCAATTACAGCGCCAGCGGTTTGCTAGAAATTTTAAAGAAAATTCGCAGTAAGACCTGGTTCGGATCCAACCA
>Ga0209456_10001391_pt1 | contig 11791 bp, 12 predicted proteins | sample COG_11_FD_184755 | JGI IMG/M metagenome (GOLD analysis project Ga0209456, IMG submission 184755) | Pelagic marine sediment microbial communities from the LTER site Helgoland, North Sea, for post-phytoplankton bloom and carbon turnover... | ecosystem: Environmental > Aquatic > Marine > Neritic...
CGGAAGGCAATTCTTCGATCAGTTCGTTGACGGTCGAGCCAGTGCCCACCCCCAGGATCGTGCCTGGTTTGATGCACTGCAGCGCAGCCTGTGCCGCCATCCGTTTCTTTTCGCCGTGATGCATGCTCATCCTCCCCGGGGCTGAAGACTATCTGCCAATCCGAGGCGAGTCCAGAAAAGCCTGTTAACCCGGACTTCGTCCGTTTGGTGCCTTAAGGCTGACTCGGGCGTAACGGCCGGAAAGAAATATGCCCGCCAGTGGCGGGCATATTCTTTGAAGAACCTCCTGACAGGAGGTCGCGTCGACTTTACCGTCTCCGCGAGGCTCTTTTCTTAACCTTCCTCTTACCTTTTTTCTTAGCCTTTTTCTTGGCTTTCTTTTTCACCTTGCGCTTGGCTTTTTTCTTAGCCTTCTTTTTAGCTTTCTTTTTCGTTTTGCGCTTGGCTTTTTTCTTAGCCTTTTTCTTTACTTTCTTTTTCTTTTTGGCTTTCTTTTTCGTCTTGCGCTTGGCTTTCTTTTTCACCTTGCGCTTAGTTTTCTTCTTGGCCTTTTTCTTGGCCTTCTTCCTGGTTGTCTTTCTGGCAGTCTTTTTACGAACTACCCGTTTCTTCTTCGCAGTTTTACGTTTCGCCTTCTTGCGCGAAACCTTTTTGCGAGATGCAGTCTTTCTAGCCATCATAGTCTCCGTGTCGGGGATAACCGTGGCCGAGTATATACAACAGAAAGGAAAATGCTAGTAAATCAAGGGTGAACCAGATCTCATTTTGCAGGCGCAAAATCAGCGTCTCAGAGAGCGTTTTTCATCACTTTGATGCTTGTGCTGTTGTGTTCTTTCGGCGTGCAAGCGACGCGATGAACTGAACAGTTCAAAAACTGCCTTCATCCAATCACCGAACCAAGTAAGTGCGGCGGTCTGTTACAACGGTGTGTAACGGGACGTCCCAGCTGGAAGCCTTTATTTGTGCGGCTTTCTGCAATTCATGTGCAAGCCCGACGAGGCGCGGTCGTAACCATCGCGTTCTTTGTTTAAGAAATCTAAAGCTTCGATCGTAGAAACCGGCGCCCATCCCAATGCGATTGCCTCGTTCGTCAAATGCGACCAGTGGCGCGAGCACGACATCGATATCGCTCGGGTTCATGAGTCTTGCGGGTGCGCAAACAGGCTCGGGAATTCCGAATCGATTGCGCAAAATCGGTGTTGATGCGCGATATTGCGCAAAGGCCATACCGTCATTCGTCACCACCGGGAGGAACACTTTACGGCCGCGCGACCAGGCTTCTTCTATCAGGAATCGACAATCGATTTCTCTGCCGACGGCGAAGTACACTGCGATACGATTACTGCGGGACATGAATGGCAGGCGCCAGAGAGCAGCTGAAACTTCGAGTGATGCCGTGGCGACCTGTTCTGCGGAAAGCAATCCGCGCTCGTTACGTTTGGCGACGCGGATGTCTGAGTTATCCATGCGGGACTTTCTTCGTTCGGATTTTTTCTTGGCAAGGCCGCTGATGGAGAGGCGGGAAGAGGCGCCTCCCGCATGTGCCGTGATAAACCGCTTGCTCTCGAACCAGAGCGGAAGGTGGGATCAGCCGTGACAGAGCAGGCTATCCGCCAAGAGCGGTAGTGCACAAAGCTGCCGACAGACTATTGATCCCAAGTCTAAAAGTTAGGGTCGAAAGACTTCCGGATTTACCTCGAACACCGCAGGAGGAACCTGTGGCGAATTATAGCGCGAAGCGCTCGCGAAAAATGCGATCTATGCACTGGATCGGTGATGCGGCCGCCGCGTCGGCGGCCTGCGGGCGTCTGACGACGGGCGACTACAGTTCGAGTTGCTGTCCCGACTCTAGCGCTGATTCCACGCGCTCTCGCATCGCGCGGACTTTGCCCTTGGCTTCGGTCTCGAGTCGAGAGCCGACCCCGTTGGACGCGATCAGCTCGTTCGCCATGTTCAGCGCGGCCATTACAGCGATGCGGTCGAGCCCGACGACTTTCCCGCTGTCACGGATTTCCCGCATCTTGCTATTCAGAAGCTCGGCCGAGTCGACCAGCGCCTTGCGCTCTTCAGCCGGACAGGAAATCTGGTATTCCTTTTCCAGGATTTTTACGTTCACGTGGGCGTAGATCTCGTCGCTCATGAACCGTGCTCCATTGCCTTCAGGCGGCCGATCATGGCTTCGACGCGCGCGCGAACCTGCTCGTTCTTCTGTAATAGAGTCGCCCGTTCGCCGATCAGCGCATCCTGGCGCTGCTTCAGTGAACGGTTCTCTTCCTTAATCTGGCTGGTGATGACCACCAACTCGTCCAGGCGGCGTTCGAGTCGCTGTAGTTCTTGCTCGAAGCCCTTTTCAGATGATTCTGCCATGCCTCGAATATAGTGGCTGATGCTCGTCAGGGCAAATGTTCAGGGGTGGTTCGGGGTGCTAAGATTCGGGCGAGAGACTTGGCCGGGCGCGGATTTCAGCCGGTCGTTCGGACGGCGAATAACAACAAGCGCGAATCGATCCTGGCGAAGCGTGAGCGGAGGCCGGCAACGATTCTCGGTAACACACCAGCTATGGCGAAAAGATCGGGACAGGATTGGACCCGCGTTGGCGACGCATTGTTCGGCGCTGGGTCATTGGGGGAGCCTGCCGAAATCCACGGTGAGTTCTGCGGTCTCGCGTGCGTCATGGGGTCTGACGCGATCAGGCCGTGGGTCGATGCCACACTCGCCGATGCGGATTCCCGTCCGGAAGCATCGATCGCGACGCTGCAAGACCTGGCTGGCGATGCCTGGTCTGCGCTGGATGCGGGCGAGATGAGTTTTCAGTTGCTGTTGCCGCCCGATGACGAATCACTCGAGCGACGGGCGGAGTGTCTCGGTCTCTGGTGCCAGGGATTCATGCATGGACTGGGCGCGGCGGGAAGTCCCGGTAAAGACAGCTCGATCCTGAAGCATGAGGTGATCCGGGACATCGTCACAGATTTCAGCGAGATCACTCGCGCCGGTTTCACTGAAGAGGAGACCGAGGAAGAGGGCGAGGCGGCCCTCATCGAACTCATCGAGTTTGTGCGCGTCGGCGCACAGCTCGTTTTCGAAGAACTGCAGGCGATCAGGTCCGGCGCCACCGATTCCGGTCAGCATTGAGGAACCAGGAATGACGTCGAAGGAATTCGCGAAGCGTCGGCGTCAGTTGATGCGCATGATGGGGAAAGGCGGCATCGCCATGCTGCCTGCATCTCCGGCGCGCATGCGAAACCGGGACAGCGAGTATTTCTTCAGACAAGACAGCGATTTTCACTATCTGACAGGTTTCGATGAGCCCGATGCCGTCGCCGTGCTCGTGCCCGGTCGACCGAACGGGGAATTCCTGTTGTTCTGTCGCGAGCGCGACAAGACGCGGGCGATATGGGACGGGCCACGTGCCGGCACGGAGGGTGCAATAGAGGATTTCGGCGCCGACGACGCGTTTCCGATCACCGATATCGACGAGATCCTTCCGGGCATCATCGAGCAGTGCGAGCGCGTGTACTACTCGATCGGCACGCATCCGGATTTCGATCAGCGCCTGATCGGCTGGGTATCGTCCCTGCGTGAGCGGGGCAGCTCCGTGAGCCATACGCCTGACGAATTCATCGGCCTGGATCACCTGCTGCATGATTTGCGTCTATATAAGAGTCGTGCGGAGATCACCGCGATGCGGCGCTCTGCGAAGGCCGCCGTCAAAGCCCACAAAAGAGCCATGAGCGTTTGTCGTCCCGGGCTATACGAGTACGAACTCGAGGCTGAGTATCAGCACGAGTTCCGCCGCCAGGGCCTCCGGATGTCGTACCTGCCCATCGTCGGCTCGGGGGGCAACGCATGCACGTTGCACTACATAGATAACGAGCACCAAATCGCGGACGGCGACCTGGTGCTGATCGATATCGGCTGCGAGTACGACTTCTACGCGTCGGACGTCACGCGGACGTTCCCGGCGAACGGGCGGTTTTCGGAGTCGCAGAAGGCGATATATGAGATCGTTCTGGCGGCGCATGATGCGGCGCTGGAGCAAATCAAACCCGGCAACCACTGGAACGACCCGCATGACGCCGCGGTTAAGGTCGTAACACGCGGACTGCGTGACCTCGGCCTGTTGAAGGGCCGTTTACCGACTCTGATCCGCGATGGTGCTTACAAGCGGTTCTTCATGCATCGCACCGGCCACTGGATCGGCCTGGACGTGCACGATGTCGGCGAGTACAAGGTCTCGGAGCAATGGCGCCTGCTGGAGGCCGGTATGGCCCTCACGGTAGAGCCCGGCATCTATATTGCGCCCGGAAGCCGAGGCGTGCCGAAGCGCTGGTGGGGAATAGGCGTGCGCATCGAGGATGACGTCATCGTGACGCGCGACGGTCACGAAGTACTGACTCGCGATCTGCCGACAGCCGTAGGCGAAGTCGAAGCGCTGGTCGGATCAGCCCTTGCCGAATCGCCGAAGAACCGGAACTGATATGCGTGGACGCGGCTACAGGGTTTGGGTCATCGCAGCGTTGCTGGCCATTGCGGGTCTCGCGTTGGCAGCATACAAGTGGCGTGAGCTGGGGTTCCCCATACTGCCAAAGGCCCAGACCGAGGTCTGGACCGTCGAAGTGACGGTCAGCTTCGATTCAGGTCCTGGTCCGATCAAGGCTAACCTGTACATTCCCGGCCTGACGCCCGGATTCGCCATCCTCGAAGAAAACTTCGTATCGCGCGGGTTCGGCTTTACCCCGAACTACGTCAGCGGCGGGCGGCAGGTGCAATGGGCGCGGCGTCGCGCGCGCGGATTGCAGTCGCTGTACTACCGGGCGGTCATCTATAAAGACCCGGCGCAAACGGAGAGCGACACGACGCCGCCGTTCCCCGCGAAGCCGAGACTGGGAGAGCCGTTCGACACTGCGATAGACGTGCTGATCGACGATGTGCGCGCCCGGTCCGCCGATGCGGAGTCATTCACCGAGGAACTGCTGAAGCGACTCGGTCAGCCCGATGTCGATCAGAACGTGGAGTTACTGCTGGGCGCCGCGCCGACCGCGGCCGAAAGCGCGCGCGTGGCGCAGACGCTGTTAGCCGCGGCGCGGATACCGGCGCGTACGATCCGCGGTATCTACCTGCAGGATCAGCAACGCCGAGCGGAGATCGTACCGTGGCTCGAAGTTCATGACGGCACGCGCTGGTTGTATTTCGACCCGCTGACGGGCAACCAGGGATTGCCGGATAACTTCCTGCTGTGGTGGACGGGTGATGACGACTTGCTCGAGGTCGATGGCGGCAGCGATGCCGAGATCAGGTTCGCCGTGCAGCGCAACGTCATGAGCAGAATCGATATCGCGCAGCGGCGAGTCGAAGAGAGCGATCCGATCCTCAATCAGTTTTCGCTGTTCGCGCTGCCGATCCAGACGCAGGCCGTGTACGCGGTACTGCTGTTGATTCCGATAGGCGCATTCGTGGTTGTTCTGCTGCGCAACGTGATCGGCTTGCAGACTTTCGGCACTTTCATGCCGGTGCTGATCGCCCTGGCGTTTCGCGAGACGCAGCTGTGGTGGGGCGCCATATTGTTCTCGACCCTGGTCTCGCTCGGCCTGGCGTTCCGCTTTTATCTCGAAAGACTCAGGTTGCTGCTCGTGCCGCGGCTGAGTGCGGTGCTGATCATCGTCGTGATCCTGATGCTGGCGCTGTCGATCATCAGTCATCGTCTCGGTTTCGAAGGCGGCTTGTCCGTGGCGCTGTTCCCGATGGTCATTATCGCCATGACGATCGAACGCATGTCGGTCGTCTGGGAGGAACGTGGCGCGACCGAGGCCATACAGCAGGGGTTGGGGTCGTTGCTCGTCGCGATCATCAGCTATGCAGTCATGGATCTGGAGTTGATTCGACACCTCTTCTTCGTATTCCCTGAACTATTGCTCGTCGTACTGGCCGCGACGATTCTGCTCGGCCGCTATTCGGGTTACCGCCTGCTGGAGCTTTACCGCTTCCGGGAGCTGGCCCAGAAGGACGATTGATGTTTGCGCTCGCCAAGACCTTGCGTCGTCGAGGAGTGCTCGGTCTCAACGAGCGCAACGCGCAGTTCATCATGAGATACAACGAGAGGCGTCTGTATCCGCTCGTCGACAACAAACTGCTGACCAAGCGCCTGGCCATCGAGGCAGATATCGCGGTGCCCGAGCTTTACGGGGTCATCGGCAATCAACATGACGTGCGGCGGTTGGGCGACATCGTCGGCGACCGGCGCGATTTTGTCGTCAAGCCCGCCCACGGTACGGGGGGTGACGGCATCCTGGTGGTGACAGGCCGCAGCGCCCGCCAGCAGCATCTCTATCAGCTTGCCAACGGTGACTTCATATCCGAGTCCGAGATCGAGCATCACGTCTCGAACATCGTCAGCGGCCAGTACAGTTTCGTCGGTACCCGCGACAGCGCAATGATCGAGTATCGCGTGGAGACCGATCCGTTCTTCGCGCCCGTGACTTTCCAGGGCGTGCCCGATATTCGAGTCCTCGTGTACAAGGGTTATCCGATCATGGCGATGGTCCGATTGCCGACGCGCCGCTCGCGCGGCAAGGCGAATCTCCACCAGGGAGCGATCGGCGTCGGTATCGCGCTGCATGACGGAAAGACGCTCAACGGCGTCCTCGGGAACGATATCGTGTATGAGCATCCGGATACGGACGAACCGATCGGGGGATTGACGATACCGCTCTGGCAGGAGTGCCTGACGCTAGCCGCTCGCTGTCACGAGTTGACTGGACTCGGTTACCTCGGTGCGGATATCGTGCTGGATCGGTTCAACGGTCCGCTGATCCTGGAAATAAATGCGCGGCCCGGCCTGAACATCCAGATTGCCAATCGCGCCGGTTTGCAGAATCGGCTTTCGCTGGTCAACGATTGGACGGAGGAACTGGATGCCGATGCGAAGGTGGCGCGCGTCTGCGAGGCCATCGCACAGGCCGGCACCACAGAAAAAGCAGAAACATGACGAGTAAGACTCCACTGCATTCGCGGCACGTTGCGGCAGGCGCGCGTATGGTCGACTTCGGCGGCTGGGACATGCCGCTGCATTATGGGTCGCAAATCGACGAGCATCACGCTGTGCGCAGCGATACGGGCATCTTCGACGTTTCGCATATGACCGTCGTTGACGTCGCGGGCCCCGACGCCAGCGCGTATTTGCGCAGGCTGCTGGCTAATGACGTCGCGAAGCTCGCCGCGCCCGGCAAAGGTCTCTACGGCTGCATGCTCAACGACTCCGGGGGCATCGTCGACGACTTGATAACTTATCGGTTGACCGACGGCGCGTACCGGGTCGTCGTCAATGCGGCGACGCGAGCCGCTGACCTGGCCTGGATGAACGATGTCGCGACCGCATTCGACGCCAGCGTTACGGAGCGGCCCGACGCGATCATGCTGGCGATCCAGGGACCACGCGCGGTTGAATTGGCGGTGCCGCTATTGCCGCCATCCCTGCGGCAAGAGGTCGCAGCGCTCGAACCGTTCGGCTGCGCGGAAGCCGACGGTATCTTCGTCGCCCGCACGGGTTACACGGGCGAGGACGGTTTCGAGATCATCCTCGGCGAGGACGCGGGCCTGCGCCTGTGGGACGCGGCGGTCGAGGCTGGCGCCGCGCCGTGCGGGCTCGGCGCCCGCGACACATTGCGGCTCGAGGCCGGACTGTGCCTGTATGGGCAGGACATGGACACAACGAAATCTCCGCTGGTGTCGGGGCTCGGTTGGACCGTGGCATGGGAGCCGTCCGATCGCGATTTCGTCGGGCGGGGCGCGCTCGAAGGCGAGAAAAAGGCCGGCATCCCGGTAAAATGGGTCGGCCTGATACTCGACGATCGCGGTATCATGCGCCATGGTCAGAGGGTCGTGACGTCCGCCGGCGACGGCATCGTCACGAGCGGCGGCTTCTCGCCGACCATCCAGCGCTCGATCGCACTGGCTCGAGTTCCCGGTGACGCAGCGGGCGTCTGCCAGGTCGAGATCAGAAATGCTCTTCGTGATGCGAGAATCGTGCGGCCGACGTTCGTCCGTAACGGCGAAATATTAGTGGAACAAGACAGTGACTAGAACGGGAGAGGGCCAGGAATCATGAGTGAAGTCCCGCAAAACCTGAGGTACACCAGCGATCATGAATGGGTGCGTCTCGAGGACGACGGTTCGGTCGTCGTCGGGATTACCGATCATGCGCAGGAGGCGCTGGGCGAGCTCGTCTACGTCGAGGCCCCGGAGGCGGGCCAGGAATACGGCAAGGGCGACGCGTGCGTCGTCGTCGAGTCTGTCAAGGCGGCGTCAGATGTTTATGCGCCCATCAGCGGAGAGTGCAGCGAATCGAACGGCGCGCTCGCCGACGAACCCGAGCGCGTCAACCAGAGTCCGTACGAAGACGGTTGGCTGGTGCGGCTGATACCCTCCGATCCGGCCGAAATGGAGGAGCTGATGGATGCCGATGCCTACGCGCAGTTCCTGATCGATTCGGATGGCTGATTCGCCGCTTCGTGCCTGAATACTGCCCCGATGCCCTATATTCCGCACACCGATAAGGACGTCGCCGAGATGCTTGCGGGCATCGGCGCGAGCAGCACGGAAGACTTGTTCGACGAGATTCCCGTGGGTTTGCGCGTCGACGACCTGCCCGGCGTTCCCGAGGCCCTGACCGAGGCCGAGATCACGCGACTGATGCGCAGGCGTGCGCGCCGTGACGGTGAGGTCGTTTCGTTCCTCGGCGCCGGTGCGTACGAGCACTACATCCCCGCGGCCGTGTGGGATGTCGCGACGCGGGGGGAGTTCTACAGCGCGTATACGCCCTACCAGGCCGAGGCCAGTCAGGGCACGCTGCAACTGATATATGAGTACCAGACGATGATGACCGGTCTGACCGGTCTCGACGTCTCCAACGCATCGCTTTACGACGGCGCGACGGCGTTTGCGGAGGCTTGCCTGATGGCCGTGCGGGCTAATCGCAAGTCGAAGTCGGGGCGCGTGCTGGTGAGCCGTGGGGTCAACCCAATCTATCGGTCGGTCACCGACGCCATTATCAAAGGGCAGGGTATCGAGCTCGTCGAAATACCGTTGCGTGACGGCCGCACCGATGTCGATGCGCTCGCTCAGTTCGACGGCCAGGATTTTGCTGCGCTGTGCCTGCAGCAGCCGACTTTCCTCGGCACGATCGAGGAAGCTGACGCAATCACCGATTGGGCGCACGAGCGCAACATCCTCGTCATCGGTAGCTGCAATCCGCTCAGCCTCGCACTGTTGAAAGCGCCCGGCGACTGGGGCGAGAACGGTGCCGACATCGCCTGTGGGGAAGGTCAACCGCTGGGTATCCCGCTGTCATCCGGCGGGCCGTATTTCGGCTACATGGTTTGCAGGACGCAACTGCAGCGGCAGATGCCGGGTCGCATCGTCGGCGGCACGCTCGATATCGAGGGCCGTGTCGGTTACACGCTGACGCTGCAGGCTCGGGAGCAGCATATTCGCCGCTCAAAAGCCACGTCGAACATCTGCACGAACCAGGGATTGATGGTGACCGCCGCGACGATCCACATGTCGTTACTTGGCGCGGAAGGACTGCGGCGCGTCGCCCTGGCGTGTCACGCGAACACTCGCATGCTCGCCGACGCGCTGGCAAAGATCGACGGCGTGTCGATCGCATTCGGTCCTTACTTCCACGAGGCTGTCGTGCAGCTCGATCGGCCGGCGCAGTCGATCATCGAAGCGCTGGGGTCACAGAAGATTCTCGCCGGCTACGACTTGTCCGCGCACTATCCGGAACTCGGCAGCGCACTCCTGGTCTGTGCGACCGAGGCACGAACGAGCGACGATATCGGTGCTTACGTCGCGGCGTTCGAAGATGCCATGAAGAAGTCGCAGGCGGCCTGAGACGATGAGCGAACCGCTGATATTCGAGATCTCGCAACGCGGCCGGCGCGCGCCATCGCATGCGCCGTCCGACGTGCCCGAGCATGATCTGCCGGCCGACCTGCTGCGCGAAGACCCGCCGTTATTGCCGGAAGTATCCGAGCTGCAGGTCGTGCGTCATTTCACACGCCTGTCGCAGCGCAACTTTTCGATTGATACCGAGTTCTACCCGCTCGGATCGTGCACGATGAAGTACAACCCGAAAGCTTGCAATCGACTCGCCATGTTGCCCGAGTTCCTCGAACGACACCCGCTCGGCGCCGTGGAACACGGCCAGGGATTCCTGGAGTGCATGTACGAGTTGCAGGACATGCTGGCGGCGGTCACGGGCATGGCCGCGACGTCGTTGACGCCGATGGCGGGCGCGCAGGGTGAGTTCGCAGGTGTCGCGATGATCCGTGCGTATCACGACGCGAACGGCGACCACGAGCGTCGCGAAATCATTGTGCCGGACGCGGCGCATGGCACGAATCCGGCCACCGCGACGATGTGCGGCTGCGTTGCGGTCGAGATCCCGACCGGCGCGGACGGCGATATCGACATGGATGCGTTGCGAGATGCGGTCGGCCCGCAGACGGCGGGGATCATGCTGACGAATCCGTCTACGTTGGGCGTTTTCGAACGGAAAATCACGGAAGTCGCAAAGATTGTTCATGACGCCGGCGGACTGCTGTACTACGACGGCGCGAACCTGAACGCAATCCTCGGCCGAGCGTTTCCGGGCGACATGGGCTTCGACGTCATGCATCTGAACCTGCATAAGACTTTCTCGACGCCGCATGGCGGCGGCGGGCCGGGTTCCGGCGCGGTCTGCGTCAACGAGCGACTGGAGCCGTTTCTGCCCATCCCCGTTGTTGGTAAGAAGATCGTCGACGGCGAGGATCGTTATGTGTGGCTGACGGAAGCCGACCGGCCCCGGAGCATCGGTCGCCTGTCTGCGTTCATGGGCAACGCCGGCATCTTGCTGCGCGCCTATATTTATATGCGAATTCTCGGCAGGGAGGGCATGCGTCGCGTATCCGAATTCGCGACGCTGAACGCCAACTACCTGATGAAACGGCTCGCGGACCTCGGTTTCGATGTTGCGTTCCCCGAACGGCGCGCGAGTCATGAGTTCATCGTCTCGCTCAAGGCGATCACGAGCGAGACCGGCATCACCGCGATGGATTTCGCCAAGGCGCTGCTGGACCGCGGTTTCCATGCGCCGACCACCTACTTCCCGCTACTGATTCCCGAGTGCCTCCTGATCGAACCGACCGAAACGGAAGCGCGCCAGGATCTGGATGCATTCGCGAATGCGCTGGCCGAGATCCGCGATCTCGCGCGCAGCGATCCCGACGCCGTCAAGGCCGCGCCGATGACGACCCCGGTGCGGCGGCTCGACGACGTCCGTGCAGCCAGGCACCTCGATCTTGCATGGCGGCCCGCGGACGACGCTTCTCAATAACTCACCCGGAGACAATTTGTGTCAGCACTGATCTGTGGCTCACTGGCCTACGACAACATCATGGTGTATCCCGGCCGGTTCAAGGAATCTATCCTGCCCGACCAGTTGCATATTCTGAACGTCGCGTTCCTCGTGCCTGAGTTGCGCAAGGAATTCGGCGGCTGCGCCGGCAACGTGGCCTATAACCTGCAGGCGCTCGGCGGTGAGCCGCTGATCATGGCGACCGTCGGTGCGGACTTCGGCGCGTACGCCGGCCGCCTGTCGGACCTCGGTCTCGATACGTCATATGTCCGCACGATCGACGCTACGCTGACCGCGCAGGCCTATATCACCACGGACCTCGATGATAACCAGATCACGGCATTTCACCCCGGCGCCATGGATTATTCGCATGAGAACCACATTCCGGCGAAT
>Ga0209456_10001392_pt1 | contig 11786 bp, 7 predicted proteins | sample COG_11_FD_184755 | JGI IMG/M metagenome (GOLD analysis project Ga0209456, IMG submission 184755) | Pelagic marine sediment microbial communities from the LTER site Helgoland, North Sea, for post-phytoplankton bloom and carbon turnover... | ecosystem: Environmental > Aquatic > Marine > Neritic...
TCTGGTGGAAAACGGTGAAACCCTGGTTCTGGGCGGCATCTACGAACAGGAAAGGGGTAAACAGGTCGAACGCATCCCCTTCTTCGGCTCACTTCCCGGTGTTGGCTGGCTGTTCAAGACGGAAGCCAAAACAGACCAGAAACAGGAACTGCTGATTTTCGTGACACCCAAAATCATCAAGCAGGGTATGGCTGCCGTGAATTACTAGCTAAAACTTGTACCGCAAGGCGGTTTCTGGCAAAACTGCCCGACATGGAAAATATGTCGGGCAGTTTTTTTTTGGTCGGACCCATGGGGGCCGGCAAGTCCACCATCGGGCGCCAGCTGGCGCGCTGCCTTAAACTGAAATTCATCGACAGCGACAGGGAAATCGAAATCCGTACCGGCGTCGATATCCCGCTGATCTTTGAACTGGAAGGAGAATCGGGATTCCGCAAAAGGGAGCGGAAAGTGATCGACGAACTGACCGCAAAGCCGGGGACTATTCTGGCAACGGGCGGCGGTGTCGTCATGGATAAACTCAACAGACAGCATCTTGCCTCACGAGGCCGTGTCATTTATTTACACACCTCGGTTGATCAACAACTTCAGCGCACAGCGCATGACCGCAACCGGCCGCTGTTACAGACAGCAAACCCAAAACAGAAACTCGAGGAGTTAACCGAAATCCGTGATCCGCTGTATCGAGAGATTGCTGACTGGGTTATTGAAACCGATGGCTGCCGGGTACGCGACGTCGTTCAGCAGATTGTTCAGAAAATTGACCAATCCTGATGAAACACGACGGGGTTTCTTTGGCCTCGTTCCCGAATGGCACTTACCTAAGCTCATCCCCCGTGAATAGCCATGAAAAAACCCGAAGACATGGAATTTTTTCGTTTATTTCCGTGTATTCCGTGACTGAATGCAAAGCTGTTTGATCCGGGAAAGATACCTGGGAGCTTAGGTAAACGCCATTGGCCTCCGCCCCGGAATTCGATTATTCTACGGCCTGTTATGAGGAAAACCCTGGAACTTGATCTCGGCGAGCGCAGTTACCCCATCCATATAGGACCAGGGCTGATATCACAGTCTGAACTGTACCGGCCGCATATCCGTGGCCGCCAGCTCATGCTGGTCAGCAATGAAACTGTGGCCCCGCTCTATCTGCCAACGGTGCGCGAGGCTCTGACCGGCTATCGGCTTGAGCAGGTCATTCTTCCTGATGGGGAAGAATTCAAAACCCTGGAAATCCTCAAGCGGATTTTTGACGCCTTGCTGGAAAAACGCTTCAACCGCAGCTGTTGCCTGGTCGCTCTGGGTGGTGGTGTTATTGGCGACATGACGGGCTTTGCCGCGGCAAGCTACCAGCGCGGGGTCGACTTCATCCAGATTCCGACCACCTTACTGGCGCAAGTGGATTCTTCGGTGGGTGGCAAAACCGGCGTCAACCACGCGCTCGGTAAGAACATGATTGGCGCCTTCCACCAGCCGCGCTGCGTGCTGGCAGATACCAGCACCCTGGATACACTCGATGACAGGCAACTGTCAGCGGGTCTCGCGGAAATCATCAAATATGGCTTGATCGAGGATGTCGGTTTTTTTGCCTGGCTGGAGCAAAACATGGATCGGCTGCTGGCCCGCGACACTGAGGCGCTAATTTATGCTATCGAACGATCCTGCCAGTGCAAAGCGGATATCGTCGCTGCCGATGAACACGAGCGCGGCAAACGCGCACTGCTTAACCTTGGACATACCTTTGGTCATGCCATAGAAACCGGTATGGGTTATGGCAGCTGGCTGCACGGAGAAGCGGTGGCCGCCGGCATGGCCATGGCCGCAGACCTGTCGGCACGCCACGGCTGGCTATCAGACGCCGACGTCCAACGCATACGAACACTGCTGGCTCGGGCAAAACTTCCTGTTTCGGCACCGAAGGAAATGAGTCGCGAGCGGTTTCTGGATTTGATGGCCGTTGACAAAAAGGCCCTGGACGGTGGCCTGAGGCTGGTCTTGATGAACGGCATAGGCCGGTCAAAAATCTGCGGCGATTTTGAACCGCGGCTGCTTGAGCAGACACTCAACCCCGAGTTACCTCTGACCGGTTCATGAATAGCGAATCCGGCGAAGCGATTTTCAGCACCAGGCCTGCGCCTTATGCCGCTGCTGATGCCATTTCCCGGGGGCGGCGCTATGCAGAGCCATCGCCAACTTACCGCAGCGAGTTTCAGCGTGATCGGGACCGGATCATCCATGCTGCCGCCTTTCGACGGCTCGAATACAAGACCCAGGTATTCGTCAATCATGAAGGTGACCTGTTTCGTACCCGTCTGACACATTCGATCGAAGTTGCGCAGATCGCACGCTCCATTGCCCGCGCCCTGCAGCTTAATGAAGACCTGACCGAGGCTATCGCCCTGGCCCACGACCTTGGCCACACGCCCTTCGGTCACGCAGGCCAGGACGCCCTTAACGCGTGCATGAAGGAATACGGTGGCTTCGAACACAACCTGCAATCCCTGCGTGTGGTGGACGAACTGGAAGAAAAGTACGCGGACTTTCCGGGATTGAACCTGACCTTTGAAACCCGCGAAGGCATCCTCAAACACTGCTCCGGCAAAAATGCCCTGGAACTCGGTGAACTGGGCGAACGTTTTCTTAAAAAGCAGCAACCCAGTCTGGAGGCACAACTCACCAACCTGGCCGATGAAATCGCTTACAACAGTCATGACGTAGACGATGGCCTGCGCGCCGAATTGATTCATATTGACCAGCTGAATGAAATAGCGCTTTTTCACCAGCAATATCAAGAGGTAAAACAACGTTATCCGGATTTATCACAGCGTCGGACCATCCATGAAGTGGTGCGCAGATTAATCAACTGCCAGGCGGTTGATCTGGTTCAGGCCAGCAACCAGCAGCTGAAACAGTTTTGCCCTGCCGACCTGGAATCTGTTCGCCGGCAGCCGCAACCGCTGATCACGTTCAGCGACTCGATGCGCAAACTTAACCACGAACTTAAACGTTTTTTACGCAACCATCTGTACCGCCACTACCGGGTACACCGCATGAGCGCAAAGGCCATGCGCGTGATTCGTGACCTGTTTGACGCCTTTTTTAACGATCCTCGCCTGATGCCGGAAGAAGCCCAGCAGAGGGTAGCGGAACTCACGGATCAGACCGGTACAATGGGGCAGGCGCGTGCCGTCGCCGACTATATCGCCGGCATGACCGATCGATATGCCATCAAGGAACATGCGCGGGTTTATAATCCGGAAAAACTGACTTGATGCCGACTCTGCCACCAGAACACACATGCGTATCTACATGCAAATTCCTCCCAGCGATGCCGGGCCACCGAAATTTTACCACCTGCACCTCCAGGAGGACCTGCTTGAAGGCTGGACACTGGTGCGGGAATGGGGCTTTCAGGGTTCGGGGGGGCGCATGGTGCGTGATCACTATCCCGACCGTGAGAGCGCAGAACAGGCAATGCTGTCGCTGCGTGATGCACAATTGAGAAAAGGATATCAAGTCGTGTTTATGCAGGCCCAGACATGAGCAGTGCCGAATCATTGCAATCCGCAGCAACCGACTACCTGGAAACGTTTTCGCTGCGCTGTGAGCCCTTCGCAGATAGCATCGACAATCGCTTCTTTTATGCCGGCACAACGCTGATGCAACGCCTCGACCTGCTCACCCACCTGACACAGTTCGGTGACTCCGTGGTTCTCGTCTCGGGTCCGCCCGGCAGCGGCAAAACCACCCTGCTCAGCCGTTTTATCGGACAGACCAATAACCAGTGGCGACTGTGTGTGATAGACGCAGCAGATGACTTCAGCAAGTTTTCCGATCGACTGGCGGATGCACTCGGCGGCGGCTCGTTCTCCAGCGACCAGGAACTGCTCGCCGAGTGGGAAAATCACACCGACAGCTCCCAATTGCTTGTCATTCTGATCGATAACACCGAACAACTGGATGAATCCGCCCTTGACCGGCTTTGTGCACTGCTCGGTCAGGCTTCGACAGATCGAATACGCATCATCCTGTTCGGCATCCCGGAGGCACAACAACGGCTCAAGCAGACATTTGAACAAAAGGCAGTAAGCTGCTCAACCCAGCGCCTGGAGATGCCGCGTCTGAACGAGGAAGAAACGTCCTCCTATCTGATGTACCGGCTGGCAGTTGCCGGCTACAGCGGTGAAAGTCCGTTTACAGCCACCGAAGTACGCGCCATGTGCAAGGCGGCAGATGGCCGCCCGGCAGGCCTCAACCGGCTGGCCGACCAGGCGCTGCTGGAACGCCAGGCACGAACCAACAGCAAACGCCTGAGCCCGGTCACCGGTAAACGGAAAGGCAATGCGCTGACCTGGGGAATTGCCTCACTCGGCGTCTTGTCGGTAGCGATTTACATGGGTTGGCAGCAGTTCTATCCCCCATCGGGCGATGCACAGCAACCACGCAACCAACAGCGGCCGCCGGAAGAACAACCTCTGGCACTACCCGATCCATCTCTGTCAGTACCTGAGCCATCGCCATTGCCAACACCCGTGCAACGTTCCAGAGCGGTGAAATCGCCCGCGCAAACCACACCTGCCGCAACTGCAGCGGCGACGGAGACAGCCGGGATCGAAGCCAGTCTGGAATCCCGGCAAGCCCCTTCTGCCGGGCCGTCCCTGCCTGACTCTGCAGCACGCTCCGGGCCCGTGATTCGTAAAGACGAAATCGTTGCAGTAACTCCGGAACCCGCAGAAACTGCCGCACCCGACGATGACGCGCAGGGAAAAGCAGCACCACCCCTGGCGCCAGCAGAGCAACCGCCTGCCTTTGAACCCGCCAGTCTGGAAACCGTAAACGCGAAAAAGCCGCTAACGCCCGTCAATACGGCTGTACAAACGGCTGCGGTCGAACCGGTCCAGGCGAAACCGGCACTCCCCCATCGGGAGTCCTGGCTGCTGGAACAACCCGAAACATTTTTCAGTCTGCAACTGGTGGGGTCGCGGAACGAAAAATCGATTGCTGACTATATTCGACGCCACAAACTCGACGAGCAGCAAGCCGCCTACTTCCGGGGCCACTACCGGGGCTCTGCCTGGTATGTCCTGATGTACGGTGTCTATCCAACCAAAACGGCCGCCGTCGAGGGACGAGACGCACTGCCGGCCAAAATCCGCAAGGCCAAGCCCTGGCTGCGCAGCCTCAAATCCGTGCATACCTCAATTCGCGAGGCACAGTAACCGACCAGCCGGGTTAAGCGGCCTGCACCGGATTGCCATAAGAACAACAAGGTTTAAAATCTAAAACACTGGCTAAAAATCCGCTTCTCCATTATTCTTTCCGGCCCTAATTTTAGCGACGGGTTTTCTTCCATCCCTCCCGGGAGGGCTTGTGTTGCGCGCGTCTAACGACATAAAACCTTTTGAATTCTATTTGTTACAGAGGTCGGATATGAGTCACGGGGCATTCCCGAAAAAGCAGGGCCTGTATGATCCCCGCAACGAGCACGATGCCTGCGGGGTCGGCTTCGTCGCTCATATCAAAGGTAAGCAGAGTCATGCGATTGTGCGTCAAGGCCTGCAGATTCTTGAAAACCTGACCCATCGCGGCGCCGTCGGCGCTGATCCTCTGGCGGGTGATGGTGCCGGCATCCTGCTGCAAATCCCCGACGCCTTCCTGCGTGAAGAGACTGCAGCACTCGGAATTGAACTGCCGGCTCCCGGCCATTACGCAGTCGGCACGATTTTCCTGCCCCAGCAGCAACAGACCCGCGCTGAGATTGAAGCACTGATCGAACGTATCACCGAGGAGGAGAATCAGCTGGCGCTCGGATGGCGCAATGTACCCACTGTCAACAGTGGCCTGGGTCAAAGCGTCAAAGCGGTTGAGCCGGTGGTTCGCCAGCTGTTCATCAGCTGTGGCGAAGCCTGCCCGACGCAGGATGAATTCGAGCGCAGGCTTTTCATCATTCGCAAACGAATCGAACGCCAGGTCCGCATATCCGACTGGGAAGGCGGAGAAAATTTCTACATACCCTCACTGTCCAGCCGCACTCTGCTGTACAAAGGTATGCTGCTGGCAAATCAGGTCGACACCTATTACCAGGATCTGAAAGATGAACGGGTGGTGTCGGCCATGGCCCTGGTACACCAGCGTTTCTCGACCAATACCTTCCCTTCATGGGACCTGGCCCAGCCGTTCCGCATGATTGCGCACAACGGCGAGATCAACACCCTGCGCGGCAATGTCAACTGGATGCGCGCGCGCCGTCACTCCATGGCTTCGGAACTGTTCGGAGCCGATCTGGAAAAAGTCTGGCCGCTGATTCCCGAGGGACGTTCTGACTCCGCCTGCTTCGATAACGCGCTGGAACTGCTGGTCGCCGGTGGTTACTCCATGGCGCACGCCATGATGATGTTGATACCGGAAGCCTGGACCGGCAATCCGCTGATGGACGAAAGCCGCAAGGCATTCTACCAATACCATGCTGCCCTGATGGAACCCTGGGACGGACCGGCTGCGGTGGCTTTTACCGACGGCCGCCAGATCGGTGCAACCCTGGACCGCAACGGCCTGCGCCCGGCGCGTTACCTGATCACCGACGATGATCTGGTTGTCATGGCCTCGGAAATGGGCGTTCTCGCTATTCCAGACAGCAAGATCGTCAAAAAATGGCGCCTGCAGCCAGGCAAGATGTTCCTGATAGACATGGAGCAGGGCCGTATCATCGACGATGCCGAGCTGAAAAACGAACTGTCCGCCAGCCATCCCTACCAGGAGTGGCTGGATAAAAGTCAGATCCATCTGAAGAACCTGCCTGCCAGCGCAGTCGCCGAAGATAGCGATCCCGAAACGCTGCTGGACCGTCAGCAGGCCTTTGGCTACACCCAGGAAGACCTCAAGATTCTGATGATGCCAATGGCGGTCACCGGCCAGGAAGGCATTGGGTCCATGGGCGCCGACAGCCCCATCGCCGTGTTGTCGAACAAGGCCAAACCGCTGTTCAATTATTTCAAACAGAATTTCGCCCAGGTCACGAACCCACCGATTGACCCTATTCGCGAAGAGCTGGTCATGTCACTGGTGTCGCTGATCGGTCCGCGCCCCAACCTGCTGGATCTGCACAGCGGCGGCAAACACATGCGTCTGGAAGTCAGTCAGCCGATCCTGACCAACAAGGATCTGGAACGCATCCGTAACATCGAGAAAACCACTGAAGGTGCTTTCCGTACCAGGACGATCGACATCTGCTATTCCGCCGACCAGGGCTCCGCCGGCATGGAGGATGCGCTGACTGCAGTCTGTGAACAGTCTGAAACAGCGGTGCAGGAAGGCTTTAATATCCTCATCCTGTCCGACCGTTCCGTATCGGCGCAACGGATACCGATTCCGGCCCTGCTGGCCACTTCGGCGGTCCACCATCACCTGGTTCGTGCCGGCCTGCGCACCGAGTCGGGTCTGGTGCTGGAGACCGGCGCCGCACGCGAAGTGCACCAGTTTGCCGTACTGGCGGGTTACGGTGCCGAAGCCATCAACCCCTACCTGGCCTTCGAAACGCTGGTAGCGATGAAAGACGATCTGCCGGACGCACTCGATGAGGCCGAGATCAACAAACGCTATATAAAAGCCGTTGGTAAGGGCCTGCTGAAAGTGTTTTCCAAGATGGGTATCTCCACCTATCAGTCCTACTGTGGCGCACAGATTTTCGACGCCGTCGGTTTGAAGACGGAATTTATCGATAAATACTTCACGGGTACCGCCAGCATGGTGGAAGGCGCCGGAATCGAGGAAATCGCCGAAGAAGCGGTAAGCTGGCACCGCGATGCCTACAGCGACAACCCGATCTATGCCGAAGCGCTGGATGTCGGCGGCGATTACGCCTTCCGTATTCGCGGTGAAGACCACATGTGGACGCCGGATACCATAGCCAGCCTGCAGCACGCGACCCGTGCCAATGACGCAAAAACATACAATGAATACTCGCGCCTGGTGAACGAACAGAACGAAAACCTGCGCACCCTGCGCGGCCTGTTCGAGCTGAAATTTGCCGGTGAAGCCGTGCCACTGGAGGAAGTGGAAGCCGCCAGTGAAATCGTTAAACGATTCGCCACCGGCGCCATGTCTTTCGGCTCGATTTCCTGGGAAGCCCATACCACGCTGGCGATTGCCATGAACCGCCTGGGCGGGAAATCCAATACAGGGGAGGGTGGCGAAGAACGCAGCCGCTTCAAAGCCATGGAAAACGGCGATTCCATGCGTTCAGCCATTAAACAGGTGGCGTCCGGACGTTTCGGTGTCACCGCTGAGTACCTGGTGAACTCCAACGATATCCAGATCAAGATGGCACAGGGTGCCAAGCCGGGTGAAGGCGGCCAGTTACCCGGTCACAAAGTCAACGAATGGATCGCCAAAGTGCGCCACTCGACGCCTGGTGTCGGCCTGATTTCACCGCCACCCCATCACGACATCTATTCGATCGAGGATCTTGCCCAGCTGATCCACGATCTAAAGAATGTGAACCCGAAAGCCCGTATCAGCGTGAAACTGGTGTCGGAAGTCGGTGTCGGTACCGTAGCCGCCGGTGTATCCAAGGCACACGCCGATCACGTCACTATCGCCGGTTACGATGGTGGTACCGGCGCTTCGCCGCTGACCTCCATCCGCCACGCCGGCAGCCCGTGGGAGCTGGGACTGGCGGAAACCCACCAGACACTTGTGCTGAACAAGTTACGCGGCCGTATTTCCGTACAGGTCGACGGCGGCATGCGTACTGGCCGTGATGTGGTAATCGGTGCATTGCTGGGCGCCGACGAATTCGGTTTCGCCACCGCACCTCTGATCGTCGAAGGTTGCATCATGATGCGCAAATGTCACCTCAACACCTGCCCGGTCGGCGTCGCCACCCAGGACGAAGAATTACGCAAGCGCTTTACCGGAAAACCGGAACACGTGGTGAACTACTTCTTCTTTGTAGCCGAAGAAATTCGCCAACTGATGGCAAAACTCGGCTTCCGCAAGTTCAGTGACATGATTGGGTGCATGGACAAGCTGGACATGCGTAGCGCCATCGACCACTGGAAAGCCAAAGGCCTGGATTACACACGCATCCTGCACAAACCGGAAGCAGGCCCGGACGTCGCTATCTTCAATAATGAAATGCAGGACCACGGCCTGGAAAAAGCGCTCGACAACAAATTGATTGAACAGGCATCACCAGCGCTGGAGCGTGGTGAGTCAGTAAAAATTGAAACACCGATCACAAACGTCAACCGTACCGTCGGCGCTATGCTGTCCGGCCGTATTGCCGAACGTTATGGCCTCGAAGGTCTCCCCGCGGACACCATTCACGTCAAACTCAAGGGCGTGGCCGGTCAAAGTTTCGGCGCCTGGCTCACGCACGGCGTCACTCTGGAACTGGAAGGTGAAGGTAACGACTACGTCGGCAAAGGCCTGTCCGGTGGACGCCTGGTCGTCTATCCACCCGCTGACTGCCCGATAATCCCGGAACAGAACATTATCGTCGGCAACACGGTTTTATACGGTGCAATATCCGGTGAATGCTATTTTCGCGGTGTAGCCGGTGAACGCTTTGCGGTACGCAACTCCGGCGCCAGTGCAGTGATCGAAGGCGTTGGTGACCACGGCTGCGAATACATGACCGGCGGCGTGGTGGTGGTACTCGGCGAAACCGGACGTAATTTCGCCGCCGGCATGAGCGGTGGTATCGCCTACGTGCTCGATGCAAATGGCGGCTTCAGGGCGCGCTGCAATCTCGCCATGGTGGAACTGGAACCGATTCCCGAAGAAGACGATGCCCTGGAAGCGCTGGACCATCAGGGCGGCGATCTGGAAACCCACGGCAAAGTGGACATCAGTTCCGACATGACCCGCTACGATGCCTTGCGACTGCGCCGCCTGATCGAGAAACACGCGCACTACACCGGCAGTAGCGTGGCGCAGGCCGTTCTCGACAACTGGAATGAGACGCTGCAGAAATTCGTGAAAGTGATGCCCGTCGACTATCGCCGCGCACTGGAAGACATGCAGCGGGCGCAGGCCGAAGAGTTGGCATCAGCAGCGAGTGGCTGATCGGGATACTTCATTTATCCCTGCGAAAGATACCAGGGATATTTTTTGCTTAAGCTTTGCGTCCTGTATTTTAGAACTGAATATCATATGAATCGAATAAACAGCTATGGGTAAACCAACCGGATTCATGGAATACACGCGGCAGGATCGCACTTACACGCCCGTTGAAGATCGCATCAAGCACTTCGAGGAATTCGTCATTCCGTTAAGCGATCGGGAGCTGAAAGAGCAGGGCGCGCGCTGTATGGACTGTGGTATCCCCTTCTGTCACCAGGGCTGCCCGGTCAACAACATCATACCGGACTGGAATGACCTGGTGTGGAAAGGCGAGTGGCAACGCGCCATCAAGGTCCTGCACTCCACCAACAACTTCCCCGAGTTTACCGGCCGCATCTGCCCGGCGCCCTGCCAGGAAGCCTGCACGCTGAACCTGACCGACGAGCCGGTCACCATTAAAACAATCGAGTGCGCCATCGTTGACAAGGCCTGGGACAATGGCTGGATAAAACCTCTACCCGCCGAACACAAAACCGGCAAAAAGGTCGCCATTGTGGGTTCCGGCCCCGCCGGCATGGCCTGTGCGCAGCAGCTGGCGCGCGCCGGGCATGATGTCACCCTGTTTGAAAAGAACGATCGCATCGGTGGCTTGCTGCGCTACGGCATCCCCGATTTCAAAATGGAAAAGCGCCTGATTGACCGCCGTGCTGAACAAATGCAAGCGGAAGGTGTCGTCTTAAAGCCCGGCACCCACGTCGGTTCCGACATCACCAGCGAACAACTAATGAATGAATTCGACGCCGTGGGGCTAACCGGTGGCTCCGAACAGCCGCGTGACCTGCCCGTAGCGGGACGTGAACTGGATGGCGTTCACTTTGCCATGCAGTTCCTGCCTCAGCAGAACAGGCGCGAAGCCGGCGACACGGTAGCCGCCGATCTGTCCATCACGGCAACGGACAAACACGTCATTGTTATCGGTGGCGGCGACACCGGCTCCGACTGCATCGGCACTTCCATCCGTCAAGCCTGCAAGTCCGTCACCCAACTTGAAATTCTGCCCAAACCACCTGAAAAGGAAGACAAGGGACTGACCTGGCCTGACTGGCCCAACAAGATGCGCACCTCATCTTCCCAGGAAGAAGGCACCACGCGTGACTGGTGTGTTGCCACCAAAGAATTCATCGGCGAAAACGGCAAACTCAACAAAATCCGCTGCATTCGTGTCGAATGGCAAAAGGATGATCAGGGCGCCTGGCAAATGAATGAAATCGAAGGCAGCGAATTCGAACTCGATGCCGACCTGGTACTGCTCGCCATGGGCTTTATCCATCCCGTGCATGAAGGGCTGCTGAATGATCTGGGCGTCGACTACGATGCACGCGGCAACGTCAAGGGCGACACCGAAGCTGCGGATGCCTACAAGACATCCGTCGACAAGGTGTTTGCCGCCGGTGACATGCGGCGTGGACAATCACTGGTGGTCTGGGCGATTCGGGAAGGCCGGCAATGCGCGCGGGCGATTGACGAATTCCTGATGGGATCGTCTGAATTGCCTCGCTAATGCTGGTTAGTCTCGGCATCGATTTATTAATATTGAGTACGTAAGTTAGCCGACATAAGCTTGCGGGACACGTCATTTGGATGCCAACAGCTGCCGCAACAAAACCTATGGTGTTTTAAGAACTATCCGGGTTTAATACTGACCTATGAGCGAACTGAAAAAC
>Ga0209456_10001393_pt1 | contig 11781 bp, 9 predicted proteins | sample COG_11_FD_184755 | JGI IMG/M metagenome (GOLD analysis project Ga0209456, IMG submission 184755) | Pelagic marine sediment microbial communities from the LTER site Helgoland, North Sea, for post-phytoplankton bloom and carbon turnover... | ecosystem: Environmental > Aquatic > Marine > Neritic...
CAAGGTAGCGTTCACCGGTTCTACCGAGACAGGCCGGCATGTGATGCGCTCGGCGGCGGACACCATCAAGCGCGTAACCCTGGAACTTGGCGGAAATGACCCAGCCATTGTACTGCCCGATGTAGATGCCAAAGCCATTGCACCTGAATTATTCTGGGCCGCCTTCCAGAACAACGCCCAGTTCTGCAATGCCACCAAGCGCCTCTATATCCACGAGGATGTGTATGACGAGGTGCGCGATGCCCTGGTTGAATTCATTGACGCCAATATCAAGGTCGGCGACGGCACCGAGGCAGACACTGATCTTGGTCCAATTCAAAACTCAATGCAGTACGGCAAGGTGCAGGATTACTTCGCAGACTGCCACAGCAACGGCTATCAATTTGCCATTGGTGGCGATATCGACGAAAACGCGGCGGGTTGGTTTGTACCAGTCACCCTCATCGACAACCCGCCCGAGGAGTCGCGCATTGTTCGCGAGGAACCCTTCGGCCCGATACTGCCGCTGCTCAAGTGGTCTGACGAAGCCGATGTGATTGCCCGTGCCAATGATACCATCTATGGCCTGGGCGCTTCGGTATGGGGTAAGGACCTGGAAGCTGTAGAGCGCATTGGCAGCCAGTTGGAGGCCGGGACGGTTTGGCTGAATGAGGTACACCAGTACTCCCCATTCCAGGCCTTCGGCGGCCACAAGCAATCTGGATTGGGTTGTGAGAACTCCCTGCACGGGCTGATGGAGTACACCAACTGGCAGACCATCACGATGAAGAAAGCACCGTAAACAGTACGACTTCCTACTGTCGGGGTGAGAGTTTTATCTGAGCGCGCTGGCGGCCGAGTTCCATCTTCAGGTCGCCAGCCGTTACCCCGCTGCTCATTTTGCATCTCCTGTTGATCATCCTGTCTCGATTCACATGGCCGCAATGATAGTCAGGCCTGCTCCCGCGAGCACGGCGGCGATTATCGCATAGGGTATCTGGGTAAGCGCATGCTCCATCACGCCGCAGCCACTGCCCTGGGCGGCCAGGACGGTGGCGTCAGAATAGAAGCAGGCGTGGCTGCCAAAGGCGCTGGCTGAGATCAGGGCGCCGATGGCCAACTGCGGACTGACGCCCACGCTGTCTGCCAGCGGCAGCACGATGGGGATGGCAATGGCGAACACACCCCAGCTGGAGCCGGTGGCAAAGGCGATCAGCGCCATGGTCACGAATACCACCAGGGGCAGTAGCGTGGGCGTCATATACGGCGTCACGTTTTCGATAACGAACTGCGCCAGGCCCAGTTGGTCGTTGACCTCCTTGAACATAAATGCGACAACCACGATGGTCAGGGCAGGTACCATGATTTTGATACCCTCCAGTACGGCATCAAACATCTCGGACCAGGCCATCAGTCGTTGAACCCCGTACAGCACGATTGTGACGACAAGTGCCATCAGTACGCCGATTTGCACGTCCAGGTCGTACCAGAGGCTGAACCCGATCAGGGCAAGCAGAGGCAGCATGAAGTGATAAATGCGGACGCGCCCGGAGTTGCCGCCCACTGTCACCTCGAATTCATCGTCATGTGAGGCGCTGCCGTTCCCCGCTGCCCGCTCCTGGGCGATTTTCATCATGCCCAGGAGCGGTATGCGACCCGTGGCAACCATGGGCACCATGAGACCCGCAATCCAGGCGTAGAACATGTAGGGGATGGCGCTGATGTAGAGTGCCATGCCTTCTCCGGGCTCCGCCACGTCCGATACTTCCAGCACCCCTGCGAAAAAAACTGCCCACGTTGAAACCGGTACCAGGACGCAGATCGGTGCTGCAGTGGAATCCACCACGTAGGCCAGCATTTCCCGTGACACCCGAAATTTGTCGGTCACCTTACGCATGGCCGAGCCCACCGCCAGGGCATTCAGGTAGTCGTCGATGAAGATCACCAGGCCGAGGCACCAGGTGTAAAGGAGCGAACTGTGTGCATCCTTTGCCCGGGACGCCAGGGCTTGGCTGAAGGCGTCGGCAGCGCCTACCCGCATCAGCAGGGCAATCAGGCTTCCCATCAGCCCACAGACGATAATCACCCAGGCGATGGTTTCATCCATCATGACCTCGAGCAGAATGGAGGAAAAGTTCGCCACCGCCGTGCCGGGACCAAGCAGTAACAGGCCGGCAAATACGCCGGCGAGGAGTGATTCTACAGGCCTGCGGCTGAGCACTGCAGTCAGGATGGCAACGGCAGCAGGTATCAGTGAAAGCCAGTTGGGTTCAGGTGTCATTGGCATAGGTCAACTCAGTCTGGGGATTGGGTCAGTTGTGCAAGTACGGCTCGAGCCTGGGGTAAAAAAGCCTGGATAACATCAGCACCGTCCTGCCACTCGCCGTCTACCACCGCCTGACTGGCTTCCAACTGCGCCTGTTCTTGGGCGACGATATAGTCGAAAAACAGCCGGTGTTGTGGATCTGAAAGAGACCTCATCTCCTCCAGCTTGGGGAGATAGGGAATGACGATGTCGACAAACCACTGCGGGTCGAGGAAGCGCCAGCCTACATAGCCCGTTACCTTTAAGCCCATGCCGAGGAACCAGTTGACCTTGTAGTCGACACCGAGTTGCTCTTTCATATGGCCGTAGATCTCCTGGTTGAGAACTTCCATTCCATAATACGCCTGGAAGAACGGGCCTCGCTCCGATTCGCTTGATGCTTTAGCGGCAGCTTCCATGCCGATATAGGTACGAGCTCGATTACCGTATTCGTATTCCAGGTGATTAAAATAGATCTCGTGCTGGTCGCGCTGTTGGGAATGAGCCGGCACGGTGATAACAAGAAGAAACAGGGTGATGCTAAAAAATAGACTGCGATGCATGGGGCTTCCTGGGGCCTGTGACATGCCGTTGACGCGGGAACTGTGAGCGTCGTTGACCTTGATATAGTTTACATGAATGATAAGTTAATTATAGTGTGTCAGGCTGGATTTACGGCTGAATGGAGTACAGATTGAAGCGAATCTCTATCAAATTTCTGGAGGCAGGGGACCGGCAATCGCCCCCTGAGGTGTGTCCCTGAAGAACCTGCGCAGAGTTGGCTTGCCGTTATGCAAGCCCAGAGATATTTTCCTGTGCATTGGGGGATGTTCACCCTGGCATTGCACAGCTGGTTTGAACCGATTGAGACCATAGCGCAATTGGCAGAGCAAGAAGGTTTTCCCCTTGTCGCACCCGTCATCGGCCAGTTGGTCGATGTTTCCAGTGAGACCGACTTTCCCAGTTGGTGGCGGCGAAGAGCAGGGCGGTGAGCTTTTGCACGAAGTTCGTTGGTGTATTTGCTTAAAATTAAACTATACATTAATGTAAAGATAAAATAGCATCGCTTGAGACGTGCTTAAAGAGCGCCTTGCTGCTTAAAAATGGAGATTTCTTTATGTCACGCGAATCTATACAGCCGTCGGAAATGCTGGAGGTGGAGAATGAAAGTGGTTTCTGAGAATGAAGTAATTTGCAATATTGACAATGGTGTGCTGACCATCACGCTCAACCGGCCCAAGGCAAGAAATGCTGCCAACAGCGCGCTTGCTGAGGGGGTAGTCTCGGCTATAGATGAGTTGGAAAGCAACCCCGAGTTGCGCGTGGCTGTACTGACCGGCGCAGGCGGTACCTTCTGCTCGGGAATGGATCTGAAGGGCTTTGTCAGCGGCGAGACGCCCTATGTCGAGGGACGCGGCTTTGCTGGCTTGACGGAGTATCGCACTAAGAAGCCGATTATCGCCGCGGTGGAGGGCTATGCTCTGGCCGGCGGTATGGAGATGGCAATAAGCTGTGACTTGATTGTCGCAGCAGATGATGCCAGGTTCGGTATACCTGAAGTGAAGCGGGGTTTAGCTGCAGGAGCGGGCGGCTTGTACAAGCTACCCAGGCAGATACCGGAGCGAGTTGCCATGGAATTGGCCTTGATGGGCGAATTCATTTCAGCCCAAAGGGCCTATGAGTTGGGCCTAATTAACCGGGTGGTGGAACCCGGTTCTACACTCGCTGTAGCTCGGGAGATGGCTGCCAGCATTGCCGCCAATGGTCCGATGGCTGTGGCCGCCAGTATGATGGTGGTTAGCCGGGCGCAAGACTGGAGCCTTACCGAGGCTGCTCACAATCAAAGTGAATATCTTGATCCAGTATTTGCCAGCGAAGACGCGATTGAGGGTGCCACGGCTTTTGCCGAAAAGCGCCTGCCTAACTGGAAGGGAAGGTAACTCATCCTTTTGCGGAGAATTATATGGGTACATTTGGAGGTAAAGTCGCCATAGTCATGGGCGCATCAACCCCAGGGGGAATGGGAGCCGCCACGGCGCGCCGCTTGCGTCGGGAGGGTGCGAGAGTTGTTGTATCCGGGCTAGGCGACCAGCCATTGCAGGATCTGGCGCAGGAGATTGATGGCCTGGCCTTTGAGGCGGATATCACCTCAAAACAGGCGAACGTCGATCTGGTCAATTTCACCCTGGAGCATTATGGCCAGATTGATATCGCGGTTAATCACGTGGGTCTTGCCACCCGTGGCCCCATTGCGGAGGAGACCGAAGAACATCTCCTGTTGATGACTCAGGTGAATTACTTTGGCACCTATTGGTTCATCCGGGCGGTGGCCGATGTGATGGAGGAGGGCGGGGCTATTGTCACCACGTCGTCACTGGTGGCCTATGATGTCTCAACAGGGATGTCTGCGTACGCTTGTGCAAAGGCTGCGGCGGAGCGATTTGTCGAAGCCGCAGCGGTTGAGTATCAGAAGAAAAGGTTGCGCATCAATTCCATTATCCCATCGATTAACGATACGGCGATGTTGCGCAAGGGCATTGAGCAGCGGGGCAATGACTTCGAGGAATTTGTTGGCCTCTACAAGGAGTTGACGCCCCTGGGACGAATTTCCACGCCCGAGGATATTGCTGGTATGGTCTGCCTGCTGCTGCATCCCGAGTTCTTTGAAACTGGTCAGCACATACACTGTAGTGGCGGGAACTCCCTACTCGGACAACCGAGAGTGCTTGTCACACAGGACCTGAGGTAAACTCCTGGGCATGAGTAAGATCTTCATTATTGGTGCTACAGGGGGCGTGTGCTCAAGGCTTGGCCCTATGCTTGTCGAGGCGGGACATGATGTAACCGGCCTGCATCGTAAGCCTGAACAAGCAGAATATCTTGAAAATGCAGGAATCACCCCACGGCTTGGTGACATCATGACAATGACAGTAGATGACCTCACCAATTTTACGAGTGATTGCGATGTTATAGTGTTTTCCGCTGGCGCGGCTGGTAGTGGACTTGAGCGCACAACGGCAATCGATGGGGAAGGCGTCATAAAAACCATTCATGCGGCCAGGACGAATGGTATAGCGCGTGTTTATCTTGTCTCCGCCTTCATGGATGCGGGTCGCGATCAGCCGAGAAGGGACGGGTTTGAACACTATATGAAGGTGAAAAGGCAGGCCGATAGCGCCCTGGTGGCGTCGGGGCTGGATTGGGTCATCCTGCGACCTGGAACGCTTGTCAGCGAGGACGGTAATGGCCTGGTAAGCGCAGGTCCTGCCATCTCCTATGGCTCCGCGGCCAGGGGCAACGTCGCCAAAATGTTAGCCGCGCTCATTAATGCCCCCACGATTCGTCGAGAGATTATAGAGCTTACGGACGGTGATATTCCGGTGCAGGATGCCGTGATGTTGCTCCAGAGGTAATATTTCAATACCTTGCCCAGCATAAGAATTGATGGGCTGCCCTACGATGAATTTGTAGCCGAATAACAGCGTGGATACTGCCGGCCTAGCCGGCCATGCTATACCCGCCGTTGACGCTTATAACCTGGCCCGTAATATGGCCTGCACATTTGTTGGAGGCCAAAAACACAGCGGCATGGGCAATATCCTGTGGTTGTCCGACTTTCATAAGCGGTAGTGCCGCTGCAGCCTTTTTCAGTTGTTGGGCTGAGATCCTCTCGTCTCGATTAACCCACATGCTATGCGTACTGATATCGCGCTCGTCGGGCAGCGTTAAACCAGGGCAAAGGGTATTACAGCGTATGCCAAAGCGGCCGTTTTCTCTTGCCAGCGATTTCATAAAGCTGTTCACCGCGGCCTTCGCCCCGGAATATACGGCTTCGAGCGCTTCGCCCTGGCGGCTTGCATCTGAGCTGATTGAGACTATAGCGCCGCTCTGTTGCTCGATCATTAGATCCAGCACTGTCTTGCAGCAGTTGAGCATGCTGACGTAATTTAGCGCTATTACTTTCTGCCACAGGTCGGGGTTTGTTTCGGTGAACGGCATCATGTCATCCCAGCCCACGCAGTTTACCAGGACGTCGATTTGGTGATATTCGCTTACCACCTTTTCAAAAAGTTCCTCAACCTGATGCAGGTCGGTGACATCGGTTTTTAACGCATGGGCTGCCGCCGCGCCTCGGCTCTTCGCCAATTCGGCGACTTCGATAGCCGATTGCATATCGATGTCGGCAACGGAAATTCTTGCGCCCTCTTCAGCAAAGAGCAGCGCAATTGCGCGACCAATGTTCGAGGCGCCGCCAGTGATGACGACTGATTTGTTCGCTAGCTCAAGATCCATATAGATGTTGACTCTATGCTGCGGTGGTTAAAACCCCGCGGCTGCGGCCCTGTGACAATGATAGTTCAATTAGCGAATGACATAACTGACTCATGTAAGTCAATGCTGGGCTTGTCACTTTGATCCCTAGTAGCTTTGCCTGGCGGTTAATACTTGACACATATGATAACAATAAATTAATATATACAGAGATGTAAAGATAAATATTTGAGCCTGAGGTTTGTCCTTCGATCTGCGCTTTTTGGGGTGCTGTCGTTGCAGTCTGACTCTCTGCAATAAAGTTGCAGTCTGACTCTCTGCAATAAAAATGGAGTAGCCCTTATGAAACCGAGAATTAAACAGCTAATTGGCTTGTCTGGATGTCTGACACTTTCCCTTGGGGCGGCGGAGCATGCCCTTGGACAGCTCGAGGAGGTGATCGTTACTGCTCAAAAGCGTGAGCAAAGCCTCCAGGATGTGCCAATCTCGATATCGGTGCTGACGGCCGAGAATCTGGACCAGCAATACATCACGGAGACAATTTCACTAGCCCAAGCCGTCCCATCTCTTAACTTCCAGGCAGGGTTTGCTCCCTCATCCACTAACTTTAATATTCGTGGTGTTGCTTCTTACACCTTTGAAGGCGGGATTCAACCCAGCGTCGCTATGGTGGTTGATGGCGTGTCTCTGGCGAGAGCTGGCGAATTTGTGGCCGAGCTGGCAGATGTTGAAAGAATCGAGGTGTTGCGGGGTCCGCAAGGCACTCTCTTCGGCCGCAATACCACAGCTGGAGCAATCAATATTACCACCAGGCGACCAAGTACAGAGTTTGAGGGCCATATTGAGGCCAGCTTTACCGACGACGACGAGCAGATGTACCGGGCCAGGGTAAGTGGGCCACTATCCGAGACAGCTGCTGGATCGTTGAACGTGTTCTATCAGGATAGGGATGGCCATCTCAAAAACGTGTATCCAGGGGGAGATGACGGTGGAGGCATTGAATCCTGGGGCGCCCGGGCGCAATTTGATCTGAATTTCTCTGATTCAGTGAACCTTTTGCTGACCGGGGACTATCGCGACGCTGAGCATGGTTTCAGTCCACAGATTACCCTGGTGCCCGAACCTGAGCTCGATGGAATTCCCGCAGAAGGGTTGAACTTAAGGGTAATCCAGCAGGGCGATGGCGATCCGGCGCTGGGGCAGCGCGTGATCGACGACTTGTTCAAGATCAATATCAATGATCCAAACTTTGCGGAACAAAAGTTCGATAGTTGGGGCGCGTCTGCTCACTTGACATGGGAAGTTAGCGAAGAACTCAGAGCGATATCTATAACCGCGTACAGAGAGTGGAGTGAGAAGGTTAATCCTGACGTCGACTCCGGGCCTGGACAACTTTCCAATGACGGTTATGGCCTGCCCATTTCACTGGCACATACCAGCAATACGCCATCTCGCAATATTCCTTTGTCAAGGGTATCTGAAAATGAGTATTTCACTCAAGAATTAAGGCTTGAACAAACAGGTCAAGCACTTGACTGGACTGCAGGTGTTTTCTATACATATTTCGAAGAGCGCGTTAGTGACGCTATTAACCTGTACATCCCGTTTGACCCTGCCTTTGGTGAGGGATATACAACTTCTGCACAAGTCGATAACTCGGACGACCTGACAGCCTTTTCAGTTTTCGCTGATGGTACCTTTCATGTTTCGGAAACGTTGGATATCTACGGTGGGTACAGATGGACTTATGAAGAGGTCGACGTAAGCTACAATAGTCCAACCTATCTGGTTCTGGATAGCGCAGGCATTTCAGAGTTCGATTTCGAGAATAACGTTGTCAACTTCACCGCACCCGTGCCCCCTGTGGCGAACAACGTCGGCAATGCCGATACTGATAACACTGACTGGTCTGCTCGCCTGGGTGCGTCCTGGCAGTTCATGGACAATTCCAATCTGTATGCCACCGTGAGTCGAAGTTTTGTGGGCATAGGGGCAGATCTTTCGCGGACCGGAAGTGCTGAGGCGGCATTCCTCGACCCCACAACGGCGGAAGCATTTGAATTTGGCGTTAAATCCATGTTGCTGGACGATAGCTTACAGCTTAACGCGGCAGTTTTTTGGCAGGATGTAGAAGACCTGCAGACATCTGCTCTGTTACCGGGAACCATTACGACCGTAAACCTGAATGCTGGCGATCTTGATATTTTTGGCGTAGAAGTCGACGCGCTTTGGGCGTACTCCGATTACGGACGAATTTCTGCAGCAGTAACCTATCTCGACGCGCAAACGAAGAACCTTTTGCAGCCCTGCTGGCCTGGGCAAACGATTGCAACTGGGTGCAATATTGATGAGAACGGTAACCTGGTTACGGATCCGGGCGCGGCTGTGCAGACCGACATGGACGGTGCGGATGCGCCAAACACGCCTGAGTTCGCCTATAACATCGGCATCAGTCACATTTTTCCGTTGGATAACCTTTCTTTCGATATCCATGGCAGCGTGAACTATGTGTGGCAAGACGAAGTGAATTTTCCATTGAATGGTGATCCGCTTCTTGCGCAGGATTCCTACGGACTTCTGAATTTTTCGCTGAGTATGGTAGACAAAGACAACCGCTATGAGGTCACCCTGTTCGGCAGGAACATCAATGATGAAGAGTTTTACAGCGACTCCTCTGAGGCAAGTGGATTTATTGCCAGACAATATGTGCGGGTCACACGAGGCGCCCAATCATTCTATGGTGTTAGGCTTAAATATAACTTTATGTAATCCAATGAGGTTCGCAGGGTGAAGCTGGCCTCCAAGATCGTAGCGATTACCGGAGGCAGTCATGGTCTGGGTAAAGCACTGGCCAAGGCTTGCTGCAAGGAAGGCGCCCGGATTGCCATCATCGGCCGCAATTCCAGCAAGCTAGAGTTGGCGCGAAACGAGATCGGTGAAAGGGTGGCCTGTTTTCCATGTGATATTGGCGATCCTGCCGCGGTGCGTCACACCTTTCAGGAAATTGATGCCCAAATGGGTGCGTTGGATGCCTTGGTAAACAACGCGGCGATATACCCGATATTCAAACTTGAAAAAGCGAGTGATGAACAGCTACGTTCAGTAATCAGTACCAACCTTCTCGGGGCGATGTACTGTTGCCGTGAGGCGATACCCCTCTTGAGAAAGTCGAAAGGCGATATCATCAATGTGTCGTCTGAGGCCGTGCGTTTCTACCCCCCTTTGCTGAGCGTATACGCCGCTTCAAAGTCCGCATTGGAGGCCTTTTCACAGAGTTTGAGGGTGGAGCTGGCTCCCTCAGGTGTTCGCGTGTCAGCACTGCGAGTTGGTCACCTGCTTCGAGAGGATGCCTCCCCTCTGGATGACGAAACCTATGAACTGATGATGCAGACCTTTGAGGAAACGGGCTTCGTGGCTGCGACTGGGGAGGGTATGCAACTCGACACGGTCACCTCCACTGTGATTCATCTCCTGACGCTTCCCGGGGACGCCACCATCGATTTACTGGAACTGCGGTCCCGGCGTTGAGGGCAAGAGCGAAAAAGTAAGTGGACGACCATAAGTACCCGGAATTTCGCCAGGGCTGGCCAACGCTGCTGGTCGCGCTGAGCGGGGTTATCACCTCAGCGCACTTTCTTCCCTTGTACAGCTTCGGGCCGATGGCACCAGATCTTTCTAGAGCGCTGAATATACCGTTGGGGGAACTGCAGCGCTGCATCACCTTAAACTTCGCTGGTATTGCTGTAGGATCTCAGTTAGCGGGCTGGCTAATGGATAGATTCTCGCTTCGCAGCGTCACCTTGTGTTCTTTGGTCTTGTATGCCTTGACATACATCATGATGGGCACCGTTTCACTCAGCCAAAATCTTCTATACGCCTTCTATTTTTTGCTGCCGATTGTGGGAGGCGGCTCACTGCTGGTCACCTGGACAAAGATCGTCTGTGACAAATTTGAGCGACAACGCGGTATCGCGCTAGCCATTCTGCTGTCGGGTTCGGGCGTGGTAAGCACTGTCTCCCCACTACTGCTGGCGGGCTATGTCGGCACCGCAGAATGGCAGCAAGGCTTTTTCGTTATGGGCATGTTGCCGCTGGCGACCCTGCTGGTCTGTTTCTTTGCCCTACCTACAGGCAACCCAAGCCCGAACCAGCAGGGTTCTCTATCAATTAACTCTGCGGAACCCGAAAATGGCAGAGTTCCCAAGCAGATTACTGGAATCAGCTATCGAGAGACTCTACGTAACCGCCAGTTCTGGACGATCATTGTCGCATTGATACTGGTTGTCTTCGTCGTGGTTTCAATGATAACTAATACTGTTCCGATGCTCGTCCAAAAGGGTCTATCGCAGTCAGACGCAACACTGGTATTCAGTGCGTTTGGTTTGGCACTGGTCGCGGGCAGACTGGCCGGAGGCTTTTTCCTCGACAAATTCTGGGGCCCACTTATCGCATTTTGCGCACTGGTGCTGCCCTCAATCGGGTGCCTGATATTCCTGCTGGCGCCCCCGCACATGGCGCTCATGGTGATGGCGACGGTTTTGGTAGGTGTGGCAGCCGGTGCAGAATTCGACATTCTCGCCTATCTCGTGTCGCGATATTTTGGCCTTCGATCCTATGCCAAGGTATTTGGAACGGTATCGGGCACTGTCGCCCTCGGCAGCGGTACTTCTCCGCTCCTCATTGGCCCCCTGATCGATGCCACTGGTAGCTACGATGGTTTGCTACTTATCTGTACTGGAGTAGCGGCGCTCGGCGCTTCATTGTTTTTAACTCTTGGGCCATATCCAGATTTCGAAGAGGCGGTGGCCCAAGAGTAAGACACAACGAGCCGCCAGTACTGAATCGAACATCCCGATATTGATGCCTGCCTATGGCCTAAAGCACCGTCCTTGGCGCGGCCGAGGTTCTGGGTTCAGTCTACCGCAGCCCCTTCACCGGCGAACAACTTCTGTACCTCACCAGAGGTCATGCGCCCGGAGCGGTCGGTTATCTGGGCAGAATTACCGCCGCCGGATTTCTCGCGGGTGTCCACTCCGGCCTGCCTGGCCTTCTCCCGCAGGGCGCCAACCGTGCAGTTCTCCCGGCCCAGCATGGCAATAGGGTCGTAGTTAAAGTGCTTGATGGCGTTGAGGTGAGTCACCTTATCGATCTCCTCATCACTGAGCCCTACATTTTCCAGCTGCCGGAAGGTGTTTTCAGGCGTAACGGGCCAGGTGCTGTCGGAG
>Ga0209456_10001394_pt1 | contig 11781 bp, 6 predicted proteins | sample COG_11_FD_184755 | JGI IMG/M metagenome (GOLD analysis project Ga0209456, IMG submission 184755) | Pelagic marine sediment microbial communities from the LTER site Helgoland, North Sea, for post-phytoplankton bloom and carbon turnover... | ecosystem: Environmental > Aquatic > Marine > Neritic...
CCCGATACAATGGCTGATGCGCCGGCATCGGCACCTGCGATTGCGACGTTTGGCGAAGATCCCGCCGCCAGGAAGGCCGCACTGCTGATCAACGAAGACTACATGCGGGGTGTTGTGGCCGAGATCTCCGACGATCGATATGAAGGTCGCGGTCCTGGCAGTCGCGGCGACGATGCGGCCCGGAAATATCTGGCCGACGAAATGTTGGCGTTGGGCCTGGAGCCAGGTGCGGCGGATGGCAGCTGGGATCAGACATTCGACCTGGTCGGCATCAACGCATCGCAACCCGATTCCTGGACGTTCGAGGGCACTGAACAGTCGATGACGCTCAAGCAGTGGGACCAGTTCATTGTTGGCAGCGGGGTACAGGAAGAAAGGGCGACCATAGACAACGCAGAGGTGGTTTTTGTCGGTTACGGCATACAAGCGCCGGAGTACGACTGGGATGACTATAAAGGGGCGGACCTGAGGGGAAAGGTCCTGCTCATGATGAACAACGACCCGGACTGGGACCCCGAGCTCTTTGGCGGCGAGACACGACTCTGGTATGGCCGCTGGGATTACAAGTACCTGAGTGCCGCCCGCCAGGGTGCGGTCGGCGCCATTGTCATTCACACATCACCTTCGGCTGGCTATCCGTTCCAGGTGGTGCAAACGTCATGGACCGGTGTTCAGTTCGAACTGCCGGCTGGCGACGAGCCGCGCAGCCAGATTAGCGCCTGGCTGACGGAAGACACCGCGCGCGAACTGGTGGCGATGGCGGGCTTCGACCTCGACAAGCTCCGTGACGCGGCATTCAACAGAGACTTTCAACCGGTACCGCTTGGTATTACGACGTCGATTGATATGGCGGTGGATATTCAACGCGCGCAATCTGGCAACGTTCTCGGCCTGATACGCGGCAGTGATCCGGAGCTTAGAGACGAAGTCGTTATCTATACGGCGCACCATGACCATCTCGGCATCGGCACTGCCGGTGATGATGGTGACGTTATCTATAACGGCGCGAGGGATAATGGAACCGGAATGGCGCAGATCCTGGCAATCGCAAGAGCAATCAAGGCGCTGCCCACAGCACCACGACGCTCGGTCCTGATTGCGCTCGTCGGGGCTGAAGAACAAGGCCTATTGGGTTCTGAGTTCTACGCCGCGAATCCGACATTTGAGGCGGGCAAGATCGCCGCCAACATCAACTACGATAGCGGCAACATCTGGGGCCGAACTCACGATGTGACCTACATTGGTCTTGGCAAGTCGTCGATCGATCAGATTGCGGTGTCATTTGCGGCCGAGCAGGGACGTGTCGTAAAACCCGATCAATTTCCAGACAAGGGCTATTACTACCGTTCCGACCAGTTCAATTTGGCGAAGATCGGTGTGCCTGCAATGTACCTCAAAGCGGGTACGGATTTTGTTGACCGGCCGCCCGGATGGGGGCGACAGCAGCAGGACCACCACACCGAGTTCGTTTACCACCAACCGTCGGACGAGTACGATCCAAGCTGGAGTTTCGACGGCCTGGTCGACGACGCATTGTTGGGTTACTGGGTCGGACTGGCGATTACCGACGCGGACGACATTCCGCTGTGGAAAGCGGGCGACGAATTTGAGGCCGCGCGACTCGACGCGCTTGAATCGCTGGGCAAGTAGGATGCTTTTTACGAACGACGGAAACGGCTGAAAAAGCCGCGTTTCTTCTCTTCTTCCGGTTCGTCATCGATAAGGTCATCCGGGATTTCCAGCGCTTTGAGCGTCTGCGTTATCGATGTATTGATCTGATCCTCGATAGGTTTTGGGGCCTCGTCAGCTGCGGGCTTCGCGGAAGACCCTGTACCAGGCGATGCTTTCGGTCTATGCGTTGATGGACGCGAATCTGCATTCAGAGCACGCACCGTCTTGAGTCGTTGCGAAGCATTGAGGTCCAGGCCGGTGTTATTTCCCGCGCTCGGCGTTTCCAGAAAAATTTCTTCCGTTATACTCGCGTTGATGACAGCGTTATTCGCTGTCGCTTGCCGCTCAAGTTGCGATTCGTCGTTCGCGGATTCTTCAGGCAGCGCACTGGCGAGCAGAGCGGCTGTCCTCATGCTGATCTCTGTGCCGAACAGTGTTTCTGCCATTTTGTCATCGAAATCGTCGAGGGTCTTCGCACTGGCGATCTCGGATGCAATCTTACCGAGCTCGGCGCTTGGCTTGTTGACGGGTTGAGACGGGAGAATGTCATCGGGTTCGTCGAGCTGCATACTCTCGATGCCTGTTTCGATGACCTTGTCCAATATGATTTCGGGCAGTTCTTCTTTCTCTCCAACGTCGTCGGAGAGACTCTCAGGTTCTGCCTGAGTATGCTCAGTTGGCTTGGCGACGCCGCCATGCGCAAAGGCCATTGCTTGTTCGAGCGCATCGAGGTCTGGTTTGAGTTCGGCCAGCGTCGGGTCGCGGTCCCACTCAGGTACAGCGTCGTCTGATGAGTCTTCGGTAACGGGCTCCGGGTCGACCACGAGCTCAGGCACGAATTCTACGACGGGCTCAGGCTCGCTCACGAGCTCAGGCACGAATTCTGCGGCAGGGTCGGATTCTGCTACGAGCTCAGGAATGATGTCGGCGACAGGCTCAGGCTCGGACACGAGTTCAGGAATGACGTCTTCAACAGGCTCAGGCTCGGCCACGAGTTCAGGAATGACGTCTTCAACAGGCTCAGGCTCGGCCACGAGTTCAGGCACGAAATCTGCGACAGGCTCGGGTTCGGCCACGAGCTCAGGAACGATGTCTGTGACAGGCTCGGGTTCGGCCACGAGCTCAGGAACGATGTCTGTGACAGGCTCCGGTTCGGCCACGAGCTCAGGAATGATGTCTTTAACAGGCTCGGGTTCGGCCAGGTATTCAGGCTCGTCCAGGTGCTCAGGCTCGGCCGGTGCGACACTCTCTGGCTCTGGCTCTGGCTCCGGCTCTGGTTCTGGCTCCGGGTCGGCGACGAGTTCCGGGATTTCTTCCGCTTCCTGTTCTTCAAGTGCTGCATATTCCGGCGCAAGGATGGCCAGATTAGGCAGTGTGTCCTCAATCAAGTGCGGGCGGTCACTTTGGTCCTCAGGCGAATCTTCCGAATCGTCGGCGAAGACGATGGCAGGTTCTGCTTCTTCGCTGAGATCGGCCGCCGGGTCAGGTGCAACGTCGACTGCTCGCGCGGGTTCGAGTTCCGGTACGGACGCGATATCCACGATTGCTTCAGTCTCCGGCTCTGCAAGCTCTTCGAGGACTGGCAAGGCAGGTTCAGCGCTTGAAAAATCAAACTCTTCAGCGCTAAGCCCGAATTCTTCAGACGCAATCGTTGCAACAAACGTAGCAGGTATAGTCTCGAGGTTTTGATCGGCGGCCGCCGTCAAAACGGACTCGACCAGGTTGATGGCAACCCTGGGAATTCCCTCGCTGAGTTGGTGCAGCAACTCGGCCGACCTGGTGTCGAATAGATGCTCGAAATCTCCGCCAGCCAGTCGAAAGGAGTGCTGCAGGTAACCACGAAACTCATTGACGCAAAGGGGCAAAATCGTGTGACGTTGTCGCACGCGTTGCTGCATCTGGGCGAGTTGCGGATCTTTCATGAATTCGAATAGGCGTTCGTCGCCCATCAGGACGATACTGGCGCCATCGGACACGCCCGCATCTGCAGCTGTCAGTGCTTCCAATTCCGCGAGCGTTTCGGTGCCGGCTCTCAAGGCATCCTCGACGACGATGAAAACGCGAACATCCCTGTCTTCGAGTTCCTTGAGCTTCTTGCGGAGCGCCGCGAACCGTTGAATGGTTCCCGCTGGCCGGTCTTCAACACCCAGTACAACCAGCAGCGCTTCCAGGACATCGTTGCTATCCATTTTCATGCGGCCGACACGAATGGTTTTGAATTTGGTGCCAATTGCGTCGATTGCACGGTGAACCAGCGTCGTCTTGCCCGTACCTGCCCTTCCTGAGACCGTAACAACAGCGTCGCGTGCCATGAGTGCTTTTCTAAAGCCCTCCATGGTCTTCGCAGTTTGTGGTCCAACAAACACATCGGCACCCGTGGTGACTGCGCTGAAGGGCTGCTTTTTGAGCTCAAAATGTTGTTCGTACATGCGGTCCGATCACCTTTTAATGGGCCAGCAATCAATAGTGGCCGTAGGAGAACGTCAGTCTCGTTCGAAAAAAGTTGAATTTCATGGGGTTATGTCACAAAAATGGAACATTGACGTCATTCTGCGCGAATTATCCACTCGCCACGATCTGGCGAATAAACGCCTGATTTCGTGGTCAAAACCGGTCAGAATACGTGTTTGAGTGAAGCTACAAGCTCACACGACGTCAGGGATCTCGATATATGCGCATACTTCTCATCCTGGGAATACCGGCTCTGGCCATCGTAACGGCGGTGGCCATGGTTGGCTTGCGAGAAGATCCCCCCAAGAAGCAGCAAGTCGAGCTGGATCCCCTGGTGGATGTCGTCGTCCTGAAAAAGATGACGACAAATTTCGCTGTTCGCAGTCAGGGCACGGTTCAGCCGCGAACCGAGACGGTCCTGAGTGCCGAAGTGTCTGGCACTATTTCGAGCATTTCTCCGAAGTTCATCGCCGGCGGCGTCTTTCAGGCCAATGAAGTTCTCATGCGTATCGATCCGACAAACTACGAAGTCGCGGTCGACCAGGCTGAAGCGCTGGTTTTGCAGCGTCAAATCGAATATGACGGTGCGAAGAAACTGAAAAGCCAGGGCTACCGGGCAGAAGCCGAATTCGCGTCTGCTGCGGCCGCACTTGCAACCGCAAAGGCGGAACAGGTCCGCGCAAAACGAAACCTGGAAAGGACGTTTATTCGCCTGCCTTACGAGGGAATTGTCCGATCGAAAGATTCCGACGTCGGTCAATTCGTGAGTCCGGGAACACGGTTGGGCGTCACGTTCGCAACAGACTTTGCCGAGGTTCGATTGGCGCTTACGGATCTGGACCTCGCCTTCGTCAGCTTGCCCGATGCGGCGGACATTGCGGAGTCCGGCGGAGCGGATGGTCCTGATGTTGTTCTTTCTGCCGTACGCAAAGGGCAAGCCACGGAGTGGCCTGCGAAAATCGTTCGCACCGAAGGCGTGGTCGATGAGAAGAGCCGCGTAACCTATGCGGTTGCCCGAATCGACGATCCGTATCGTCTGCACTCGGATGGCCCGGCATTGCCGGTTGGTACGTTTGTCAGCGCTGAAATCAAGGGAGCGGTTGTGGAGAACATCATCCGCATACCTCGATCTGTCGTGCGGGGCTCCGACAAGCTCGTGCTGGTTGACGACCAGAATATTCTGCGTATTCGACAAATGGATGTCATCAGATCCGATGCAGATTTTATTTACGTTTCCGATGATGGCTTGGCGGGCGCACGAGTCGTCCAGACAGCGCTTGAAACACCGGTGAACGGCATGTCGGTCCGAACGACGACCGACGCAGGCTCTGCCGGCGATGACGAGACCATCATCGCCAGCGGGGAGAAAGACTAGCTGATGCGTTTGCCATCCATAACAAAAGAAAAGGGCATCATCGCGTGGTTCGCGGCAAATCACGTGGCCGCGAACTTGTTAATGCTGTTCATCATCGTCGCGGGCTTAATCTCAGTTTCCAGCATCCGCAAAGAAACCATGCCGGAGTTTCAGATTCCGTGGGTTCAGGTTCGCGTTCCCTACCTCGGTGCAGCGCCGCAAGAAGTTGAAGAGGGCGTAGTCATCAAGATCGAGGAGGCCGTGCAAGATATCGTTGGGGTCGAGACGATACGCTCCAGGGCGAGTGAAGGCATGGGCAGAGTGACGATTGAAGCGTCGCTCGACGCGGATATCAATGAAGTCCTGAGTGAAGTGAAGACCCGAGTCGACGCGATATCGACATTTCCGGCGTTGACCGAGAAGCCGGTCATTTACAAGCAGGAAGTTGAACGGCCGATCTCCATGATCGCCATCCATGGAGACCTTGATCCTTTTGCGAGAAAAGCCATCGCGCAGGAAATTCGCGATGAGCTCATGCAAATGCCAGAGGTCAACAAGGTCGAGTATTTCGGCGATCGACCTTTCGAGATCAGCATCGAGGTATCCGAGCAGACCTTGCGCCAATACGGCCTCACGATGAGTGAAGTATCGCAGGCCGTGAAGAATTCGTCTGTTGACATGCCGGGCGGCACGATCAAGTCAGACGGCGGCGATATCCTGTTGCGCACCAAGGGACAGGTATACACGGGCAGCGAATTCGCACGTCTCGTCCTGCGCACATTTCCAGATGGCACACGCCTGACACTGGGCGATGTCGCGACGATTAACGATGGTTTCGTCGAGTCCGACAGTTATGGGCGTTTCGATGGCAGGCCCACTGCGACGCTGCAGGTCGTCGCCGGCGGGCAGCAAAATGAGTTGGACACGGCGGCTGCGGTGAGAGCGTACCTTGCAAAGAAGGCCGAGACGATGCCCGAAGGCGTCAACATCGAAACCTGGATCGAGTTTTCCCGGTATCTCGAAGGTCGCCTGACGATGATGCTCGACAACATGGTCATGGGCGCATTGCTGGTTTTCATCATGTTGTCGTTATTCCTGCGAATGAAAGTCGCGTTCTGGGTAATCGTCGGCCTGCCTGTCTGTTTCCTTGGCGCACTCTGGTTGATGCCAGTCTGGCCAGTCACGATCAATGGCATCAGCTTGTTCGGGTTCATTATTGTTCTCGGCATCGTTGTCGATGACGCGATCATTATCGGTGAGAGTATTTACACGAAGATTCGGGCCGACGGTCATTCGCTCGACAACGTCATTCACGGCGCAAATCGTGTGGCGATACCGGCAACCTTTGGAGTATTAACAACGATCGCCGCATTCGCGCCGATGATGTTTGTTGGCGGATTCGCCGGTCCGTTTTTTGAGGCAATGGGATTCGTCGTAATGCTGTGCCTGTTCTTCTCACTCGTGGAGTCAAAGCTGGTCCTGCCGGCACATCTGGTGCAGGCACACATTCCGCAGATTGATGAAGAGGATCTTTTTCATCCAACACGAGTCATCCCTTTTGCGGAACGAATTCCGCGCGCTTTCCTCAAGATACAGCGTCATGTGCAGCACGGTTTGCATTCGCTGATTCACAACTACTACAAGCCAGCCCTGGAGCGGGCCATTGATTATCGCGGTGTCACCGTTGCTGTGTTTGTCGCCGTGCTCATTCTGACCTTCGGACTGATGCAGAGCGGCATCGCGCGCGTGGTCGTGTTTCCGAAAATGTCGAACGACTTCATCCAGGTAAATATGCAGATGCAAAGTGGGACATCGCCGGCTGCCAGGAACAAGGCGATCGACCGCATCGAGACGACTTTGCTCGGGCTCAACGAGGAGTTCAAGCGTGAAAACCCCGGCTCGTTACCGATGATTGAGCACCTCGGCGTATTCACGCGCGGAGACACGGGCGCAACCATGTTCGTCGAGATACCGATGGATACGAATCGCCCGTTTGAGGCCTACGAGATAACGAATTTATGGCGTGAAGAGATTGGCGAGATCCCGGGCCTGAAGGAGCTGACCTTCGAGGACGCCGGACATATCGGTGGGGGGCCGCCTATAGGTCTCAGGCTCAGCGGCAGCAATTACGCCATGCTTGAAAGCGCCGCCGCCGAGCTGGAGCAGGAACTGGCGAATTACGAGGGCGTATTCGATATAACGAATTCGGCGACGGCCAGCGGTGAAGAAATAAAGCTGACGATCAAGCCGGAGGCCGAGGCCCTGGGATTGACGATGTCTTCGCTTGGGCGGCAGGTTCGCCAGGCATTCTACGGCGAAGAAGCGCAGCGTATTCAGCGCGGAAAAGACGAACTCAAGGTCATGGTTCGCTATCCTATCAATGAGCGACGCTCCGTCGCCGACCTGCAAAACATGCGCATTCGCACGCCGGAAGGTGACGAGGTGCCGTTCAGCTCGGTAGCCGACATCTCGTTCGGCAAAGGCTACTCCAGCATTTCCCGCTTGAATCGTGAGCGTACCGTTACTGTCTCAGCCGATGTCGATCAGGACAATGTCGAGCCGCAGCAGCTTATCAAGTCCTTATCCGAGCAATTCATACCCGGGCTGCTTGCCAGGCATCCTGGAGTCACTTTCGGGCTGCAAGGTGCCAGTGAAGCGCAGGGCGAGTTTCTCATGGATCTCGGCATTGCGTTTATCGCGGCGCTCTTCCTGATCTACGCGTTGATAGCGATCCCTTTGCACTCCTACAGCCAGCCTCTGATCATCATGTCTGTTATTCCATTCGGTCTGATCGGCGCGGTAATTGGTCATGTATTGATGGGCAAAGCAATCAGCATGTTCTCGATGTTCGGTCTCATCGCATTGGCCGGTGTAGTAGTGAACGATAGCCTGATCATGATCGACTTCGTCAACAAGGCGAGAATCAAGGGCGTGGCCATTCGGCAAGCCGTCATTGAGTCTGGCACGGCGCGTTTCCGAGCGATCGTCCTGACGTCGTTTACGACAGCGGCCGGCCTGATGCCGATCCTGCTGGAGACAAGTTCGCAGGCGCAGTTCGTTATCCCGACCGCCATCTCCATTAGTTTCGGCATAATCTTCGCGACGATAATTACGCTTTTCCTGATTCCGTCGCTCTATATGTTGCAAGAGGATTTCTTCGCCCGGGCACGACAGATCAAGAGATGGATACTCAGGGAGCCGCATCCGGATCCGGATGTGGCCACGCAATCTGCCAACCTCGATCGGTCGTAACTGAATTGCAGAATCAATCTTCCGATGCCCGCGATGGCATTATCGCCGGGCTCGCCGCGTACCTGATGTGGGGCATCTTGCCCGTGTACTTCAAGACCGTCGGTTCCGTCGATCCGATAGAGGTGCTTGTGCACCGGGTGATATGGGCCGTCCCGTTTGGCGCCGTGATTCTGTTGGTGCGGCGTCAATGGCCCGAGGTGCGGCGTGCGTTGACTCACAGGGCGATGCTGGGCTTCTTGTCGTTATCCGCCCTGTTTATCGCGCTCAACTGGTTCGTCTACATCTGGGCTATTCAGGATGAGCGGATATTCGAAACCAGCCTTGGTTACTACATCAATCCGCTGACCAACATGCTCGTCGGTGTCGCGTTTTTCGGCGAACGACTAAGGCGCTTTCAGCTTCTGGCGGTCGCGTTGGCGACGATTGGTGTACTCGTACTGACTATTAGTGGTGGACAAGTGCCCTGGATAGCGTTGTTTCTCGCACTCAGTTTTACCGTCTACGCGGCGATTCGCAAACGGGTGGTTATTGGCGGCATGCCCGGGCTTTTTGTCGAGACGGCGCTCCTGGCGCCGATCGCCCTTGCCTGGTTTGCCTGGATCCAGAAGACAGGGCAAGCGACGTTCGCGGGTGGCGATGCAACGCTGACATTCTGGCTCGTAATGGCGGGGCCGATAACGGCGTTACCGCTGCTGTGTTTCGCGTTGGCCGCGCGCCGTTTGCCGCTGACGACTATCGGTTTCATGCAGTTTCTCGCACCTTCCCTCCAATTCGCTACGGGTATTTATTACGGCGAGCCACTGACGCTCGCGCATATTATTTGCTTTGGCTTCATCTGGGCCGCCGTGCTGATTTTCAGTTATGACGCGTTTCGAGCGGGCAAGAAAAAGCCCCCGGAGGCGCAGCCTGAGGGGGCTTGAATTCGGTGCTGGATCGCTTTTACTTGTTTGCCCTGCGTTCCTGCGCTTCCTTGATGACTTCGTCAGCGACATTCTGCGGGCACGGTGCGTAGTGTGAGAATTCCATGGAGAACTGGCCGCGGCCCGACGTCAACGTACGCAGATGGCCGATATAACCGAACATGTCGGCCAATGGTGCGTCTGCCTTGACACGAACGCCCGTGGCACCAGCGTCCTGCGACTTGATCATGCCACGGCGGCGGTTCAGGTCACCGATGACGTCACCGACGTTGTCGTCCGGCGTGAACACATCGACCTTCATGATTGGCTCAAGTAACTGAGCACCGGCTTTCGGTACCGACTGACGGTACGCCGCTTTTGTCGCAATCTCGAATGCCAGCGCCGATGAGTCGACCGCGTGAAACGCGCCGTCGAGCAATGTAAATTTTACGTCCAGCAACGGGTAGCCGGCCAGGGTACCCTCGGCCATGCACGAGGCGAACGCTTTCTCGATCGCGCTCCAGTACTCGCGAGGCACGTTACCGCCGGTTACCTTGGATTCGAACTCGTAGCCGGTGTTCTTCTCGGCAGGCTCTATCTGGTACTCGATCTTGCCGTACTGGCCCGAACCACCCGACTGTTTCTTATGCGTGTAGGTATCTTCGATAATTTGAGTAATCGTTTCGCGGTAGGCGACCTGCGGCTTGCCCATTTCAACGTCGACCTTGTGCGTGCGGCGCAAAATGTCGACCTTGATGTCGAGATGCAGCTCGCCCATACCCTTGATGAGCGTTTCGCCCGAGTCCTCGTCAGTCGCAACCTGGAATGACGGGTCTTCCTGGACCATCTTGTTCAGGGCAACGCCCATCTTTTCCGTGCCCGCCTTGTCTTTTGGTGAGATGGCGATAGAGATTACCGGATCCGGAAAGACCATCGGTTCCAGCGTCGCGGGGTTGTCGGTGTCAGCCAGCGTGTGGCCGGTGCGCGTATTCTTCATGCCGAGGAGGGCGACGATGTCGCCGGCCTGCGCCGTATCGAGTTCTTCGCGCGAATCAGCATGCATCTCTACGATACGGCCGATGCGTTCGTTCTTGCCGGTAAACGTATTGACGACATTGTCACCCTTCTTGATGGTGCCAGAGTAGATGCGGGTGAAGGTCAGGGCGCCGTAACGGTCGTCCATAATCTTGAACGCCAGGGCACGCAGCGGCTTACCGGGATCGACTTTGGCAAAACCGCCGGTTTCGTTGCCTTCAAGGTCGATTTCCGGCTGCGGTTTGACCTCGGTCGGGTCCGGCAGATAGTCAACAACTGCATCAAGAATATTCTGTATTCCCTTGTTTTTAAAGGCAGAACCACAGAAGGTCGGGAAGAAATCGAGCGCGATCGTGCCCTTGCGAATGCAACGTTTGAGATCCTCGATGGAGGGTTCTTCGCCTTCCAGGTAGGCCTCGAGAAGGTCGTCATCCTGCTCAACGGCAGCCTCGATCAGCTTCTCGCGCCATTCGGCGACGAGGTCCGTCATGTCTTCGGGGACGTCGCCAATCGTGTAGGACTCCGGGTCGTTCGAATCACTCCAGATCCATGACTTCTCGGTCAGGAGGTCAACGACACCGACGAAATTATCCTCGACACCGATTGGCAGGACCATGACCAGCGGGTTCGCGGCCAGCACGTCTTTGACCTGGTTGACGACGCTGTAAAAATCGGCGCCGACGCGGTCGAGTTTGTTGACGAAAATAATGCGCGCCACTTCCGAATCGTTAGCGTAGCGCCAGTTGGTCTCCGATTGTGGTTCAACGCCGCCAGAGCCGCAGAAAACACCGACACCGCCATCCAGCACTTTCAACGATCGATAAACCTCGATCGTGAAGTCAACGTGCCCGGGCGTATCGATGATATTCATACGATGATCATTCCACTCGCAGCTCGTTGCAGCGGACTGAATCGTAATACCGCGCTCCTGCTCCTGGTCCATGAAGTCGGTTGTAGCTTCGCCATCGTGGACCTCACCGGTCTTATGAATCTTGCCCGTGAGCTTCAAGATTCGCTCTGTGGTCGTTGTCTTGCCCGCGTCAACATGGGCAAAAATGCCGATATTTCGGTAAGTGCTAAGGTCTTTCATTTCTAAACGTCAACTCTGTAGGTCCATTG
>Ga0209456_10001395_pt1 | contig 11778 bp, 9 predicted proteins | sample COG_11_FD_184755 | JGI IMG/M metagenome (GOLD analysis project Ga0209456, IMG submission 184755) | Pelagic marine sediment microbial communities from the LTER site Helgoland, North Sea, for post-phytoplankton bloom and carbon turnover... | ecosystem: Environmental > Aquatic > Marine > Neritic...
AACAGCAGCTCGTGCTCGGCATGGAAGTGCTGGAGAGCCGCGAGACCCCGGGGCTCGGTGACAAGATCTACAAGGACGCCGATTTTGTCGGCAGTTTCAACAAGCTCTCAATCGACCCGGAGATTGTTGCCGTAAAAAAGGGTACGACGAGCCAGCCAAACGAAATTGACGCGATCACCGGAGCGACCATCTCGTCCAAGGCGGTCGTACGAATCATCAATGAAACCCATAGCGACTGGATACGGCGACTGCCACCTCCGGGTTCAGAGCCGCCACTTCGCCAGGACGCCGGGGACGGTTCATGAAGAAGAGTGACTCATACGAAGAGTTCATCAAGGGGATCTGGCGAGACAACCCGGTGTTTGTCCAGGTACTCGGCATGTGCCCGATGCTGGCCGTCACCAACTCGGCCATCAACGCCATCGCGATGGGCATGGCGACCTTCTTCGTCCTCGTCGGATCGAGCTTCCTCGTGTCGAGCTTCCGTAACTGGATTCCGAAACAGGTGCGCATATCCTGCTTCATCATCATCATCGCGACCTTCGTAACCGTGGCCGACTACACGCTGCTTGCGGTCGTGCCAAAAGTGCACAAAGAACTGGGCGCATTCATACCCCTGATCGTCGCGAACTGCATGATACTCGGCAGGCAGGAGGCCTTTTCGTCGCGCTACCCGGTGCGCCTCGCCGTGATGGACGCGATGGGCATGGCCGGCGGTTTCCTGCTGGCGCTGTTCTCGCTGGGCGCAATCCGCGAAATACTCGGTGACGGCGCGTTGTTCGGCATCAAGTTATTCGGCGAGAACTTCGAGCCCTGGATTATCATGATCCTGCCCCCCGGTGGCTTCCTGACGCTCGGCGTCATCCTGCTGTTCTTCAACTGGTTCAAGTACAAGAAGGACGAGTTCCTGGCCGAGGTTGCCGAAGCGGAAAGGACTGGCGGCTGATGGACAACCTGCTCTGGATCTTCATCAGCGCCCTGCTCGTCAACAACTTCGTGCTGACCTACTTCCTCGGGCTGTGCCCGTTCCTCGGTGTTTCGAATTCGCTCGAGACATCGGCACGCCTCGGGCTCGCGACGACATTCGTGATGCTCGTGACGGCCATTTGCGCATGGCTCCTCAATACTTATGTCCTGATCCATGCACCCTACCTTCGGCTGATCTGCTTCATCGTCGTGATAGCAAGCACCGTGCAGTTCATCGAGATGCTGATCAAGAAACTGAGTCCCGCACTGTTCCGCGCGATGGGTATCTTCCTGCCGCTCATAACGACGAATTGCGCGATCCTGGGACTGGCGATATTCGCGACGAATCGCGGCTATGGTTTCGTTGAGGGCATCGTTTACGCGCTCGGCGCTGGTATCGGGTTTACACTGGCGCTCGTGCTGCTGGCAGGTCTGCGCGAGGAATCCGAATTGTCGGACATCCCGGCACTCATCAAGGGCACCGCGATGAACCTGATCATCGCGGGTATCCTGTCGATGGCATTCATGGGTTTTGCGGGACTGTTCAGTTCAGCCTGAGGCGAGTAGCGATGACACAATATCTATTTCCGTTACTTGCCGTGATTGTCTTGTGCGCTTTCTGGGCTGTGTTCCAGCTTTGGCTGCTGCGGCACGATCCCGACGCCGAAAAGCGTTCAATGAAGTGCGGCGGATGCGGCCGCAATGACGAATGCAGCCGCGGCGCGGAGCATTAAGCATAAGTCCGGATTGCGTGCGGATGCCGGGCTCGATAGCGTAGTCGGTTGTCCTCGATTATCGGATCAAACCAAAAACGAAAAATAACGGAGCGGGCCATGCAATCTCTTGTTATGTCAAATGCTGGAAATTATCTTCGCGTTGCAGCCGGCATGCTGCTCATCAGCATGTCTCTTATTTCGGGAGCCGCCCACACTCCGGCGCCATCGAGTGTCACGGTTGCAGGTAGCCTGCAGGAAGAACTCGGCTGCCCGGGCGACTGGCAGCCGGATTGCGCGGCGACACATTTGGGCTACGACGCCGAAGATGACGTGTGGCAAGCCATCTTCAACGTACCGGCCGGCAGCTGGGACTACAAGGCCCCGCTGAACGATTCCTGGGACGAGAACTACGGTGCGGGTGCCGAACAGGGTGGCCCGAATATTCCTCTGGATCTGGGTACCGCGACCGACGTCAAATTCTACTACGATCATGAAACCCACTGGATCACCGATAACGTGAATTCGGTGATTGCTACCGTGCCAGGCAATTTCCAGAGCGAACTCGGTTGCTCCGGCGACTGGCAGCCCTGGTGCCTGCAGTCCTGGCTGCAGGATCCCGATGGCGACGAGACCTTCGTATTCGAAACGAGCAAGCTGCCTGCCGGTGATTACGAGGCCAAAGTCGCCCACAACGAGAGCTGGGACGAAAATTACGGTGCCGGCGGCGTGCCGGGCGGCGCCAACATTTCGTTCACCGTTCCCGCGGAATGTGCGGACATGCGCTTCGAGTACGAGCTGTCCACCCACATCCTGAGCATTTTCGATTCGCCGCCGCCCGCCCAGCCCGCCAGCGTCACGATTGCCGGCAACTTCCAGGATGAACTCGGTTGTCCCGGCGACTGGCAACCCGATTGCGCCGCGACGCACCTTGGCTTCGATGCCGAAGACCAGGTATGGCAACAAACGTTTAACGTTCCCGCCGGCAGTTGGGAATACAAAGCGGCCCTGAACGATTCCTGGGACGTCAACTACGGTGCGAACGCGACACCAAACGGCCCGAATATCGGCCTTTCCCTCGGCGATGCAACCGACGTCAAGTTCTACTACTCGGACGAAACGCACTGGGTGACAGACAACCAGAATGCAACGATTGCGACTCTTGCCGGCAACTTCCAGAGTGAACTCGGCTGCCCGGGCGACTGGCAGCCCTGGTGTCTGCGCTCCTGGCTACAGGACCCGGACGGCGACGGCATTTACACTTTCTCGACTGCCAAACTGCCGGCCGGTGACTACGAGGTCAAGATCGCCCACAACGAGAGCTGGGACGAGAACTATGGCGACGGCGGCGTGCCCGGCGGGTCGAATATCCCGTTCACGGTGCCATCGAGCTGCGGCGAGATCTTCTTCACCTACGATCCCGTTAGCCACCTTCTCACGATCGGCACCGGTCCCGGCACGCCGAAAGGCAACCTCGGTCAGTCGAAAGCGCACTGGGTGGCCGAGGACATCGTTGCGACCGACCTGGGCAGCGCCGGCGATACGTTCGAGCTCGATTACGCCGCTGCGGGCGGCCTTGGCCTGGACGCAGACGGTGTAACCGGGGCCGACGGTGCCCTGCTGCTGACCTATGACCCGGCCGGCCTGCCTGCCGACGTCCTCGACAAGTTCCCGCACCTGGCAGGATTCAGCGCGCTGAGACTCGATGCCGCGGATCTGCCCCAGGTACCGGACATCCTCACGGGGCAGTTCGCGTTGTCGATCAGGGATTCGGACGGCAATCCGGTGGATGCCACCAGCCTGCAGATCCCGGGCGTGCTGGATGACCTGTACACCTATGATGGCGATCTTGGCGCGGTCTTCGACGGCGATTCGGTGAACCTGACGCTGTGGGCACCAACTGCGAAAAGTGTCGGTCTGCAGGTCTTCGCCGATGCCGACCCGGCAACAGCTCCGGCCACCTACGCGATGACCGGGGACCCGGCCACGGGCACCTGGAGCATCGTTGGCCCGGCGAACTGGAACGGCATGTACTACCTCTTCGACGTCGAGGTGTATGCGCCCTCGACCGGTGCCGTGGAGCACAACTTCGTCACGGACCCCTACTCGCTCGGCCTGTCGATGAACAGCCAGCGCAGCCAGTTCGTCAATCTCGATGATCCGGGACTGATGCCTGCCGGCTGGGGCAGCTTCACGAAGCCGGCGCTGGCCGCGCCCGAAGACATCGTGATCTATGAGCTGCACGTGCGTGACTTCTCGATCAACGACAATACGGTGCCCGAGAGCTATCGCGGCACTTACAAGGCCTTTGCGTTCGAGGGTTCGGACGGCACCAACCACCTGGACAGCCTGGCCGAAGCCGGCCTGAGCCATGTGCACCTGCTGCCGACTTTCGACATAGCGAGTATCGACGAGAACAAGCTGGAGTGGGAGCAACCCGACCCGGCCGTGCTCGCGAGCTTCCCGCCGGATTCTGACCAGCAACAATTTCTGGTCGCCGAGACGGCCGACCGGGATGGCTTCAACTGGGGCTACGATCCCTGGCACTACACGGTGCCCGAAGGCAGTTATGCCACGAATCCGGACGGAGCGGCCCGTATTCTCGAGTATCGCGAGATGGTGCAAGCCTTGAACGAGGGTGGCCTGCGCGTCGTCATGGACGTGGTATACAACCACACCAACGCCTCCGGCCAGAACGACAAGTCCGTGCTCGATCGCGTCGTTCCCGGTTACTACCACCGCCTGAATGCGAACGGCGATGTCGAGAACAGCTCTTGCTGTGAGAACACGGCCAGCGAGCACAACATGATGGAAAAACTCATGGTCGACTCGCTCGTGACCTGGGCGCGTGACTACAAGGTCGATGGCTTCCGCTTCGACCTGATGGGCCATCACTCGAAGGCCAACATGCTGAATGTCCGACAGGCGCTCGATGCTCTGACTATGGAGAACGACGGCGTCGATGGTTCAGCCATCTATCTCTACGGTGAAGGCTGGAACTTCGGCGAGGTCGCCGACAATGCACGTTTCGAGCAGGCCACCCAACGCAACATGGCGGGCACCGGGATTGGCACCTTCAGCGACCGCCTGCGCGACGGCGTGCGCGGCGGCAACCCGTTCAGCGACGTGCAGGACCAGGGCTTCATCAATGGCCTGTACTACGATCCGAACGATCTGCCACAGGGCGACACGCGAGCGACACTGCTGCACATCTCCGACTGGGTACGCATCGGACTGATCGGCGACCTGGCAGAGTTTGAGTTCGTGGACTCGAGTGGCAACCTGGTACGTGCGGACGAGGTTGATTACTTCGGCCAGCAGGCCGGCTACACCGCCGACCCGCAGGAGAACATCACGTATGCCGCGGCCCACGACAACGAGACACTGCTCGACGCAACACAGCTCAAAGCGCCGCTTGCAACCTCGATGGCCGATCGTGTCCGTATCCAGAACCTCGGCAACAGTATAGTGATGCTCGGCCAGGGCATACCGTTCTTCCATGCCGGGCAGGACATCCTGCGCTCCAAGTCGATGGACCGTGACAGCTTTGACTCCGGCGACTGGTTCAATGCAATCGACTGGACCCTCGAGACGACCAACTGGGGTCATGGGCTGCCGAACGCCGGCAAGAACCAGGACAACTGGCCGATCATGCAGCCGCGTCTCGCGGATTCCGCGCTCGCACCCGCGAGTAACGACCTTTTCAATTCGGCGGAGCAGTTCAACGAACTGCTGCGCATCCGCAGTAGTTCAAGGCTGTTCCGGCTGCAAAGCGCGGACGAGATCAAGGCACGGGTCGGGTTCCACAACACAGGGCCGTCGCAGGTTCCCGGTCTTGTCGTCATGAGCATCGCTGATGATTACGGCGACATCGACCTTGCCAATGAGCTCGTTGTGACACTGATCAATGCCGGCGATGAGGCTGTGTCCTTCGCCTTCGATGCACTGGGTCGCGAATTCGATCTGCACCCGATCCAGGCAGATTCGGTTGACCCCGTCGCGCGATCGGCACGCTATGATGCGCTTGCCGGAGCGTTCCAGGTTCCAGCTCGGACAACGGCAGTATTCCTCGTCGAGCGTCCGGTCGGCGAACAGTTCGACTTCGTCATCGATCAGGTGAAGGCCTTGAAGGCGGCCGGAAGTCTCAACCGCGGCCAGGCCTGGTCGCTCACGGTCAAGCTCCGGATTGCGAAATGGTTTGCCTACAGGGGTAAAACGAAGGTTGCCGCATTGAAGACGCGCGCCTTTATCCACCAGGTGAAGGCATTCATGCGCGCGGGCATCCTGACGGAAGAGGAAGGCGCTGCACTGATCGCATCCGCCGAGACGATCATCGAGTCGCTGGGCTGACGCGCAGCTCTGGCATGTAACCGGCAGTCCCCCGAGGGACTGCCGGCACTCCTGCGATATACTCTGGCGCATGGCCAAATGGTTCATTGCCGCCGGTGCCGTGCTGCTTCTCATTGGCGTAGCGCTGCAGTTCGCTCCCTGGCTCGTCAACTGGTTCGGTCGGCTGCCCGGAGACATTCGCTTCGAGACCGGCGGTACGCGCGTGTTCATTCCCATCACGTCGATGATCGTCCTCAGTGTCGTGCTGACGATTATCGTCAATGTGCTGCGGCGATAATTCAGGGGCGGCCTGGCGTCAGTCCCAGCTAATCTCGTCGTGGAGTTCATCCCTCGGCAGGCCGGGTTCGAGATGTGGTCGTCGGCAAGAGCGATCACACCCTATCAGCGCGACAATAGCGTCGGGACATGAAACAATCGGCAGGTCTCGACACCGGATACTGCCCATGCTGAAGAACAGACTTGCCGCTTTTCTAGCTGTTTCTGCATTCATTCTAGTCTCAGGCTGTTCGCCCGCGGAGCGCGATCAGTCCGCCACCCTCACCGAAAAACAAGCCGAACAACAGGCCGAACTGCGCAAGGCGGCCGTCGCCATGCCTGACCGCTACGGTGCCGAGGTAGCAGAACAAATTCTCAAGGCCGGCGGCAACGCTGTTGATGCAGGCATCGCCGCGGGACTGGCACTCGCCGTGAGCTACCCGGAAGCCGGCAATGTCGGCGGCGGGGGCTTCATGCTCATTCGCATGAACGGTGAAGACCACTTCATCGACTACCGTGAGATGGCGCCCGGGGCAGCAGATCGCGACATGTACCTGGACGTGAACGGCGACGTCGTTAAAGGCCTGAGCCTGATCGGTCATCTTGCGGTTGGCGTACCCGGCACGGTTGCAGGTTTCTGGGAAGCGCATCAGCGATTCGGCACGCTGCCCTGGCGCGATCTCGTTATGCCGGCGGTGAGGATTGCCGAGGAAGGATTCGAGGTGCCCGAGAAGCTCGGCGGCGGCATGCTTACACGCCTCGAGAAATACGAAGGTAAAACCAATTTCGCGGACTACTTCGGCGACATGGATACCGGCGAACTTCACAAGCAGCCCGAGCTTGCGGCGACCCTCAGGCGTATCGCAGAGGGTGGCGTCGACGAATTCTACAAGGGCAAGACAGCTGAGCTGATCGTCGCGGAGATGGAACGTGGCAATGGCCTGATCACGATGGAGGATCTTGCCAACTACAAGGCCGTATGGCGCGATCCGATTGACGCGGACTGGCGCAACTACCGTATCGTGTCGGCGCCGCCGCCAAGTTCGGGCGGCGTCGGACTCGTGCAGCTACTCAAGATCCGTGACTACGTAGATCATCACTTCGAGGGCATCGAGCACAATTCGGCGCAATACGTGCACCTCGTTGCCGAGATCGAGAAGCGCGTGTTCGCGGATCGTGCCGAATACCTTGGCGATCCTGATTTCGTCGATGCGCGTGTCGGCGAGCTGCTGGATGACGACTATATTCAGCGCCGCGCGCAGGAAATCAATCCCGAGGCTATCTCGATGGATGTCGGCCCGGGCACGGAGTTCGAGCCCCACGATACGACGCACTACTCGGTCCTGGACCAGTGGGGCAACGCGGTGTCCAATACCTACACGCTCAACCTCGGCTTCGGCAGTGGCGTCGTGGTCACGGGTGCCGGTTTCCTGCTGAACGACGAGATGGATGACTTCGCGATCAAGGCGGGCGTGCCCAATGCGTTCGGCGTAGTCGGAAGCCAGGCTAACGAGATAGCGCCGGGCAAGCGCATGCTGTCTTCGATGACGCCGACAATCCTGTTGCGAGATGGCGAGGTCGCCATGGTCGTCGGCACGCCGGGCGGCTCGACGATTTTTACCTCGGTGTTCCAGGCGATCATGAATGTAATGGACTTCGGCATGTCGCCGCTCGAGGCCAACGGCGCGGCTCGTTTCCACCACCAGCTGCTGCCGCCCGACGTGATTCTCACGCAGCCCGATTCGCCGCTGCCCGAAGAAACGCTTTCACTCCTGGGCGATCTCGGCTACAAGACCAGGGACATCTACAATTACGGTGACCTGCAGATGATCTACGACGATGGTGAGACTGTCCGCGCCGCATCCGACCCCCGTAACCGCGGCCAGTCGCGGATCATCGAGATCGCGGCGGAGACTGACCAATAAGCAGCCTATGGTCACAGGCCAGGGACTTGGCCGCGAAGACGCCTGCGGAGCGTAATCGCTACGTCGATTTCCTGCGGGCCGTGTCCATCCTGATGGTCGTCACGGGCCACTGGCTGATCGTGGCACTGCATTACGAAGATGGCTCGCTGATCACGACTGACCTGCTCGTCATCCGTCCCCGCACGCAGTGGCTGACCTGGGTATTCCAGGTTATGCCCATTTTTTTCATCGTCGGCGGCTACGCCAACGCAGTCTCGCTCGAAAGCGCGCACCGCAAGGGCATCGATTACGCGGGTTGGCTCGTCGTGCGGCTGAATCGGCTGGTATCGCCACTTCTGGTGCTGCTGATCGCCTGGGGCATCCTCGCGTTCGTACTTCACATCTCGGGCGTTACGGGCGACGTGCTGAAACTCGCATCCCGGGCCGCTTTGATACCGATCTGGTTCCTGGCGATCTACGTCATAGTCGTCGTGCTCGCGCCTCTGACCTACAAGGCCTGGCAACGCTGGGGCTTCCTGTCGTTCTGGGCCTTCGTACTAGCCGGTGTTCTCGTCGACGTTAGCTTCTTCGAGACGGAACTGCATTGGCTCGGCTGGAGTAACTACCTCTGGGTGTGGCTCGCCGTGCACCACCTGGGCTACGCGTGGCGCGACGGCCGCATGGGCAGCCCGTTGCGCCTGCTCATGTACTGTGCGCTCGGCTTTGCCGCACTCTCGCTCCTGATTTTCAAAGGCCCCTACCCGTTCGCGATGGTTGGCTCGCCCGACGAAGCCCTGAGCAATACGCTGCCACCGAAAATTACCTTGCTGACTCTCGGCATCGCGCAGTTCGGATTACTGCTTTCGATCGAGGGACCGATGCGCCGCTTGCTTGCCGGTGACAAACTCTGGACCGCGACCGTACTCATCAACAGCATGATCATGACGCTGTATCTCTGGCACATCACGGTCATGGTGATTCTCGTGTCGCTCGCATTTCTTGCCGGCGGCTTTGGCCTGGGCATCGAACCCGCGAGCAGCGAGTGGTGGCTGACACGCCCGGTCTGGATTGCGGTGCTTTACCTCGTCCTCACACCAATCGCTCTCTTGCTTTCGAGCTTTGAACGGCGCAGCCGCCCCGTCGGTGCAAGGACCCCGCCCGCAGGCCGACTCGTGGGCGGCGCGATACTGACATGCACCGGTATCGCCCTGCTCGCCATGTATGGTTTCGGCAGCTCGCCGCTGCCGTTCCTGGACATCGCGTCGCTCTTGCTCGTAATTCTCGGTGCCGGCGTCAGCGGCGTGCTCCCGGGCCAGAAATAATCGCTGCGAAAAAGCTGAAGTTCCTCGACCGGATGTCGGTCAATGTCGCTTGGTTTCCCCGGCCGGCATCGTGAAAAACTGAAGTTCCTCTAGCTCGCCTTCGAGCGACGTGCATCTCGCGGCGGGCTCATTGCGTAGACGCGTCGCGAGGCGCCTGGCTTCGGTCATGTAATGATCATAAAGTTGCTGCCGCAACGCGAGCGACAGGCGCGCGGGCTCGCCGCCAACATTGCTCAATGCCGCGTCCAGTGAAAACTCGGGCAAGTCGAGCTCCGCATACTTGTGCTTCCAGGTTCCGGTTGCGAGATCAAAATCGTAAAGCGCCAGGAACTGATGCCCCTCGTTCGCAAGAAAGTGCACGGCACCGATAACGTATTGCGCCTCGGCGTCGTCCATGACCCAGTGCAGGCCGACTCGGCACCAGCCCGGTTTGAGACCGCAATAGCCTTGCTGAACGGCGAAGCGGTAACGCTCCGACCTGTCTTCGTCGATATCGAGCAGGCGATGACCGTACGGGCCCGCGCAGGAGCAACCGGCGCGCGACTGAATACCGAACAGATCATTGAGCAGCGCCGTCATGAACTTGTGGTGCAGGTACTTGCCGTCGGTATCTTTGACGTTGAACGAAATGATGCCGACGCGGCTGCTCGGATCGGGATTGCCGAGCACCTCGATGTTCTCGTTCTGGCCCCAGCTCTTCATCGCGCGATCGGTCAGCTCGTGTTCCCTCGCGTTGATCACGTCGACGCCGACGCTGTCCTTGATCTGGAATACTAGACCGGCCTTGAGTGTCTGCAGGACACCCGGCGTACCGGCTTTCTCGCGTTCCTCGATACGGCTGATGAAATCCTGGTCCTTCATGCCGACGTAGTCCACGGTACCGCCGGCGCTCACACTCGGAGGCAATTCACGATCGTAGATTCTTTCGTTGAAGACGAGCACGCCGCTGGAACCCGGACCGCCCAGGAACTTGTGCGGCGAGATAAAGATCGCATCGATACTGGGATCGTCATCTTCACCTGCGGGTTCCGGGTTCATGTCGATATCGACGTAAGGCGCGCATGCGGCGAAATCGAAACAGGCCATCGCATCGTACTTGTGCAGCAAACTCGCAATCCCGCGCACGTCGGAACGAATACCCGTAACGTTCGAGGCTGCAGAAAACGAACCAATGCGCTTGCGGTTCTTGTAGCGCGGGTCCTTGAGCAGCGCCTCCAGGTGCGCCAGGTCGATGTTGCCAGCCGGGTCGAGCTGTACTTCGATGGTCGTCGCTACCGACTGGCGCCAGGATATTTCGTTGGAGTGATGCTCGTACGGGCCGATGAAAACGACGGGCTGCCTGTCGTCGAGCGCCTCGCGAAAACGCTCCGCGTCGATATCACCGTCGGCGTTGTCCAGCACCTCCTCGATGTTCTTGCGGGTTGCCGGGGCGAGTGCCACGCCGATAATCTGCTGCAGCTTGTCGATTGCGCCGGTTGCCCCGGTGCCGCAGGCAACGATGCGACCGCTCGGGCCGGCGTTGACTGATTTCTTGATGGCCTCTTCGGCCTCATGCAGCAGCTGACTCATGCTGCGCCCGGTTATGTCGTCCTCGGTATGCGTGTTGGCGTAGACGCGTTGCAGGCTTTGCAGGTACGACTCGACGAATCTCAGGCAACGGCCCGACGCCGTGTAGTCGCAATAGACCATCAGTCGCTCGCCGAACGGCGTCTTGAACGTGGAATCGACGCCGACAATCTGCTGGCGAAGAAAATCCGGGGTCATTGCTGCTTTGGTCATGCGCGTGTTCATCCAGGAAGCTTGCTTGGGAACCGATTCAGTCCATGGCATATTATGCCTTATCCGCGTCTAGGCAGCCCCCGAATGGCAAAAAAGCTCAAGAATGAGAAAGCGCTCCTGGCGGAAGCGCTGCGCATAATCATGGAGGACGCCGTCAAACGCGGCATCGTCGAGTTCGAGCCCACCGACTCACACGACCTCAAGATCGAGTACGCGTACCGCCTGCTCGTGCACGACAAGAAGATCTCGCCGCTGCCGCCCGACCAGGTCAACCTGCCGAAAATCAAGCATCGGCTGGCCATGTGGGTGACCCACGAACTGCCAGCCGATCACGACCTCCTGCGCTAGTCGTCGCCCCTGATCGTGTCCTTGATCGAGTTGGCGATGGCACTCGGCACGCCTACGTTAGCCGTGAACGCGCGGTAACCCGAGTCCCAGAAGTACAGCTGCATGCGCCACATCTGGCCATAGTGCAGGACGAGCGTCTCG
>Ga0209456_10001398_pt1 | contig 11767 bp, 7 predicted proteins | sample COG_11_FD_184755 | JGI IMG/M metagenome (GOLD analysis project Ga0209456, IMG submission 184755) | Pelagic marine sediment microbial communities from the LTER site Helgoland, North Sea, for post-phytoplankton bloom and carbon turnover... | ecosystem: Environmental > Aquatic > Marine > Neritic...
TGAAAAATACTGGTTCACGTCTGACCGCATGGCGCTGGCGACGCAGATCCATGATTATCTTGATAGCCTGCCGGAGACAGGCAAGGTCATTTCGCTGGCAACCATTTTGAAAATCGCTGCAAAGTTAAACAAGGGCCGACCGCTGGATAATTTTCAACTGGCGCTGGTGTACAGCGAACTGCCTGACCGGTTCAAGCGTGTTATGTTGAAACCGTATGTGTCGCCCAAACACAACCAGCTGCGTTATGCTATCCGGGTCAAGGATTCCGAAAAGTCATTGAGACGTGACGCACTGTTGAAAAAGATCCGGCATGACCTGGTGAACAAGATCGAATTGGCGGATGAGCAAGTCCATTTGACCGGCTTGCTGGTGCTGTATAACAATATGCTGCAAAGCCTGTTTGAGTCCCAGATTCTAACGCTGGGAGTGGTCGTGCTGGCGCTTTTGGGCATGTTTTTGATTCTGTTTCGGTCGTTGAAACTGGCGCTGATTGCCATCGTACCCAATCTGCTGGCGATTGCAGTGGTGCTCGGCGTTATGGGATGGCTGAAAATTCCCCTGGACTTGATGACCATTACCATAGCAGCGATTAGCATCGGAATCGCCGTGGATAATACGATTCACTATGTTTACCGCTTCAGATACGAGCTCCAGCGCGAAAAGGGTTACATAAGGACCGTACATAAATGCCATGGCAGCATTGGCCGCGCCATGTACTATACATCGCTGACGATTATCAGTGGTTTTTTGATTCTGACCCTTTCAAATTTCATTCCCAGCATTTATTTCGGTTTGCTGACGGCACTGGCTATGCTCATTGCCCTCCTGGCCGCTCTGACGTTGTTGCCGCAGTTGATCGTATCCCTTAAACCCTTCGGGCCTGAGTCTTGCATGAAAATTAATGCGACCCAGTAGCACCTGAATCCGTAGTCCGGAGTTAAGCTGCTGTTTGGCTTATTAAATGGGTACAGCAGAAATGCTCTTGCCATTTTCTCGATTGACACCCTTAGCACTTTTTTCTTAGTATTCCTCTTGAAATTCCTAAAACGAATTTACTCACCCTTTCTGGTTACGCAGTGATCTGTTTTTAAATGAACAACCGTCATATATTGTGAATTATTGCCGTAGGCAGATTGTTTGGCCTGATTTTCCCTCTCAGGAAATCAGGCCAAGAAAAAGTAATCTCTGCGCCCTCTGCGTCCCACGCCCGCCATCGCAAGCCGCTCAGGCGAGGCGGGCGGGTCTGCGGTGAGACAACAAATCAAATAAGAGGAAATGATGCCATATTTATTGGAAGATGATCCGGCGGTGGCTCGGATTATCCAGGGCGAAGAATCCAGGGTTGAAAACACGTTGAACCTAATCGCGGCTGAAAACCATGCGCCCCGATCTGTATTAGAGGCTCAGGGTTCGATCTTCAGCCTCAAGGCTGCCGAAGGTTTCCCGGGCAACCGCTTTCATGCCGGCTGCCGGCATGCCGACGCGCTGGAAAGCCTTGCCGTCTCCAGAGCCAAGGACCTTTATGGAGCCGACCATGCCAATGTTCAGCCGCACAGCGGGGTTTCAGCCAATCTGGCGGTCTATTTTTCGGTGCTGGATGTGGGGGATCGCATCCTGTCGATGAAATTATCCCATGGGGGACACCTTTCCCATGGGGATGCGGCCTCGATGACCAGTCGCTGTTTTGAATTTCAGCATTACGGGCTCAATCTTAAAACCGAACAAATCGATTATGATGAACTTGAAAACCTCGCTAAAGCTTTCGAGCCCCGCATGATCGTTGCCGGTGCCAGCTCCTACCCCCGGTTGATCGATTATGAAAGAGTTGCTGAAATTGCGCAATCCGTTTCGGCTGTCCTGCTCGTTGACATGGCCCACATCGCGGGTCTGGTGGCTGCCAAAGTCATTCCCAGTCCGGTTCCGCATGCCGATTTTGTGACCTTTACGACCTACAAAACATTACGCGCCGGCCGGGGCGGTATTATTTTGTGCAAGCAAAAATACGCCGATCGCATTAACAGATCCATATTCCCCGGTGGTCAAGGAACCCCGTCGCTAAATTTGATCGCTGCCAAGGCGGTCTGCTTTCATCTGGCGCTCGCAGATGACTTTGTTCAACTTCAAAAGGATACCCTCAATAATGCAAGCTGTTTTGCCGCTGAATTTGAGCGTCTGGGGTATCGAATGGTTTCTGGTGGAACGGAAAATCATCTGGTGCTCATCGATTTGCGCTCCAAGGGGCTGACAGGGGCACTTGCAGAAGAAACTTTAGAATCGGTTGGAATCATTGTTAACCGCAATGTAATTCCCGCCGATCCGGAAAGACCAGAAGTCAGCAGCGGAATTCGTATCGGCAGCCCGGCGATCACAACCAGAGGCATGCAGGAACCCGAGGTTCGACAGATTGCCCGTATGATGGACAGCGCCATGTCCAATACTGAAAACGCTCAGATTCTGAAGCAAGTCGCCCGGAAGGTTCAGGACATGTGCAAACACTTTCCGATTCAATTCTGATCAGACACGGTTTAGAATAACTAAATCCTTGTCTTTTTTTTCATTGTTCCATATATAGCAGCATTCAAATAAGTTTATCCGCAATAAAAATTGCGTCCTGTGCAATTTTGATTTTCTAACTATTTTCATTATATTTTAATACTTAGAAACGGTTTTAGAGTCTCTTATAATGTTCGATAGCCCCGCCTTGTGGCGGGACTTCGCGCCTGATTTTTGTTTTTTTAAGGTGCTCAGCAAGCGCAAAAATTGGCGAATCGCCTAATTAAACAACTATCGGGCATTATAGGGGTCTATAAAACCGTTTCAGGAGGAATGTATGGATAACAAGAGCCTAAAAGAAGCCTTTGCCGCACTTTCAACCCCTTTGATTACCGATGCCTGCATGCGACTGGGCGTTTTTATGCGGGTAGCGCCAATTGGCATTAAAACGCTGGTACCCGGCTGGCGCATGGCCGGGCGTGTATTGCCGGTGAGACATTCGGGCAGTGTGGATATTTTTTTGGAAGTCATGGCCAAAGCCGCCCCCGGTGATATTTTGACCATCGACAATGCTGCCCGAAGGCATGAGGGCTGTATCGGGGATTTGACCGTTTTGGAGGCGCAAGCCGTGGACCTGGGAGGTATTGCGGTCTGGGGATTTCATCGCGATACGTCACAGCTGATTCAGATCGGCTTTCCCGTCTTTAGCTATGGCGCCTTTCCGGTGGGGCCCAAGCGTGCCTATCCACGGGGGTCGGACGCCCTTACGAAAGCCCGGTTCGGAGATTTCAAAGTAACAGCCGATGATGTGGCTTTTGGCGATGATGACGGGGTTGTTTTTGCTCTGCTGCAGGACGTCGAAGACATTGTTACCGTGGCGCGAACCATCGCAGAAACAGAACAGCAACAGGCTGAAAACCTTAAAAACGGCAAAACTCTGTCGCAACAGTTTAAGTTTGATGAATACCTGAAAAAGCGCAGTAAAAATCCAGCCTATACCTTTCGTGAGCATCTAGAAAAAATCGGTGCCGCCATCGAAGTTTAATTGTAAGTGTAGATTACAGGGTTAATTCAATACAGGAACAACTCGTAGATTATACCTGTTTGCTATTCACATGGAGTAATGGAGTAGTGGAGTACTGCAGTAATGTATAATGATGAACTGCTTTGCTTTTGAAGACCCAACACTCCAACACTCCAGTACTCCGATACTCCAACATGCCCGTTAGGGTAAATAATTACGAACTATTGTAACCGATGGGTAAGATATTAAAGTAATGACTAAACTTATTGACCTTAGCCATGTGATCGAAGATGGTATGATCACGTACACCGGATTGCCCGGCCCGGTGATCAGCGATCATATGGGCCGCGAGGAATCCAGATCCCATTATGCCGCAGGCACCACTTTTCAGATCGGGAAAATCGAGATGGTGGCCAATACCGGCACCTATATCGACGCGCCCTTTCATCGGTTTGCTGAAGGAATAGATTTGTCCGGGCTTAAAATGGCCTCGATTGCTAACCTGGATGGTATTGTCATTCGGGTGGATCAAGATAGGCAATCCATCGGTGAGGAGCTGTTTAAAGGAAACGAATTCCAGGGCAAAGCGGTACTTATCCATACGGGCTGGGACCGGCACTGGCGAACCGATGCGTATTTTGAAAACCATCCCTTTCTTGCCCGCAATGCAGCCGAATTTCTTAAATCCGCAGGTGCCGCTCTGGTGGGCATCGATTCGCTCAACATTGATGACACCACCGACGGATCCCGACCGGCACATTCGATTTTATTGCAAGCCGGCGTACCGATTGTTGAGCATATGTGTCATCTGGATGCGTTGCCGCAAAGCGGGTTTAAATTCTTTGCGGTACCGGCGCCGGTAAAGGGAATGGGCTCCTTTCCTGTTAGAGCGTTCGCGATTGTGAAATAATTGACTTGGCCTCACGCAAAGTCGCAAAGGCGCAAAGAAAAGATTTTTATATTTAAAAAAAAGTGGATAGGTAGGTCAGTTGCTGACTTAGCTCACAGGGTGATTTTTAATACCCGATACGGTATATAAAATTTAGGCCTCACGCAAAGTCGCAAAGGCGCAAAGAAAAGATTTTTATGTTAAAAGAGAATAAAATTGCCAAGCTGGTTGTTGATGCGGCCTATCATGTACATACTAAGCTTGGTCCAGGTCTGTTAGAGTCTGTTTATGAAGTCGTGCTGGCGCATGAAATAGAGAAAAGAGGTTTAGCAATCGAAAGGCAGGTATCTATACCTATTCAATATGACGGGTTGGCTTTTGATGAAGGATTTCGAGCCGACATAGTTGTTGAAGATTCCATAATACTTGAACTTAAATCCGTTGAATTGTTGGCTCCTGTCCATAAAAAACAGCTGCTAACCTATCTCCGATTAACTGATAAAAGACTCGGTCTATTGCTTAATTTTGGAGCACCTCTCATAAAAAAGGGAATCTTTCGGATCGTCAATAAGCTTGAAGAATAGGATTTTATATAAAAAACTTTGCGCCTTTGCGTCTTTGCGTGAGGCAATCAAAACCTCGCTATGATTGAAAAATCATCCGTTTTTGATGAAACCTACACCTACTATTTAACGCGGATAGCCGAATTGGATTTTGCCAGAATTGCCGGGCGGCTTGGGGCTGAATTGGCCGGTGAGGAATTAATTATTCCCGTTTTTGGGAACTCCTATCGTATATCCAAGCAGAGTCTCAGCGACGCCTCCGGCAGCCGGCCCGATTTTTCGGTCTGTGTTGTGCTGTTTAAATACGTGTTGCTGTGCCCGGATGTTGATCCCATTGAAGATGACTGGGTATCGTTCAAAGATTTTAAGGACGCGGCGCCGTTTGCCGGAGCATTCGTCAACTATACCGAAGCACCCTTAGCCACCCATTTTGCTGGACGTCTTGCCCAATTGGAATCAGCTGCCCGGGCAATTAACGGGCACCCTCCGGCCACAGACTTTCCTTATGACCTGTGTCTACAGTTTGCGGCTCTGCCCAAAGTGCCGGTTCTGATGCTTTTCAATGATGTTGATGAAGAGTTTGCCGCCCGCTGCGCAGTGCTGTTTGAAAGACGCGCCGAAAAGTATCTGGATATGGAGTGCCTGGCCATGGTGGGGTCACTGCTGTTTGAATGGTTGAAACGGGCAGCGTACAAATCGGCTTAGCCGGTTCATTCTCTTTTTATGCTACCACATTTTCTCGATCTTCCTTATTTTCAGACAACTGATAAAGCCGATAGTTGAGTTGAAAGATCAAAAAGATCAATTTAGGAAATCATACAATAAAATGAAAAACCCGCAATCCCAGAATTGTCAGATAGGGATTGCGGGTTTAACTTACGGTTCATTTATAATTATCTTGCTCTCCAAGAATTAATAAGCATTGGCCTTTCATTTAGATCGGGATCCTTGTTGATGATCTCGGAACTGCTCTTTTGAACCAGAACACTGACTTTTTTCCTTTTCGGGTCGAAGTAAAAGACCGGTTCTGAAGGAATCCCAGTACCGATATCGATATGTCTTTCGGTAGAAGCCATTTCAGTCAAGACCAGATCGTCTACGACGCCATATATATAATCGATGGCATATAATCTGGCATCGCCGCCGTAGCCGCAAACATTTTGATTGGGCACAAAGGAGGTAAAGAAAACCACTCCCGAGACAACCAGGGCTTTGCCCAGCACCCGTTCGGCCGGATAAGCTGCCGGCGTGTCCAGCTGGAAATACCAGCCCTTATCGGTTGCCTTGGTTTGGGCGCTGACATCCAGATCATTATCAAACTGATATTTGGTTATAGTGGCCGTCAAATCTTGCAGCTGACCGGTTAAGGAAAACTGACCGGTATAATGCCCGTTGTTGGCGTTGCCCGGGAATTGCTTTTTATCCACCAGGCAGTAAAAAGCATTACGAATATTATTGTCTTTATCACTTTCCTCCAGGTAAGCGCCGGTTCCAAAATAAATCCGCAGATTACCGTCAACATCAAACGCAATTGCCGGTGGAGCGGTGATGGGCTGGCCGCCGGTGTTAAAGAGCTCAAATTTCTTCCATACATCAGACTGATAGTCGTAGTAAAACTTCCACAGGGAACCTTCGGTGTCGCCGGCGTAAATTAAGTCCAGGTAGCCGTCCAGGTCAGAGTCGAATGCGGTCGGAGGCGTCATGCTGTAATAAGGATTGGCTACTAATTTAGCCTGGGTTTCCTCCACAGTTTTGCTATCAACCCAAATTGCAAGCGGACTGCCGTCGGAGATATGAAAAATCCCTATTCGCCCTTTTTGGTCTGAATCATGGTAACCGCTGGTGATGATCGCCACCCAATCATCCACAGCACCGCCGTGGGCTTTGATCTTGCCCACTGCGGGTACGTTGGAAGATAACATCCCTGGAAACGGAATTTCATTCCACAGGACCTCAAATTGATCAGGCGCCGGATTGGTAACATCCAACGCAAAGTATTCCTCTCCGCCAAAGCGATTACCGCCGATTAAAACGGTCTTCCATTTATTGGCTGACGGCTCGTATTCATCCCAGACGTCGCTCACTTTGGCGGTCAGGTCCACATAATATTTATGGCAATCTTCTTCCGTCAGCTTTTTGAGTTTGGCCTGAAGGTTATAAGGAATAAAGGCCCATTCTTCCTGCCCGGTGTCTGAATCAAAGGCATGCAACATGCCGTCATTAGCCCCCGCATAAATCATGGTTTTGCGGTTGCTGTGAGCGGACTTGTAGGCAGGGTAACTAGCAAACTCCGGCGGTTCGGATCTATACGGATGATCAAAGTACCAGCCTTTGGGCCCGCCCACCGTCACCGGTGTGGAATAAATGATATCGCCCAACAGCCAGTTGTTACGATCCCTGTATTTGTCACCGTCGTAGGTGGTGTCGCCACGGATATAATTGATTATATCCGTCGCTTCTGTCAAAGTGACGCCCCATTTTAGCGACATCGCCAAGTTAACCATAAAGTCATCGCTGTTGAACTCTATTTTATTCACGAAATCGGCAAGAAGGGGCGTATAAATCTTGCGATCAGCATGGGTGTTAGATGTAACCCTGCTGTTGAGCAGCGCACCGGCTTCCCAATCTGCAGTATCTGTATCATGATACGGCAGTGTAAAGCGCTCCAGGTAGCCCCGCCAGGAAGCACCCGGCAGAAACTTGGCCCGAAACAGATAATCGTCGTTGCTCGAGGATGTGGTGATGGTGGTCACCGCCGTGCCCGATGATATCTTGGCCATGATGTCCTGAATTGCCGACTGCATGGCATTGGTCAGATCGGTGGTATCATTTTGCGCCAGAAAAAACTGTCCGCCGCCATTGTCGGCGGCATCCTCCAAGAAAGCAGGGACATTGCCCGCGTCAAATCCAAAGCCGATCACATAGGTAATGATATTTTGCATCTCGGGCAGGTCCGCGCGCATGTCATTCTCATACAAATACTTGGCCACGTCATCAAAATACTCGACCCGGCCGCTGGTAGAGCAACCCGCATCTCCCTTTTTGCAATCTTCCGGATCATTGTCACCGTCATAATCGCCAATGACATCGGTGACAACATTCCAGTCCGAATCATAGTTTGATTCCCCGTCGGTTAAGAAAATAATAAAGGTTTTTTGGCAGGATTGGGTAATCGGACTGGTGGAATTAATGTCATTGCCAAAATCATCGGTCGATGACGCTGGAAACGGGACGCCGCCGCCTGCAATTGGCACACCGTCTAGGTCAGCCGGGTTAGGTGGGGTCGCAATCATACTTTCGAGCCTCTCATCGGCCTGGAAGGTACCGACCACATTGGTAAGGGTCAACGTGGCGGTATCACCAACGATATTGTCAATGGCAACAACTTCAGCCGTGGCACCGGAGTTAAAACCGGTAATGGTTTCACCCACAGTAAATGGATTTCCTGCGTGGTCGTAGTTTATGATATTAGCGGTCAGCTCATTGGGGTTGCCGCCTATATAATATGTATAATCAGCGCCCCCCTTGTAATAGCCGAAGCCCGCCGGTCCTTTCCCGACCCGATTTCCGTTTCCATCGACTATAGTGGCAAAATAACGCCCGGCCGATGCCAGGGTTTCAGCCAAAACCGTATAGGTCTGGGGGTCGTTACTGTTCCGATAATTATAACCGTCGCGGTAGCCCGGATCACCCGGCTGAAGCAGATCGCCCCAATTGTCGATATAGTCAATTAATTCGGCGCCCGGCGTCCCGCAGGGCCGCAGCAACTTGCCCCCCTGCCTGAAATACGCACCCTGAAGATCCCCTATAAAATTGCTGCCATCCAAGCGCATCAAGCCAAACCGAATATTGGGATTGTCATCGATGATATTTTTAAACACCGTTTTGGCGGTTTCCCACCGGGAAAGTTCCCAATTGCCGTCCACGAGTGTCTCGCCGCGGCCCATCGACCCGGAATGGTCTAATACCAGAAGGACATTGGGCCCCACGCCGGCGGTTGTAAACGGCGGTATTGGACAATCGCCCAAACCCGGTGTAATCGTATCACCGACCGTAACGGTCACATAGGCGTGATTGTCCGACATGTCGGTGATGGTCACGGTGATCGTACCCCCCCCGACGGCAAATAGGGTCAGCGTGTCACCGCTCACCGAGACGCTGGCCACACCTGGATTGCCGGAGACGGCAGAGTAACCAGGTGCGCCACCGCTAATGGTAACAGTAGCCGTCTGACCTGGATAAAAACTCACATTCTCTGGAGAAACCTCAACGGGCTGGGTTACAACAACATTGATATATGTGCTGGCACCCAAATCATCACTAATCAGGATCGTTGCGGTACCAACCCCTACGGCCGTTACGGATAATGTATCATTGCTCAGCGTGACAGTCGCCACTGAAGAGTCAGAAGTAGACACCGCGTATGGACTGGTGCCACCGTAAATTACAGCACCTTGAATGTCTCCCAAAGTAAGGTCCATGGAGCTGGGGTTGACCGTCAGCTCAGTGGCACCCCCTGGGCCGAAGGCTAAAAAGGCGTTTAGATAGGCGCCGCCGGCAGCATCCCCGTAGTTGATGGTCCAGCCGCTGGGATCAAAGGAGCTCAGCGTCGACTGCCAATCGATGCTGCCCGCGGCTGAATATGCCGACATGAATTGGCTATCGGTTACACGATTGTGCGTATGGGTCGTATCCGCTGCGTTTTGATCATGCTGCATAATTGCAAATGTGTCGGTTCCATCTGAAAACCCAATGGCCATTGAACAACCGGCGATATTCGTATTTGCGTTGGTAACCGCGGCACTGCCGATACTCAATAAAAATATGGGTTCAAACCCAGCGCCACTTTCCACATCGTCCCCTATTGTGGTCCGGGTGGTTCTGGCAGTTGAATACACGTTTGGCTCCGTTCCCAGTTTGAGTGCCAAATACCCCATGTAATACTCATTGGGAGCATTTTTTAAGCGCGTGGTGACACTAAAACCATCTGAATCGAAATTGCCGATTTCATACCCGGCGTCATCAGCACCATCATAGTGCGCAATACCCGCGCGGGTATCATCAAAGCGCGCGTATGTCAGAGCGGGACCCTGACTATCGCGACTGGCTACCATCATGCTATACTGGTTGTTGCTGGCCTGACGGGCAGGATTGAGCGCCCATCCCAGTGAAAAGCTATGGTCATCATTGATCGAGTCGCCATCGATATTTAAAAATTGTCCGATATAGGATGTGATAACCACGTCGGGTTCAAATCCCGGAGCGGTGACATCTTCTAATGTGTCTTTCGTATAGGCCAGATCTACGGTGTCCACATCCACCAAAAGATCATCACCGCCCAAAGCGATGTAGCTTACGATCGGATTTGTCGGCTCGATAAATTCCGTTGTTATATTAATGGTAAAACCGTCGGCATCCATGCTGAAATGGCTGGCTTCGCCTTCCACATACTGGCTTCCTTGGGCTTCATGATTGGCCAGCACCCGGTCACTGAATCCCCGGCGGCCGACATCGCTCGTTCCCTGGCCGTCCTCGGAACCAGATGCCATGCAAAACTGTCTGACATCATCGGTCATACCAATAGAAAGGATGCTACCCTTGCCGTTAGAATCAGTATCAAGCGTGTCGTTTTTGGTATAGAAGAGAATATAGGCCTTGGGTCGAAAGCCCACACCGGTTATGGACTGGGTTCCAGTGCCTGAATTTACGATAAAGGTCCCGGCTTTGGCCTCAAATTGAGCATGAGCGGCATGTGGCAGGCCCACAAGGCAAAAGGCTGCAAGCAGGGCAATGGCCAACACGTGCACGCTGCGCTTAGATACGGTTTTAGGTAAACCTAACGTCCGAAAGCCGTTAGAAATTTTATAATAAATTTCTGATAATTTCATGGTTTTAACTCCCTATTTTTTCAATTTTCCCGGCGGTAACAGTAATCTGAGATACCGCATTTCCTGTTCGCGCAGGGACGGTGGCGGTTGAGGTTATTTGATAGTTGTATCTTAAAAACAGTGTCGGATCCCATCCGGGGGCGATACCGGCCCCGTCATATCGACCCGTTACGCCATACTGATGATTTGGGTTACTATCAGAAAACGGAAGCATATCGGGTGCGCCCCACATGGCGTTCGTAAAACGGATGTATTCATCGAGTTCGTCCGTCGATCCGTCGCCATCGTTATCAGTGACATCAGTACCTTCAAAACCATCCGATCCCAGATTGACCGTTGGCAGTGGATATTGATCATCAAGCCAGTCTGACATCACAAGCCATCCGCTTTCAGCCGTAAAGAAAGCCATTTTATGCAATTGTGCATTCGATGTTATATTTAATTCTGAATTGCTCATCGTGGTGGCCGAAATACCAATGATCGTGAGCAGCACCAAAATCAACATCGCCGCTACAATTACGGATCCATCATCTTTTTTTAATGTGGCCTTTATTTGAATCATTTTTCTTTTCTCCCTTTGCCTATGGCCATGCGGTTTTGCCCTAGATTCTCTTTGAATTGCTTTTAGGTTTCATATAGAGCATTTCAACCGCCGCAAAAAATTTGGCACTAGATATTCGCTCTTATAAAATCAAGGTCGACCTGATTTTGCTTTTGATTAAAATTTCCACAGCCCGCTTCGCCGTCTGTCCAGCGCACCGAAAGGGTTATCGTTTTCGTACTCGGTATGGGCGTATCTACAGCCGCCGACCACTGTATACAGTAAATGTTGTTCGGGGATGAAGCCGACTGCGTATCGGTACCCAATAAGGGGTCATTATAATCCTCTAACGACATCAGATCCTCTAC
>Ga0209456_10001400_pt1 | contig 11762 bp, 7 predicted proteins | sample COG_11_FD_184755 | JGI IMG/M metagenome (GOLD analysis project Ga0209456, IMG submission 184755) | Pelagic marine sediment microbial communities from the LTER site Helgoland, North Sea, for post-phytoplankton bloom and carbon turnover... | ecosystem: Environmental > Aquatic > Marine > Neritic...
TAGCGCTCGTAGGTGCTGACGCTGCCGCGATAGCGACGCAACTTGGCCTCACCCACGACAATCTCACCATTGCTGCGCCGTCGGAACACGGCGTCCGGCGCACCAACAACGCCGTCTCCGCGCAGAAACAACTTATCCCGGCCACCGCCGAGGTCGCTGCCGATCAGCTGGTACTCCGACGGATCGAGGCCGAACAAGCGACACATGCGATCGGATCTCGATACTTTGCCACGACGGCGAAACAGCAGCGCGACGAGTACGAAGACAATGACGATTACAATCGAGGCGGAAAGCGTCATCAGAAGCCTCCCTGCGCCAACAGGTAGGCTGCAGCCGCCAGTAACCCAAGGATCAAGGCCCAGCGCCATATCGACGGCTGTCGGCCAAGGGCGTCGTGATGGCGGGTGCCAGCGCGTGCCGCCGAAACGGAGCGCACCTTGCCTCGTCGCTTGATGTACCCCTCTGGGTCCGACGCGTAGTCGGCCAGGCGGCTAATTGCTACAGCTTTTCGGCGCAATGCTCACTCCGGTGGTGGCACGTAACGTGCAGTTGTTTCAATACCGGCATTATCAACGGCAACCAGCGACAGTTCATTGAGACCTAGACGATCGGCTCGCGACAGCTGAACGCGCGTGCCACTGTCACTAAGAAGCTGGCCGTTGGAGTACCAGCGATACTCGACCATGTGACCGTCTGGGTCATCGCACTTAGCCTTAGCGAGCCCGTTTAGTCGAAAATCACCGACCGGGATGATCGAACAGATCGCCTGGTGATTCTCAGCGATCATGAGCGAGACCGCGTCCGACGAGGTGAATTCACTGTCGATAGAAGCAATGGCCTTGATCTCATGATCACCCGGTGTGCGAATCTGCAACTTGATCGGGGCGCCGTCCGAGACACCCCGGTATAGACCGTCGACGTAGAACGCGACGCGCGATATGGCACGATTTTTCGGCAGCACGATGGGATCGACCTGGGCGGTGATTTCTATGGGTGCGGTATGCAGTGTGCGCTCGGCGACAACGCTCAGGCTGATCTCGAAGGGAATCTGTTTGAGCGGTCGCACGCCTTGTTTCTGGAGCTCGGTGACATTGCCCCTCGGATCTGTGATCCGCGCGACAACACCGAACTCGCGGTCGTCCACCGCGTATACGATCGCCTCGGTCGGTGTGCGATCCAGTATGCGGACGTGATCGGGAACCTCCCAATGCGTGGTAATCGGAGAATCACCCAGGCCCATCCACTCGCGCCAATCCTCTGGAGAAACAGAAAGTCTTAGAATGGCGGGCGGCTCGAGGCTATTGGTTGCCACCTTGAGCTGCCAATTGGGCCATCGGTACGAAACCGGCTCGATGCGATGCACGGCGGTCGTGAGCGTGGTCGGGTCATCTTGCAGCCAGGTGTGGTAGAGCACATCAACCGCTGCAAAGCCCTCCGGCATTTCGCGCAGCGTAAATTGCGCCCACTCATCGTCTTGCACACGCGAGCCGTCCGGCAGCTCCCATTCGCCAACACGCTTTACGTCGGGGTTGCCGCGATTCTTAAAGATAGGCGGATGGGTCACCGTGAAAGTGGACGACTTACCGTACTCCACCTGCGTCGGACCGGAAATCACAGACTCGGGAATACGCGGCCAACTACAGTCGAGTGTAAAAAATGTACGCAATGCGGATCGAGCATCCGGGTTCTCGGTAGCCGTATCCGCCACCACCTCAACGACATAGATACCGGTTTCGTCGGCAGGAATGGTGAACTCGGAGGAACGCTGCTCGATCGGGCGATCGGCGTTCGGTGCCGTCATACGCCAGAGCACGTCATAACCTTCGGGAAGCCCTGCGACCGTGTAGGTGGCCGGATAGCCCCGGAAAGTGTGGCGCGGGCCGAGTACTTCAAGTTGTCCGGACAGATAGGCGTCGATGCGCATGGCATCCGTGTAGGAAACAGCCTCGGAATGCCGATTAGTGATCTCGGCACGGTAGTACAGGGCACCAGGGTCGCTGAGCGCAAAATCGGCGGAGTGCCCGCAGCATTGCCATGGCTGAAACGCCTGGCCATCCGTTGATACCTGCCAAGCCACACGGCTAACGTCACGGCGACGCACCGGGTCTGGGTAGTCGATCGAGAGTTGCCCGAAAAACGGGGTCTTGTCGGACTGCCTGAAGGTAAAAAGCCTCGCCGGCACAGGGCTACCATCGAGCACTTCGAAGCTGGTATCAGTCTTGATGTGCGCGAGGCTCTGCGCAAATCGGGGATCGGTATTGGCCAGCGTCAGTTGCAAGCGGTAGACGCCCGGCTTGAGCGCCCCAAAATCGGTCTGTATCAGGTTGGCGTTCTTGAGGGTGGTGCTCGGGCTCACAAGCACAGAGTCATCGTCGTGGCGAGAGCGAACTTCGGCGGCAACGATTTCGTAGGCCCCATGGTGATCCGTGCGCACTGGGCCACTGCCATCGCGAATCTCGAGGGTCATCTGAAGCTCGCCGGGGGTCACGAACTGGCCCTTGGTTGCCTCGACGAACACTCGCTCAGGGGCGGCGGTGAACTCGAAGCGCTTTTCCGCGAAAAGCTCAGGCGTGTCAGGGTAGTGCGCCCGCACGGTGACCGTATCGACATCCCCCAGAGACTGGGTGCTGGTGCGAACAGGGAGACGAATGCTGCCGGCTGAGCGAGAAGGAACAGCCACCGACTCGCCATCGACGTAAACCAGCGGCTGGCCAAGGCCTGCGCGGATGACAAAATGGCCGGCAACCGTGTCGCCAACGCCTGTAATATACGAGCCGCTCCTGGCGCGAGACTTCCAGTCGTTGAGAGGCACAAACTCCACTTGCGGTGTCGAGCTATAGGACTGCATGTCCTTGACGGCAATCTGGCGGGTCGAAGCGAACGTTGGCAAACCATTAGAAACCCGGATGAAACCCTCCTCGTACAAGGCATTGGTGCTTACGCCTGGTGGCAGACGAACGTCGGTTTGTTCGTTGCCGCTGGAAATCACGCTGGTCCCAGGGATATTCAGGCGCACAGCGCAAAGCACTTCATTGGCGTGCAGGCTGACACGCGCCAGGTCATCGAAGACCACCTGTCGACATTCTTGCTGGGTGTGCTTGATGGACAATACATCGCTTGTCTGTGAGCGCTTTCGCTGCGTGACAAACTCCGGAAGAAAGGTCGTAATCGAAAGCTCCAGCGGCAATGCGTCTGTGCCGTCCGCGTGCAACACGAAACGCGCGTCAACGTCAGCGTCCAATAGTTCCACCTCGATCGTGAAAGCGCCATCCGCATCGGGTGAGATGACGTCTTCCGAGGTTTGCTCAGTGATATTTCGACGGTTAATTCGAACATCCCCGTATCCGTCAACACGGCGGTATAGCACGCGAAGCGGTGCACGGGACTGTGAGCCATCAATACGAAATCGATGCTGGAAGGTCTTCTTGTAACCGGCTATCGAGGGCCATCTGAGGGCGGCGCTGCGTTTCGCCTGATTGAGACGAAGCACAATGCTATGGACGGATGAGGCATTGCCGAAAACATCGCGACCAATCGCCGAAAGGGTGTAATCGCCGTCCGGTACGGAGGTTATCCTCGAGAGACGCGCCGTATTGTCGGAAGACCAGTCAAGCGCGATTGGGATTTCGCTGACACCCTGACGCAAAATAGCATCCGGCTGCTGGGCCGCAAGTGACGAGACGGTAAAATTACCGCCGCCTACGACAAGATGTTCAACGCCGGTGGGATCAGCAACGATGACACCTAGAATTTCATAGCGGTTCGGGCTCAGTGGCTGAATGCGCGCCACCGCGCGAAAACCAGTACGGTAGCGAGACGGGTGAAAGTCTTGTAGCTCGGAGCGCGTGCCCGGAACGTATCGGCGCGCGATCGGCGCCAGCCAATGCTCACCGCCGGGCGCACGAACCAATACACCGACCAGTCCAAGATGGGCAGCATCACGGGGAAGATCCAGCACCCCCGTAATCCACATCTGCGGTGTTGCCTCACCTTCGACGCGCTCGATGGCCGCCTCGGCACTAGCGCCGTAAGGATCCGGAATCGCGTCTATTGATCGAAAGCGGTCCATAGGTGCATTGCTGTCGAGAAAACTCAGGCTAAGCTCATTGAGTGCGCCGAGGGTCGGAATCTCACCCGTCTCAAGTTGTTCACCCTCGTGATTGAAGGTAATTTGCGGACCGTCGATGTCTCGTGACAGGGAGATCGTCTTTTCAGCGGAGCGGGAGCGATTGTCCGCGATCAGCAGCGTTGCCTCGTAGTCACCGCTATCAAGGTGCCCGAGCGATACGGGGCTGATACGTGCGTAAGCGGTACCGACATCCTGAACGATCTGCGGTTCGGCATCGACCACCACGCGGCCGCTGGCGTTTTGCACAATAAGCTTCGCTGTAGCTGGTGCGTTGCAACTGGTGAGCGCCACCAATGCGCCAAGATGGTTAGCATTGGGGTTAGCGTAGCCGAAATTGAGCACTTCAGGTGCCGTGCATTCATAAACGCTTTGCGCGGTCTTCTCGAGGAGCGTTTGCTGCTGAACGCCGTAATTGGCGCTGAGGCGCAACTCGTAGTTGCTACCGGGGATGCCTTGGAACGGCCAGCGGAACTGTTCGTTTCTGCTGTCGGGATCAAGATCAACAGTACGATTAAAGGCAACCACGTTGGCGGAGTCGCGGACCTGCAGAGAGACGCGCGTCTGGTTCTGACAATAGTCGCGGCCTTGCAGGGTAAAAACGACCTCCGCCTGGCCGCTGGCCGAATCGAGCTCAAGCGTCGGGGCGCTGAACTCCGGATCGGAGCACGCGATACTGAGCGTGTTCGTGTGGCGAGCGCGGGCCGCAGCACCAATGAAACGGGTTTCGATGACGTAATCGCCCGCCGGCCAAGCATCGAAATCGGGAAGCTCGAAATCAAACTCGTCGTCCATCAGCAGGGCGTCAACCGACTGGATTTGCTCGCCGGAGTGGTGGGTTACGGTCACTTTGAGGTTGATGGGAAACTGGCACTGCGAAGCTGTGACAGCACCGACCATGCGACTGCCGAGAATGGTGGCGGTCGGTACCAGGCCGCCGCAACCGGTGACGAACTCGACCGGCACCTCGGTCTCAAGCTCGCTGGCGTTGCTGAGCACGAGGGTGCCTACGTAGCGGCGTTCGCCCTCCAGGCCGCGCACTTCAAGTGATTGTTGTACTGGAACGCCGCCATCGGCCCGATACGCAGTACTGAAAACGCCGGGCACCGGTTCGCCGGTGAGCTGCTTAAGCGACAGGCGTGCATTGGTCTCACCTTGGCAGGTATCACCGGCAGGAGCTTCGAGGAGCAACGTGGAATCCGCATCGTTCCAGTAGGCGGCCACTGGTTCCGGGGCGGGGCAGGGGATGACGAAGGTCTGAGTGTAGTTTTGGGTCTCACCGTTACTGAACTCGGTGAGCCAGTCAATTCGGTATAGACCGGCAACGTCGGGGAGACTGAGGGCGTCCCGCACAGGTAGCCGCAATGGCGGCTCAGCCAGCGATTCTTCAAAGAAGCTACGAGACGAGACCTTGGTGTCGTCCGAGTACAGCACGGCTGAAACTTTATTGACTTCAGGACAGGCTGGCTGCCGCTCGTACATCACTTGCGCCGAATGCGGCGGGTCGCCCAAGGACGGTGCTTCGCTTAGCACTGGCGGGCACTCGGCCACGGCCAAACCACTGTGGGCGATCAGTAGTGCCACTGGTAGATTTTTGTAGAGCAATGACAAAAGTCGTGCTCGAACCATGCTGAGCCTCCTTAAGGCGTCGTGCCCTGTCACTAAAGCACGAGATTGAAAATCGACAAGCCCAAGAGACACCAGGAAATCCACCCAGCCTCCGGCTGTCGAGGACAGTGTATTGATCGAAAATCGAAAAAAGTGACGCGGCGCTATGTAATCCGTGGACACCACGTGGTTTGCGAGCCCCGAGCTATTGACGAGGACAAAATTCGGGTGGATAGTTGGTGAACAGTCGCGACGCTATGCCGTGACCCGTTTTTTTGGTGAGAGCGTTTTCGCTCCCCTGTATGTGCTACCAACCGTTGGTGGCTTAGGGATTCCGTATCCCGCCTGGCTTTGCCAGTACCCTTGCAACGCTGATGCGTTGCTACCCTCCGCCAGAATTCTCTGGCCTACCCAACAATTGCGATTTGCTGTCGCGGCCCCTTTGCCGTGCTCATTTCGCTTGAGTTCAACCCAGGAGATCAACATGTCGAAGAAAAAATTAGGCACGTTAGCGATCGACCAACACGGCAACACGTATCACGATCTCGGTAAGTTCCCCCGCAAGACGCTGCTTGAGCAGCTGGGGAGAACCAGGGCCGAGAAAATGTACGTCGATACCAACGATGGTCAACGCAAGCACGTCGGATACATTATCGGCGGGCTGTGGCTACAGCTTTACTACGTATCGGAGTGGGCAAAAATGGCAGGTGCGTCATGAACGCTCAAATGAACGGAAAGACGAGATACCGGGAACGATTCAGTTTCGAAGACCTCCGGCGCGAGTGCGAAGGTCAATGGGGAACCATTGTGACTGCTCTTTCGGAGCCCGACATCTCAGAAGCCCTCGACACGCGTAAACATGTCATTTGCCATCGGGGCCATTCCAAGAAGAAGCACTTCAGGCTGTTCAAGGACTTTGATCAGACCGGGGGTGGCATCTGTACCTGCGGCAATTTTGGTGACGGTTTCAAGTTGTTCGAGTACCTGAACGGCTGGGATCGTAAGACGGCGGTGCGTGAGGTTGGCAAGTTTCTGCGTGATCGCGGTTACAAACCCAACACGTACCGAAAACCGCCTGCGCCACCGGCGCCGAAACCACTTGTTGTGGATAAGGACAACGCTTCCGCCTTGAAAGAACTTTGGCGGGAAGCAAGGCCAATCCACGGCACGCTGGCTGAGCGTTACTTTCGTGATCGCGGCATAGGCGGCGAATTGCCGAACACCGGCGATATCGGGTTTCATCCTCGTCTGCACTACTGGGACAGTGATACTGGAGAATCCCTGGGGCATTTCCCGGGTATTGTCAGTATTCTGCGGTCCAGTCGTTCCGGGCACCCCCTGACCATCCACCGGACGTATCTCGACCGGGAAAGTGGCAAGGCAAAGGTCCCGAATGCGAAGAAACTGATGCCGGTTGCGGTGCCGCACGCCATTTCGGAGGCAGGAGGAGCAATCCGTTTGTACCATCTGGACGGTCCAGTGCTCGGTATTGCTGAAGGCATCGAGACAGCGGCCGCGGTTCACGCTGCGCATCCGGAATTACCGATGTGGGCTGCCGGAAACGCACCGGTGCTGGCGAGCTTTATGCCTCCGGCCTCGGTGAAACACGTCTACATCTTTGGTGATGTTGACACGTCCGGTACCGGCCAAGTGGTTAGCGCTCGATTGGCCATGAAACTCGAGGCAGCCGGGATAAAGGCAACGATTTGCCTGCCGGCGAAATCGGTTTCACTGCCATGCGAAGGTAGCCCGTGCTACAGCAAAGAGGTAACCAAACAGAAAGTCGTTCAACGCTTGTGTAAAGCAGGGTACTTCCCAGCAAATAAATCACAGGATGTGGACTGGCTGGATGTCTGGAATACGTCGAAAGACGTCGTGATCAGCGCCATTCATGGGCCTCTCACGACGCGATAACGGCACTGGTCCGGGATGAAACAGGGTTAACCCCCCCGTTTCTCCGGGCCAGTGCCTTTTTTTTCGTCCGGGGAAAGTGGCTCGTCCGGATCACTGTCAATGGTCGGCATAGACAGCCGTTGCGACCAGGTGAGTAGTAAATCCAGCACTTCCTGCATGTGCGCCGCGGCGAAGCTGTCGAAGTCCTCAATGGGAACGTCCCTGTTCCGGTAATGCTCCATGAGGACAGACACCACATAGCCCCAGGCCGCCTCTACGCTCTCCGCGCTAAGATCAAAGCGTTTCGCGACCCAGTCGCGAGAAGCGCCGTCCAATAGGGCGCGAGCCACCTGTAATGCGGTGTCTGCAGGGGGGATCAGATTATCGGAGCTATCGTTCAATGACCGTGCCCGAGTTCCAAAAAAATGATTTTCGTCTTAATAGACTGATAGACGGGTCCGTATTGTGAGGGAAGCCAATGGCTGCCACAACCGAAGAGCGAGTCGAGCGAATCATCCACGAAAAGGGAGGGCGACGCCTCGACAGCGGCTGGACAAGCGTCGAGGAGAAAATCCATGTGGCCTGCGAAAAAGGCCATGATTGGTGGGTGAAGGCCGCATCACTACTGTATCTCGATACCTGGTGCCGGGAGTGCCAACGCGACAAGCGCCGCCTTGGTCTGGGCGAAGCCCACAAGATCGCCGGCGAGCGAAACGGTCGCTGCCTGGCGGAACGCTACCAGAATTCACACGCCGCGATGAGTTGGCAGTGCGACAAGGGGCACACGTTCGAGCGCTGCCTGCAATCGGTGAAACGCGGCGCCTGGTGTCCCACTTGCCACAAACCGTCAGACAAACCCATTCGGCGCACCGGTTTCGACACAGCGCTGGAAATCGCGAAAGCCGCGGGCGGCAAGCATATTGGCAATTGCCAGTCGTCGGCTAAACGGACCGAATGGCAATGCGGGAAAGGGCATGTATTCACGGCCACCGGCAAGACTTTGTGCCGACGATCCTATTACTGCCCGGTGTGCGAGGGTAAAGGTCCAACGACGATTGAGAGGATAAGGGCCGTCTGCGCCGGACGCGGTGGGCGTTGCTTGTCCAAAGAGTACATCAGCCTGTCAGAGCCCATGGACTTCGAATGCGCGCGTGGCCACCGGTGGACAGCGAAGTGGCGAAACGTCGGCGGGCATGGCAGCTGGTGCCCACGCTGTGCCCGCACACGCGGTGACATGACGCTACTCACTGCGATTGCAGAGCATTACGACGGTGAGATTCTCAGCAGTAGCTACCTGAACTCTCGTATCAAGTACCTGTGGCGGTGCAGCAATGGGCATCGCTTTCACGCAGTCCCATCACGGGCGAAGCAAGACTGGTGCCCAGAATGCCCTAGACAGGCACCGAGTATCGAGAAATCGGCGCATGAGCTCATCGCGGAACACTGGGGAGGGGAATGCTTGGACAGTACTGGCGGGCGATGGGCGTGCGACTTGGGTCATCGCTTCCAGGCGACGCTCTCCACCGCCGCGCTGGTATGGTGCCCAACCTGTCGAAATGGCGAATCGGCGGTCGCTCACAGACATTACGGACATGAGCGTCAGACGACCTCGTCGACATTGATTCCCGTCGGGGCAAAAAGTCTCCCGGCCTGAATTAAGAGAAAAAGGAATACTCGACGAAAACCCTCGTTTGCGCTTGCTGAAGCAAGCGGCAAAGAGGGTGCGGCTGACGGGCGCGTCCTGCTTCCGTCAATGCGCCTTGAATGAGGCGCGGGGCGTCACGTCCGTGTGCGCCTGCGGCTAAGCCGGGCTTTGGACCGGAAGGCCGACGACGAGATCTTCGGCCTGGGTATCCGCCAATACGGCCCTGTCCCGGCATTCATGGGCCACGATGCCTCTCACCAATAACAGACCGCGCTCGAGGTCTCCCTGCGCCGCCAGCTGGAAATCAACATCGCGGATCGACACCTTGCTGTTGGCGGCGTGACCCTTGAGGGCATCGCGTCGCTCCGGCGGGTAGACGAAGCTGTGAGCCGGTGGCGCTGTATCGGCGGCGCTTGGCGAGGGCGGTTCAGGAATCGAATCGACGACCGCGGCGCAAAAGGCACGATCCTCGGGGGACAGCTCAACCGAGGGCACGACGTCCTCGAGAATGTGCTTGAGGTGCGAGAAGGTCTCCAGCGTGTACTGGTTGAGATCGATAGTGCGCTGCAGATCGTCAGGAGTTAGACGGTGTCGAAGGGTATCAATCTTGGTCCTGATGCCAGCGATGTGCTTGGGGGCTTCCTTCAGCGCGGCCTTGGCCCTCAATAACGCCTCCTGCGTGATTTTTTGTTCGTCACCATCGGGGACACGCTGATCGCTGGGTGGGCTCGAGACATCCTTACGCGAGCGCCATTCGCGGTAAGCGTCGGTCGCCGATTTGAGGCGCTGCCGTAGAGAAATCTTGGCGCCGTCCTCGGCAACCCGATTCGCCAAGGCCGTCTGCCCTTTAAGTCGCAGCCATTTGAGTGCGTCGCGCAAACGGCGAAGACCACGGCCAATGCCTGCAACAAGCGCGGCAATGCCGGTCTTATGGGCAACCCAGCTGTAGTAGCGGTGTCCGACGAACGGCAGAAGGCCCGGCAATAAGAATAAAACCCAACCGAAGGCGATCGGGGCCATGCCCTGCAGCCAGGTCTGTCGATCGAAGGCGAAATGGGCCTCCGGGTAGACAGCGGCAAACGTGTACATCGCCGCAAATGGAAATACCAGAAAGGTGAAGGCTAACGCCACAAAAAATCGATAAATCATAAGTTACCTCGAGATCGCGTTGAGCGGCCGATGTTCTCAGTCTACTCAGCGAAATTTCTTTTTTTCACCCTCATGCCGCTCGCAAACGACAGTGTGTCCTCGCCTCGAAAAAAGCCGTGAACAGTACTTGTCGAGACAAAAAATCGCGTGATGCTCTGAGTAAGCTGAAGGAAAGCGGCAAGGAGACGCGTGATGAAGAAAAGCGACAAGGTTCATTACGACCTGGGCTGGGACTTCGCGCTGTATCGGCGAGGGATCCCGGAGGAGGCGGCCTCAATGTTCATCGACGGCCACCGGGCGTTCAGGCACGGCAATCAGCGCGCCACCCGAAAAGCGACGCTGTTCGAGAAGAAATGGCTGCAAATCCGCTGGAACGCACTGCTTCGTGACAAGTACTTTGATCCTGCGGTCGACCCTGACTTCATCAGGCTACTGATGCCGCGAAACGGCTGTTGCCCGGTGACCAACGAGCCACTGACATTTGCTGAGCAAAAGGACACCGATTGGTCGGTGGAAAGGGCGGCTAACGAACTAGGCTACATCCCGGGAAACCTGATCGTCATCAGTAGTCGTGCCAATGCCGCCAAAGGCAGCTTTGGGTTCTCGAGGATCCGCCAGTTCGCCAGTGGTGAGCTGAGTAACGACCGGCTCTCTCAGAAGGAATGGCAGCGCCTGGCGGAGCTAGTAGAACCCATGAATCGGCCCCGGGAAGACGGTCGCATGGTTGTTGATTTCTGCCGCGGGCAGAAGATCGCCCCAGGCACCGAAACCTCGGCCTGCTGTCGGTTTCAGTATTTCCTGTCGGACCTCGCCATTGTTGGTAACAAGCGCACGAATCGCCTCAGTAGCGCTGTTGTGTGTGACACGCTGGCCAACAGCCTGTGCCGCACAAAGCATGAGGTGCGCGCTTTTCGCCAGCTGTGGGCGAGCGTGCGGCGACGCGCCCTGCACGTGCCACAACCCGATCGGGTGTGGAAGACGCCGAAAGTACAGAAGAAGTTCTTCGAGTTGTTGAAGGTGCTTGGTGAAAACCGGGCCGCCGATCGTATACGTGATGCACTCAGCAATCTCGACGAGAACCTGCAGAATCACCCGGCAATGGCCAAGGCGCGTTCAAGAAACAGCGCTGCATCCAGCGCCACCTAGAGGAGACAACCATGAACACCGTAGTCATCAGTAATAGACCTGATTCCTGGGATACGCTCAAGGCTGTACTGGCGTTGTACGAGGGTCCCGAGGGAAGGGTGCTGGACTCAGAAATCCACATGGCGCTGGAGCGAGTGATGGCGCTTAGCGGGGTGTGGAGCGGGCTCGGTTCGTTAAGTGATCCGGATCACACGT
>Ga0209456_10001401_pt1 | contig 11754 bp, 9 predicted proteins | sample COG_11_FD_184755 | JGI IMG/M metagenome (GOLD analysis project Ga0209456, IMG submission 184755) | Pelagic marine sediment microbial communities from the LTER site Helgoland, North Sea, for post-phytoplankton bloom and carbon turnover... | ecosystem: Environmental > Aquatic > Marine > Neritic...
TTGCCCGTTGAACAGGCGTCAGGCTCGTGAGAATGGAAATGCCGTCACTTCGTTAATTGACCCGGCCCCGCAGAGAACCATCAGCAGGCGGTCGACCCCAAGTGCGACGCCGGCGCATTCCGGTAAACCATGCTCGAGTGCATCGATCAGGTGTTGATCAATCTCATATACGTCTTTGCCGCTGGATTCACGATGCATGTTTTCGTTGTCAAAGCGCTGTTTTTGCTCACGGGCATCAGTCAATTCCTGGTAGCCGTTGGCGAGTTCGGTGCGGCCAAGATAAAGTTCAAATCTCTCGGCAACTGGAGGCTTGCCTGGACGAACCCTGGCCAGGGCGGCCTGGTCTGCAGGAAAATCATGTACAAAGGTCAGGCACTCCCCGGGCAGTGCTGGTTGGACCACGACACTGAGCAGCAGGTCAAGCCATTGCTTGCGGCCGAGCTCGATATCGTCAACACCATGGTCCTTTGCCCTGGCGCAGAGCTCCTCTTCATCTGCCGTAAACGGGTCAAGCCCCGCATATTTCAAAAATAATTGCTGGTAACTCAGCTTTTGTTGCGGCCATTGATCAAACTTGCCGTGGCCACAGTGCCTGACGAGTGATGCCACTTCATCCATCAGTTGGTGATAAGTAAAACCCGTCCGGTACCACTCCAGCATCGTGAACTCCGGGTTGTGATTACGGCCCGTCTCACCGGAGCGGAATACCCGGCCAAGTTCAAATACATCACCGCTGCCGGCGGCCAGCAGGCGTTTGAGCGCAAACTCCGGTGAAGTACGTAAATAACCACCGCTAACTGTTCTGACGGACTGGATTTCCGGGTCGGTATTGCCGGCCATGGACATCAGCGGGGTTTCCGCTTCCATTACACCCCCGGCAAAAAAGAACTCACGTATATTTCGCAGTAAACGGGCCCGTGCCTGCAAGCAACCGGGCAGCGCGGTCGGCCGCCAGCTTTCAGACGGGTTCATGTTCTGTGTATTCGATGACCAATTGCAGACCGGTGTTTTGCAAGGCCTTTTCCTCAAACTCAAGATCGGCGATGGTCAACGGGTGGTTTTCCCTCCAGCCGGATGATAACGACAAGTGAACGGTGGAGCCGTCCAGCCTGAGACTGGTTTTCGGAATTGCTTCATCCTCACGGGTTCTGCAAAAAATCCACGACAGGCGCATGCAAAGCAGGGTAAGAGATAAGGCCGTGTGCAGACGCACCGGAATCCGGGCGGTGTAATTAACGGGCAGGTCACGGCGTTGAAAACCTACCAACGCTGCGAGAAAAAGTTGTTCCTGGCGTGAGAATCCCGCCATGTCTGAGGCTTCGACCAGGTAAGCGGAATGTTTCTGATAACTGACATGGGACAAGCTCAAGCCGATTTCATGCAGGCCTGTTGCCCAGTCGAGCATCATACGGTGCGATTCGTCCAATGCGGCTTCATCGGATAACTGGTCAAACAGATCAAGCGCGGTGCGTCGCACTCGTGCTACCTGTTCCGGGTCAACTGCAAAACGTGACATTAAAGCCTTCACTGCCTTGTCACGCGGGTCACGATGTTCAAGCCGGCCCAGCAGATCCTGTAGCAGACCTTCCCGCAAGGCGAAAGGCGAAACGACCATCTCTTTGATATCCAGGGCCTCGAAACAGGCCAGCATGATGGCCAGTCCGCCAATGAATACGGGCTTGCGGCGTTCGCTCAAACCGTTTATCTCAATATCTGCAATAGTGCTGAATGAAAGTGCCTTCCGTTTGAGTTGTTCCAGCGCCTGGGTGGTAACGCCTTTTTTACACCAGCCATTGGCTTCGCACATGGCGGCTGCGGAGCGAAAGGTTCCGGAAGATCCGATGGCTAATTGCCAGCCCAGGTTTCTGTAGGTCGTCTGTAGCTCCTGTAATTCCGCAGCGACCGCGCGTTTAGCTTTTTTCAGCCTCCTTGCATTGATTTTTCCGTTTTTGAAGAAGCGGTTGGTGACCGAAACACAGCCAAACTGCATGCTCTCCAATACGATGGGCTCACCACCCTCACCAATAACCAGTTCGGTGCTTCCGCCACCGATATCCATCACCAGTTGTCTTTGCCTGGGGCCGGCAACCCACTGGGATACACCGAGGTAGACCAACCTGGCTTCCTCGCGACCGGCAATGATATCCACGGGGCACCCGAGCGCGTCCTCTACCTCGAGCAGAAATGACTGGGCATCTTTCAGACGCCGGAATGTCTGGGTGCCGACGGCGCGCAGGTTGTTGGCAGGGATGCCGCGAAGACGCTGACCGAAACGTGCGAGACAGGTCAGGGCATTCTGCCGCACCTGGGGGTCCAGGTTTCCCTTTCTGTCCAGTCCGCCACCCAGCCGGACCATTTCCCTTATCCGGTCAAGAACACGCAATTCACCGTGTTCCCGCCGTGCGACGAGCATGTGAAAACTGTTACTGCCAAGATCGACGGCGGCGTAGGTTTCCGATTGGGGGTCTGATTTCATAAGGGAATTATAAAGTTTTCCGGCCCGGGTAGCCCTCTTGTTTTCACCATAATCAATAATTGCCAATTGACCTTTACAAAATATGAAACGGACCCGATCGGGTCCGTTTCAGACTTGCTTCAATTTTCAAATAATTCGGGTTATTAACCTAGTGTACTGCATCGCAATTAATGGTACTTTCAGAGGCTACCTATGGCTGCAATACAAGGCGGGAATCGCAGGGAATGGCTGGTCCTTTCCAAGAGTCCCAACGCGGTAGTGCAGCCATAGGCAGCCTCCCTTCGGGCCAGTCGCAATGCGATCATCCGCTTTGTTATGCCCCCTTGGGGTAGCTGGCTAGCCCGGCGGGAACATGCCTTGCGGCTAACCGCATTGCGTCTGGCTGAAAGTGCCATTAATTGCGATGCAGTACACTAGTATTTGAAACTCAGGTCCAATTGCAGACGTTTGAAATCAATCGGGTTCTCTTCGTTAAGACCAACGTCATTGATGAAATAGGTGAGATTGGCATTGAAGTTCTTATAGATGGCATAACTGCCCTTGATGATGCTGCCCTTGGAGTCGGTGCCACCACCACCGAAATCAGAATCGGTCAGCAGACCGAGCACGGCATCGGCTTCCAGCCTTTGGTAAACATAACCGAACTGCCACCCGCCCTTGTTTTTGGCCGAGCCATACTTGAAGCCAACGGCCCAACCCGTGTCGTCTTCATCAGCATCCTGGTTTTGAACATAGTTACCAAAAACCAGGGCAGGGTGGCCAAACATTTCAAAGCCGAGGTCAGCGAAGAACTCCAGTTCCTCGTAGTCATAAATGTAGGTATTGGTTTCAGGGTCAAAACTGTTACCAAAGAAATCGTCCTTGTCGCCAAAGTAGGAGCCATTACCCTTGGTTTGGAAGTTGTGATAGCCCACACCGGCAGTCAGCTTCGCACTGTCACCAATCGGTAGCTTGATACCTGCCTGGGTCAGGTAGGCAAATGACTGATCCTTGTTGCTGTCGCTCTCGATCCAGGTGCCGAGTGCATTGGCGAAGAACCTGCCGTTATCCCACTTGATACCAGTACCTTCCGGGCGCCAGTCACCATCCCACAGAAGCCCGTTTTTGCCGGTTCGGTGTATATAGTTGCTGAACTTACCACCATAAACGTTGGTGTCTTTAAGACCATCCCAGTCAAAATAAGCCAGGTCGATCCTGAGGTCCTTGGTGGAGCCGCCGCCACCGAGTGTCTGGTTAGACGATACGGGGTCGTCACCACCGGACGCCAGACCCAGCCCGACTTCAATGGTGGGTGTGACATCTGCAATTAACGCGGCACGTGCACGTATACGGTTGCGGTCACGGTTCGGTTTGCCCTCAACATCGAAGGTTTCATAACGGTAGCGGAAATCGCCTTTCCAGCGGATGGTATCGGTCCAGCTGGATTTCGCTGCCTGTTCCTCAACCTCCGCGACAACCGCATCGGTTTTTTCACTGACGGCGGCCATGGTCGCTGCGGTTTCCTGGGTGTTCTTCGTTAACTCAGCGTTTGCTGTCGTCAGAGCCTTGTTCTCGGCTTCGAGACGGTCAAGCCTTTCACTCAAGGCCTGCATCTGGGCCCGCATTGCGGCGAAATCTTCATCGGTTGCTGCTTGCACAGCCACTGGTGACAGCAATAACAGGGTGCAAAGTGCTGTAATAAATCGATAACGGTTATTTTTGAAAGTCATGTTGGTTGATTCCTCTATTGAATCCTGGTTAATTCGCGTTCAGCGACGCTTGCCGGTAACGGGATATAGCCATCTTTCACGACGACCTCCTGACCCTCGCGAGACAGGACGAGCTTGATGAATTCAGCGGTCAAAGGCGGAAGCGGTTTGCCCGGCGCCTTGTTCACATAGACGTAAAGAAAACGGGATAAGGGGTACTTGCCCGCGATTGCATTTTCAGGGTTGGCCGAAACAAACTCCTTGCCGGCTTCTTTCGACAGGGGGACGGCACGTACTGAAGAAGTTGTGTAACCGATGCCTGAGTAACCGATTCCATTAACGGAAGCGCTGACGGACTGTACGACGGAGGCTGAACCAGGTTGCTCGTTAACCGTATTCTTGAAGTCTCCCTTGCACAGCCCCTTACCCTTGAAATAACCATAAGTGCCCGATACCGAGTTACGCCCGTATAGCTGAATATCGCGTCCATCCCATGAACCTGTAAGACCCAGGTCTCCCCAGCTATCGATGTCCGCCGGGCCGCCACAGGTTCGCGTAGACGAGAAAATAGCGTCGATCTGTGGAATGGTAAGACCTTCAATCGGGTTGTCCTTGTGAACAAAAACGGCCAATGCGTCTATGGCAACGGCGATGGGTGTGGGTTTGTAGCCAAACTTCTTCTCAAACGATTCCACTTCCTTGTCTTTCATCAAACGGCTCATCGGACCGAGGTTTGATGTGTTTTCACTCAGGGCGGGTGGGGCAGTTGAAGAACCGGCTGCCTGGATTTGCACATTGACATTTGGGTAGGTTCTTTTGAAGGACTCCGCCCACAAGGTCATCAGGTTGGCCAGCGTATCAGAGCCCACACTGGACAGGTTGCCTGACACCCCGCTGGTCTTTTCGTACACGGGTAGATTTTCATCCACCGCGGCCTGGGCAAAAACATTACTCGCGCTCATGAATGCTGCGGAAATCAGCATTGCTGCGATTCGGGTATTCATATATTCCACTCCTGGATTTATAGGAAATTCGAGGTTGAGCTTTCGCCCAACACAGAGGATGTTAATGGCCTTATGTGACATTTGTATGACATATGAAAGCTTTATGACAAAGCAGGGATGGTGGGCTGAATGGGTGAAGGGGTTTCACCCGGGTATAAAGATTTCAGGCCTTTTGTTCTAATGGAAAAACGCAGCGGAACTCACTGCCTTTACCGAGTTCGCTCTTGATCTCCAGTTTTGCATTGTGGCTTTGGAGTACATGTTTAACGATCGCGAGCCCAAGCCCCGTTCCCCCGGATTTCCGGTTACGGTCGTCACCTATCCGGTAAAACCGCTCGGTAATACGCGGGATATCCCTGTGAGGTATGCCAATACCGGTGTCGCTGACGCTCAGGACAATATCGTTCTCTGTTTCATGCCAGGTTACTTTTATCTTGCCCTTTGGAGGTGTGTAGTTGACAGCGTTGATGATCAGGTTCTGGAATGCACTCTTGAGATCAGCTTCCATACCATGCAAATTCAGGCCAGGGTTCACTTTGAATATGAGCTTATGCTGATTCTGGCTCAGCTCCTCGGCCTGTTCGGCAATTTGCGCGAGTAAGGCGGGTACATCAATTTCGACGGCTCCATCCAGGCCTTCGTGTTCCATATCCTCCAGCCTGGACAATTCGAGCAGGTCCTCCAGCAGGTCCTGCATTTGCTTTGCCTGCAGGTACATTCTCTCAATGGCTTCGGGGTTCTGGTCCTGGGGTTGGGATCTGAGTACTTCGAGGTAGCCACGCAATACGGTCAACGGCGTGCGAAGTTCATGAGAAACATTAGCGATGAGGTCTTGTCTTATGCGCTCGAGGTTCTGCACGTCCGTGACATCTCTGAGTATCAGCAAGCGTTGATTTTTTCTGAATCTCACGGCGCTGATCTGCAGGCTGATGTTGTCATCGACGGGGCAGGTGATGTCAAGCGGGCTATTTAACACATCCTGTACACTGAGCCAGTCTGCAAAAGCCGGTTCACGTATGAGATTGGTAACTGCCTGGCCCGCGTCGGTATCAGCATTGAGACCGAGTAACTGAACGGCGGAGTCGTTGAACCAGCGAATTAGCCCATGGTCATTTATGACAAGAGTTGCGTCGGGGAACGCATCGGTCAGACCTTCGAAGTCGTCGATAACCTGCTGATACTGCTGGTTTCGCCTGATGTTTTGTTTCTGAAGCGCCGCAATACGGTCGAATATTTCAGACCACATTCCGAGGGCTTCGGGCGGTTTGTCATCCCAGGACTGCAACCATCTATACAGGCGAAAGCTGTTGTAGAATTGCCACGCCAGGTACAAGGCAAGGAACAGGCCAAAAACGGGGACGGGGTGCCCGGATAACCAGGCAATCAGTATGGCCAAGGATACAAAAACGCCCAGCCGGATCAGGTGATAAACCCAATCGCGCTTAAGCATTAGTCGGCTGCTGCTACAAATCGGTAACCATGGCTCCTTACCGTCTGTATGTAGTGATCGAGTTTGGCAGTTCCCAGTATTTTTCTGAGACGCCTGATGTGCACATCAACCGTACGTTCTTCGAGAAAAACATTGGTGCCCCAGACATGGTCGAGCAGTTGTGCACGGCTGAATGCACGGTTCTCATGGGTCATGAAAAACTCGAGCAAGCGGTACTCGGTTGGTCCGATATGTGTTGGCTTTTCAGCCAGGAAAACCTGTCGCGACACGGTATCCATGCTGATTTTGCCGGCAGAGATTTTTCCGTCAGCCCCGCCCGGGTCAGATCGCCTGAGGACGGCATTGATCCGGGCAACCAGTTCCCGTGGTGAGAACGGCTTGACGATGTAGTCATCGGCGCCTGCATTCAGACCGGTCACTTTGTCGTCCTCGGATATCTTGGCTGTCAGCATGATAATCGGGATGTCTTTCATCACCGCATCTTTGCGAAGCCTGCGCGTCAGTTCCGGCCCGCTCATATTGGGCATCATCCAGTCCAGCAATATGATGTCGGGTGGCTGTTCGTTGATTTTTTCCAATGCCTCCTTCCCGCTGGCGGCACAACTCACCGTCATATGAGATTTGCCAAGTGCAAACCGGATCATCTCCCGAATGGCTGATTCATCATCAACTACCAGTACGTTGATATGTTTATCCGTCACAATCAGTCCTGACTTCTGAAGATGGGTAGGGCTTGCATGCTCATCCGGCATATTATAAGGGGGTATATGACAGTTTGATGACATTATTGATGGTGGCTTTGATGGGGCGGTATGTGCTACCGGGTTTGTGACAGTTTAGCCCATGAAGCTAACTGCGGGCCGACTTGTCCGATTCGCTGGCCTCGATACGTAATTCCATCAGGCGTGCGCTGACTCTCGCACGTTGGTAATAATCGAGGTCTGAGCGTTTTGTGAGGCTTTCGAGTTGTGTAATGGCCTCCTCGGTTCCGCCACGTTGATAGTAGGATTCCGCAATTGCTTCGGTTGAGCGGACCTCATCGCCGGCGAGGTTGGCAGCCTGTGCGTAGAGTGCGTAAAGCGCCGGATCATTTTTTCGCGTGGATAATTGTTGTCTCAATACCTTGCTTGCGGTTTCAGCCAGTCCGGGGTCGCGTTGATCCAGCAGCGCCTTTCCGTATTCCAGGGCAATCGCCTGGTTGCCCGGAAAGGTATGGTAAAGATCGGCGAGGCTGTCGATCGCCTGTTGCGGATTGCCTCTTTTCCGGTGCAGGTTTGCTACCTGTAATTGAAAGGCCAACCGGTTTGGTTCTTTTTCGAGCAGCTGACTAAGTATGGCCTCGGCCTCTTCGTAATTCGCATCTCTCTGGGTTGCGATGGCCAGACCGTAAAGATTGCCATTGATTCTGGCTTCAGAGAGCGGTTTTTCCAATTCGTTCTTAAAATGTGCAATGGCCTTTTTCGGGTCGTCCTCAAGCAGCGCCCTCAGCCTCGCTTGCACGACAAAAAACTGCCGCCCTTCATTTGGCTCAACGGGTGGCAGGTTTTGTATGCGGCTCTTTGCCTCGGCTACGCGGTTGACCGACACGGGGTGGGTTCGGAGGAACTCCGGTGGTCCCTCACCATTGGCGCGGCTGGTTTGACCCATTTTTTCAAAGAAATCCGCCATCCCCTGCGGGTCGTAGCCGGCGGCGGATAGTGTTCTGATGCCGACCCTGTCAGCCTCGACCTCGTTGTGCCGTGTAAAGTTTATCTGGGCCTGTGCTGCGACTGCTTGTGAACCCATAACGGCCCCCTGGATAACCTGGCCATCTCCACCACTGGCGAGAATCAGGCCCAGCATCGCAAGCATCGTCAGTACATTCATGGTTTTGGCTTTCTCAAATGCACGGTACATGTGCAGCTGCGTGACGTGGGCGATTTCATGCGATAACACCCCCGCCACCTCATCCTGTGTATCCGCCAGCAGGATCAGACCGCTGTACAGGGCAATTACCCCACCGGGTGCGGCAAAGGCATTGATGACAGGCTGATCAAGGACCACGAAGGTAAACGCAGCTTCCGGCTGGTCACTGCTTGCAGCGAGGTTATAACCCATGTTTGAGAAAAAATCGTTGATCAGGGGGTCTTCGTTCAACAGTTCATAGGCCCGCATCTGGCGGATCAGGCCTTCAGCGTATTCACGCTCCTCGGCGTTTGAAAGCACATCGCTGGCAGAATTACCCAGCTCCGGCAGGTTGACACGTCCCGTCTGGGCAACACTGGACAGGCTGATCGCTGCAATCAGAACCGTGACCAGAAACTGCTTCAAAAACCTGTATTTTTGCTTGACCGCAATCATGCTTTCCCTGAGACTGACGATATTGAGCTTAAGACAATTTTACTGCTCATTTGTTCGTCGATGGCGCTAATCCAGCGCAGATTTTCAACCGGAAAGCTCCCATCGATGAATAAATAGATGTCAAACGGCATATTTGCCCAATTAATTCTCATATTCAATCAAACCTGGCTAACACCAACATAAGATATCATGGAAATTAAGATTTTTACCAAGGCGTACTGTTCCTATTGCTTCGCGGCCAAAAACCTGTTGACCAAACGCGGTTTTACCTATGAGGAAGTAACTTTATCGGACGATCTCGCATTGGAGCAGGACATGCGTAACCTGACCGGCGGAACCACTGTTCCCCAAATCCTGGTCGATAATACCCCGATTGGTGGTTTCACTGAATTGGTTGAATTGGATAGGGCAGGAAAGCTAAGGGATTCAGAGATCGCTTCTGAAGCCTGATCAATCGGGTGTTGCATTCCTGCAACGGTTCCTGGCTGAACGCATGGTTTCAGGCAACTATTTCAGAATTTCTAACAGAAGCTGTTCGTAAGCCTGTTTATAAGATAAAACAGGATGTTACCAAGCATTGTTGTATTTGAAAACTGGCCGCTTTCTTATTTTCCTTTATGGGTCACTTTACATTGACTTATTGTTGTTTTCCTGCCATATTGCCACATAATTGCATATAGCTGAGAGCTGGGTTTTAAAGCAGGGAATGATCAGTCGTTTGTTGACAGTGTTTTTGCTGGTTACGGTATTGATTCCGGCAATGTCTGTCGCTCGCGTTTCAGGCCTTCCAATGGCCGGGTTCAGTGCTGGCGGAACAGGACTGACGCCATTTTATGTTTTGGGTTTTGAGCTGGGGCCCTGGCAGAATTACCTCGCTCGTGAATTGACACCTGACTTTATGCTCGATCCGGCGGCGGAGCCGTTGAATGTTTCCTGGATGAATGATCACGCCGTGGTTGTTCTGCCATTTTTTGCGAAACAGATCCTGGGCGAACCGGAAACCTACCTCAAACTTGAGGTTGACTGGCAGTATTCAGACGAGTTGGCCATGAATGGACTTGATCCGTTCATGAGTTACGGTACCAAGGGTCTTGAACGCCGATTGGTGTCACCCGGGTTGACGCACCGTTTGAATGACAACCAGTTAATCGGTGTTTCAGCGGTGTTTGCGACCCAAAGCTATGGTGTTTCGCGTCTTGGTATGCATTCGTATGACAATTCAATTCCCATCGGTTACCGCCAGGACATCTATGATCCATTTCAGGAAACAAGCTACGGTGCAGGTGTAAGCCTGGCCTTGCGTAGTGAACTCACGAAAGGTGTGACGATGGAAGCGGGTTTCCGTTCCCAGATCGATATGAATGAGTTCTACAATTTCCACGGTATCTATTCGCAACCCGCAGACCTGGATATTCCGGCGCGTGCGCGGCTTGGCCTGGCATTTCAGGCGAGCGATCATTCATGGTTGAACGTTTCGGTAGAGAGAGTGCTTTACAGCGAGGTTGGAGCATTTGCCAGTCGTAACCTGCCTGGAAGGTTCTTGTCCCTGTTGGGTGACTCAACCAGCCCTTCCTTCTCATGGGATGATCTGACCGTGTACTCGATTGGTTGGGCCTGGGCGGATAACAAGGGTACATCCTGGTATCTCGATTTAAGTTCGCGCACCCAGCCTTCACCCAGTTCCAGTATATTAAGCCAGGCTATCGATAGTGACCTGGCCCAGAATGCGGTCACGATTGGTTACTCCCGGCGTATGAGCATGAGCAGTCGCTTTAATGTAAACGCGGCATACGCACCGTCAGAGTACGCCTTTGGTGGTAATATCCTGGGTGTTACCACCGATGAATTGAGCCAGAAATTTGAACTCGAAGCTTATTGGACCTGGGATTTCTAAGGTCCGTCACCGCGCCAACCCGAAGTTTCATGATTACCTGACTTGTTTCTCCTCCTAATTCGCGTTGATCAGGGTTTCCGAATATGAATTTGTTAACCTCTTGGTTTAAAAGAACATTCGCCGATCCCCAGGTTGTTATCCTCGGTATCGTTCTGGTTGTTGGTGTTGCGATCATAGCCGGCCTGGGGCAAATGCTGGCTCCGGTCTTTGCCGGCATCGTAATCGCCTATCTCCTGGAAGCAGTGGTCATACGCCTGCAAAAGGTCGGGTTGCCCAGGCTTGCATCCGTGCTGTTGGTATTTCTGCTGTTTTTGGCCAGCCTGTTTTTCCTGCTGTTTGGCCTGTTGCCTATGTTGACACGGCAGTTAACCCAACTGGTTCAGCAGATTCCCAATTACATAGCACAGGGCCAGGAGTTATTACTTCAGTTGCCGCAACGTTATCCAAACCTGGTTTCAGAGACACAGGTACAGCAACTGATTGAAAATACGGGCACCGAAATGGCCCTTGCAGGACAGCAGTTTCTTGCATGGTCATTAACATCGGTTGGCAATATTGTAGGCTTGCTGGTTTTGTTGGTGTTAATTCCGGTACTCGTGTTTTTCCTGCTCAAGGACAAAACACAATTGATTGACTGGTTCAAAAGTTACCTGCCGGCCGACCGTCACCTGGTTTCTTCCGTGTGGGCGGATGTTGAAGCGCAGATTGCCAACTATGTACGTGGCAAGGCAGGTGAAATCGTCATAGTCGGTGCAGTCAGTTACATCACTTTCGTCTCACTTGGACTGCAGTATTCGGCTCTGCTCGCGACAATGGTGGGGTTTTCAGTTTTGATTCCCTATATCGGCGCCGCTGTTATAACTTTCCCCATCGCTTTCGTTGCCTATTTCCAGTGGGGGTGG
>Ga0209456_10001402_pt1 | contig 11748 bp, 16 predicted proteins | sample COG_11_FD_184755 | JGI IMG/M metagenome (GOLD analysis project Ga0209456, IMG submission 184755) | Pelagic marine sediment microbial communities from the LTER site Helgoland, North Sea, for post-phytoplankton bloom and carbon turnover... | ecosystem: Environmental > Aquatic > Marine > Neritic...
CTACGTTTGTAAAAGTGAAGAAAAATTATTAGAGCGTTTGGATCAGGCCCTATTGGATGTTATCGACAACCCGGAGAAGACCCAACAAACCACCGCTATCGGAACGTTATTTTGACAAACGCTCTAGATTCAATCAGATTAAGGCGAAATTGCGGCCGCTTTTGAATATCAATGTCGATTGATGCAATATCACATGTATAAAAAAAAGCCTATGAATATTGATGGCATGGCTACCTTCTCAGAATCCGGATCCAGCGCCAGACATTCAAAAGCCCGATCAAGGAGGTTGCCACATAGGTCAGTGCACAGGCGGTCAGGATTTTTTTGGCGGCCGGGATATCTTCCGGGGGAATATAGTTTTCGGATAACAGCAGGGGAAGGGCACGCTTGAAGCTGGCGTCAAGCTCGGTGGGAAGGGTCAGAAGGTGCACCAGTACCGGAATGCCCAGGGTGCCCAGTCCGCCAATAAACATCAATACTCCGACCGACGGTGCCCGGGTGAGGGCGGCCAGCACCGGAATCGCCACCATAATGACAGCGCCGATCCGTTCCAGTTTCCGGGCCGTGCCGATCATCCGGGTTCGGGTTTTAAGGGGTTTGTAACCGGCCTGATCCTGGATGGCGTGCCCGACCTCGTGGGCCGCCACCACCACGGAGGTGAGGGTTTTGCGACCGCAGGTATGTTCCGTCAGCCGAATGGTTTTCTGCGACGGATCATAGTGATCGGCGGTATCGGTGACCTCCACCTTAACATCTTTTAAATCCAGGCGCTCCAAAGCCAGGCGGGCCAGGTCGATACCATTACCCGAAAAATATTCCTGCCGGTTGTAACGGTTTAATACGTGCCTGGCCCACAGGTGCGGTCCGAACAGGGCGATTATCCCAAGAACAATGATGTATAACATTTTATTTTTAGGCGGCCGCCCCGGACCACGTCCCGGTCGCGGCTGAACACACGGTCGGCCATGAGACTTGCAGCCAGATTCCTCAATTGTTTCCAAGCGCAGCAATTCTCAGACAAATTGAATCCGTGAGGCAACATCCCGGAAAAGATCACGGGACCATATTTCCAGCGATTCAGGATTGGTCACAAAGGGTTCCACCTCCCGGAGAGCCTGGGCAACATCCAGACGCTCGATGGCGTTTTGCAATAGTGCGCTGAGGGACTCCACGGTTAGGGGCTCTTTTTTTTTCCAGTGGCCACTTTGTCGCATGCGTTGCTCCAGATGAGACAGATGGAGCTGTGGGTGATGGGCGGCATACCACACCAGATCGTACCAGTCACGACCTTTCACACGGGTTTTCCACCTGCGGCATAGAATTGCGTGCATTTTGCCGGCCAACAGGTCCGGCAAGGCATAGGCCCTTACAGCGAAGGGGATCGGCTGCAGTAAATATTTGGTTTCGGTTGAAAACCCGGACGGCGGATCCGTGTCGACCTCCAGCTTGATCTTAAGGACCTGACCCCGCGGTACCTCTTGCCATATTTCTTCGGCGGTCTTGATGACCAAAAGCTGATTCAAGGTATTTGTTTTCAGAAACGCAGACTGAACGGCACTTTTAACTGTCTTGCTGCGCTGTTCGGCCCGGACATCAAAGCCGAAGGCTTCAAGTTCTTTTTGCAGGGCGGACAGATATTTTGAGATATCAAATTGGCTCATCGGTCTCAGCAATGAAAAATCCAGATCCTCTGAAAACCGATCCAACCCGTATAACACTCGCATCGCTGTTCCACCGTAAAAGGCGGCATATTCAAAAAATTTACTGCGCCACAGCCCCAGGAGCGCGATTTCCTGCATTATTTCACGCAGCGCCCGCATGGTATCCTCAAGTCGGTGGCACTCATATTTGGCCATCATTCGGGCCAGGGCTTCATGCATGCGGCACCCCCTGGGAGTTCCGCCTGAGGTAACGCACCAGATCGCTTAACAGTCGTATTTTGCGGGACCTGTAGGCATAGGCGATAGCCTCAAGTTGTCCGCTGTCCAGATTGGCGAGGGCCGACAGATCTACCCGAAGGTTGCTTTCGAGGTAACCCAGCAACTGTACTCGGTTTTGAAGGCCGTTTCCGCGGTCATCCCGGATTTTATCAGCCAACGCCTTCTCGGGGGTAGCGATTAAAAATGATCGACCGTCATCGAGTTCAACCCGATCCATCCCGATGCGAAAGGCGGCGAGAGGAATCATGCGGTAGCTAAACCGTCCGACCGGTGTCGCGTACTTGCGCGAACGGCCCGTGGTCACCGAGGTAAGGGCTTCCACCCGTTCCGGTATCAGGCCGAAATATTGCAGGGCATATTCAAGTGAAATGTATGAAGGGCCGTAAATCAGGTTTGCCAGAATTTCCCGCGAAAAGGGCTGTCGACGGTAATCTTCTCCAAAAATATAAATCCCCTTCTTGACCCGGATGATCACGCCTTTACGCAAAAGGCCTGAAATCTTATCCCGTGGGCGTGAGTACCGACTCAAACTGTGGAGCAGTGTTTGATAGTCAAACTCTTCATGTGATATTTGCTTGCGGATGGATTCCATTAAGGAGGAAAATATCATAATTCAGCCTAGTATGTCTACAATTTTTCGACATACTAGGTAGAATTATTCAAATTTTGCTGCAGAGTATGTTTCTTTGTGTATCGGAATTATAACCTCGAAATTCGGTAATCTTTACTTAGCCATTATAAATTTTTAAACCTACCAGTTTTCTGCCAGCAGTTCGAAAGACCCCTGGGGCTGCACGCATGCCGGGCACTTTTCCGGGGCCTCTTTGCCGGTGTGCAGGTAGCCGCAGTTGCGGCAGCGCCAGACCATATCCCGGTCGCGGCTGAAAACCCGATCGGCCTTGAGGTTGGCAGCCAGCTCCCGGTAGCGTTTTTCGTGCTGCTTTTCCGAAACGCTGATGGCATCCCAGGTATCGGCGGCACGCTCGAAACCCTCATCACGGGCAACTCCGGCAAAGCCCGGGTACATCCTGGTATGCTCAAAGCGCTCGCCGTCGGCGGCGGCCACCAAATTCTCATAGGTGCCCTTGATTACCCCCGCCGGAAAGGACCCGGTAATTTCCAGCTCGCCGCCGTTGAAAAACTTGAAAAACCGCAGCGCATGCTCGCACTCCTGGTCGGCGGTTTCCTCGAAAATAGCGGCGATCTGGTCAAAGCCCTCCTCATAGGCATGGCGGGCAAAATAGGTGTAACGATTGCGGGCCTGGGACTCACCGGCAAACGAGGTGAGCAGGTTTTTGGCCGTTTGGCTCTCTCTGAATTTTCCCACGGGAAACCTCCTTGACGCCGGATAATCCGCGGCGTTTATTTCATTACTCTATAACCTCGATGGCTACCGGCACGCACTCCTCGGCTGCCTGCCGGACCAGGTCATGGTACTTCTCCGGGATTTCGTCAAACTTGACAACGGACAGCAGCTGGTCCTCGTCGTATTCGAAAACATCCGGACAAAGGTGGTTGCAGTTGCGGTCGCCCATGCATTGCTTGTTGATACGTACTTTCATTTAAGCCTCCTTTTGGCCTCCGCGGGCCGTCTGATGTAAGAAATTTGATTTTATACCGCTTTTCCAAAATAAGTTCCGAAATACTGTAAGGCTGGTATAAGGGGTTGTAGAAAAAACCGTTCGAATAAGGAAACGTTTTTTGACAACCGTTATAAATCGATCCTGATGCCGAGGATGTTGGTTTTTACTCCAGCTTCGCCAGATAGGCATACCGGAAAAGGGATAAATGGTCAAGGCATTCAAGCCCATGGGGGGGTGTTTATGGGGTTGATCGAGTTGGAGAATCGAATAACTTCGCGCATTATCAGTTGGAGTGTTGAATATCCTTAGATGCCATGGATTGGGTCGGGTTTTTCCCGGTGACGCCTTCGTAAAAATTTCTGATGGTTTGCATATCGGCGGTAATATTTCCGGTTGGATAGACCAAAGGCCCGATTCCGCCGACTTTGCGCCGGTAGTCCAGAAAGCCAAGGGCAATCGGCACCTGCGCGCCGCAGGCGATGTGGTAAAACCCCGTTTTCCACCGAATGACACGTTTGCGCGTGCCGGCCGGTGCGATGGTTAAAATCAGATGTTTCTTCCGGTGAAAATGTTGAATGGACTGCTCAACCAGATTGTGCGATTGGGACCGTTTGACGGGTATGCCCCCCAGCCATTGAAAAAGGCCTTTAAAGGGTCTGCGAAATATGGCCTCTTTTCCCAACCAGTGTATTCTAGCTCTGAAAGCAAAGGCCGTCAAAAGCGTAAAGGGTAAATCCCAGTTTGAGGTATGCGGGGCGCCGACCAGAACAAATTTAGTAATCGGCGGAAGTTGGCCTTCGGTGCGCCAGCCAGCCAGGCTCAAGACAAAACGGGAGGTCCGGTGCAAAATCGCTCCCAGCACCGGGGTGTTGAATATGGTATGGTTCACTATTGTTACTTTCTTTTCAAAACAATGCCTCCGCATTGATTGGCATTAATACCTTAATATTAATCACGGTGGGCCAACAAAGCAAAGAAGCAGGCCCAGGATTACACAACCGGAAAGGAACCATTTAGGCATGGCACACTTTTATCGCAGACTCAGGTCGGTTCGAGCAGCTTTTTTATGTCTTCTATTTTTTCTTTAACACCGCTATAGCCTTCTTCAATGGTTTGTTCAACCTGGTCGAAGTCCATCATCTTCAATTGTCCGAGACGCGGCTGGATGAGTATGTCAGGCGGTTCCACCGCCAGGTTGATGCGGGTGATGCGCTCCTGCATGATGTTGATGGATGTCATAACGGTCTCGATGATATCAGGAGTTGCTGATTCTCTATGGAGCAGTTCGCTGATTTTACTCGTAAAGCTTATTTCAGCGTGTTCGTAATAATCCACCAGTTTTTTGAGCAATTCACTTTCATAGGCCGGAGAATTTCCGGCTGTTTTTTTGGCAGTGGGTTTGGTTTGTCTTTGGGGCCTTTTGTGCGAGACGACCCCACTGTTAAGATCAACGGCAATCACGACATCGGCTTCCAGAGCCCGAACTACGCCGACCGGCACCGGATCCACCAGGCCGCCGTCTACCAGCCAGCGATCTTTGACCTTCACGGGCGCAAACAATCCCGGCATGGACATGGTCGCCCTGAGGGCATTAACTATATTGCCGGATTTCAGAACGACTTTTTTGCCGGTGGCCAAATCGGTGGCTACCATCATGACCGGGATTTTCAATTCGGAGAAATCATCGACAGTGGTGTGAATTGAGAATAGCTCCTGCAACCGCTTGGTGCCGTCGAGGATGCCCGAGCGCGGGAAAACCACGTCAAAATAGGAAAAAACTTTTTTGCCGTCCATGCTGAGAACAAACTCCTTGAGACTCTTCAGGCTGCCGCTGGCGTAAAGAGCCCCGACGTAAGATCCGACGCTGCTGCCGGCAACATAATCGATAGGGATGTTCTCCTCTTCCAGTGCTTCGATGGCCCCGATATGAGCCCAGCCGCGTGAAGACCCGCTACCGAGGGCCAGACCGACTTTCTTTCGCGATAACATGTTTTTTCCTGCATGCGGTTAGTTTTTTATATATCCAACACTGTAGTATAGGCAGTTTTGATTAACTATTACACCAAAAACAGAAAATTGTCATGTCTGCTCCTGTTGGGGGTCTTGGTTCCTTCCTAAATACAACAACCGCGATGGTAGCAGTCGGCATGGCAGAAATCTTGCCTATTTTGCTAAATTCCGTTATAATATTGAACAGTTGTACCGGAAGCGTCATAAGCACCAAATTAAGGTGCAGGGCTTCTCATTCGCACCCATCGATTATGTCGTAGATGTTTAAATTTTTGGGGAGGTTAACCATGGGAAAATACATCGGTTATATATTATGTGTCCTTGGTATTTTAGTCGCGCTAGAATATTTTCAAATTGTAGACATACCCTATCTCGAACTTCCTGATATACAAACCAAAGGGGAAGAGTATAAAGGAAAATCGGAAGATAATATGAAACGCCGATTTGGTGATTGATACCCCGTTGCTTGCCGGTGCGAAGCGGAGATTCCGCTACCCGGGGCAGCGCGGCAGCTCATTTAGAATTAATAAAAGGTGGGTTGCGGGTCGGTTAAATCAATAGTGCTGGATTAATTCTGATTCTGCCCTGGAGTATGCCTTGAATTTTTCCTTTAACTTTAATTCTGTTCCCCGGTTTGACACTATCCATATAGGTCATTTGTCGACTACTTTGTGGATACAAGGTTAGAAGGGCCCCCGGAAGATTGGAAGTTGGTTTGGTTAATATTTTATAATGATCTGGCAAACTTGCGACAATTAAGACCTCTAATTCCCATTCAACAATCTTGCCTTGAATTTCTTTTTCTTTGATCTTTGCCCGATTGTCCCTATCGGCGTTTTGGTTGTTGCATATTATTGCTAATTCAGAGGTGTTAATTTGATCAAGAGGAGCGGTTGCGATCTTTTCAATATCTGTTAACTGATTTTCTTGAATGGGAATAGCCAATGTGCCAATTATTGCTAAAAGCCCCATGCCTAAAGTCAGCTTGAAAAATAATCCGGATTTCAACTTTTGCCCACAATAGGGACACTCTTTAGAGGACCCGGCTAATTTTTTGCCGCAAGATTTGCAGTTTTCAGGATTCGATCTTTCAAACATAATTCCTCCGATCATGATCAATAGTCTTCGGTTCACGTCCTTCTTGCACGATGAATATATCGGGATATCAATTGGAAAACTTTAGATGGAATTTATAGATGCAAGAAGGATTGATGATTCGTCGGATATGCTGATGCGATATGAAAGTGGTACGGCCAAGGCCGCCAGAATATCTAAAATTATCAAAACGGCTAAAATTTCCACCAGAGTCAACCCTTTTGGGTTGTGTATTGGAAATTGGGTGGCCATGATTCTTGCCATAGCACTAATTTAGTTTACTTTGGCGTGATCAATTTATTTTTTTGTAAATTCTTTATCACAGCCCTGATCACATCATTGATGATTTTATCTTTTGAGTCTTTGCTCCATGTATCTGATTTCCCGGACCAGATGAGTTTTTCCGTTTTTACATCATATAAATTTGTTTCCAATCGGACCGTCGTAGTTGTGCTTGAATAGCCCGGGTCACTGTATCGGCTGCGATAAAAACCATAAAAGCCTCGATGCGCCGAACCGCCGCGTGTATGAACATCTTTTTCTTCCTTGCCGATCAGGTGGGTGATGATCACAGCGTCATTTTTATATTGATTGACAGCACTTAATATCACCTCTTTTTTTAATTCCAAATTTGCAGGCATCGTTATCGCCTCTTCGCTTGAGACCGCGTCAACTCCAACTGATTTTAGCTGTGCAACGAACTTTTTCTCAAAAGACCGCCGATTATGTTCGTTGCCTGTTATGGCAATTACCAGAATATCAGACACGGGATTGCCCGTATAGGCTTCGTCAATTTGTTTTTGTGTGAGTTCGGTCCCGGCGCAAGAAATAACCAGAAAAGCGAAAGAGAACAGATAGCCCAATAATTTCACAAGATTTTCCTTCATTTACCCCCCCTAACGGGAATATGTCCAATTGCTGTTTGCCCCGGACAAGCCGGTTGGAGTGAAGCGAAAATCCCGCTTATCGGAGAGCCAAACAAGAAAAGTTAAAATGCCAAAAATTATATCTAAGATACTAAAAATATTAGAATAGGCTAAAAATTCCGTTCTTTTTGAATTTTTTCGTAGCTTTCCTGGATCTCACGGAAACGGCTTTCGGCAAAGTCGATAAATTCTTCAGGAAGTCCCTTGGAAATAATTTTGTCGGGATGAAAATCTTTGACCAGTTTTTTGTAATTGGATTTTATTTCCTCGTTCGATGATTCGGGTGCACAGTTTAGGATTTTGTAGTATTTATCCAGTTCCTGAAAATATACGGCCTTGATATCGTCATATTGCCGGTCACTGATTCTAAAAATATTCTGAATGCGCTTTAAAGCGGTTTCTTCAGCAGGATGCAGTTTGCCGTCAGCCGCTGCGATTTTAAACAGGAGATCAAAAAAGGAGAGCAGCAACGCGGGCTGGTTTTGAATCGCCTGGTACAGTTGAGTTGCAAAATCTTCAATGGCATACCGGGAGTCCTTGGCCTCGTTGAAAACCTGACGGGCAAAGGCCTTTTCTCTTTCTTCCATGGGCAAATTGTTGATAAAATCCTGCACCACAACAATTTCGTCCCTTGTTACGACACCGTCGATCTTTGACATTTTGCCCAGAATGGAAAACAGACTGATGAAATAGGCGGCCTGGGTTTGTTCCGCCTGTCCGAATTCCGGTCCCGGAATTGAGCGGGTTGCCTGACCGGTAAAACCGGCCTTTTTATCTACCAGCATATGCCCCAGGGCGGCTCCGGCGATGGCGCCGAGGGGACCGCCGAACAAAAGACCCAACGTCCCGAAGGTGAGTTTTCCAAACCAGCCCATTGATGTTCTCCTGTCTCTATTGATAAACCGCGTCGTTATCAATTGCGCATTCGCCATTGGACGCGTTGATTTTATGCCACCGGATTCAGTTCCGAATAGCGATAGTAATAGCTCAAACTGATGAATCGGTCAAGGGCGGCGACTTTTGAGGAAATCAGATAGGAGGCTTGGAGGCCTGGAAGCATGAAACTGAAAGGCCGGGTTCAGTATTTGGAATTGAAAAAATTAGATTCTTTTGACCGGCATCCCGATGTCCATGGATAGCCTTTTATAGATAAAGTCCAGGGGTCTGAGAAACTCCTCGAGTAAAGGTTCGCCAGAGTGTATTGGAGAGATTATAAATAGTCCGATTGATACCCCATTGCTTGTCGTAGCGAAGCGGAGATCCCGCTACTCGGGGCAGCGGGACAGTTCATTCCGAGAACCGGTCTGATTTAATTATCCATTTGTCGGATTCTTTGATCATTTCTAATTTTCAGCCGCCTGTCGGCCAGGCGGCTGAGTGCGTTGTTATTGAAGATCATTCCTTTTTGGGTTCTTCAACGATGATAAACTCCTGGTTGGCTTCAAAGGTTTTCTGACCGATCCCTGATACCTGCACCAAGTCTTCCGGCATTTTAAAAGGGCCGCTTTTTTCACGGTAGGCCACAATTTTGGCTGCATGACTCGGCCCGATGCCTTTTAGCTGAGCAAGTTCTTCGGCTGAAGCTGTGTTAATGTTAATTTTCTGGACTTCAGCGGCATTTACCGTCAGGGCGATGATCAGACCAACGATACCTATCAGAAACACGGGAACAATCATTTGACGATTTAACATTTTTTCCTCCTTTCCATTTAGCTGTCCATGCGATCGGGCATGGGGGTGCAAAAAAATCAGATAATTCCATTCGCTTTTGGCGGTTTTCCGGGAGCGCTAACGCGCTGTCAATTTAAACTTTCCAACATGGCAAATTTTTGTTAAATTAATCTGTGGTGAATGGATAGGTCTGAATCCCTGATTCTTCCGGAAACCGAATTCAATTGCTGCTGAAGGTATTAATTCACAAATTTAAGTTTGTCAATAAAAAGTTGCATTAAAAGCAAAAAAAATTTGCTTTTCAGGACCGCCTTAAACCGTAGGCAGGATGCGAGCCAGGGCCCAGAAAAATTTTTTAATTTTAAATAATAATAATTTAAATATGTTATCAGTAAATACAGAGGAAATCATCTATCGGCTGAAAGAAGCCCTGAATGTTAAATCCGACGGTCAACTGGCAAAATATTTAGGCATATCAAGGCAAAATATTGGTGCGGCTCGAAAGCGAGAGGATATTCCCACGGGATGGGTTTATAAGGTGGCGGAGATGACGGGTTGTTCCATGGATTGGCTTAGTTTTGGGAAGGGCTCCAAAATACGTGTGGAATATGCAACAGACGATACGCAGTCTGCCGGTCAGGTAGCAAGCCCTGAATCACCCTATGGTTCTCAAAACGTTCCGGAAAGCAGGTCTTCTGGTGAGCTAACGCAAGAAGTTGAAGGTTTCAGCTTCGGTACAGCCGTTGAGAGGCTGGCCCGGATTTACAATTCCGGAGACAGCCTGCTGATCGGTGCGATTAATGCGAATATTAATGCAATTTGCGAAGCAATTGAAAGCCGGCAGCGCGAGCAGCGCTCGACGAAAGAACTGAAAGATTTGAAGAAACGTTTAATGGTCCTTGAAAAACTGATACCACCGAAGTAGCGGGTCAACCGTCTGATATTAGTTCCTTAACCCTGCCGCCATAAAAACCCGGCGTTGAATCCGGAATTTCCTCCGCTCCGACGGTTTTATTAAAAAAATCAGTATCTTTTGCCGCTCCTACCACCGCATATCCATATCCCTTAAGCTTCATGTCCAGCAGGCAGGCGAGCAGCAGGGCTTTGCCGGTTCCGTTTCCCCGATGTGAGGGGGCCACACCGATCGGACCGAAAAATCCCAGGGCAGTGGCGTCATAGCAGGCAAAGCCGATAAAGGCCTCATCTTTAACGGCTGCGAAACAGGACCAGGGTCGATTGCCAAGGGCTGCATCGGTTTCGGCGGCCCAGGCGGGCCCGAAGGTTTCCGATACCCATTGGATGATCTGGCGCTTTTCAGACCCGACGGGTTTGCGAATCATGATTCCACGGTTTTTCTGGTCGGCCATGAAATGCCAGTCATTGTCGAGGTCATATAATTTTACGAGCATGTCCATGGTGTCAGTTGACTAGTTAAATCGTATTCTGGAAATTGGAGCAAAACACGGAAAAAAAATGGTAACTGAAAAGTTGCCATTGGTCAAGGGGACCGATTCTGTGAGTTGCAGTTCAAACAATCGCACGTCCCAGCGCTTCTTCTACTGACTTCCGGAATTCATCGGAAATATCGATTTCAATTAATTCCTCTGAAATTTCAGCCTCATCAGCGAATTCTTTAACGGTTACGAGGACTTCAAGGATTTCATGATCGGTTACCAGCTCCGGCGACCGGAGATGCTGCTTGCCGTCCTGACCGGGGTCGCTGATGGGATCAAGGATTTGTTCGGACACGGCCCAGTCGATGCGACCATCGGTCAGTCCCCTTGCCAGCCGGTTCAAGTGCAGGGAAGCCGCCATTTTTTCATCCTCGCTCAATCCCGACGGCGTGACATAACTTTGTTCAAACTGAACCACGAGTCCGATGGGCAGGGCCGGGCATGTCCCGATGGCCTCCAGGACTAATCCGAGCTCTGCCATGGTGATTTCTTCGGCCAGATAGCCTTCCTTGAGATGGCTGATAATCTCGGTGACTTCCGCTTTTTCCTGCTCGGGTATGGCAGAGCCGTTGATCAACGCGTTCATGCCGGCCGTAATGCCATGGGCGATCCAGACGTTATAATTTTTAGCCGCATAGACCCCAACCGCCACAAAAATAAGAAACACCGCAACGAGTCCAACCAAAAGAGCGGTGGCAATACCGGATTGGGATTTTAATCCCTTAACACGGTTCGGTTCAGATTTCAGAATCCTATTAATAAGTTTCATTTTATTTTCCTCAATTCACACTCCGGCGACAGGCTAATTTTGGGTTCTATATATAGTATCGTAACCTTTTAAAATTAATTGAGGAAAATCGGCAGTTTGATATTCAGACTGCCGCTTTTTTATGGCCTTGACACAAAAGACAGATAATACTAGTGTCATTACTGCGCTTCATTTACCGCGCGTTGAAAAAATACCGGATACCGGATCAAGTCCGGCATGACTACCTGAACACGGCTGGCAAGCGGAAACTATAATCTATAATAGTCGGACCCTAAAATGAAAATTGAAAATTCAGATACA
>Ga0209456_10001403_pt1 | contig 11737 bp, 7 predicted proteins | sample COG_11_FD_184755 | JGI IMG/M metagenome (GOLD analysis project Ga0209456, IMG submission 184755) | Pelagic marine sediment microbial communities from the LTER site Helgoland, North Sea, for post-phytoplankton bloom and carbon turnover... | ecosystem: Environmental > Aquatic > Marine > Neritic...
TGGGTCGATGGTCTTTCGAGTCGATCATTCGCAGGCGCATGACATCCGGGCCGGCTGGGGCTTCATGCGAGTTCGTCCCTACAAGGGCAACCGGACGCTGATTTCCTTCGGCGCGCTCGTCGACATCGGCGATGGTGTCTTCGTATCGATCATTCGCCCGGCCGTTCGGAAGGACCTGCTTCGGATTCCGTTCTACTTCAAACGGCACGTCGAGGCCGAAGTCGCCGCGCTTCGCACCGACAGCCTTTAGAACAGCTTCTTGAACCAGCGCATCTTCCGGGCGGTGTACGGTGGGAAGATGAGCGGAGGGTCGGGGAGCGTCGGCTTTTTCAAAACGGAACGGCGGTGTGAGAAGGTCTCGAACGAATGGCGACCGTAGTAGGCCCCCATGCCACTCTCGCCGACGCCGCCGAATGGCAATTCGGGAACGCCAATGTGAAGCCAAACGTGATTGATGGCCGTTCCCCCGGCGCTAGTGCCAGCGAGGACACGGTCTTGCACTTCCCGCTCGCGTGAAAAGAGGTAGAGGGCCAGTGGCTTGGCTTGCCGATTGACGAAGCCGATTGCCGATTCGACGCTCGAAAAGGAGATCACGGGGAGGATGGGGCCGAAGATCTCCTCCTGCATTACCGCGTCGTCTTCATTCACGTTCTTCAAAATCGTGGGCGCGACGTAGCGTTCCGATCGATCCGTCTCTCCGCCGGTGACGATGTCTGCGCCGTCGAGAAGTCGGGTGAGCCGGGCGTGGTGTCGCTCGTTGATGATGCGGCTCAAGTCGGCGCTCTGTTTGGGATCGTCCCCGTAGAATTCGCGAATCGTGGAGACCATTCGATTGACGAGCGCATCATGAACGCGATCGTGCACCAAGACATAGTCCGGCGCGACGCAAGTCTGACCGGCGTTGAAGAACTTGCCGTACACGATCCGCTTGGCCGCCGTGTCTAAGTCGGCGCTCTCGTCGACGATGCAGGGGCTCTTGCCGCCGAGCTCGAGGGTCACGGGAGTCAGATGCTTTGCGGCCGCTTCCATGACGACGCGACCCACCCTCCCGTTGCCGGTGTAGAAAATGTGGTCCCAGTTCTGGCGCAGCAGCGCTGTCGTTTCCGACGGGCCCCCTTCTACGACCCGAATGGCTTTCGGATCGAAATACTTTGGGATCCACTTGGCGAGAAGCGCGGACACATGCGGAGCGAGCTCCGACGGCTTGAGCGCCGCACAGTTCCCAGCGGCAATGGCGCCGATGAGCGGCAAGACGATTAGCTGAAACGGATAGTTCCAGGCTCCGATGATGAGCGTTACACCGAGAGGCTCTCTGTAAATATAGCTTCGGCCGGGCATCGCGAACAGAGGGGTCCGGACCCGCTCCGGCTTCATCCACGAGACGAGCTTCTTGCGTGCCAGACGGAGCTCCGAAATTGGAAACCCGATTTCCGAGGAAAACGCTTCCATCGCCGGCTTGCGCAGGTCGGCATGCAGCGCCTCGAGGATGTCCTGCTCCCGTTCCATCAAGAAATGCTCGAGCGCGTCGAGTTGGGAGAGACGCCAAGACAGCGATTTCGTCGATCCCGTTGCGAAATGGGCGCTCAGGGCACCGGCCAAGGTGGAGGCCGAGTCATCCAACTGCTCAGAGGAGGGGGAAACGACGCGGAGTTGAGGCATGGGCGGAGCTCCTGACGGGCGATGGTTTGCAGAAATCTCTTTTGATCTTCAGTGCTTATGAAATTTACGAAACAATTTCGCAACAGGGCCTACATCTGTATAATCGCTGAACGGTATTCGGTAGCCCCACGGAGACCCGCAGATGCATACCAGCGAACATACTTGGGAACCCCGCAAGAAACCCGCCCCATGGTGGGCGCACATCCTACGTTGGTGGTTGTAGCCAAACCCGTGAAGCTCCGCCAGCTCGCTTTGGGCTAGGCAGCTAACGGGAGTTTCTTTGAGCGCTCGCCCGGGGTTTCGTCTCGATCCACCTCGCCTGCATCGCGGCGTCGTCCTTCTTCGAGGACACGTTCGGGGACATCGCGAATGTCCCAAACCAGACCAACCCAGCTCAGCATCTTGAGCACGTAATAGGTCACGTCGATTTCCCACCAGTAGAAACCGTTGCGGCAGGAAGACTGATAGTGATGGTGGTTGTTGTGCCAACCCTCTCCGAGGGTCAGCAAGGCGGTCACCATGTTGTTGCGGCTCTCGTCCTTCGTGTCGAAGCGCTTCTTGCCCCAGACGTGCGTGACCGAGTTGATTAGGAACGTGTTGTGCCAGAGGAGCACGGTGCTCAAAAAGAAGCCGATGAACAGGCCGGGCCAACCTGCGATCAACAAACAGGCCAGAGCCAGGACAGTCGGAGGGACGGCCCAATACTTGTTGAGCCAACGAAGCTCCGGGTACTTGGCGAAGTCGCGAATCTTGTCCCAACGGGTCTCTTCATTGTCGTCGAAGATCCATCCAACGTGCGCGTAGAAGAAGCTGTTCTGCACCGGCGAGTGAACGTCGTCGTCCTGGTCAGAGTGCTTGTGATGCACCCGATGGTGGGCCGCCCACCAGAGCACGCCTTTTTGCGAGCTGCTCTGCGCGAGGACCGCGAGGAAAAACTGAAACACGCGACCGGTCTTGTAGGTTCGGTGAGCGAAGTACCGGTGATAGCCTGCGGTGATACCCCAGAGACGAACGAACAAGAGCACCAAGCAGAGGACGACCGCTTGCCAGGTCACCCCCGACCAGAATGCGCCAAGCACCGCAAGATGCGAAAGCACGAATATCGTAGCCCTTCGCCACTGCTCGGAGCGGCTCAACGATCGCTCGGGAAGCTTGGCCTCCGCAACGTTCATCTCCATGCTTTCGAGGCTATCCCAGGCGCTCGAAGGGCACCGTCACGATTCACCCCCGATTTGTCATAGTTCTGTAAATAAGGGCGCGAGCCCCTTTTTCTAAGCGGTGAATTTGTAGCCAGCGCCTCGGATGGAGAGGAAGTGGGTGGGGGAGCTAGGGTCCTTTTCGAAGCGACGGCGGAGGCGCGAGATGAAGTTGTCGACCGTTCGCGTGTTGCTGTAGTTGCGAAGCTTCCAAACCCGTTCGAGGAGCTCGGTGCGACTCAGAACGCGGCCGGTGTTCTGGGCAAAATAGCGAAGCAGGTCCAGCTCCAACTGGGTCAGCTGGACCTCCTCGCCCGCGACTTGCACTTCGTGAGTGTCGAAGTTGATTCGGGCGTCGCCGAACGACAGAGTGCTGGCTTTGACGTTGTTGCCCAACACTTGCTCCCAGCGTTGGCGCCGGAGCACGGAACGCACCCTGGCAAGCAGCTCACCTAACTCGAAGGGTTTGACCATGTAGTCGTCGGCGCCTGCCTCTAGACCGAGGACTCGATCTTCGGGTGACGAGCGCGCGGTCAGCATGATGACGGGCACGAAATTCCCCGCGTCCCGGAACCTCTTACAGAGATCGAAGCCGTTGACATCTGGCAACATGACGTCCAAGACGATCGCATCGTAGCCGCTCGGATCGAGCAGGCGCTGGCCCGCCTCTTTGGCGTTGGCGGCCACGTCGACTCGATACCCCTCGAGCTCGAGATTCAACTTGAGGCCCGCGGCCAGGTGCTCTTCGTCCTCGACGATCAGGAGCTGCTGCGCTTCGTTGCCGGTCATCATCCGCTCACCGCATGGGCCATGGGCAGCTCGACCCGCATGGTGGTGCCCTGCCCTCGACCCTTCGAAAGTGCTTGTACATCACCGCCGAGCTGCTTCACCAGGGCCCAGACGACGAAGAGCCCAAGACCGGTGCCACGCCGTTGGCGTACCTCCTGATCCTCCACGCGATAAAATCGGTGAAAAACCCGCTTCAGATTCTTCTGCTCGATGCCGATTCCGGTGTCGCTCACCTCGACAAGCACCCTGTTGTTCGAATCCCTGCGCGCCGTGATCTCGACCCGCGCTGGACGCTCGGAATACTTCGCCGCATTGTCGATGAGATTGTTGACGACGATCTCGAGCGCCGCGCGATCGGTGGTCACCAGGATCTCAGGGTCGACGCGAACCCGAATTTCGTCTGGCTCGAGCTCATGCCTACTGCGAACCGCTTCGGCGCACTCTTCGGCGAGCTCTGACAGGGGCACGTCGCTGAGATTGAGCATGCCCGGTCGCGCATAGGACAGACGGTTCGCCTCGAGTACGTCGTCGATGAACGCGCGCAAGCGGTCGACGTCTTGGAGCATCATGTGTCGCAACTTTTCCCGCGCATCGTTTTCGAGTCCTTGGCGCCCCAGCGTCTCGAGGCAGAGCTGCAGCGACGCGAGCGGGCTCTTGAGCTCGTGGGTTACAGAGTCGATAAACGTGTCTTGCTTGCGTACTTCGATGATTCCTCGGGCCAAGGAGATGACGAACAAGACCAGCACGACGATGATGAGCACGAAGGACAACGCGCCAAGCACCAGGAGCCAGACGTCGCCCGCGATCTCCTCAGAGCGGGCGATCTTCTGACCGAGGAGGAACGACCAACCCACGAGCAGCGCCAGGCTTAGTAAAACGGTGATCGCGCCCAAGGTGATGGGGATCGAGATCGAGGAGCGGATTTTTCGGCGACGTGCCATGAATCAGACCGAGGCTACTTGCCTCGCAAGAGGCGCCAAAGGTTTTCTTTTTCCCACTTTTGCGCAGCCGAGTGGTACTCGAAGCTGCGCTCTCGCTTTCGAAATGCGCGGGTGTGATAGTGGCGTCGCCCGTTTTGCACGACCGCTGGCATGTCGTGGTGCAGCATCTCGTGAAACACCACGGCTTCGACGAAAAACTGCGGGACCCAGGCCTGGTCGAGCACCGGATGAATCCGGATCAGGCGTTCTTCGGGAAGGTACGTTCCGAGCTGGAGCGAGCGCTGCCGGCGTTTGGGCTGAACGCGCTTGCCCCAGGTGATCCGGACATCGACACCTGCGCCAAAGTGCCGGCTGGCGAGGTCGTCCGCTATCGCGCGAAGATTGTGGGAGCGCCCCTCGGTATGCAAGGCCTCTTGCGGGGGACCTGGGGCAACGAAACGGCTGCGATGCTCTTCGACGAATTGGTCGATGGTGGCGGCCGCCCGCGATGCGTTGCCGCTCAGGTAGTCGCCGACCGCGTCGAGGATATTCTCGTCGGCCGTTAGGAACATGTGGTGCAGGCGCAGCTCGAGGCGTCCGCCTTTGGGTCGAGCAACCAGCATGGTGCTTCGATTGTCGGTGACGATGAGTCGAATGGGTTGACCCAGGCGCGTCGCGAGCGCGCGGCTCCAGTCGGACGCACGGGCATAAGCCCGATCCAGATCGTCCTGGCGACGGTCGGTGACGCCGCGCTCCGCGATCGTCGGCGACTCACCGGCAAACTCGAAGGAAAGTTGGAGCACCCTTCTCCCAGCTAGAGGTTTGCCGCATCCTTGTCAACCGCGCTTTCCGAGAGGCGATCGGCAGGCTAGAATCAGCAGGGATGCGTGCTGCGACTCGGGAGCGCCTCGAAGGCCTGACGGCCTTGCACCGACTGAACAGCGCCGAACAGCGCGAAGCAGCATGGCGTCAGGGTATGGCAACGCTCGCGCGCGCGGTCATCGACGAGCGGCGACCCTTGCCGCTCGAAGGCCTCGATCCCGATGTTCTGCTCGAAAGTTTGCGGGTCGCCGTCGAGGGAGGGCTGGTCGACAAGCTCGACTGGCTGTCGGGTCCAGCTGCAGCGGCGGCGCTCTACGAAGTTGCGGCGGCCCTTCCCCCGAGCTCGATCAAACGCCAGCTGGGGCGGATGGTCCTCAAACGGCTTCGCAGCGGTGACGCAGCGACCTTCGTGTCCGTGGCCACACAGCTGGCGCTCGGGTCGCAGCGTGCCCTCGGCGGCCAGTCCATCCGCGCGCGTGTCGCCCTCGCACTGAGCTTGCCCATCGGCACCGTACACAACGTCGACGCTCTCGCACTCGCGCTGATCTCCCGGCAGGATACGAGCCGCGACTGGGTACTCACGCCTGCGACGGGGTCGCTTCCGTCTCGCCGATTGGCCGCCCGGCTGCTCGAACGCGCGGCCCGCGAAGCAGCGCGGCGCGCGACCGAAGGCGACGACGCAGGCGTGCGTGTGTTCTGCACGCCGGAGGTCCGCGAGGCCTGGGACCGCTTGCTGGCGGACCGTGAGACCCTGGTATGGCGGCACGTGGCGTCCGCACGCGGTCTGCTCGCGGCATCCATGCCGACCTTCCAACAGGAGATCCAGCGCCACCTCGACCCGGAGTTCACGATCACTGAATGGCGCCGCGCTGCGGCTTCACTTGCTGCAAGCATCGCCGTGAATCCCGAAGAGGGTCTTCGGGCGTGCCAGGAACTGCTGGAATCTCTGGTATTCGAGCAGGATCACGGGATCGCCGCGGCGATGATCGCCGGGCTTCCACGCGCAGCGGAAAGCCATCCAGAGGTCGTCGAGTCGCTGCTCGAGCAATTGATGCGCGTCGGCGGCCTGGAGACGGCGGAGGCTCTCGTCGAGCTGCGGGCCGAACGGATTCGGCCGGGCTTCGCGGAAAAGGCCGCAAGACGGGCCGAGGCCCATCTCCGAAAAGCCATCGCAGAAGGCGGAAGCGAGGACCTTGGACGCGACGCGCTCATGAAGGCTCTTGCCGACGAGCTGAGCGGCGCATCGAGCAACGGCGAGCCGACCCTTCGCGACAGGCTGTCCGACGCACTCGAGACTTTCGCGGCCCATGGGGCGTACCAAGCTGCACGCGAAGCTCAGGCGATCCTCGCATCGGCGGCTCGCAAAGCCGAGCTGCTTCAACGTCCCACACTCGGTGACCCCTCGACCGAGGTTCAGGCCTTTCTGGCGCTTCGAGAGCTCAACTCGGCGCTCTTCGAAACCTCGAGCCTCAATGACCTCTTGCTCGTCGGCGAGGACGACGACCAACGCGGTCCCCACGACGTGCGCCTTGGAGATCTCTTCCAGCAAGTCACCAACTGGCTCGTGATTCGAGAGGGCGACCCGCTCGAAGAGGCGAGCCAAGTCAAGCAGTTCACGACGCGTCTGCGTCAGCTCCGGACGATGCTCCACCTCGTCGACGCGGATGGACCCGATGTCGACCCGCGCAAAGAGCTCGTCCGCCAACGGCGGCTCCTGACGCAACGCGTTTTGCTCAATCGCATCCAGCGCGATGCACCGGGCTCTCTTCGACGCACGCTCTGCGCTGCAACGGCTCGCACCTGTGATGCCCTCGTTCGCGAGGACACTGCAGACGTTTCCGAAATCTTGATGGCTGCGGCGGAGCACGTCTCTCAGGTCGACGACCTCAAGACCATGGCCGAGGCATCGATGGTCCCCGAGATCGAAAGCGCGCTCCGGGCCTATGCAAAGCTCCAGCAAGCGACGCGCTTGGCTCAGAGGGACGGACGTGGCTTGGTCGGGGCGACCGACGCACTGAAGGCAATCGGCATCGAGCTGCCGGTCGCGCGGTCGGCTCGAATTGAAGCGTTTCGCCAGGCTCTCTCACTGCTAGCACGCGGGCTTCGCTCCGTGGCCGCGTCCAGCTCGCTTTCGGAAGTCGCGGAGCGCTCGTCGGGCACACCGCTTTCCACTGTCGAACGCGGCGTTGCGGCGCTCGCTCAGCTCGTCAGTGGATCTCGTCGGCGACTCGGGGCTTCGGTTGGCGAGGCGTCTCCGGCAGCAGCCGCTGCAATCTGGGCCATGGGGCTCGAAGTCGAGCGCGCGATTCGCACGTCGATCTCCGAGATGGACCATGTGTTCACCGTGGCGGTCAACGCGATTGATCGTGATTTGCCGGGCGCATTCGCGGAGCTCACCGAGGCGGTTCTCCATCACCTCCGCTCAGTGCCACTCGAAGGCCCGCGACGCGCACCGAGCCTGATCCCGCTCGAGCTGGACGCGGATGCCCCGTTGCCCGCCTGGGCGCCGCCAAGCCGTATCGTCGGCGGATTCTATCTGGTGCGGACGGTTGGCACGGGCACCGTCGGTTCCGTGTTCGTCGCCCGCCGCGCCGAAGAGCGACAGGACGAGACCGCACCGAACTTTGCATTGAAGGTCCCCGACTATTCGGCGGCGGCTGCACGCACACTCTCGGAGGACGAGTTCTTGAAGATGTTCCGCGATGAGGCCGGTGCGCTCCTTGCGCTTCCAGAGCATCCCAACATCGCCCGTTTCGTCACCTTCGATGCCGGTGCGAGCCCCAAGCCGATCTTGGTCATGGAGCTGGTCGAGGGTCCGAGCCTCGAACGCATGCTCGAAATGGGAGACCTCTCCGTTAGACGCGCCCGCGAGCTACTCCTGGGCGTCAGCGCGGGCCTCGATGCGATGCATCAAGTCGGCGTCGGTCACTTGGACCTCAAACCCTCGAACATCATCGTGTGCAACGCCGAAGCCGACACTGGCGTGGGTCAGCCGCCCAAGCCCGTCCTGGTCGACTTCGGGCTCGCCGGTCGTCACCTCCGGCCGGGCTGCGGAACTGCGAACTACGGGGCACCGGAGATTTGGGGCTCGGGAGACCGGTCTCGCGCAATTCCGGCAGACGTATACGCGTTTGGCTGTCTCATCTTCGAGGCGTACACCGGCAAGCCCTTGTTCGATGCGGTCAGCGAGGCCGAATTGCTGAGCCAGCACATGGCCCACGACGGAGACCCCGAAGCCGTGCGGGCGCTGCTCGACCAGCGGGAAACCCGCGACCTCGGCGCCTTGATCGCCCGCTGCCTTCGGCGCGACCCGAACGACCGAATCACGATTCGCCAGACGCGGCAGTTTCTCGCCGAACTGAGCCTCGGCGCCGAGGACCTGGAGTGGCCCGTGAGAATAGCGAGCTGAGGTAAACGGTTAAACGCGAAGCGGGCCCCAGACCGAAGCCTGAAACCCGCCGCGCAGTACGTGCGCCGAATCTGGGCGCTAGCTGTGGCTACTCGGTCGCGTCGGCGGCGTCCTCAGCGCTGTCCTCGAGACCGGTTTCGACGAGGTGGAACTCGACGCGTCGGTTTTGCGCGAGCTCTTCCCTCGTCTTCGCGTCCGCGACGAGCGGCCGGGTGGGACCGAAGCCCTCCGGAATCAGTCGCTCCTTGGCGACCTTGCCCCTACCGACCAGGTAGCGAACGACAGTCGTCGCGCGCAACTTCGACAGCCTCATGTTGTACTTGAGCTTACCGGTCGAGTCGGTGTGTCCCTCGACTCGGATGAGCTCGATCTCCGGGTGCGCATTCAGGACCTCGGCCACGTTGTCCAGGAGCGCGAAGGAGCGCTTCTGAAGCTTGTGGCTTCCGGTCTTGAAGTACACCTTCTCGAGAATTTCGAGCTGGCCTAGGCCGATGATGACCAGCTGCGCGTTCTGACAGCCTTGATTCTCGACGGTGCCAGGCTCGTCCGGGCAGTTGTCGACACGGTCGGGCACGCCGTCGCCATCGCGATCGGGGTCCGGACAGCCGTTGTTCTCGAGGGTTCCCGGCTCGTTCGGACACTGGTCGTCGACATCCAAAATGCCGTCGCCATCGTTGTCCGGATCCGGGCAACCGTCCTCATCCTCGAAGCCGTCGATGTCTTCGGCGTCATTGGGACAGCCGTCATTGACGTCGAGCACGCCGTCGCCGTCGTTGTCCAGGTCGGGACAACCGTCCTCGTCCTGAAAGCCATCGAAGTCCTCAGGCTCAGTCGGACACTGGTCGACATCATCCAAAATGGTGTCGCCATCGATGTCCAGGATGGGCTCGACCCCGGGCATCGTGTAGCCAATCATGCCAACGCCGCGCCAATCGGGCGCGCCGTAGCCCGCGGTCACGCCCGCGCTGCCCGACACACCCACCACGAAGCCCTTGGGATGGAGGTACTTGAAGCCGCCGAGCACCTCGACGGGCGTCTCTTCTCGGGTCCAGAAGTCGACTTGGGTATTCGCTGCTGTGCGGCCAAAAGCTTCCGCGGAGACCATGAACTTGTCCTCTGCGATCATGAACAGCAGACCCCCGCCAAAGGTGAACTCGTTGCCGACGAAAAGATTCGGGGCCACTTCCCGCCCATTCATGTTGCCGAGCTTGTAGCCGACCTGGATCGGAATGCGAACGATGTCGCCGGCATTGAAAGTCATCAAGAGCTCGAACCAGCCACCGATGTAAGGCTTTTTGTCGAATTGCCCGGCGTACTTCTGCTGATTGTCGGAGAGGGACGAGGTGTTGATGGTCATCGTGGCCTGCAAGGCAAGCTCGAACACGTCGTCCCGTGTGCCTAGGATGTTTCCGCGTGCCCCAAAGTACACATCACCGAAGTGGCCGCCGTTCGGGAGCAGGTAGTTGAACATGCCGGTTGCACCGCCAGGGAGCCCAGCCGCTGCGTTCGTCCCTGCGTCGATGATGAAATGGTAGGGGATGTCCATGTAGATCACGAGGTGATCCCACAAGCCCAAGTTCCACATGATGTGGCCGGTCAGCTGGCGGTGAACGACCGACGAGGTCGTGCCGTTGCCGGACTGCTCGAAGACTAGCGCGTCGTCGTTGTAGTCGATGTAGACCATGATCCCGAACCGCTTGTGGCCCTGGCCATCTGCTGTGCTCGTCGCGAAACCATCGGTCGCAAGCTCGGCCGGCCTGTACTGGTTCAGATCGATCTGTGACGTAAATTGCTGGGCCTTTGCCGAGCTCCCGGCAACGAGCAGGAGCGTCCCTGCCACCATTGCCGCCAGAGTCGCGATCCGGCCCCTGTTGAACATTCCTAGGTCATCGCTCTGATTCACGCCGTCCTCCATTCACATCCCCGCCAAGGGCTCGAGCCCTGAATCTTCGCGCAAGTCTTGCCCCTAGTAACGCCACGGCAAAAAAAGCGGCGTAAAATCGACTGAACGAATGGTCGGGAAGCCGCTGATACAGAAAGAATCCGCTAGGATCACAGCGATGTCCTCGACCCGTTACCGAACCGCGCCGGCACCTTCGAAAGGCATGCCACCGGGGATTCCGTACATCGTCGCGAACGAGGCGGCCGAGCGGTACAGCTTCTATGGCATGCGGGCGATCTTGGTCATCTTCATGACCAAGTACTTGATGAACACCGAGGGCGAGCTCGACCTGATGACGGACGAGCAGGCCAAGACCTGGTTTCACGTGTTCGTGATGGCGGTCTACTCGTTCCCGATTCTCGGCGCGATCATATCCGATGGCTTTCTCGGGAAGTACCGGACGATTATGGTGCTTTCGATCGTGTACTGTCTGGGGCATCTGACTCTCGCAATCGACGACAGCAGAGTCGGGTTGGGCCTTGGCCTCGCCCTCATCGCAGTGGGTTCAGGTGGCATCAAACCTTGCGTATCGGCGCACGTCGGAGATCAGTTCGGTCAATCCAACGCCTACCTTCTAACGAAAGTCTTCGGCTGGTTCTACTTCGCCATCAACGTGGGCGCGCTCGCGTCCATCTTGTTCGCAGAGCCTCTCCTTCACCGCTTTGGGCCCTCGATTGCATTCGGAGTTCCGGGCGTGCTGATGGCGCTTGCAACATTCGTCTTTTGGACCGGACGCAACAAATTCGTCCACGTCCCGCCGGGGGGTCTTGCGTTCGTTCGCGAGGTCCTCAGCCCGGAGGGTCTCAAGGTGCTCGGAAGGCTTGCCATCATCTACGCGTTCATCTTGATGTTCTGGGCGCTCTTCGATCAGCAGGGCTCGGCCTGGGTGCTCCAAGCGCAGCGCATGGACCGGCACTTCATCGTCGATTGGGATCCATCGCAGGCCCAGTGGCTCAATCCCGCCCTCGTGCTCATCTTCATTCCGCTCTTCAATCGCGTG
>Ga0209456_10001404_pt1 | contig 11736 bp, 11 predicted proteins | sample COG_11_FD_184755 | JGI IMG/M metagenome (GOLD analysis project Ga0209456, IMG submission 184755) | Pelagic marine sediment microbial communities from the LTER site Helgoland, North Sea, for post-phytoplankton bloom and carbon turnover... | ecosystem: Environmental > Aquatic > Marine > Neritic...
CACCCCCAACACCGAGCTCGTCGGCGCAGGGTTCAAGGGCTGGCGCCCAGCTCGCTACGCGCCGGATCTCGTACCCAACACTGACGCTGACGCTGACACTGACGCTGTCACTGACACTGACACCGACACTGACACTGTCACTGTCACTGACACTGACACCCAGCCCTGGCGGATCGCCACTAACGATCAACTGCGCAAGGCCGGCGGAATCCGGGCCTGGTCCGACACCCAGTACAAAGGCAGCGCCGACGACTTCTACGCTTCGATGGAGGGCATGATCAACCCGCGCGCCCTCGACCCGGTCCGCATGCAAACCAGCCTGGTCGACGCCCTCGAAGAATCGGTTCAGCGACGGCTGAGCTCCGTCCAAAACGGCGAAGACTTCATGAAGGCCGAAGGCTACGCCCCGATTGACATGCCGCACGGCGCCGCTCTATTTCTGACCACCGGCCCCTGGGAGGACTACTCCACGCCGTCACGCGACATGCGCTTGCTGATCAGCATCGACGCGGTGGTGTCATTCCCTGACAGCGTGGCGGCCCATCCAGAGCGCTTTGGAATTCTCGGCGCTGATCGCGACACGGCGGTGGAGCAGGTTCGCGCGGCGCTTCAGACCGAGCTCGAGAAGCGGTCGTTCGAGTACCGCCGCTCGGATGGAACTGCGTGGAGACTCACGCTCGCGGATCTAGTCGCGCGCAAAATGGCGATGGAGCTCGCCTACAATCCAAACGATTGCGCTGAGATTCGCTGGGGGGCTCCAGAGGGCTCCGACGAAAGGTCGACCTGCAGGCGACGCGCGTCGCACGGGCAGCAGTCGCGGATGCAGAGCTACCGGCAGTGGTTCGCGAAGCGCGAGCGCCCGGGCTAGGCGGCGTCAGCGCCAGTCCTGAGCGTTTTCATCGACTTCGTATCCGTCGATGGCGCGCGGCTTCGGACCGCTAACTTTCTTCATCTTCGGGCCGTCGGGATGCTTGACGTCGCCGCCCTGGAGCCAACCGCGAAATGGATCCTCAATCCGTACTCCAGGACCACCTTGCTCGATTAGCGGGATCCATGGTCGCTTGGCCATGGAATCCACGACGTTCTTGAGCTCTGGCTCCGGCGTGCCTGGATCGGCCTCGACGATGACCGGGGGCTCATAGTTGATTTCGATGACTGTGGAGGCGGTCTTCGACTGGGTCGTATCTTCGAGCGGTCTCAATACCACGGTGCCGACGCGCCGCTCGACGCATTTGAGCGCCGCTGAGGATAAGCCGGATCCGTATGCGCTCGGCTCGATGCACATTCCCGTGGGGCGGACGATCGCGCTGACGCTGATGCGAATCGTCGCAGCGCTGCTCGACGTGAAATCCCGGACGCAATCCGTGGGCAGACCCACAGCTGCCTTGAGCTCGGCTCCCAGGTCGCGCTCCACCGCTTCTTGCGTCGCCGGCCGGACGAACATCGGTCCGGGCTCGGCCGGCAAGGGCCATTCGCGCGGCCCTTTCGGAGGCTCCGGCGGCGCCTGAGAAATCGGCTGTCGAATGAACGCCTGGCGCGCGCCGCGAACCGGCTCTTCTCCGCTCTGGCAACCGCAGACCAGCATCGCGGCGGCGCAGACAGCCCATGCGCGAATCATAGCTCTAGTCTACCGCGCAATGTCGCGTAGCGGTACTTCGTGTGCCCGGCCCTGCCTAGCGCCGCCAAGCTACGCCCAGCGCGCCGCCAAAGTACTGGTCGAGCGCGCCTCCGGCCACGTACGGCGGATCGGGCGGCACCGGGTTCAGCTCGAAGCCGTAGCGGCGATAATCGCCGCTGAGCCGGATTTCAAAGCCCTTCGGAAGCGCAAAGCCCATCATCAGCAGGGCATCCATGCCGTTCGCCTTGGCCTCGGGGAACCAGAGACTCGTGCCAATCGGTCCGACCGAGAAGGTGCCGCGGAACGCGATGCTCGCGGCCAGGATGAAGAGCTCCTTCTTTCCGATCTCGACCCGAAAGCCTCCGCCCACTCGAACGAATTCGTACTTCACGCTGGGGATGCCCGCCGTGTTGTCTTCGCCTGGTACGGGTGGGCCCGACAAGCCGAAGCTGAAGCGGTGCACGCCGTAGCCGAGGACGACCGAGGGCTCCCAGCGCCCCTTCGGGTAGCGCCAACGAAGGCCGATGAGAAACTGCTGAGACTCGGTTGGAAAGCTCTGCTCCTCGCCCGTCGTTGCGTCGCGGCGCGTCGAATCGATTTTGAACAGGCGCTCCCATTCGAAGTCGATCCCGAACTGGGCGCCCACGCCGGCGGTGAAATGTGCGCCGGGGAAGTACTGAAACTTTATGCCGACGCCCGGACCGGCGGTGAGCTTGTAATCGCGCAAGTCACCGCGAAGGTCGTCCTTGTAGCCGAACGTGCGATGCACCACGCGGAAATCGACCTCGATGTCGACCGCAGCGGGACGGTCCCCTTTGGGTCGCTTCTTCTTGGCCTTCGGCTTGGGCTCGTCCTTCTCTTTCTTTTTCGATGAGGTCGGCTCACCGCGGGTCGGAGTCGCCACAGCGATGGGCGCGGCCACCGCAGCACCAGGAACGGCTACACCGAGCTTACTGATGTCCTTGCGAAAGTCGGACCCGATATTCGCTTGTACGGACTTCGCCAGGGCCGCCGACGTGCTGGCATCGTAGTAGTGCTGGCTGACCACCTTGGCGCTGTCGCCGTCAACCAATCGGATGTAAGCCGACCAAACGCGGTCCTCGTACAACACGTCCCCGTCGATGAGCCCGCTCACGGCAAGAGCGGAAGCCGGGGCGACGTGACCCCCTTCGGACTTGAGATTGACGCCCATGCGCTTGGCCTTCGCGTCAAACTGCTTGTTTGGAAGCATTTCGACCGGTTCCGAGCGAAGCCCGCGCACCGCAGCACCCCGAATTTTGCCTGCCTGCGCGCCGGTGAACGGCCTGATGACGAGCCGTGGCTGGGTCGGTGCGGGCATCTCGGGTTCCGCCTTCGGTGCTGCAGCCGCGGCCGCAGCAGCGCCTGCGACCGGCATCCGCCCGGATTTCATGAGTGCAGCCACGATGCGATTGGAAAGCCGTGTCAAGCTCGACGAGGTGTTTCGGAACTTCACGACCCGTTGGCCCTTGGCGTTTCGCACGTCGGTGTCTCCCACCCAACGTCCCTCGACCCGCCGTACGCGCGTTCTCACCAGCGTGCCGGCGTCGAGTTTCGCCGCCTGCTTGGCATAGCCCTTGGTTTTCTTCACGACGGCTGTGACTCGCTTCAGTGGAACGAGGTCGACGTCGGCCGCAGCCAACCCTTTCTGCACGTTCTGACGGACCTTGGCAGCTTGCGCGCCCTGGAATGGCAGCAACGCAACCGCGCCGTCGTCAGCGGAGGCAAGTCCTGAAGACGAACACAAACTCAACAACAGTGTCATCGCGCCGAAACGCAAGATTCGCATCGACTATCCCCCGTCTAGCGTTGCTTGCCCGGAACCGCCCAACTCGATGATCCACTCTCGGATCACCTCGACGTCGCTGTCCGGGAGGATGCTCAAGAGCGGCATTCGAGAGTCACAGATGCCAATCGTCCCCAGAATCTTGTCGAACAGGTAGCTGCCGTTGGGATCGCCGGCGACAACCAGGATCCTGGTTTCGCATCCGGACCCGGTCGCGTTGACGTTCAAAACGCGACTCTCGACACCAGGCGATAGGAGATTGAGATTTGCAGTCGTCGTGACGTCGTCGTGACAACCCGCGGTGGCACAGCTCTCATCGAACACCGTCTGTGCGTCTTTGGGAATCGTGCCGCCGTCGATGAAGGCGTCGGGGTCCGATAGGCTCCCCACACAGCCGGCGCCCCCCAGGGCCGCCGCGAGCACGATCATGACTAGAGCAAGGCGTTTCATCCCGCTCGTTGATCCCCCCGAATCATTCATAAAGCTTAGTAGGCTATGGCACTTCTCGTCGAGTTCTGCCGTATTTTTCTGTAATCCGGCGGACTCAGAGGCGGTTGAGCGCCCAGTCGTAGGGGAGAAAAACCACGTCGAACTCCGCACCACGGGCTCGCTCGAGCTCGGCTGCGACCTCCGGCGTGGCGAACGCCAGAATGAAGTCCTCGATCGTCGCCGGACGGCCGAGGCGCCGTGCGTGCTCCTCGAAATCCGGCTTGTACCAATCGAAGATGGCCGATAGCTGGATTTCCTTCGCTTCCTCGTCGACGCGCACGTGGACCGGGCTCGAACAAAATGCCCGGGTCACGGCGTCTAGCTGCTCGTCCAGCTGCGCGGGTTCGAAGGCGAAGGGCATCAGCGCTGGGCAGGACTTGGACGCGCAGTTGATCGCTGCATGAATGCGAGCGTCGACGAAGCCACGGATCAGCTCGTTTTCGAGGTCGTAGAGATTGATCTCTCCGCCATCGAGCGGCAATTGAAGCCCGTAGAAGAACCCGAACCCTGCCCTGGGGTCCAACCAGCCGTGAACGTCGTGCACCGTGTCGATCGGCCAGTTGTCGACGACCGCGAAGAGGACCAAGGCGTTGTAGGCATTGATGTAGTAGCTGAGGCGCTCGGGATCGGTGCTGAAGCGCTCCGGAGTCGCACGAGGGCCATTCCTTCCGAGCGTCGCAATGAAGCGCCGCAGCTCGGCCTCGTCGGCTCGCACCGCGTCGTACTCGACGCCCCCTGCTTGCACCCAGCGGCCGAGCGCAGCGTTCCACCAGCTGTAGTCGAAGCCGCCCGCCGCTTGCGCAAACGGTTCCGCATCGACCTCAATCGAGCGCATGCCGAGAGCCTTAGCGGTGAGAATCCCGGTTACACCGATGACAAGCGCGATCAGAAGCGCAATCGCCCACCAGCGCCCATACCAAGGCTTCGACTGTGCATTCATCTCGGGAGTATTGCACGGCCCGGTGAATCGTTACATTCGACCCACTCGAGTTTCTCGACCAGGCCCGGGTCCGCTACTCCGAGACGCGTCGATCGAAGGCCGAGCGGACCGCGGAGGCCCGCAGGTCGGAGACCACGACGGACGCGCCGGCGGCTTGCAGCGCCGAGGCCTCGTAGCCACCTGTGCTCACCGCGACGCAGCGCGCTCCTATCGCGCGGGCCGCCGCGACATCATGCGGGGTGTCTCCGATGACGACGACCCGAGCATCCTCCATTTCCACACCGGTTCTCTCCAGACCTCTGTGGAGCGCGGTTCGCAGAAGCTCGGGACGCTCTGCGTGATCGGAACCAAAGCCTCCGAACGCGAAAAAAGACTCGAGACCACCTCGCGCGAGCTTCGCATAGGCAGCGGGCTCGGTGTTCCCCGTTCCAAGACCCAACACGAGGTCATCACGATTGCTCAGCTCGGAGAGGAGCGACAGAACACCGGGCAGGACTTCAAATGCGCTCGCGCGCTCGAGCTCGCGGGGCAAATGCGCGACGTAGCGCCGAAGAACGTCGTGAACCAAGGCGTCCTCAGCAGCCACGCCGTATTGCATGAGCGCCGTGCGCACGATCCACGGATCGGTGCGCCCTGCAAACTCGACCGCATGCAAGCTCACTTCCTCATCGAGCTCATCCAGCACTTCGCTCAGCGCAAGCTCGACGGCCCGCCGGCCGGCACCGCCCGCGCGCAAGAGTGTTCCGTCGATGTCGAACAAGGCAATGATGCGCTGCATGGAACGAATGTAGCAGGCCGGGGTTTTCATAGTAGGCTCCGCCCGACCGATGGACGTTCACCTTCTTGCCACGCTCCCCCTCTGGCTTGCCGCGTTCCTGCTATCGCTGACCTGCCACGAGGCGGCGCACGCGCTGGCCGGCAAGATCGGAGGTGACTCGACCGCGGCGGCGCAGGTGACGCTCGATCCCTTGCCGCACATACGCCGAGAGCCTTTCGGCGCGATCGTGGTACCGATCCTGTCGTTCTTGTTGCAAGGCGGCGGCTGGATGATCGGCTGGGCCAGCGCGCCGTACGACCCCAAATGGGCGAGTCGGCACCCGAGGCGAGCTGCTGGCATGGCAGCCGCCGGTCCGGCGGCGAATTTCGCCCTGGCCTTACTCGCCGCGCTGGCCATGCGCATCGGGATCGCGGCCGGGTACTTCACGCTGCCCGCTAGCGGCCTGAGCCTCGAAACTCTCGCAGTGGCGCCCGCAGGAGTCGCCCAGGGGCTGGCGCTCTTCCTGAGCGTACTGTTCTCGATCAATCTAATTCTCGGCTGCTTCAATCTGATCCCGCTCCCGCCTCTGGACGGATATGCGATCGTGCCGATCGTCCTCAACGACCGAATGCGGAACAAATGGTTCGGCATGTTTTCGGGCGGGGGCGCGCTGATGGGCCTGATCATTGCGTGGGTTCTGTTCGACCGCCTGATGCCACCGGTGTTCCGAACGGCGATCGGACTCTTGTACAGCGGTCTCTGAGCGCCATTTCATGCTATTCTTTGCCCGTGCGGGGGATCGGGGCGGTTTTTGGGTGCGCGATGTGGCTCATGACGCCCTTTGCCTTGGCGGATGCAGCCGACGCTCACTACCGGCTGGCAAAGACGCTCCGAGCGGAGGGGCGCTACGAAGAGGCGCTCGCCGAAATCGACCTCGCGGTGGCGGCGCGCCCAAGCTACGCACAGGGGCATCTCACGCGCGGCTCGATCTTGCGGCGGCTCGGACGCTACGACGACGCGCTGAGGGCATTCAAAAGCGCTATCGCGCTCGAGCCCAAGGACGGCAGGGCCTACGGCCTGGCGGGCGCGGTCCTCCTGCGGCTCGATCGGCCCAAGGAGGCCGTGAAGTACTTGAAGACGGCGACCGAGCTCGAACCGAAACACACTAACCATTGGCTCAACCTCGGCGTGGCCTACCGCAAGTCCAAGAACAACGACGCAGCGATCGCGACCTACCAGCGTGCACTGAAGGTCATCCCAAACGACCCGCGTCTGCTCAACAACCTCGGCGTGGCGCTCCGCAAGGCGCAACGCTACGACGCGGCGATCGATGCGCTCGAGCAAGCGCTTGCCGTCGACCCCTACGACGTGGAGGTCGCCCGAAACCTCGCGATCGCATACCGCGGCGCCAAGAAATACAAAGAAGCGATCCCGATCTACATCAAAGCTCTCGAGCTCGGCGACGGCGGGCCGCCGGACCTCTTGTTCGACTTGGCGTCCTGCTACGAAAAGGTCGGCCAGACCAAGTCGGCGATCGCGACGTTCGAGCGGTACATCAGAGCCACCGAAAAGACCGACCCCGACGCAGCCGAACGCGCCCGGCGCGCCGTAGAGAACCTGCAGCGGCGATAGCCGGGCTGGGCGCTCAGTCGATGAAGAAGCTGAGGCCGGCTTCGACGCTCCATGCGTGGTTCGGAGCGCCAGGCGGCATTCTGAAGTACCTCGCCCATCGACCGCGTACTTCGAGTCCCATCCAGGTCATGAAGCCGTAGCCGATCCCAGCAAACGCGCCGATGGTGCCGGAGCGCTCGACATAGGACGGCAGACCGACGCCGAGAGACGGCAGCGGGACGCCGAGGTAGCCGCCGGTGAATGCGCCCGAGAGCCGAAGGCTCTTGATGTTGCCGCGCAGTGCGATCATCCCGCCGCCGCCAAAGCCAGGATTTTCGAGCGGCCAGGACCTGCCGATCCATTGAAAGTATCCGCCCAGGTGCAGCGGCCCCGCGACGCCATAGGAGCCGTCCAACCACAGGGTCGGCTGCCACTTCCGTTGGCCAACGAACTTGGACACGGTGCCGCCGAAGACGCCGTCGAAGACGACGAGGTCGGTATCGGCGGAGGCCGGCTGCGCGAAGCCCAATACCACCAGCGAGCACAGCACAACCAGCATGGGCGCGAATCGCTTCACGCCCACGCCTGTTACCACAACTCCGCGGCCACCCCGCAAAACCTGCGTGAGGGATCGCGCTCAGTTCATGGTCGCCGCGATGATGGTGTCCGCAACGTCGAACTTCTTGAGAAACTCGGTGCGGGCTTCCTTCATATGGCTGACCCACTGCTCGTAGTCGCCCTGCCTTCCGCGAGCGTCGTAAAAGCGCTGCGGGTTGAGGATCTCGAGCGGGACCTTCGCGACGAGCTCCGCGTTCTCGGGGGCATCGACATCTACGATCTCGTAGCCGAAGTCCGGGTCCTTCTTCCACTTGATCTTTTCGCTCAAGAGCGCCTCGAGCATCGCGCTCGAATGCCGAATCTTGATGTTGAGCGCCTTGCCCTCTTTGGCGTCGTTGGCCTCGCCGCCGATGTAGCCGGTGTTCATCAGCCACATGGTGACACCCGGCATGGTCGCGGCTAGCTCTGCGAAACGCTTGGCCTGAAGCCCGTGCTTCGCCGGGAAGAAGGGCTGCGTGAACGGCGAACGCGTTTTGCCGCGCTCCTTGCCCGCCGCGCTGGTCTTCGAGGTCTCGCCGAGCATGAAGTAGCCGGCCGCTTGCTCGGGAGAGGTGAACCGGATGATGCCAGGCGTTGCCGCGTCGTAGCCCTCATCGCGGTTGAGGATACCCATCGACTTCACCTGGGGGATTTGCTGGAGATCAGCAGCTTCGGGAATGGAGCTCAGCGGAACGATCGAGCGGCCGTTCTGGGTCCAGGCGACGAAATCCCAGCCGTCCGCGGGGATGCCGTGGCTGTCGACCAAGTCGTCGATTTGCTTTTCACCGGCGATGTACTGATCGACATTGGCGGCGTCCGCGCCGGTCGCAATCAGGATGTCGCGCAGCCGACTGACCTCCTCGGTCGAGAGCACGCTCTTGGTGAAGTGAAACGAACCATCGGCTTCGAGAAAGACGTTCTCGACCCAGGCTTCGGGACCGATGGTCGCTTCGTACAGCACCGGCTCGGTCTCGAGCGACAGGCCGTCTGTCTTGGCGAAGCAGCCGTTTTCGGTAATCGTCAGCGCGCCATGCGGCCAGAGGGTCACCATGTCGTCCTGAATCGGCTCGGTGAGGTCACCCTGCTTCGAGAACGTGGTCGTGGTCTTGCCGGTGCCGGACAGCCCCATGATCGTCATCGTGACGGTGTCACCACTGGTCGCCGTGACCGCCTTGGCGCCCGCATGAAGAACCAATCCGCCCTTTTCATAAACGAAATGGTTGAGCATGCGAAGGACGCCCTTTTTGGACTCGCCGAAGTAGTCGGCACCCATCACGTACGTCGTCCAGTTCTCCATGTCGACGATGATCGCCTGACGGCCCGGCATGTCGTCGAGCATCAGGTCAGGGGTGTAAATTAGACGAAACGTCGGATGGAACGGCTGCGCCAACTGCGCTTCGCTCTCCGCATCGGAACGCGGGAACGCGAGGATCTGCTGCATGCCTGCGATGTTCGCGCCTTCGAGCGTATAGAGCCAGGTCGTGCCGAACGCGCCGTTGCCTAGACCGGAGTAACCATCGATGGCGATGAGCTTGCCCTTGTCGGCGATGTACTTCGCCTGCCGCTCGATCAAACCACGGGCCTTCGCAGGGTCGATGATCTGATGGCTCCAGCGATCTTCAGTGTCGATGATGTACGTGTATTTCGCCATGCGCGCTTTGTTGCGCGTGACTTTGTTGATGCTGCCAACGGCGGTCTCTTGAACGCACGGGGTGTGCTCGAGCGCGAGCTCACGTAGCTCGGCCTGGCTCGGATTCTCGATGTACTCGACGTCGAAGGGACGGGGGTCTGCGGTCGCCATAATCTCTCCGTTTCCGTCTTAGGCAATGGGAGCAAAACGCCGAATCGGCAAGGTCCAAGATTGCCATATGACAATGTTTTCAGGCGGTGTCCAGACGCAGCGGGAGTTGCCGCCCAAACGACAGCCACTAAGCTGCACATCGTGCGCTCGCTGCCGCTAGATTTTCGCGAGTCCTCGGGTTCGCAAGAGCCTGCATGGAGCGACTGGCGCTGGCAATCGCAGCACGCGGTGACGAATTTACAAGCTCTCGACAAAGCTCTGATCTTGACCGAGGCCGAGCGAATCGGAGCCAGCCGCGCACAGGCTGCCGGGCTGCCCATTTCGATCACCCCATACTATCTCGCACTCTGTCACCCGACTGACCCAACTTGCCCGATTCGCCGCCAGTGCATTCCCCGGGCGGATGAGGCGATCGCGATCAAGGGCGACCTGCGCGACCCGCTCGGCGAAGAGGCCCACGAAGTCGCCCCTCATTTGATTCAGCGCTATCCAGACCGTGTTCTGCTGATCGCCACCGATCGCTGTGGCGTGTACTGTCGCTTCTGCACGCGATCCCGGCTCGTTGGAGACGGTGGTGGAGCCCGCTCTATGGCGGCGCTCGAGCCCGCGTTCGCCTGGATAGAAGCTCACCCAGAAATCCACGACGTCATCCTCTCCGGCGGCGACCCCTGTTTAATGTCCACCGAGCGAATCGCCCGATTGCTGCGGCGCATCCGAGCAATCGAGCACGTCGACTATGTGCGGCTGGCCACCCGCGCGCCCGTCACCCTCCCCCAGCGAATCACCGACGAGCTCTGCGGGGCAATTCGCGAAAGCCACGAGCGCACCTGGGTGGTGACCCATTTCAACCACCCGACCGAGCTCACGGAAGAGGCTCGAGTCGCATGCGCGCGTCTTGCGGACGCGGGCTTGCCGGTGATGAATCAGACCGTGCTCCTTCGCGGCGTCAACGACGAAACCGATACGCTCGAGGCGCTTTTTCGAGGCCTGGTCCGATCTAGGGTTCGACCCTACTATCTCCTGCAGATGGACCCAGTCGGCGGTACCGGGCACCTGCGAACGCCTTTGCAACGCGGGGTGGAGCTGATGGCGGCCCTTCAAGGACGCGTGAGCGGGATTGCGCTCCCGAAGTTCATCGTCGATACCCCAGGCGGCCTTGGCAAAGTGCCGATTGGTCCCAATTACATAGTGAGCGCAAACGACGGGGTCACTGTTCTAGAAACGTTCCGCGGGGAATTTGTCGAGTACTACGACCCCACGGAGACCTGAAACGCCTGCGTTTTTCGCCCGCCTCTGGCAAGTCCCGGCCGGCGGAGGTATGAATCGGCCGCCCGCCGCGCAGGGCACTGAGGAGAACCCATGCAACGAGCCTTAACGCTGCATCAGACGACCATCGGCAAGAAAGTGGTCATGGCCTTGTCCGGGCTCATCATCGTCGGTTTCGTGATCGGCCACTTCCTAGGCAACCTGAACCTCTACCGCGGACCGGAAGCGCTCGATGACTACGCGCACTTCCTGAGAAGCCTGACACCGGTGCTCTGGGGTACGCGATTGCTTCTGCTCTTCGCGTTTGGGGCTCACATCGTGTCGGCGTTCTCACTCTGGTCGCGGAACATCAAGGCGCGCGGTTCGCGCTACAAGAAGCACCAAGACATGGCCACCGACTATGCGGCCCGCACGATGTACTGGTCCGGTCCCATTCTCTTGCTTTTCGTGGTCTACCACTTGCTGCATTTCACGATCCTGCCGGCGCATCCGGGTGAGGTCTATCGCAACGTCGTCGAGGGCTTTCAGAACCCTTGGATCGCAGGCGTGTACATCACCGGCAACATCGCTCTTGGCTTTCACATTTTCCACGGCATCTTCAGTGCGACCCAAACGCTCGGGGTGAACCATCCCCGCTACAACCCCTACCGCCGCGATGCGGCCATCGCGATTTCCGCCGCGATCACCGTCGGTAACCTGTCGTTCCCGATCTCGGTGCTCGCTGGTTTCGTCACCTTATAAGGGTCTTCATGCAACTTCGATCGAACGAACCGACCGGTCCCATCGAGCATCGCTGGGAAAAGCACAAAGAGTCGAGCAAGCTCGTCGCGCCGGCCAACCGCCGCAAGTACAC
>Ga0209456_10001405_pt1 | contig 11718 bp, 6 predicted proteins | sample COG_11_FD_184755 | JGI IMG/M metagenome (GOLD analysis project Ga0209456, IMG submission 184755) | Pelagic marine sediment microbial communities from the LTER site Helgoland, North Sea, for post-phytoplankton bloom and carbon turnover... | ecosystem: Environmental > Aquatic > Marine > Neritic...
TTGTGTTTTTTCAAAAAGTTGTATGAGTTGAAAAGGCTCTTTCAGTTGCTCAACCAGCGGCCTGTATATGCTGGTAAGCTCGCTGGGGGTGGGGAGATATTTTCCCTTATTTACCGGGGGAACAGGTTTCGGCAAATTATCCAGTTGGGCCTGCTTTTGGTTTCCGTTTAATTTTTTACCCCTGTTTTCCCAAAGTTCAAGAATTTTGTGGATCTGGGAAATAACAAAGGAAAGTACGACCAGACCCATAAACACCGTTGTGGCCCCAACAACCGCCATCGCCCATCCGTTGTTGTTCGTTATGTTATCGATGCCAAACATTTTATACCTCCCCAACAGTGAGTTTTGCAGGTAGAATCAAAACCACGATCTGTTACGGTAAACTATATGTATTTACATGGAAATAAAATCAACTGAAATGAAAAAGCGAAACTTTCTATCCACCATATTCTTGTATAAAAGTCAATACTTTCTTCTGTTAGCGTAAAGATAAAATCGGTTTTACCAAAATTTTCTATAAAATAAAAAAATCCCAAATCTCAAGCACCAAATCGCAAATGGTTCGACAAGCTCACCACCCTGAGCAAAGTCGAAGGGCAAATCTCTATTTCAAATATCCAATGACCCAAGCATTTACCTAAGTCCATCGATTCGTAAATACGATGACGTATTTACTCACTCAGGACTTAGTGCTGAGTAAGCAATTACGTTGGATTGTTAATTTTCGCAAGATTTTGTAAATACCTGCTTAAATAACTGAACCTTGCGGTTAACGCCCTCCTCGCCGATACGGCTCAGCCAGCATGGCCGGTGCATTGAGCTTGCGGCTGTCATGCAGGGCGCCGATGAAAAGCACAAGCAGGGTGGAGAGATAGGGCAGCATGGCCAGCAAATTGGGGGAAATGCCCAGAGGCTGGAGCAGATACTGCAGAACGAAAATGCCCCCGAATAAAAATGCACCGATTATAGCCCGCATGGGGTTCCACAGGGCAAAGATAGTCAGTGCAATCACAATCCAACCCCGGCCGGCTGTCATCCCCTCGATCCACGATTTACTGTAAGAGGTGGACAGGTGGGCACCGGCCATGCCTGAAAGAGCGCCCCCGATGATCACACACCAATAGCGGATCCTGTAAACACTGATGCCCTGGGTTTCGGTAGCCATCGGATTTTCCCCGGCCGAGCGGATGATTATTCCCAGCCGGGTAAATCGGAGCACAAACCAGGCAATCAGGGCCAGAATGATGGCCATGTAGAAAAATGGACTGTGATCAAAAAAAATGACCCCCACAACCGGAAGGTCTGATAAAATGGGGATGGGCCAGGTGGCCATTTTTTCGGCCAGCGGTTTGCCGATATAGGGCTTTCCGACCAGTCCGGAAATTCCCAGGCCCAGCATGGTCAGCGCCAGACCGGATACCACCTGGCTGGATTGCAGGGTAATGGAGACAAAAGCGTGGATAACAGATATTAAAGCCGTGGCCACGATGGCTGCAACCAGACCGAGCCAGGGATTACCGGTTGTAAATGTGACAATAAAAGCGCTAACAGCCCCGATGGCCATCATTCCTTCGATACCAAGGTTTAATATTCCGGATCGTTCACAGATTACCTCTCCGGTGGTTGCCAAAAGCAAAGGGGTACCGGCAATAAGTGTTCGCTGTAAAACGGAGATAATGATATCTTCCAAGATCTAGTTTCCTTCCTCACGTAACTGAAGGGTTACCCGGTTTTTCAGGAAAAAATCACCCATAATCAGAAAGACAAGCAGGGTGCCGTTAAAAATTTGAACGGTGGCAGCCGGCAATCCCAGCGATATCTGAATCGCATCGCCGCCGACCAGAATTCCGGCAAAGAAAAGCGCCGAAAAAATCACGTTTACCGGATTGAGCTTGGCCAGCCAGGCAACGATGATGGCAGTGAAGCCGTAACCGGAGGAAATCGATTCCGGATAACTCAGGTAATGATGTATGCCGGCAGCTTCGCCAACTCCCGCCAGCCCCGCCGCCCCGCCGCTGATGATCATGATGATCACTGTGGTTCTGAAAAAATCAATGCCTGAATATTTGGCGGCATCGGGGTTTTCACCGATCACGCGCACCTCATATCCGAACCGGGTGCGATAAACCGCAATACCCAGTATAATCACCACGGCCACCGCTATCAGCAAGGTGGCATAGTGAATCCGGGAGCCGGGAATTACGGACAGGGTGGCGGATAGGGGCAAATCATCGGTGTATGGAAATCCGTGTTTGGTTTTGCCGCGCCAGGGGCCGACAATCAGAAATTTCATGAATTCATTGCAAATGTAGTTCATCATGAGGGTTGAAATGACCTCATTGATTGAGAATTTTACCTTGAGGATGGCCGGGATCAGTCCCCAGAGGGCGCCGCCCACGAACCCGGCCATAAACATCAGGGGAACAATGATGGGTGCGGGCAGGTGGGGGCCCCAGTTCAACCCCACCCAGGTACCGAAAATGGCCCCCATCAGCAGCTGGCTTTCAGCCCCAATGTTCCAGAATTTGGCTCTGAAAGCCAGGGTTAAACCGCTGCCGATTAAAATAAGCGGGATGGCCTTGGTGATGGTTTCTTTTATTCCATATAGGCTGCCGAATGATCCGCTGAAAATTTTAGCGATGGCATAGAGCGGGTTTACCCCGAAAATAATAAAAATCGAACTGATCGCCAGGAGCCCGGCCACCAGGGAAAGCCCCAGCGAAAGAACCGAATGGCGTGGTAAAATATCAATTCTCTCATTCACCTTTATATTCATAATTGTCCCAAAAAATGAACATCGAACGTTGAACGTCCAACTTCGAATAATGTATTCTGTCAAATTTAAACAGTACTGAGCTAAAAGCCAGGCTACCGAGTGCCTTCGCTGCAGGAGTGAACCCACCCCTTGAAATTCTGCGGTTCAATATCTGCGTTTCACTTGTTTTAAAATAGATTAAGCGTAGCGCCGACAATATTGGACGTTCGAAGTTGGACGTTCAATCTGCTCATTGGTTTATACCCTTGAGGTTTCATATGAGAAAGAAGGCACCAACCTCTTAAAGTCGCAGTGAGCCGGCCATCATCAGGCCGATATCTTTCAGCCGCGGATCGTCAGCTTCCAGCACTCCCATAAATTCGCCCCGGAACATTACGGCAATCCGGTCGCACAGTTCGAAAATTTCATCCAGATCTTCGGAGACCAGCAGGACGGCACCGCCCTCCCGGCGGCGTTTTAGCAGATGGTTGCGAAGATATTCCGTGGCACCCACATCAAGCCCGTAAGTCGGATGGGAGGCCACCAGCAGGGAAGGGTTCTCGCTGATTTCCCGGCCCAGAATCAATTTCTGAATGTTGCCCCCGGACAGATTTTTGGTCTGGACATTGATCGAGGGAGCCAGCACTTTAAAGTCGGTCAGAAGCTGTTGGGTATGCTGTTTAATTTTGCTATAGGCCAGAAAAAATCTATTGGAATATTTGCGTTTGTGGTGCTGTTTTAAAATAGCATTGTCGTACAGGCATAAGCCGGGAGCAATGCCAAATTTAATTCGTTCTTCCGGAACATGTGCAATCCCTCGGTTGTGAATGCGCCGGGCCGTCTCGTTGGTTATGTCCACACCGTCCATGATTATTTTGCCGGATTCGACCCGGCGCAGGCCGGTGATGGCCTCGACCAATTCCCGCTGGCCGTTGCCTGAAACACCGGCAATGCCGAAAATTTCATTGCGAAAGATTTCAAATGAAACGCCTTTGACGGAATTCAGGCCCTTGTCGCTTTTAACAACGATATCTTCGACCGAAATGACTTTCTCACTTCTCTCCATGGGCTCTTTTTTGATCTGAAAAATGATATCTCTTCCGATCATCATCCGGGCCAGGCTTTTTTTATCTACATCCTTGGTGTTCGCTTCTCCGACAATACGTCCTTTCTGCAGCACCGTCACCCGATCGCAAAGCTCTATTATTTCGTCCAGCTTGTGGCTGATCAGAATAATCATGTGGCCCTGGTTTCGCATTTCTCTAAAATTCTCAAAAAGATCCCGGGACTCCTGGGAGGTCAGCACCGAGGTCGGTTCATCCAGGATCAGCAGGTCGGCACCGTTTATCAGGGCTTTAAGAATTTCGACCCGTTGCTGCTCACCGGCAGACAGTTGCCAGACCATCCGGGTCGGATCGATGTCAAAATTAAATTTTTTAGCAAAGGAAAGAATGTTTTCGTTCAGTTTGTGCTGGGGGAAGAGCTGAGGGGCCTTTTCATAGCCGAGAGCAATATTTTCAGCCACCGTATGATTCTGGACCAGCATAAAATGCTGGTGCACCATACCGATGCCGTGATGCCGGGAATTCACTGGAGAATTAATGGTGATATTTGCCCCGTTGATCCGGATGCTGCCGGAATCGGGCTGGTAAAGACCATATAATATATTCATCAGAGTGGTTTTGCCGGCGCCGTTTTCACCCAGCAGTCCCAGGATTTCGCCCTCTCTGACCGTTATATTGACGCCGGAATTAGCTTTAACACCTTGAAATGATTTAGAAATATTTATCATCTCAAGGCTCTCGATCCTTTTCATACGGCCTATCGTACTTTCTTGACCGGTTTAATCCGGCAATAATGGTTACACAGAAATAACAGTTTACCGCAGAGTTCGCAGAGAACGCTGAGGAAGAATCAAAAAAAGAATTTTAGGGAAAATAGTATTAACAATTACAGAAAATAAATTCCTGACTTAAAAATCTCTGCGCTCTCGGCGTGCTCTGCGGTTGAAATCAGATATGCAGAAAATGCAACAGGGAGCTGCAGAAATGCGGGCTCCCCGTTTGCACATAACTACCGATTCATCAATTATTTCGGAATGCTGCCGGCGACGTTATCTACATAATACATGATGCTGAGGAGGTCGCCCTTGGATGCTCTCTGACCTTCTTTGATCTTGAGCTTTCCGGTATTGTCTTTAATCGGACCGGAAAACGGATCAAATACATCCGGCCCTTTTTTCATCTGCTCATAACGCTTGGCCACCAGGTCATAAGCGGAGATTTTTCCGAAATCAGGGGTGTTCACCATTTTCATTTTCAATTCACCCACAAATTTGGGGTTGATGATGTTTTCAAAACTGCCGCCCAGGATGGCTGCTTTTTCAGCAATCAGCCACCATTCGTCGTGGTTTTTCCAGGTGCCGTTATAGATATCCTGCAGAATTTTGACATACATCACGCCCCAGTCCACCAACTGCCCCGAAACGACGGAGTCCTTGCCGTAGGGCTGCATCGGGCTGTAGTGGCTGAAGGTGTAAATCTGCTGGCCTTTTTCGGTGTGTTCCTGGCCGACTTCGATGACGGCCGGTGTGTCTTCGGTAAATGCCAGGGTGTCGCAGCCTTCGATGATCAGGGCTTCTGCGGCTTCTCTTGCTTTTACAGGCGCTTCCCAGCCGTAAATCCATTTGACGTGTACTTTCGCCTTGGGATTTGTTACCTTAATTCCTAAAGCGAAGGCATCGATGTGGCGGATCAGCTCCGGAATTGGAAAGGCAGCGACATAGCCGATTTTATCGGTTTTCGTCATGGCACCGGCCATCAGGCCGTTAAGATAATAGGTCTGGTAGAGATCGGCGAAATAGGTGCCGACGTTTGAGGATTGCTTGAACCCCGAGCAGTGCATGAATTTTTTGTCCGGGTACTTCATTCCGGCTTTGACGGTGTCATCCATGTAACCGAAGCTGGTGGTAAAAACGACGTCAACTTTTTCTTCCTGAACGAAGCGGTCAATAATCCGGGCCGAGTCTGCTTCGGCCACCGATTCGATGTAGACCGATTCCAGCCAGGGGAGTTTTGATTCGGCGTACTTGCGGCCAACATCGTGGGCATGGGTCCATCCGAAATCACCCACAGAACCGACATAAATAAACCCGGCTTTCAGTTTTTTATCCCCGGCAAAGGCCATGCCGGAGGCCACAATTAAACACAGTCCAATGATGATTAAACCTTTCGCAATTCGCATGTTCTGCTCCTTTCAAGTTAGGGGTTTTACCCCAATTGCTTTTGAACTATCGAGCATCCGGCGCCTGCACCTTTGACACCTGAAATCCTAACTACAAATGTTTACAACACCTAAGATATTTCTCTGTAAATTAAGGATGTTAATCTTTTATTCCATCTTCATGAACGAAGTAAGATATCATTCTGCAATTTTCATTATTCATTTGAATTGGATACCGCAATATAAAGACTAAGGGATAGGTGGTCAAGCAAAAACCTATCGAATTTTGTAATACAATGGCGGGTAAAATGTGGTTGGGCTGGTTGATGGTAATAATACTAAAAATAGCGATCCGGCAGTAAGAAGTAGCAATACCGGGGTAGTGTGACCGATGAGTATTGGCCATCTACAATATCAGGGCGGGTTAAATCTCACTCAAGATCTGAAGGAAATCATCGCCTTCAACAGCTGCCATCGTATTGGTTTGGGCACTGATCAGATTGCCGATCCGGGCTGCCGCTCGCATGGCAGTTCGATTGTCCGGAAATTCGGCTACCGACAAAGCATCGTAGGCACCCAGCAGACCGTAAATATGTAGAATTCTGCCCTTTTCATCAGCCACGATTTGTCGGACTTTTTCAAATCTTTCGATTCCACCTCCCTGTACGGGGCCTGAATATCTGTAAAGGGTGACATAGGGTTGCATGGTAATTTCCTTTCTTTAAGAGCAAAAAGTTTCGTTGTTATAAATAAGGACGATTTTTTTCCATTTTCTGTCTAAATTAAGAATTAGAGCGGGCACACCAATTCAACAGGAAGCTCGAAACGGGCATAGAAAATTTCAGCGGCGGTCGGCTTTAGACGTAAGATGCGGTTGAAATAAAAATATGTATGGGTTTTTTCTAATCTAATTATGGTTTAGCTGTCAAGAAAAACTCCGTGCATCTGAATTTAATTTGATTGATTCCAGGTTCATATTTTATTTAGTATAAAACATTCTATCCATGGGTGAAAGGGGGTCATGATGAACTTGGTAAAATTTGGTGATGAACGATTGGAAAAATTGGGTGACAACCGGACGTTTGTATTCGAAGGCGAAGCAGTTACCTCATCACAACTGAACGAGATGGGCCGAAGGCTTGCCGGGGGTTTAAAATCGCTCGGTATCGGCCGGGGCGACCATGTGGTGGTGTCGCTTTCGAACTCTCCGGAAGTCTTTGCCTGTTTCGGGGCCATCTGGCGCCTCGGGGCGGTGATTGTGCCCATCATGTTTTTACTGGGAGAGGATGAGACCCGTTATATCCTGGATCACTCCGATGCCAAAGCAGTGATTACCAGCGTGGACCTTTTGGAAAAAATCGAAAATGCGGTAAAGGGGATCGATCAAATCAAAAAAATAATTGTTCTGGGAGGTGAAGACCGGGGGAATCAGCTGGATTTTAGCGGACTGGTCGAAAATAACCCCCCGTTGAAACTGACTGAAGAAATGGATGAAGATGATGTTGCCCTGATGATCTATACTTCCGGGACCACCGGCCAACCCAAAGGGGTGATGCTCTCCCACAACAACCTTTATCAAAATGCCCTGGCCAGCTGGCAGGCCAACGAGGCCGCTAAAGGCGATATCACCCTTATTTGTCTTCCGCTGGCCCATTCATTTGGTGTGGTGGTGATGAATTCAGGTAACCTTTCACCGTTTAAAGAGTCCTTTGGGGTCCTTATGCGCTGGTTTGATCCTGAAGAGTTATTCCGGCTAATTGAAAAGTACCGTGTGACCCAGTTTATCGGGGTACCGACCATGTATCAAATCTTAGTTAACCATCCAGCGGGCGACAAGTTTGATACCAGCTCTCTGGAACGCTGCACGATCAGCGCCGCGCCGGTTACCGAAGAGCTATATAGATCATTTACCACCAAGTTCGACTGCCAGATGTACGAAGGATACGGTCTTACGGAAGCTTCTCCCGCTGTGGCGCTCTGCCGGGCCAGCATGGCGATCAAAAAAGGATCGACCGGGATACCTATACCCGATGTAGAAGTGAGAATTTTTGATGCAGAAGATAGGGAACTGCCTGCGGGGGAACAGGGCGAGATTGTGGTCAAGGGCCCCAATGTCATGCTGGGATATTATAAAAGGCCAGAGGAAACCGCCGAAACATTGCGCGGCGGCTGGCTGCACACCGGCGATGTGGGGTATCTCGATGAAGAGGGCTACCTTTTTATTACGGATCGGTTCAAGGACATGATCATCAAGGGAGGTTACAACATCTACCCCAGCGAGATCGAGGGCTACCTGGAAGAACACCCGGCCGTCAGTGAGATTGCGATCATCGGGATTCCGGATGATAAGTACGGTGAAGAAATCATGGCCTTTATCGTCCGTATGCCTGACCAGGATCTAAGTGAGGATGCTGTGATTGAATTTGCAAAATCCAGAATGACGCCTTTCAAAGCACCGTCACAGGTGAAATTCATCGACGGATTGCCGAAGTCGCTGGTGGGGAAGGTGTTGAAGAAAGAGCTCCGAAAGATGCTGTAAAATTGGCTTCAAAGCCCTCATCTAATGCTCGAATACTGTTTTGCAAGCCGACGAAAATGTCTGTTGTCAATTGACCTCCGATTGCCCCTCCTCGAGGGGGAGAGACATCGCTGAATTGTCTACGGCCGGGTGGGTCGCATCCGGCATTGCGCCGTATAAATAGCGAATCATTGTTTTTTGGGCCAATGGTCGCTCCAGGACAATTCGAATCGTCTGCGGATCATGCCGAAAAACCTTCGTAATCGGAACAGATGTATCGTTCGCAAGAACTTCCCATCCTGTCATTCCCGAAACCGGGGTAAAATTCGTACCGCCACGATGCTCAATTCTTACATCTATCGTGCGGGGGTCTATTTGTTTTGCTCTGGCGATAGACGGTCCCCGGTGGTATGTTTCTTCTCCCAGGACAAATAATACGGTTTGGGCGACACGGTATCCCATTTTTAAATAGGCCTTGGTAGAAAGATGCTGACGACCCTGGTTTTTAAGATCTAGGGTTGTTGCCGCCAGATAGCAATCGGGAACCTCTTCGACTACACGGTATTGGGCGTTGCGAACGGCCTGGTGGGGATCATCTTTGCCGCCGGGGCGTTTGACCATCGCAACGACCAGAAATGGCAGGTGCTTTCGATGAGAGCCGTTTTCGATGTCGACCCGCACCTGACTGGTAATAAATCCCTCAAGAGATGTTCGATACTCTTCCTCGGTTACGGTGCCCCGCGCTGCATCCGCTTCGCCCTGGATCCAGATGACAAATTCTACCGTACCGCCGGCCTTTGACACGCCGGCTACAAAGTGATTGTAGATCGAGCCCCGCGACGGATCTTCCCAGTATCCGGTGCCCCAATCCGCTTCTTTTCTCAATCCGGAGCCATTTACAGAAAAATCCAGAAACCCCACCGGGATGCCCTGTCGCTCGACTATCAGGTTGCCGAAGGCGATCGCCGAGTTGCCTTGTCTACCGAGTTTTGACCAGCTGTTACCGTTGAATTTTTGCAATAGCGAATGAGACCTTAAGTCGGTGCCGGTGTAAAACCACTCCTTCATGTTGGACTGACCAAGGCAGGCCACCAGGATGCCGACGCCCCACTTATGGGTTCCGTTGTTGATGACTTCTCGATTTTCGGCGCTGCGCACCTGGAGGTTATACCATCCGCCCTGGGGCACATCCGGGATAACACCCACATAAATTCCATTTTGTGGGGAGGCGTCAACCACGGACCAGGTTACGACCTCATCATGGGTACGGTCCCTAACCACCCGGGCCTCTATGGCTCCCGGCTTGCCGGTGTATATTCCTGACACGACGATGTCCGCACTCCGGCCATTGCGCTGGAAAATACGCCTGTCTTCAAAGTCGGTCACGGCGATGGAGACGGTCTTTGTAAGCGATGGATTTTTTTCCAATGATAAGATCTGCTCGGTGTTGGTTTCTTTAACTTCTTTGTCCGGTGCAATCAAGGAAAGGTCAGCGACGATTTTCGGCAGAGCGCTGTCCCTCACAGATCCGGCCTGCAGGTCCGTGGAACCATTTTTCTGATTCCCCTCTAGATCAGAAGAATTGCTATCGTCAGAACGTTCATCATCTTCCGAAATGAGGCTCCCGGAATCATTGTCATTGCCGGCCTTTTCCGAGTCTGCAATGAAAGACATGGTTGGTGGTTCCGAACTTGAAAGTTCCGGCACCAGATCTGATTCTGTCTCTGAATTCAGCAGAGACAATTCTTCCTCCAAGTCGGTTTCCGCAACAATGAGCCATTGCGGATGATGGTCTTCGAGATCAGGATTGTTGGAAAACTCGAATATTTCAGCTGATCGCAGACTGAAAACACCCGGTTGGTTACCCGGCTGAATCTGAATAGGTTGTGGTTTTTGAAAAGGCAGCGGTAGATAGATTTCGTTAATCCCCTTCTTGAGAAATTTTGGCATATTATAGGGATGAACGGTCATGTAACTGATGGTCATTATGTCTGTGTGCGGGGCCTCGATCGACAGTTTCAGCAATCTAAAAATGTTTTCATCCGAGGCGGGCAGGGATTTAAGCTCAAAAACCGATGGGGCACCCACCGACTTTATTTGCAAACCCGATACGCCCAGGCCCAGGGAAATGTTTGACACCGCTTCAGCAGCCTGAAGGTCGAATGGATACTTGGCGGTGATTCGCACTTGGTTCTCTAACCCTGAAAGGAGGCTGTCGATATCAATATCCAACGAGTCCAGTCCGGATTCTGCCTTTTCCAGCAAAATAACATCATACCTGCGCAAGTCTTCATCATAGTGTCTTGACGGCACCCGGTCGGCCCGGATTACGTCAAGCCGGTAGAACATTTGCTGCAAATAGGGCGCCAGCAGATGCAGGAAATTATCGCCATAAACAATTCCAACCGGATGACGGGGGCGTCCGGTGCCCGCGTAATGCCGAACTGGCTTATCCCCGGGTTGAGATTTGAATCCCATTAGTTGACGGTTGAGATCTCCGGGGTCGGTGGTCGAAATGGGCGTGTAATCCAATACTACTTTTTCCTGCGGGTCTTCTAATATCTGTCGCTGAATGGTTTCGGCGGCAACCATGGCTCCCAATCCATTCCAACAAGCGCCGGTTTTTTCGTAGAGCAGCGCTTGGCTTGATTTGGCTTTACTCAGCAATTGGTCAATTCTCACAAAATTTTTTATCGGCAAAGCGGCAAGGGCGTCAAGGAGTAGATCATAACGGCTGCGATTGCACGCATTGCGCTGTGGTACGTGCCCCACAAATTCGGGGTAAATTGTGGATTTGTTCGGCGCCACCATGAAGAAAAACCGGCGTCCCGAGGCTTCTATAACCTTCTCAAGGGCGTAAAGCTTCAGCGCTATCTGTGCTGCATCGGCCTTGTTGCCGCATGCCTCTTTACGCACATCCTCAATTGACCGGCGACTGTAAAGCCATCCCCCATTGCCGACATGGACGTCCGGAGCATCCGTCATGCGGAAGATGTGGAAGTCCACCCACCGTTTCGCGAAAATGAAGGGGCTTCGCAACGAGAAACTGTCATTATAATATTGATCCAAAGCTTTATAGTACTGGTTGTCGAGAAGTGCTTGGGTATACACTTGAGGTGGTTTTAGCCCGATACGATTTACCGGAATACTGAAATCCGGATCGATTATCCAGGTTAAGATCGGCACCAAAAGAAGGCCGACAAATATGAGCGCTAAAATCTTT